>Ga0114951_10006174_pt1 | contig 10707 bp, 17 predicted proteins | sample AM7aDNAmetaG_FD_88677 | JGI IMG/M metagenome (GOLD analysis project Ga0114951, IMG submission 88677) | Freshwater microbial communities from Finland to study Microbial Dark Matter (Phase II) - AM7a DNA metaG | ecosystem: Environmental > Aquatic > Freshwater > Lake | place: Finland: Lake Alinen...
ACATACTCCCCATGTACTTTAAAGTTCATGGTTTTCATTTTATCTCCTCCTATCATATTAAATTAACCCTCATTATGAAGGTTATTAAAAGAATTCAATTATAGTATCTTTAGGCACAACTTGTAGAATTTTAACACATAGAGCAGAATACTCTAAAACTGTAAGGTGGTGGTTAACTAATTTAATACGGGCTCTATCTTTTTTTATAATAGTTAGTTCTCCAAAAACTTTTTTGGGATTATTTTTAGTACTTATCCCCTCATAATGGATATAAAACCATCTCTCTCTTATATCATCAGATTCATACTCTTCTAGGGTAAATTCTTCAGACAGTTTTTTAGATTTTATTTGGAAGTTTAGGATATCATTATCCCTGATTTTCACTTCTACCAACTCTTTAATCTTACCTACATCCTCAGAAGGTATTGTATTCATAGGGTCAACCAAGTCATTGAATACCTTATCAAATTTGTCCATTCCAAAATTATTATAAATCATATCCTTGGCTACCCTAGTTGCTATACGCTCCTCAATACCCACATTTAAGTCTTTCATAAATGAACACCCCTTCTCTCAATTAACTTTCTTAATTATTAAATTATCCTACTATTAAATTATACCATAATATAATATATAAGTCAAGATAGTAGGTCTATTCTCTTAATTTACTTACCTCTTCTAAAAATTCCACCCTAGCAATACATCCATAAGAATTCCTATTAGGTATTATAAATCTAACAAAAAATTCAATTATAAAGTCTTCATTCTCATAGGGTATTTTCATAATTTCTTTATCATCCAATAAATTAACTTCTATCATATTATCTTCACCAAATTTAAAAGTTCCTTTAAAAATATACTTTCCATCACACTTCTCAAAGTACACAGCTTTTTTTCTTTTCAAATCAAATACTATCTGGCTTTGACTTCTATATAGATGGTCAACCAATAAACCTAACTCCTCTATATCAAGTCTTTTATTTCTAAGATACAGATTTATAAAATGACATATCGTAGCTAAAAGAAACCATGAAAAAATTAGTATATACACATTTTTATCACCCAATAAGTAATAAAGTGCCATACTAACGTTAACAAACAATATTATAGATACTATTCTCTCAATATACATTATTGTATTTCCTCCTAAACAAACAAGGAGTCATAGATATCTCTTAAGATCATATCCGTAGACAAAGAATTCTTAATTATACCTACCTGTACACTACCAAAATCATAAGTCTCAAGAAGGAAATCTGAAAAATCCTCTTTATGCAGTCTCATATCCTCTAAGGTACTTCCTGCATCACAATCACCATACTTGGCAATTATCTTCTCTAAAAAATCACTAAATGCTTCACACACACAAAACACCTCCTCATAGGGCTAAATTAATATAGTTCACCCCTACTCATTTTATTATATCACATATAAATCCAAAAGTCAAGATAGTGCTATAACTCATCATTTGATATAAGCTTTATTATCTCACCTATCTTATCTTCTGGAATAACTACACCCTTAGAAGATGGCTTATACTCATTAGAGGTACTATCTAAATAATATACTCTAATGTCTTTATAAAATTTTCCTTTTGAGGATACTCTCTTAACTATATACTTTTCCTTAGTATTCTTATCCACTTCACCCAGTATATCTTCGGATTCCCAGAAATCTGCTTTTACCATAATATCACCCCTCACAAATTTTAACATATTTTACAATTTATTACCATTACATTTTATTCAAGTTTGTTGGTAGGGTGTATATTGTATTGGTCTCTTCATTTCCTTGAAGAACTCCACCTCAAACCCCACCCACCTAGATTTACGGGAATTAATTGTATCAACCACCAAAAGTGAGGCTGATTCTCTTAACTCTTCTTTTAATATTTTAGCAATAGTATCTGTATCTAATGATTTATATAATATATTCTCCTTCCAATTAAATATATCACAATAGACTCTCTTACCATTGGCATTTATATCATTATATACATCCCCAACTATTTCTACATCCTTAGAACTAAAAGCTATAAATACATCATATCTCACACTATATTCCCCCTCTCCTTAAGCACATCCAATATCTCTTCTTTAATACATTTAGCTATATGATACATCCCATAGGGCGGAACTGCACGACCTATCCGCTCATACTGTTGGGCAGTTGTTCCTGTTAGGATAAAATCATCGGGAATAGTATGAAGTCTTTTAGCTTCTAACACGGTTAACCATCTATTTTTAAGGTTATGCAAGTGTCTTGTATTTTGTAATAAGGTGGGATGGGGTCTATTCCATGTATCTCTCCTATGGTTGAATTTCATAATCTTCAATCCATATTTATTCCTAAGCATATCTATATAGTCAGTTCCAGATCCTACAGGTATTAGTCTGGCATACTTCTTTTCTAACTCTGTCATTTCCATATCAGGACTCATATTAATTAAATCCTCAATAGCTTCTCTAGTGGTTATCTTTTCATTTATGGGAGTTGGGAACACAGGAAGTATATTTAAGTCTTTTCTCACTCCCATGAATATAATTCTCTCTCTTTGTTGTGGAACCCCAAAATCAGAGAAATCTATTTCAAACACTCTCACATTATACCCATAAGTTCCTGTTAATGTTAGGGATTGTATAAAGCTATCAAGGTATACCCTCTTGTCTTCATCTAGGAGGCTCTCTACATTCTCAGCTATGAAAACATAAGGGTCGATGTCACCCACCACCCTAGAAAACTCAAAGAAAAGGTCGTCTACTCTTTGCCTAGTGCTAGAATAAACTTTTACCTTACCAATCTCCTTTCCACTAGAGGAAAAATGCTGGGAAGAGAAATCCGAACAATTATGGACAGTAAACAAATGATTACAATAGGAATTATCCTCATCCACTTCAATATTATAGACAAGACCTTTAAAGTCTTTTACTACAATTTCCTCAATCTTCAAAAATGCAAACTCACTATCTTTAAACCAAGCAACTCCACTACTACCTAACCTAGATATCTCAGACTTTGTTAGGGTTAATGCATAGTAAATAAAGTCTTTGGATTTACTAACACAGGTATAGATATTAGGAAAACTATTTAGTCTCATTAGTATTCTCTGATACCCCATAAACATATTCAAGGAACTTGTGGCTCTAAAGTACATATTGGGATTCTTGTTTTTATTGGCTAACAATAGAGGTTCTACAAATTCTCTTAGATACTCAAAGCTGGAATTTATAATACCCTCAGGTATATGTCTATCACCCTTATCTCCAAAGCTTCTACACAATTCAATGAATCTTTGGTCAAAGGTAGCCATATATAACTTCTCATCGAATAAATACTCTTCCATCTGAATATCTAAAGCTTTAGCAGACTCTCTTATTGAATCACAAATAAGTTGGGAATCTTCTGTATCAAAGGTTATCTTATCCTTCTTATCTACAAACCCACATAGCATAAAGTTTCCAAGGAATTTAGCTAGGTTTAAGTCAGTATAGTCTTCTTCATTATGTTTTAGTTCCATACTACCACAGTTAAACACAACATAGTCATTCATAGTTATATCCTTAGCAGGAACCCACTCAAACTTTTTAAGACCTCTATCCCTCTTACCTCCCCTACAAACATATAAAGGATGTTCTTCTGTCACAGATAAGGGTATCGAGAATCCATTTATCCTAAAGGAATATAATCTACCTTTGTAGTTTCTCTTAGAAGTTTGCATCACAGATCTATATCTACCTAAATGAGTATATACTAAGGTTCCAACCTCAACATCCTCAATATTCTGGTAACCATTTATTGTTATAATAGGTTGACCTTCTATTAAGCATGGAGGTGATCCTTCTAGTATGTGTACTTTACCTCTCTCTAATCCACTCCTATTAAGTATATCCTTACCTGATATATCTCTAATGTCAGCTTCCATGACAAAAGTGTTAGGGTTATTAGCTTTATAGGTATTAGCTGCTTCTGGAATAAATTCAAGGGCAGCCTTAACATCAAATCCAGCTAATCTAAGTCCTAATGAGGAACCTCCCATACCAGAGAAAGTAGATACTGCTGAATATCCGTTTTTGGGTACATTGTTTATATCTATCATAGAAATTTGTCTCATGTTATATAAGCCTCCGTTGCAACCAATTAGTGTTATTATTCACCTTAACTTTTTGTTGCTCAAGATTTATATATCAAATATTATATTAGTGCTACCGAAAGCATTTTCTTTCCTATCTGTATTATAGGATAGCTCATCAACAACCTTTATAGGAAGGTGTAGAGTAGGTATTATCATTACCTGCATTAATGCATTGGACTTGGATATGATTATGGGTACATTTTTAAAGTATTCATCATAAACCCCATCAATATAGAATTTAGGGAACTTCTCTCTCAAAGGATCTAAGAATTCTTTTATTAGTTCCTCTAAGCTCAAATCAGTAATGAAAATATATCTATCAGATACATTGTGTAGGTTTATCTTTATCTCTCCACGATAACCACTATCAATAACATGGGCACCAACTAAAGCACTTTTAGTTCCAACACTCCCACGGTTACCAGCTATTAGTCCAAGTCCTTTAGGAAACTCTGTGGCAATTCCTGTTCCTATAATAACGTTATTACCAGAGGCTATTGCAAGAAACTTATCCTCTATAACACCATATACATCGTAGCCACTATCCTCTTCTCTCTTAGTAGGCACTTTAGCTTTAGGGTTAAGTATTTTTATTTTTAACTCTGTTTCGGAATAATTACACAGATAACACATCAAATCTTCCTCCTCATTCACTACAAAACTGCTCTAACCACATAATCACGTAGGATTTAAAATGACCATCTTCCAAAGATGTTTTAAACTCTTTAATAACATCGCTAAGCTCTTCTTTACTCTTAATTAGTTTTAATTTATTAATTAGATAACTATCTTTCCCAACTTCAAGATTGCTTTCAAAATTGGTTCTAGACATAGGTTTAGCATCAGTATTTTCCCACTCATACTCTCTATCTAAGCTATCTACAATATGTTTAGGTACTTTTACTACTGGATCCATACCCATACTCACACAATTCAAAATGTAATTGGCATTACCCTCACCTAAAAGTGTTTTAATATTATCCTTTAAACATTCTATAATAGTGGTACTATTATCTGCCCTAACATTACTCTTACAACATGATGTCTTTGCCCTAAAATAAAGGTTTAAAGTGTTATTTTTGTTTTTCATAAGAGGAAATAATAGACAAAATACAGGCTTATCATCATCTTTAAGAATACATCCCTTATCAGTAAGAAACCCACATTTTTTATCATCATATAATCTGGATGGCCAAAATGTTGCACCTGTACAACACTTACCATAGCAACCACTGATTATACCATCCTTAGTACAATCAATTAAACTCATTGACCACTTACTACTAAATTTCCAAGTAGGTATGTCACCCTTTTTAAACTCATAATCACTTAACTCATAAATCAGACTACAAAGACCATTCATAAATTTATCATCCAACTCATAAATCACACTAATTTCCTCCTAAGTATTTTATTAATATCCCACAAATCAAAGTGCTTTAAGAATATCTTTGTTATATTCTTTGCATCGTCTATACCCCTATGATGAGTTCCATCTAGGGTTATCTCTTCTCTTATTAGGGTATTCACCATACCAGTTTTCTTTACATTCATTATAGTTGCATAGAGTTGTTTTAAATCTATATGATCATAAACCCAACCATGATCAATCATGTGAAGTTGACAATCACTTACAAATTGATTTTTATCATACTTTCCCCAAGATATTAATACATACTCCTCTTTACCTATCCAATTAATAAATTCCCACATCACAGAGGGAAACTTATCAGCACTATCTATATCTTTTTGAGTTATACTGGTTAATCTTGTACAAAATGGGGTTAGTGTTGGATGTTCTGTGGGTCTTATAAATTTAGAGAACTCACTTACAATCTCTCTACTCTCATTTACCTTAACTGCACCTATCTCAATTATCTCATGTCTAATCCTCTGATATTTTTCTCCACAGGTAGCCTCAAGATCAAATAATATATAGTTCACCAGTTCTCATCCTCTCATTTTATCCATCATAGTGCAACTTACAAGACAATAGTCTTATATCTTTTCTAATATTAGTATCCCCATCTTACCACTACTATCTACTAAATGCAATATATATCTTAATCATATACAATATGCTCCATCTGTAAAAGTTAACCAACTTTTACCTTCCCTCATATCCCACCCATACGCTACTTTCCATCCCACAGCTTCATATATACCTCTAACTGTATTTACAAATACACATTCAGAAGTTCTTAACTCATATATTAGGGGTTTACCCTCATAATTCTCTTTAAGAAACTCATCTAATTTCTCCTCTAGAACTCGTAACAATTCCGAATCATTTAGTTTATTTGCTTGTTTTGGGCTTATTGCCATAACCTATAGCCTCCATATCCATCTCTATCTGTCCTTCCATAGGCTCATTATCTAGAAGGTCTACTCTAAATTCAGTATTACCTTCATCCGAATACTCACACCTACAATTATTCCAACACCCTATTTCCACAAGTATCTTGTGTTTACCACTAGAAATTTTTGAGGCATTATAATCATCAACGGCACAAACTACCCCATCAGAAAACAAACCACACTCATCCTGTACCATCCACTTACCATTATCTTTATATGCTCCTTTGACTTTTCCATCATCCTCATTTAGAATTGACTCATCTTCAAAAGGTATAACTAACCCCTTATCAGATTGTTTCCATACTAGGGTATCTTGTATCTCCTCTATCATATAATTACCCCAGAACTCTTCAAGTGTCTTTTCAAAATAAGGTGCTTTACTAATTAGGTTATGATCTACAACCACACCATCCTCGACTTCAATATTTAGAATAGAGTGACACCTACACCCCTTATTGCATACTCCCAGTTCTTTATTTCTATATTGATTAATAATTTCTTTTATGGTACTGCTTTTCATGTATTTTCTCCTCTACATAAATAAAAATAACTTAGGCTAACCCAAGTTATTAATACGTAAATTTTATTTTAAGATATTTAATTTATATGTACTCTATCTCTACATTACATTTTCCCCTATTAGCTACTGTTGACCTTATTACAAACTGATCTGCTTCTTCAAGACTTAACCTAGTGGCCTTATCCTTACTCACTTCACCTATAGGATCATACTTTTTGTAATATAGTCCTGATGTTTTAGCTTTTATAACACATTTCTTATCACTTATCATATTATCTTACCTCCACATATTCAAAGCATAGGCATAAAACATCATCATAGCTTTTACTGGCAAAGGCTTTTGTTTTAAACTCTTCAGCTTCAACACTCATTCCTGCTCTTTTTAGGGTCTTTACCACAATACCTATAATATTGAATACATTCCCATCCTCACCTACTAATTTACACTTTGGCTTATCTGTTCCTGACATAATAATCACCCTTTCTCAATTAACTTAATTAACTTACCCTACTCTTAGATTGTACCATAGAATAGGGTTAAAGTCAATACCTTTGGTAAATATAGTGGGATAGTGCTACTAGAAAATACTCTTAAATGCTTCTAATACTCTTTTCAAACTTTCAGCTTTTACAGATATGGTATAATTACCATTATCATCAGGTAGAACTCCCTCGAACTTTTTAATGAAATTGTCAATAAATCGGTACATAGGTTTGCAGGATTCACACATTATGGCTTCTGCTAGATTACTTTTCCCATGATGTTTACCAACACTCTCACAGGTTTCTATATACCCATCCACATAATTCTTAAATTCAATCTTTATTTTGGATAGACTTCTTTCTTCATAAGTTATAAGATCCTCTATTCCCTCTATCTTACCTTGTAATGTGTCCTCTTCAGAATTATATACCACAGACCCATAAAAATCTCTGTAAAACAGTAAATTACTCATTCGTAAACCTCCGTACATTAATTAAATATGAATACGTAAAAAACAAACTCATTCCCTGTATGGATGAGTTTGTTTTCATTTATCCACTAATTACCATACAGAGATGTAGGTTTATAGTTGGGTACTATATCTACAGGCTCAATAACCTTCCTTACAACTAAAGTGCTATCGTTATAAGTTCCTTTAAACTCACACACCAATTCTCCCTTAGTATCATCAGGTACAATGTAATTATAGTGATAAACACCCTCACTTATCTTATTTGTCTCATCCAACTCAATAGTGTCTATCACTTCTTTAATTACATTGCGTATAGTTAGGGTAATATCATTTGGATCAACTAAAGAGCCATCAAGTGCCTTGAATTCTACCTCTAATATAATAGTTCCACCACTTGTAACGTATTCCAAATAAACTCACCTCCAAATCATTATGTATTAGGTAGACCACCCTGCTCCTGTCCTACCATAGATAGCAATCCTATACTGTTTATCTCCAGATATCAATTCCTCATCATCTATATCAAAAGTTACTTGTTCACCCTTCTCCACAACATTACCACTACCTATAAGTATACCCTCACCATGTCCCGAACCATCAGCTCTAGCTTCCCATGAGGTAAGTCTATAATCAGTTGTAAAGGTAACTTGGCAAACATCATACCCAAACTCATCTGATATCTTATTTCTAGTATAGTTTACTATGTCTATGACAGCAACAGCACTTCCATACTTCCTAGTACCATACTTATCTCTACCATATATAGTAGCCACACTACCAAAAATTTTACTTCCATAAGTATATCTTCCATATACAGCCATTTAATCACTCCCCAAATTAGGGTTACTTATCCTCTACTCCATACATGCTATATCAAACGCTACCATCATTTCCTCTTCAGTATCGAACCAATACCATCCATCTACAGGATATAAATACTCATCTCTACCCTCTCTACACAGAAAAATTTTGGGGGACATTACAAATTCCTCAGCCTTCTCAAAACACCCACACCCACATAAACACTTCTTATAAAAAGCCATACTGTTTATCCTCCTATTAATTTGTAACGGTCCATCCTCTACCCACACCCAGACTCGGTTTAGTTGTAGTGGACACCAATGTTAAAGCCGAACCATTTGCACTAGCAGGTAGACTTAATGTAATAGATGTATTTACTACAAAACTTACTATTGTTACAGCTCTTGTAATTGTTCCAGACCCATCCCCAACTAAATCTATAACACTTCCACCATTTGTAAGTGATAACTGGAATGTATCTGCTGTTTTATTAACTACATAGTAAGTAGTACTTATTGCTATTCCAGTGGTTGTTACTAGGGTAGCAAAATATACTATATCTCCATTTATTTGTCCATGTGCTACTCTAGTTACTGTATCTCCTGCACCTTGAGTAGTTACAGCCACAGCAGTAGAAACACCAACACCCGAAATTTCTCTACCTGCTGTTATACCAGCACCTGTATTGGTACAAACCACTGTTGCTGAACCTGAGGTAGTTGTACATCCAGAATGATTTACAATTGTTTGACCTAAACATCCCGTTATAGATATTGTTTTGCCTACTAATACAGGTAAGTTTGTAAATATAGTATTCAGTGTGACAGCACTAAAGCTACAGTAGTTTAAATTAATTTGAGGTGAGGTAGCATACCCAAACAAACTTGCTGAATTATACAAAAATGAGGTGATTGCATTTAGTTTATTATTTGCACCTGTCATACCAATAGCACTAAGTTTTGCACCACTCAAATCTATGGTAGTCATTAACTCATTAGTAGAAAACATAGTCACTCCATAAGTATTAGCGGCTGATGAACCTAACGAAGATAGACCATCTACATTAGAAAGCATGTAACAACCTGTAAACATATTTGAAGCTCCTGTAACATTTGTAGTACCTGCAACATTTACCATACTTGCTACGCTAGATACACTTTGCAAATAAGTACACCCACTAAACATAGATGCTGAATTTGTTACAGCACCCAAACCAGTCATATTTGTCACTGTTCTCAAGAAGGTACATCCTAAAAACATACTAAATGTAGTTGCTAAAGTAGTATAATTACCAGAAAAAGTATCTACTTTCTCTATAGATTGGCATCCACTAAACATACTTGCTGTTGTAGTAAGTGCTGTTAGGGTGGATAAATCGGGGGTGGTGGTTAAAAGTACACAATTTAGGAACATGGATGAAGCATCAGCCAAATGAGTTAATCCTGTCATACTTGGAGTTTTACTCAACTTAGTACACCCATTAAACATGGAGGTTGCGGTTACTAATGCTGTCAAACTGGATAAACCATCTATACTTTCTAAATATATACAGGCATTAAACATGGTGGCAGCACTTGTTAATGCAACCATTGAACCTAATCCTCTAACAACTCTAAGACTAGTACATCCATTAAACATAGAGGTTGCAGTGGCAGTAATAATAAACCCAGATAGGTCAACACTCTGTAATTCATAACAACCTTGGAACATATTAACAGATGTACCTGCACTAGCACCAACATTAGTAAAAGCGGTTAAGTTTGTTATGTTTTGAAATGAGGCACAAGCTTGAAATGCGGATGCAGAAGTAGTACATACGGCTAATGAACTTGGTAATATACAAAACTCTAGAGATTTACAGAATGTATTAGCTGTATAAAAAGCATTTGCAAAAGATGTTAATGCGGTTGTACCAAAGTTCGCTCCCAAATAACCATGCT
>Ga0114951_10006175_pt1 | contig 10704 bp, 7 predicted proteins | sample AM7aDNAmetaG_FD_88677 | JGI IMG/M metagenome (GOLD analysis project Ga0114951, IMG submission 88677) | Freshwater microbial communities from Finland to study Microbial Dark Matter (Phase II) - AM7a DNA metaG | ecosystem: Environmental > Aquatic > Freshwater > Lake | place: Finland: Lake Alinen...
AAGTCCATCGGAAATCCAACCACGCTTGTCTATGATTTCGGAGACGGAACGAATGTGACCGGGCTAGACCCTACACATACCTACCGGTTCCCCGGTGTTTACACAATAAGCCTGTCGATTATGAAATATGACACCTCGACATATTCCGTCGTGAGCAGTACCGCGACGAAAACGAACGTCATCACGGTGAACAATGTACCGGTGGTCCCGCTGATCGCGAAATTCAATGCATCACCGGTCAACGGGATAGCTCCCCTGAAGGTTTCCTTTACTGATCAGTCAACAGGTTCTCCAACGTTCCTGAATTATGATTTTGGCGATGGGATCAATGCAACGGGCCCTAATACTGTCCATACTTACCGATTCCCGGGGGTCTACAACGTAACCCAGTCCATTTTCAGGTTTGACAGCAATAGCGGTTCGATGTTGAGCAATACATCGGTTCAAATGGATCTTATCGTCGTCACGGGAATATAACCCATACGTATCTTTTTTACAAAGCAAACAATGAGTTTGGTATTTTCCGTCTATAATTGATTTATCTTCCACCATTGATAGGATAGGAAATAGGAAATGCTGGGTGGCAGCTATCAGGACGGTTACATTCTGACCGGCCCTTCCCGGTATGAAAGTTCACAAAAACTGAACAATTCCGATATCGTTCATTTTGACACGGTCAGCCAGGTGCAAACATCCGGGCCCGGCATCTGCGAGGAGAGCACGATGCTCCACTCTTGCGGGGCTGCGGCCTCGGGGGTGACGTGTGGGGTTGATTCAATCGATGCTGAGGGAGCGAACTTTACCGCGGTGCCGTATTGTGAGACGGTTGTTGTAAACTCTCTGTTTATGTCAGATGACCTCGTATATCGCTCGGTTGGTTCTATTTCCCAGGCAGATGTGGAGATGCCAGATTCATTTGCTTTTACGGAAATTGGATCGGGGTCGGGTACCGGATCCTTCAGCTATGGTTCGAGGAGTCTGGCAGGGATTGGGGATAACAGTGAACTCGGTTATGTGAACTCGATGGGCAAAGACCTTATGGCCAGCGGCCGGTTCAACATCGGTGAGGACGTGCGGTGGACGTCATTTGCGAAGACGTTTGATGTCCGGGGATAGAAAATTAATCGGACTATCCTTTTTGCAGCGATGATATGATTTTGGGATATTACTCGGTGTTACAACTACGGCAAACGTCGCACTCGTGACAGCAGAAGCCAGAACCCGGATGAAAAGAAGCATGTTTTTCATAGTGTTGGCTGTCGCAATGAATGGCTCCGCCATCAGGGGGTGAATAGATGATTAGGAATTCACCCCGCATGTTTATCTGTAAGAATCTGCAGGATCATGATATGGATAGGGAAGGCCCACATGGCCTGTTCAGGGGAGTGACGATTTCCTCCGCATTGTCGTGTATATCACTCTTGCAACAGCGCTAATTTTCTTCCTTGATATCATCACGCCTCTCGGTGTGATGGCTTGGATTTTATACCTCATTCCTCTGTTCTTAACAGTATACCTCAGTTGGAAATATGCACCCCTTTTGATGACTGGCGTTTTTAACATCCTGATGGCGATTAGTCTTTTTCTTTCGCCGCGTGACATGTCGATAGAATACGCTCTTCTTGATCGGGTTTTCTTCGCATTGATCCTCATCATCGCATCATTTTTCATCAAGGATTACGTGTCGAACGTAGAGGGTCTTGCACTGAACGAAGAGCGGTACCGAAATCTCATCGAATGCTTGCCGGAAGGGGTCATAGTATACCAGCAGGGGGCTATCGTGTAGGTAAATCCTGCAGGAATGTGTTTACTCACTGCTGATCGTAAAGAAGACCTTATCGGTCGCAATATTGTCGAAATGATCGATCAAGGACACCAGGCAATATTTAAAGAGCGGGTTGCCCAGGCGGCCCTCGGCGCCCAAATGACTATCAACCAGGTCCGGTTAATCAGACCTGACGGGAGTGACGTGATAGTCGAGGTGACGCTCGGATTGAGGTTCTGGGATACAGCTGTTGCAGTAGAAATTGTGATGAGAAATGAGTGAATGTGGAAGTCTATTCACGAGCATTTCATCCGGTAAGTAAAAAGTTCATACTCTAAAATATTCTTTCCTCTAATCATTGCTACGCTACTTAAAAACGGGACTGTCCATCCTTCACCCGGGAACTGTAAACGGTATCCACCAGGTCTGACAATTTCTACGGTGGAAGAATAGTTCCTCCATATAAAGCATTATCTAAATCGACAATGCAAAGACCGCGGATACTCCACCCGTATGTTATACAGAGGTATTTCTGCCTTAATAATGAAAAAGTAAAGCCAGATTGGTTGTAATATCCTGATATCTCAAAACTGTGCGCAGGAATGGATACCAGTGACCAACTAGCATATATACAATAACCCGGAGACGCTGTAATGTGAACGCGTTGCCATGTATTTGAGGGACGTAATCACGGTCGAGGCTGTCCCTGAATGACTTCCGAACCGATTCAGACAATGGTAAAAAAGCAGATCAAACCGGCGGTCGTGCTATTTATATTACTCACGCTGTTGTTGGGGATTGTCTACCCGCTGGTGGTAACAGGTATCGCCCAGTTGATTTTTCCGGTCCAGTCGAATGGGGACATACTTGAACACAACGGGAATATCGTAGGGTCCTCGCTTGTCGGCCAGCCCTTTACGTCGGCAAAATATTTCTGGGGCCGTCCTTCTGCAACATCACCAGTCCCATATAATGCTGGTGCTTCATCAGGTTCAAATCTCGGGCCGAACAACCCCGCACTCATTCATGCAGTACAAACCAGAGTCAATGCACTTCATGCAGCCGATCCGTCGAATACGCAATTAATACCAGTTGATCTGGTCACCGCATCGGGAAGCGGGCTGGACCCGGATATTAGCATCGCTGCTGCCCAGTACCAGGTCCCCCGTATCGCCCGCGAAAGGAACCTGAGTGAGCAGGATGTGCAGGCGCTGGTAACAAAAAATATACAACCGGCCCAGTTCGGTATATTCGGTGAACCACGTGTAGACGTCCTTTCACTGAACCTTGCTCTTGATGATCTTAGTGCCGGTCACATTTCTGCAGTGCAACAACCCCTGTCCCAGTCAGGCCAGGCACAACAGAATGCCGCACCTTTCGTTTTCGGCTTGAGGATAGCAGACTGGCTCCAGGTGATTGTCTTCATTATCATTGTTGCGATTCTGGTAGTTCCTCTCGGTGCATGGATGGCGAAGGTGTTTACTGGTAAACCTAATTTCCTCTCCCCGATCATTGACTGGGTTGAAAAGAAGTTCCTTACGCTGGGCGGAATAAATGGAAACGAGGAGATGGACTGGAAACAATTCGCCGTCGCTCTTATGGTCTTTTCCCTTATTTGTATACTATTCGTCTTTTTACTGCAACTTATCCAGCAATACCTCCCACTGAACCCGGCCGGCCTTGGGGCTGTTCCATGGGACCTCTCTCTGAATACTGCAATAAGTTTTGCCACCAATACCAACTGGCAGGCCTATGTGCCTGAAGTCACCGTCAGTTATTTTACACAGATGGTCGGACTTGCGGTTCAGAATTTCCTTTCAGCCGCAGTCGGCATGGCGATCCTTGTTGCTCTTATCTATGCGTTTTCGCGGAAGTCTGCCAATACCATAGGAAATTTCTGGGTGCTTCTTATCCGCAGTATTATGATCCTACTGCCCATCTGCTTGATCATTGCACTCGTACTCGTTTCTCAGGGAACACCACAGACATTCAATCCGCCGATCACAGTCCCCCTCCTCGATCCGGTGAACGATAGTGCCGGGGCATTAGTAACCACGCAGACCATTCCACTCGGGCCTGTTGCATCGCAGATCGCGATCAAGCATCTCGGGACCAATGGCGGCGGGTTCTACAATGCGAACTCCGCCCATCCGCTCGAAAATCCCACTCCCTTCTCCAACTTTTTGGAGACGTTCGCAATCATCATCATTTCAGCAAGTCTCTGCTTAAGTTTCGGTACGATGATCGGATCAAGACGAAAGGGTCTTGCACTCCTGATCGCGATGACAATTCTTTTTCTGCCGCTGTTGGGTGTTGCCATCTATTCGGAACTCGGAGGAAATCCCGGCTTCATCCAGCTTGGCATCGATCAGAAACCCGGGTTTAACCAGCCTGGCGGGAACATGGAGGGTAAAGAAGTCCGGTTCGGAATCGTCCCTTCGGCATTGTTCTCTGTAGTAACGACGGTTACTTCCTGTGGGGCAGTCAATTCGATGCATGACTCGTACATGCCCATTGCCGGGTTCGTCCAGATGTTCGATATACAATTGGGTGAACTGGTGTTCGGCGGTGTCGGATCAGGCCTCTATGGCATGCTAATTTTTGTCATACTCGCAATGTTCATCGCAGGGCTGATGGTCGGGCGAACACCTGAACTCTATGGAAAGAAGATTGAACAGAAGGAGATGAAACTTGCCACTATCCTCATACTGATCCCGATCTTCCTGATCCTCATCCTCACGGCAATTGCAGTTCTGACTGATGCGGGCAGGGCAGCGGTTTTCAACACAGGGCCGCACGGATTTTCTGAGATCCTTTATGCCTTCTCATCCGCTTCCCAGAATAATGGGAGTGCCTTTGCGGGGTTATCGGCAAACAGCCTGTTCTATAACCTTGCAACCGCACTTGCAATGTTTGTCGGTCGATTTGCAGTAGCGATACTGACGCTGGCACTTGCCGGGTCGCTCGTATCAAAGAAAATTATTCCCGTCAGCGAGGGAACACTCCGCGACCACCGCCCCCTGTTCATCCTGTGGCTGGTGGCCGTGATTATCATTGTCGGAGCACTGAGTTTCATCCCTGCCCTCTCCCTGGGACCCGTTGCAGAATTTTTCAATATGGCCGCAGGAGGGATGATTCATGTCTGAACCAGGACAAATCCGTACCCGCCAGGCAATCCCGGGCCTCTACCAGCGGGCAATTTTCGAAGCGTTCGTCAAACTCGATCCACGAACCATGATCCGGAACCCGGTGATGTTTACGGTCGAGATTGGCAGTATCATTACCACTCTGCTCTGGCTGCAGGCGCTGACCGGCCATGGTGAGGCCCCGGCTGGTTTCATCGGTGCGGTCTCGATATGGCTCTGGTTCACCGTGCTCTTTGCCAATTTTGCCGAGGCACTTGCCGAAGGCAGAGGGAAAGCGCAGGCGGAATCACTCCGGAAAATGCGGCGTGACACCGAGGCAAAAAAACTCAGTCCCGACTACTCGATGGAGCTGGGATCGGAACCTGATCAGAAGTATATCACGGTTCTCGCATCATCAGCCCTGGGTAAGGACGACCTCATATATGTCAAAGCTGGTGACACTATCCCGGTTGACGGGGAAGTGATCGAAGGTATTGCATCGATAAATGAGAGTGCCATCACCGGTGAAAGTGCACCGGTGATCCGTGAATCCGGCGGGGACCGGAGTGCCGTTACGGGAGGAACAAATATTCTGTCAGACTGGCTCGTCATCCGGGTCAGCGCAAATCCCGGTGAAGGGTTCCTCGACCACATGATAGGCCTTGTCGAAGGGGCAAAACGGCAAAAAACCCCCAACGAGATCGCCCTTAACATCCTGCTCATCGGCCTGACAGCGATCTTTATCGTCGTATGTGCGACACTCTGGGCATTTTCTGTCTATAGCGTAGAAGTAGCAGGCATCGGTACTCCAGTAACCATCACCGTGCTGATCGCACTCTTTGTCTGTCTCGCTCCAACGACCATTGGGGGGCTTCTCAGTGCTATCGGCATCGCCGGCATGGACCGGTTGATCCAGCGAAATGTCATCACCACCTCGGGTCGTGCCATCGAAGCGGCAGGGGACGTGGATATCCTTATGCTGGACAAGACCGGCACGATTACCCTTGGTAACCGGCAGGCTGTCGAGCTGATCCCGGTTGACGGGACTGATATCATGGACCTGGCAGAAACGGCACAGCTCGCGTCGCTGGCTGATGAAACGCCTGAAGGACGCAGTATCGTAGTTCTGGTAAAAGAGAAGTACGGTCTTCGTGGCAGGACCGTTGGCGCATCCGAATCAGGCATTGAAATGCAGTTTATCCCGTTCACCAGCCAGACCAGGATGAGCGGGGTCGACCAGGGTCCACTTCATGTCCGGAAGGGTGCCGCAGATGTAATGTTTGGGTATATCGAACATAATGGCAACACGGTATCCGATAAACTCCGGCAGGAAGTGGATACCATTGCCAGGGCGGGTGGTACGCCGCTTATTGTCACGAAAGATGGCATGGCTCTCGGTGTTGTCCACTTAAAAGATATCGTAAAAGGCGGTATTAAGGAACGTTTTGCCCAGTTGCGGAAGATGGGTATCAAAACCGTCATGATCACCGGAGACAACCGGCTCACGGCGGCTACCATCGCTGCCGAAGCAGGAGTAGACGACTTTCTCGCGGAAGCCACCCCGGAGAGTAAACTCAAACTGATACGGGAGTACCAGACCGGCGGAAGAATGGTCGCCATGACCGGGGACGGCACCAACGATGCCCCGGCCCTTGCACAGGCCGACGTCGCGGTCGCGATGAATACCGGTACGCAACCGGCTCGTGAAGCGGCGAACATGATTGATCTCGATTCCAATCCGACAAAACTGATAGAAATAGTCGAGATAGGCAAACAACTGCTCATGACCCGTGGAGCATTGACTACCTTCTCTATCTCAAACGATATCGCCAAGTATTTTGCGATAATCCCGATCATGTTTGCCTCGGTCTATCCGTCGCTTGCTGCCCTTAACGTCCTTGGGCTTCATGATGGTATCTTGTCGGCAGTGATCTTTAATGCCATCATCATTGTCCTCCTCATTCCGCTCGCTTTAAAAGGCGTACGATATCGTGCGATGTCAGCAGAAGAGGCACTTCGAAACAACATTCTTATTTATGGGGTTGGCGGGCTTATTGCTCCATTCATCGGAATCAAGATCATCGACATGCTGCTCGTATTCATCGGAGTGTAAAAAATAATGGACGCTCATCAGGAATTTCGCCCGGATCCGGATACCCTGCTTGCCCACATACAGGGGGAAGAGCGGCAGAAAAACAGGGGCAAACTCAAAATTTTTCTGGGCTATATCGCAGGTGTGGGAAAGACATACGAGATGCTTCATTCTGCCCACCTCAGGAAGCATGAGGGGATAAATGTTCAGATCGGGTATGTTGAAACGCATGGGAGGGCAGAGACCGAAGCCCTGCTCGAAGGGCTCATTATCATCCCGAGGAAACTCGTTGACTACCGGGATGTGAAGATCCCGGAGATGGACATCGATGCGATCCTGGAAGTCCACCCACAACTCGTCCTTGTCGACGAACTCGCTCATACCAATGCACCCGGTTCACGACACCCGAAACGTTATCAGGATGTCGAAGAGATTCTCGATGCCGGAATTGATGTGTATACCACGTTAAATATCCAGCATGTCGAGAGCCTGAATGATGTCGTTGCCCGGATCACAGGGGTTATTGTCAGGGAAACGGTACCCGACCGTGTACTCGATGAAGCGACCGAGATTGAACTGCTGGATTTGGCCCCACCCGAACTTCTCCAGCGGCTCCGTGATGGAAAGGTGTACGTTCCTGATATGGCAGCACAAGCCATCGAGAAATTTTTCAATGAAGGTAACCTGTTCGCCCTAAGGGAACTTGCTCTCCGCAGGGCAGCTGAACGGATCGATACCCAGATGCTTGCCTATATGCAGACTCGTGCTATTCCAGGACCCTGGCCCGTGGGAGAGAGGATCCTTGTTTGTATAGGCCCTGGTCCTCTTTCAGAACGACTTGTACGGACAGCAAGGCGGCAAGCGGACCGGATTAACGCAAACTGGGATGCAATTTATGTGGAGACCCCGTCTCACCACAGGCTTCCGAAGGCAGCAAAAGAACAGGTCTGGCGGACCCTGCAGCTTGCAGAGAAACTCGGGGCAAAGACAGGTACGATTTTTGGTTTAAACGTTGCCGATGCGATGATCTCGTATGCAAAAAAACACAACATCACACGGATTGTAATCGGAAAGACTCTTCGCCCGCGATGGCAGGAGTTCGTGTTCGGCTCTGTCGTGGACACCCTTATTCATCACAGCGGACCGATTGATGTGTATGTGATCAGCAGCCAGGACAACGCTCCGCAGAAAGCTTTTGAGATGGACCCGCTTCTCCCTGTGACACCTCCGAAAGGTTACATCGGCAGTATTATCCTGCTAATGGGCATCACATTGTTCGCTTGGCTCATTAAGGCATATATCTCCCAGACAAACCTGCTCATGCTCTACCTGCTCGTCACGGTGCTCGTGGCATTCCTCTGGGGGATCCGTCCCGCGATAATGACTGCAATCCTTGGCGTCCTTGCGTTTGATTTCTTCTTTGTCACACCCTACATGAGTTTCCGTATCAGTGATTCCGAGTATGTTATTACATTTATCGGGTTGATTGTTGTGGCTGTCGTGATCAGCTTCCTCGTTGCAAAAGCAAGGGAACATGCGTTTGCCGCTGAAGAACGGGAGACTGAAACGAGCACCCTGTACGCTTTGTCACAGGACCTTACCGTTGCAAAGAATATCGATTCGATACTGGAGGCAGTGACCAGACATATTAACGAGATTTTCAATTGGGAGTGTGTGTTTCTGCTTCCGGAAGATGATCGTCTCGTGGTTCATACGGGAAGTCCGGGGCTGGTCATCGATGCAGATGAAATCGCCGTTGCAACCTGGGCGTTTTCCCACGATGTAATTGCAGGGTATGATACTGATACATTGCATTCTTCCCGCCTGCGGTATATTCCCCTTCGGAGCTCGGAGGGTATTCTCGGAATATTTGGTATCAGGCCGACTGATTTAAAGGGAGTTATGAACCCTGAACAGTCAAGGATCCTGACAGCTATCGCAAACCAGATGGCCCTCGCGATTGAGAGGGCGAATGCAACCAATGTTTGTGAGAAAAAAGAATAAATTACAAATTTATTTGGTAATTTGGTCATAATGAAAGGTTCGGAATGTTCTAAACGAGTGGATGGACCGGTCTATTAATTGTTGAAATACCGTTAATGTATTTTGGATGGTGGCCAGTCACACATTTTTAACTATGACAAGTTATATCCGATAATCATCCAATAATGTGCTGATCATCCAATGGAGTCGACAACTATCAATATCCATGATGATGCCAGCAATTGGATGTTAATCATTTCTATAATAATAATTATTATTATTATCTCTACGTTTTATCTCGACACTGTCTTACCTTTGGGAATAATGATCTGGATATTTTATATCATTCCGATATTTCTCACGATTTGGCTGCGTGAAAAACTGGCCCCGTTTATCATAATTTTTATTATCATACCTTTGATTTGGGTCGGATTTGCCTTATCAGAACCCGCAATCCCTCTCATCTGGGCTGTTTTTAACAGATCAATGGGTTGTATTCTTTTTATTTTTTTAGCCTTGAGTATTTGGTTCTACAAGGAGGAGCGCAAACAGAGAGAGGAGGTACTTCAGCAAGCAAGACAGAAACTTAAACTTCTCTCTAGCATCACACGACACGATATTAATAATCAATTAACAATTCTTCGTGGGTTTCTTTCAATCCTGAACGATATACCGCCCGGTCCCATCCAGGACGAGTACTTACAAAAGGCTTCCGCTGCTGCAGAGCGGATCTCCATCATGATCCAGTTCACCAAAACATACGAGGAGATCGGCGTTCATGCCCCTGCCTGGCAGAACGTCCAATTACTTGTAGATACTGCGGCAAAAGACGCAGCGTTAGACAATATCAGGGTGGTTAATGATATTCCTGACAATATTATGGTGTTCGCTGACCCGTTGATTGTCAAGGTTTTTTACAACCTGATAGACAACGGTGTCCGTTATGGGGAGAAGATTTCGACCATCCGGTTTTTTGTTGAGGGACGCGATGGCGATGGTGTCGCGGCTGATGATAAGGAGAAGATCTTCCGACGGGGGTTCGGGAAAAATACCGGGCTCGGGCTGTTCCTCGCCAGGGAAATTCTTTCCATTACGGACATTACACTGACAGAGACCGGTGAGCCTGGCAAGGGAGCACGTTTTGAGATTTTGGTGCCGAAAGGGATGTACAGGTCCACCGGGACCAGCAACTCCTGACATCATATAAAATCTAATACTCGCCATGCGTGTATCTGACAGAGAGAGAATTCCCGGATGGCAACACCAGAGGACAGAGACAGGTCATAGTCTTTGAGGTCCTGAACATTCCAACCCGCAGATTCTAATAATTTATCGATATTTTTTCGAGCTAATTCTTCAGGTGTCAATCCATCCCTCAAATGAGATTATTATGGATGAATAGTGTCATTCATTACATAATCAATGTATTTGGAGATTCTTACTCATTTAGCCATCACCTTTTTATGGGGCTACAAATTGCATAGGAATAGTGATTTGCGATGGAGTTGTTGGTGCCCGTAGTACTATGAGAGTTCAAAAAAAACGAACAATTCCGATATCGTTCACTTTGATACGGAAAACCAGATCCAGACCGCTGGTCCTGGTATCTATGATGTGAGCGTGATGCTGCACTCTTGTGAGGCCGCCGCTTCGGGGGTGACGTGTGGGGTTGATTTTCTTGATGCCGAGGGTGCGAACTTTACGTCCGTGCCGTATTGTGAGACTGTGGTAACGGAATC
>Ga0114951_10006176_pt1 | contig 10702 bp, 11 predicted proteins | sample AM7aDNAmetaG_FD_88677 | JGI IMG/M metagenome (GOLD analysis project Ga0114951, IMG submission 88677) | Freshwater microbial communities from Finland to study Microbial Dark Matter (Phase II) - AM7a DNA metaG | ecosystem: Environmental > Aquatic > Freshwater > Lake | place: Finland: Lake Alinen...
CAGGACTATTTTAAAGAGAGATATTATAAAGTCTTGTCAAATATTGAATATATGTACCCATTTGAAAGTGTCCTTGTTGTTTGTAGTACGAAGGCAAAGATGGTTAAGTACTACAACTGGCTGCAGGACAGAGCAAGGAACAGGTTCCCGGGCAAGTATGCTTTTACCTTTAAGGCAAGTATTCTGGGAACTAAGACCCTTCTTGAAGCAGACATAATGAAAGGTGACGGTAACAAGCCGGGGTTCCGGCATTGCTGGGAACCAATGTATGACCCGAAAGAAAAGAAACTGGAGCTATTCGAAGGCAATTTAAACCTGCAAGCTCAAGGCATAGATGTTATAAAAGCCAATAAAGAATCAGAGAATTTCTAAGCCGTGAATCGATTCACGTTACCAAGGCGGTTTGGTAAGTGGATATATGATGTCCGCACCCACACCTTTAAAAAGCCTTATACTTCTTGGTATTTCGCTTCGCTCCATACTTTCAGCTTTGCTGAAAATTCCCAACCCCACCCACACAACGACATAATAATGATGTGTGTTTTAGTGGTTGGGGTTGGGAATCTAAGAAGTATAAGGATAAAGGTGTGGGTGCGGTTGTTTTTAGGGTTGGTAGGGGTAAAGATAAGTAAGAGAAATAAGAGCAAAAATAAAAGAAAAAGAGAAAAAGAAAAGTAAATAAACAGGTTGAATAAGAATAATAAAAAGGATAAAGAAACAAGGGTAAAAAGATGAAAATTGTCAAATGAATTGAAAAAAGAATTCAGGGCATTTGATATTTCTATTAGTGATATTATATTGTTAGTTTAATAAAAGAGTTTTATGGTATAATGTTACATGTGTGAAATATTTAGACATAAAACAGTTAAAAAAGCATTATTGATCTTGACTGCTTTAGTATTTTCCGCAATGCTAATCTTCTCTTTTTTTCATTTTCATGATCATTCCTATGTAAATCATCCTGTCGGATTTCCTGTTAAAAAAGAATGTTCAATTTGTAATTTTATTCAATTAATGAGCTCGACAATATTTGTTGCGGTTGTTTTTGTGTCAGTCTTTGTGGCGTTAGTCTTTCAAGTGCTTATTGTAAAACTTTCTCTCAATCCTTCAAACCATTATTTTTATCATTTCTCGCAAGCCCCTCCAAAGTATTAACAAATAATTAATCTCAACTTCTGATAACGCTATATTTTCTGCATTTATTATAATTGTTATTATATTTTGGCGGGTGTTGCTTGTTAAAGTAAATATTCTTTCAAAGGATACTAATATGATTGTAGAAATGAAAAATATTGAAATGATCTATGAGACTTGGTCAGAAAAAACAAAAGTTCTTGATATTCCATTGTTTGATGTAAATGAAGGAGAACAAATAGCTGTTTTTGGACCGTCAGGTTCCGGGAAATCCACGCTGCTGCATATCATGTCAGGCTTACTTCAGCCTACACGCGGAAGTGTAAAAGTTTGCGGAGAATTCATTCAAGATATGGGAGAAGCCCAGAGGGACCATTTCAGGTCAAAAAATATAGGTTACATATTTCAGACTTTTAATCTATTGCAGGGTTACACTGCAATGGAGAATGTTCTGCTTGGCATGACCTTCTCTCCGGGCAAGTCCGACCATACGATTGCAAAGAAACTTCTCGAGCAGGTGGGCCTTAGCGAAAAGATAAAACGACGTCCATACCAGCTTTCTTTCGGAGAACAGCAAAGGGTTTCAGTCGCGCGAGCTATTGCCAATAGGCCAAAGCTTATCCTGGCTGATGAGCCTACAGGATCTCTTGATCCTCATAATTCTGTGGAGATCATCAGAATTCTTAAAGAAATCTGTAAAGAGTATGGATGTTCTCTGGTTATTGTAAGCCACAATATGGATATGGTATCGCAATTTGAGCGTACCGTAGATTTCAAGAAACTAAACAGGATTTTAAATACTGCGGAGGTGCATTTATGAGCTTCTGGCGGATAATATTTAACAGCATCAGGCAGCATATAGGTTCTTCCATTCTCGCAGTAGTGAGCATTTGGCTTGGAGTTGCAATGCTTATTGCTGTCTTTTCTTTACGAGAGCAGACACATAAGACATTTACTGAGATAGGTACAGGAGTTGATGCAGTACTCGGTCCGAAAGGATCTCCGCTTCAGATCGTCTTAAATGCGGTGTATCATATTGAAGAAATGCCCGGTAAGATAAAATGGTCTTACATGAAAGAAGTCGAGAAAAATCCTATAGTTGTTGAAGCTATTCCTTTTTGTACCGGGCATTCTTATGCCGGATATAGGGTGAATGCGATAGACCGGAGATTCCTGACGGATTTTGAATACCTGCCGGGGCACAAATTTTCCTTTGATGAAAAAGAAGGTGGAAAAGGCAGGCCCTTTAATGCCGCAAAAGAAGCTGTAGCAGGATGGGAAGTTGCTAAAAAGCTGCACATTAAACTCGGCCAGACCTTTAATCCTGTTTGCGGCATAAAGTCGGGAGACCCGATACATATGAATGATTTTATTGTATTTGTCGGGATACTTGCTCCGACCGGAACTCCCCATGACCGTGCGATCTATTTCCCGCTCACTACTTTCTATGGCCTAGAAGGCCACGGCGCGGCAACTGCTAAAATGGCGAATGACGAGAAAAACAGGGAGATAAGCGGAGCGTATTTGAAACTTAAACGGATACGAAATGGCGCCATGCATCCGGGAGTACAGGATCTGAAATTCAATATTGATCAATCTGCAGATGCTCAGTTGGTTGTTCCGAGAGAAGTATTGCCTAGACTTTTTTCCATAATAGGCTGGGTTGATTATGTTTTCATTGCTGTCTCTATAATGGTTCTGGTTTTAGCAGGCATGTTCTTGTTTGTTGCTCTACTATCCGCATTAAGGCAAAGAAGAAGGGATATGGCAATAATGCGGTGCCTTGGTGCAACCCGAAAAACTGTTTTTGGATTAGTCCTGTCTGAGGCATTGATAATTTGCATAATTGGAGGCGTTTTAGGATTGATATTCGGGCACATTCTTGTAGGAATAGGCGCTGAGCAGATGAAGTCAGAAACAGGAATACAATTTTCAGCCTTTTACATTTCATCTATTGATTATCTGCTTTTACCGTCATTGTTCATTATCGGGATGCTTACCGGGCTTATTCCTGCTATTCAGGCTTACCGGATGGGAGTTTTAAAAAATTTACTTCCAGTATCATAAAAATATTTATGGAGGTTTGTTATGAAGAAGAATATTTTTATTGCAGCACTTGCTGTTGTTGTGATTGTTCTTAGCTTTTTGCTGTTAACCTCAAAGCAAGACAGTCAGCAAAAATGTGAAACCGAAGGGAAGCATAAAGCGTACCACGAAGGGTCGCTTAACGCGATAACGCAGTGCGAGAACGGTCATTTTGAAATAAAGATCCTGGATGATAAGCTTGAAGGATGGTTTGTAGGAGGAGGTTCTGATACAAATAGATCTGTACGAGTAAAAGCTGATAAAATCGCATTATCCGTTTTTCTTCCTGACGGTTCGAATAAAGAACTGTTTCTTACTGCGTCTCCTTTAAATCTTGCAGGAGAGAAAAAGGGCGATTGTTCGCACTTTGAAGGAAGCGCGGACTGGCTTAAGGAAGTAAAAACATTTCAGGCTGTCGGAAAAATCTACTTTAAAGACAAATGGCAGCCTTTGATTATTCAGTATCCGGAAGGTTACGACAGGGATTGAATCAGTATAATATAAAAAAGGAAAAAGTCTATGCAAAAAGTAAAAATAATATTATTTCTGACCTTGCTTCTGACAACGATTGGACAGTTCAAAGAAGCGTCTGCTCAAACTCTTATGGAAAAGCTTCTCGGAAGTCAGAATGTATCAGTACTACGATTTTCGTCTCTTGGGGCATGGGACTATAGCGGCAACAGTTCTTCAAAACCGCCGCAACCTCTTCAACTAATGGATGGTAAAGTCGTTAAAATAGCAGGGTTCATGTATCCATTGGAAGAGGGACAAAACATTAAAGAGTTCTGCTTGCTCAGGAGTACGCAAACTTGCTGCTATGGGCCAAAACCTCAGTTTAATCAATACGTTTTTGTGGAGATGAATAATCCTGTAAAGATAGAGAGAAATAAGTCAGTAATTGTAACAGGGAAATTCTTCATCGACCCTAAACCTGCCGACGGGTATGTTTATCGGCTTGAGGGAACCAAAGTTGAGTTGGCCTCTGAGCAAAAACCTGAGGACAAGTTATCCGTTTCTGATGTTCCGGCGAAATACCTGGTTTTTGATTTCCAAGCACTTGAAGATCTCAGTCCTACTGAGGAACAGCTTGCCAAAATGAATAGTTGGAAAGATTACCATGATATTAAAACATTCCCGGAAGTCATTACAAAAGCAGACGGCAAATTAGTTACTGTTGAGGCTTATATTGTGGCAAGGACAAGGGATCCACAAAAGCTTATTGTTGGGAAGTATTGGTGGGATGGTTGCTGCACCGGTACACCGCCGACATTTTTTAATTCAATAGTTATCATTCTAAAAAAAGGAGAGAAGACCCCGGGTGAATGGACAGAATCTGGTATTTTTACAGGCATATTACATGCAAATGGTGAAAAGCTCAAATGGCCTGAAAAGGGAATAATTCGATTGGAAGACGCTGTATGGGGAACTGGAAAGAAATAGCTATTATTTTAAAGCAGATTAGAGGTGGATAAAAAGCAATTCTTAGGCGAACTTAGATGTTTATAAAGGATAGAGATTAATACTATAATGATAAAAATAAAATGAATAATCTTAAAAAGTCCATAATCTTTCTGGTCGCTGCTTTTTTCCTTGTTACGGGAATAATTGCGTCGAATCATTTTCATTCTGAAAATGAAAAAAACTGCAAAGATAAAGATCATTGTTCTATTTGTGCTTATGTTTTTGCTATTAATAATTCCACTCTGATAACATTCTTTTTCTTGATAACTTTATCTGTTGTGCTTGAAAAAGTTATATATAAGAAAAGATTCTCTTTTATTGGAAATTTCTTTTTCCTTCCGCCATCTCATGCGCCGCCTGTTTTTGACTAGTCGTTAGTTTTAGACAAATAAAATAGGAGGCATCTGCATGCATAAAAAAATAATTTATATGTTAATAATTGTTTTATCGTTTTCAGTATTTGCGCAGGAACAAGCTGTAAATAATTCTAGCACCAAATCTGCAGGGATTAATCTTCCGGATATCAGTTTAGTTGGAAATATGATTGGATTTTCATCTACAGATAAGAATGCGCTGGACAATAATACAGTGTTTATAGATGAGATCGAACTAGGAATACAGGGATATGTTGCTCCGGAAATTAAAGCTGACGTTTTTATCTCCTTCGATAGAGGAGATGGCAGCTTTCAAGGGGCAGTTGAAGAAGCGGATCTGATTTTCCAGAGAGTAGCAGAAGGGCTAAGTTTAAAAACCGGAAAATTCCATCTTGATTTTGGAAAGATAAACAGGGTCCATTCTCACGAGTGGGCTTATGTAGATCAACCTATGGTCCTGAATAATTTCTTTGGCGCGGATGGTTTGACCGGAGAAGGAGGAAATCTTTCTTATCTTCTCCCGCTGCCGTTTTTCCTACAGATAGACTTTGGCGCTTGGAGAATGCTGGCTGATCCCAACCAGGGCCCGGATGATTTTTCCATGGCAAATATAGTCCTTTCTTCGAGACTATATACCTCTTTTGCTCTCACGGATGATTCTGAACTGGAATTTGGATTAAGCGTGGTTTCAGGCAATGGTTCTCATTACAACGAATTCCAGGATGACGCAAAGATATATGGATTGGACTTGACCTACTTATTATGGCCTGCAAGCGGCCAAAGGTTTATTTTTCAGAGTGAATTCTTAAACCTTGATAGAACCCTCCCGACCGGAGAATTGCAAAGATATGGATTCTACAGTTACGCTGGTTACCAGCCTGATAAATATTGGGAATTTGGAGCCAGATATGACTTGTCGGATAATCCTATTCCGGATAATGAGAGAAAATCTGCTATATCGCTTATCCTTACGGATAAGATAACGGAAATGACAAAACTACGGGTCCAGTATGAGTACAATATGGAGTCCGGAGTACATGAAGTTTTCATTCAGGCGGTTTTTGGAATGGGTCCTCATACCCATCCATTAAATTAAGGAGGGTTGAATCATGGAAAGATTATCTAAAGTATTTACATGTGTGTTCCTAGTTTTGTTCTTGATGTTGCAATATTCTTTCTGCGAACAGAAGTTGAATATTGTAGCAACAACTACCGATCTCGCAGATCTTGCAAAAAACATAGGAGGAGATAAGGTCAATATCATTTGCTTATCCAAAGGAAACCAGGACCTGCATTCCATAGAGCCTAGACCTTCAATGGTTATCAATATTAAGAATGCGGATATGCTGATTGTTGTCGGAATGGATCTTGATATGTGGGCGAAAAGCCTTGCGGATGCGGCAAGAAATTCAAAAGTAATGATCGGGAGTAGAGGTTATCTGGATGTCTCACTCAACGTACCAAAGCTGGATGTGCCGGCGAAAGTCGACGCGAGCATGGGAGATATTCATATCTACGGCAATCCCCATTATTGGATCTCTCCGGATAACGGTAAAATAATATTGAAAAGTATTTATGAAGAGATGATAGAGTTACAGCCTGCGAACGCTGAGTATTTCAAAAAGAATTACGACGATTATCTTTCGAAGCTTGATCAGAATATAAAAAAATGGAAAGAAATGTTAAAGCCCTTTGCCGGTACAAAGGTAGTAACTTACCATGAGAGCTGGCCATACTTTGCGGAAGATTTTAATCTTAGCGTTGATGGTTTTATCGAACCAAAACCCGGTATGGCTCCTTCACCTTCGCATGTGTTGGCTCTTGAGGAAAAGATCAAGGCAGATGGAGTCAAATTAATACTGGTTGAGCCATTTTATGATATCAGGGAAGCCGAGAAGATAGCTAAAGATACCGGAATCAAATATATTGTTATAGCGTCATCCGTTGGAGCGGTAAGCGGTACAGGATCATACCTGGAGATGTTTGACTACGATATAAACAAAATTGCAGAAGCGTTATCCAAGTAATATTATCTGGAGTCCTCCAGCGCTGGCTAAAGCTGACGCTGGAGGATAAAAGTGTGATAAAGGAGAGGATATGTTACAATTAATGTTGTTGCCATTTTTAGCATGCCTTGTTTTGACCGGAATACATGCCTACCTCGGAATGCATATAATAAAACGAGAAGTTATCTTTGTGGATCTTGCCCTGGCACAGATCGCGGCATTAGGCGCTGTTGTAGCTTTTTTATTCGGGATAGAACTACATAGTATGAGATCTTATATCGTCTCAATGATATTTACATTTCTTGGTGCGACGATTTTTGCTTTGACAAGATTAAGAAAAAAGGATGTTCCGCAGGAAGCGATCATAGGTATCGTGTATGCCGTGACAGCAGCTGCTTCTATCCTTGTTCTTTCCAAGGCTCCTATGGAATCAGAACATTTAAAAGACATGCTTGTCGGAAATATACTCTTTGTCAAAGAAGCACATATAATGAAAATGCTGGTGTTGTACAGCATTATCGGAGTATTCCATTTTGTTTATAGAAAATACTTTTTTGCCGTATCAGACGGTGTAGAGAAAGTTGGAAGAAGGAAGATCAGCGTTAAGTGGTGGGATTTTCTTTTTTACGCTTCGCTTGGCGTGGTAGTAACATCATCCGTAGAAATCGCCGGAGTTCTTCTTGTTTTTTCATATTTAATAGTACCTGCCGTATGTGCGATAATGATAACGAATAATTTGAAAGCCAGGTTGATTATAGGATGGTCAATAGGAACAATAACCAGTCTTATAGGCCTTTATTTGTCAGCGATGTATGATTTTCCTACAGGGGCAGCTATTGTCTGTTCATTTGGGTTAATAATTTTGGTGATATGGGTTGTTAGATATTTTTTAATTAATAAGAAATTGTATTAAACTAATGAAACAATGCCTTAAAGGATTAAAATGAAAAAAAGACGAATAATATTTGTTTTAATAGCAGGTATAATTCTGATATTTTCATCTGGAGGCTGCGGGGAAAAGTCTAAAACAAAAGAAAAACAAAATGCCAATAGCAAGTCTGAAATAACACCGGAACAAAATGTTATCACCCATGAAATAAAAATGATGCCAAAATTGCCTAAAGAAAATACTTTAAAGGTAACAAATAGTTCAAAATGGGTTAAGATCTTAAGTTATCATATTGTAATGCCGGAAGCCGAAATCAAAAGAAACAGTATTGTAAGATTCACGAAAGCAAGCGACCTGGCGCTGGTAACACCTCTTGAAAGTTTTGAGAAACAACTTGAATACATTTCTAAGAATTTTAAGGTGGTAAAATTCTCGGATTTCGCAAAGCGGCTAGAAACAAAAGAAGAATATGATAGAAATGCTGTGATCCTTTCATTTGATGGTGCTGATGAATGCTTTTACAAATATACTTATCCTGCTATGAAGAAATATAGTATGCCCTCAGTGCTTTTTTTATATGTAAATTCTGTAAAACTCGACAAGACGGCAATGAAATGGGAAACAATTAAAAAGCTCCATGAAGAAGGTTTGGTTGAAATAGAGTCGCATACTATCACGCATCCGCACCTTGGCAGAAGAATTAATGGGGAATCGGATGAAAAATACAGAGCAAGGGTCAGGTTCGAACTTTCGGAATCAAAAAAAATAGTCGAAGAGAAACTGATTAAAAAAGTCTATTACTTTGCTTATCCTTATGGATCCTATAACAGCGAAGTTATCGAGATGCTTAAAGAAACTGGTTATAAAGCGGCAGTAACAGTACAATGGGATAGGAACACCGTGAATAGCAATCCATTCACATTAAAAAGAAGGACTGTAGTTGGAACTTTCAATATGAAGAAGTTTATAGAGATCTTTGATTCAAATGCATCTCAGGATAACAGGGAATTTGCAGATTAAAACTAAAAATTAGAAAATATTAGGAACAAGCATTGAGAAAACTAAAAGTATTTTGTATAATTATTATACTGTTAAACGGAGTTGAAAGATGAAAGAGTTAACTAGAAAGTTAATCCTGATACAAGGTTATTCAGATTTAGACATAAAAAATCATAAGAGTATAGATATTCTTATCCGATGGACTCCTCTTGCTTGTAGTTTGCTTGGTTTAATCGGGGTGCTGCTTAAATCACCTTCTTATCTTTTTGGTTTGGGTTTGCTAACAACTATTGGAGCCTTAGGTTCTACGAGTTTTTATGATTATTTATATAAATATTCAGTAGGTCTTATTTTACCGCTTGGAAAAATACCTAAACATGGGTCCGCAAGAAGATTTGGATGTGCAATAGGTTCTTTACTATATATTTCTAGTGCAGCAGGTTTTTACTTTCACAATAATTATCTTGCCTATATCCCATCTGTAATGATAATTTCTCTGGCATTCATTGCTGCGGTTACTCAGTGGTGTTTCGCATCGACACTCTACAATTTCATTTTTCATAATGATAAGAATTGTTGTAAATAGGGGCACACTTGAGAAAAACTTGCAGGTAAAAGGAGATGTAACAATGAAAAATTATGATAATTTATTTTTGCCTGTGAAAGATTTGAAGAAAGCATTTTTAAAAGTATTATTGGGAACCCTGTTAATTCTACCGACGGTGGTTTATCCGCAGTACGATGGAAAAACACTGAACTCCAATTTAAACACAACCGGGGAGCCAAAACATATTACGCTCACATGGACCGATGATCCAAAAACAACAGCGACTATAACATGGAGAGCTAATAATACCTCTGGTAAAGGGAAGATAATGTATAGGATCTTTGGGACAGGTACGGGAAAAGAATTAGTAAGCGAAGCTGTGGAAGAGAACATAGTATCTAAACAAGACGGTATAGATTTCTCCTGTAAATTATACTCAGCGGATGTCAAAGACCTTGTTCCTGGGACAAAATATCAATATAAGGCATATTGCGGCGACAAAGCGAGCTTGGAGTACTCTTTCACAACAGCTCCTGAGGATCTCTCTCCTTTTAAATTTCTGATTTTTGGTGATAGCCAGTCTATTAATACGTCTAATCCTGACTACACCGAGTGGCATGAAACTGTTTCAAGTGCGTTCAAAGCTAATCCTGATTCAGCCTTTTTTGTAAATGTAGGCGATCTTGTAGATTCAGGTGGGAGCTATATTCACTGGGAAAACTGGTTTTCAGCTGCGGCATGTGTTTTGCCGTATATTTTTACGGCACCGGTACAGGGTAACCATGAGACATTCTCTGAAAGAGGTGTCGGTTTTCCAGAAATGTTCGTTAAACAATTCAAACTTTATAAGAACGGTCCGGAGGGATATAAGGGAAGAGTATATTCTTTCGATTATTCTAACGTACATTTTGTGGTGCTTGATAGCCAATACGACGAGGAATCAAAAATAGATCCGGAAATCCTCACAAAACAGGCCGTTTGGCTGGATAAGGATCTTTACTCATCGGCAACAAAATGGAAATTTGTTTTATTCCATAAACCTCCCTATGTCCCCAAAAATTTTAGAACCAACAAGTTAGTTAAACAAGTTTTCTGTCCGGTTATAGAAAAATACAATGTAAATGTGGTGTTTAACGGTCATGATCATATAGTCAAAAGAACATTCCCGATAAAAGACGGGAAAGCTGTAAGCACACAGCAGTATGGA
>Ga0114951_10006181_pt1 | contig 10699 bp, 9 predicted proteins | sample AM7aDNAmetaG_FD_88677 | JGI IMG/M metagenome (GOLD analysis project Ga0114951, IMG submission 88677) | Freshwater microbial communities from Finland to study Microbial Dark Matter (Phase II) - AM7a DNA metaG | ecosystem: Environmental > Aquatic > Freshwater > Lake | place: Finland: Lake Alinen...
CGTCCGGACTCCTTGATTGCCTGTATTGCTTGAACATCAAAGCCGGTGCCGTTATCGTGTATGCTCAGTTGTATCGCTCCTGATACAGATGAGAGTTTTACCGTAACCCTGTCGGCATGGCTGTGCCGGACAATGTTGGTGCACGCCTCCTGTGTGATACGGTAGAGCACTATTTTTATCTGTTCAGGGATATCCTCGTCGCGGGCCTCTATAGCCCTGCTAACAGTGATAGGGGAATTGACCCTTTCAAAATCGATGCAAAATGAATTGATTGCAGCAATGATACCAAGATCGTCAAGAATTGATGGCCTTAAATCCCTTGAAATTCGCCGCACTTCATCTATGGCTGACTGAATGACGGCCAGCAGGTTATCAGCAGAAGGTTTTCTGTCCGAAACCTTCTGCTTTTTTTTGCCGTCGAGCATCGTTTTGACGCCGATTTTTGCAGCGCTTAAAATTTGTCCAAGACCATCGTGTAATTCATATGCCAGGCGTTTTCGCTCCTGTTCATGAGCGTTCAATAGACGGGATGACAGGTTTTTGAGCTCCTGTTCTGAATGCTGCAAAGATTTCTCAATATGCTTTCTGTGAGTTATGTCGCGAATGATTGCGGTAAAATAGATATCGCTAACAATCTTCCAGCTGGCTAGAGAAATCTCTATGGGGAAGATTGTTCCGTTTTTGCGTTTAGCCCGTCCCTCAACAGTTCGTCCGATCGCATCATTGGTATATGACTTCTCAGGTGCAGCAAAAATTTTTCCATGATCGTTCATGATATTTTCAGGCATGATGCAAAAGATGTTTTTACCTAAGACCTCATGCCCGGTGTAGCCAAAAATAAATGTTGCGGCCCTGTTCCAGAAGATAATCTCGCCGCTTTTGTTTACTGTAATTATTCCGTCGGTGGCGGTTTCAGCTATGGAGCGGAAACGGGTTTCGCTTTCAGAAAGTTTCACCTTTGTTGTATACTGCTCGCTGATGTCGGTGAACGTGCAGATAATGCCGTTAAAAGCGCCGTCAACATATCGCGGTATGCACCACCCGGAGAGAAATATTGTGAAGGCTGTTGCGGCATGTAAACTGTCAAAACGCACAGGGTTTCCGGTTACGAGTGCCTCCCTGTAATAGTCATGAAAAAGATTCAGGGAATCGGTACAGAAAAACCGCATAATATCCCTGCCGATGATATCCTCAGGCAGCATATCCATGATACGCAGAAAACCCTTATTGATATAGGTGATTGCATCGCAAGAATCAGTTACGCAAACCCCGTCGTAAATTGTATCAAGTATCGCTTCATAAAACTGTTTTTGCTGAATAATTTGAAGCGCGGACTGTTTTTGTTCATTTATATTATGATAATGGAGAACGATTGAGCTTAAGTCCGAAGCTTTTGGCAGATACATGGCGACAGCTTCAATATGAATATAGGCGCCGTTTTTATGTCTGACGCGAAATTGAGCACAGCTTTTAGGGTTGCCTTTTTCTATGAGTTCCGCCAGAGCATGCACGGTGTGTTCAACGTCGTCAGCGTGAATGTATTCAAGGAAATTGCGTCCGAGCAGTTCATCCGGTTCAAATCCCGTGATGAAGGATGAGGAAGGACTCACATATCGGAACTGCAAATCTTTGTTAACCAGAGCAATAATATCGGCATTTTTTTTAACAGTCGACAGGTAGATGTCTTCGAAAGCCTTTTGAACAATTCGCAGCTCTTCAAGCTGGTTCTGTGCCTGGCGCATCTGCTCTGCGAGCATATCATGACGGTTATCAGTATTCAAAATGTCGCTTTGTCTGTCCATGTTCATCGTTTATGGCATGCTGCCCAATGCCCGGTTGTTTTTTCAATCAGCTGTGGTTCGTTATCAAAACAGATTGTCCTGTCCGCAATCGGGCAGCGGTCGGCAAATAGACATCCCCTCCGGAAACCAATCGGGCTTGGCGGGTCGCCGCTCAGTATGATGCGTTTTTTTGCAGCGCAGGGGTCGGGCACAGGCACAGCAGACAGCAGCGCCTCAGTATAGGGATGCATCGGAGATTCATACAGCCGCTGATTGGTCGCACGTTCAACGATTTTTCCAAGATACATGACTGCCACTCGCGAGCTTACATGCCTGACAACAGACAGGTCATGAGAAATGAAGAGATAGGTAAGGCCGAATTGTTTCTTCATATCCATCAGCAGGTTGATGGTTTGTGCCTGAATTGACACATCAAGGGCTGATACGGGTTCATCGGCAATGATCAGTTCCGGCGTAAGGCTGAGCGCCCGTGCAATGCCTATGCGCTGGCGCTGGCCACTGCTGAACTCATGGGGATACCTGTCATAACAATCTCTGCGAAGGCCGACAAGCTCCATAAGCTCGATAACTTTTTCCCTGATTTTTCCGCGGGGGAGTATGCCGTGTATAAGAAGCGGTTCGCCAATAATCCCGCCTACTTTTTTTCGCGGATTGAGGGATGAAAACGGGTCTTGGAAAATTATCTGCACACTGCGCCTGAATTGCTTGAGCGCTGCCTGTCTTAGATCAAAGATATTGTCCCCTTTAAAAAGGATACTGCCGCTGTCAGGTCGATCAAGGTTGAGCACAAGACGCGCCACTGTTGATTTTCCGCATCCTGATTCGCCTACAAGGCCCAGTATTTCACCCTGTTCAAGGCTGAAATTGATTCCATCTACAGCGCGGATATAATCATTGGTGCGTGAAAAAAATCCCTTTGAAATAGGAAAGCTTTTTTTTAGGTCAATAACGTCAAGTAGGACTTTGTTATCCATGATCGTTTACCTGGGTGCATTATTTTGATGAAGCCAGCAGCGGACAAAATGCGATTTTTCACCCACCGGTGCGATGTTGACGAGACCAGGCTCCTGCTGCATGCAGAGGTCGAAAGCTTTGTCGCAACGCGTGCAGAATTTGCATCCCCTGGGCAACTCGAAAATAGAGGGTATCATGCCCCGTATAGGCTTAAGTCGTGAAACGCCGGGCTGCGGCAGTGAATTGAGAAGGCCCTGTGTATAGGGATTCTGTGGTTTTGCAAAAAGGTTTTTTACATCTGTGTATTCTACAATTCTCCCTGCATACATGACTGCAACATCCTGCGCAGCTTCAGCCACAACGCCCAAATCATGTGTAATAAGCAGCAGCGCCATATTATGTTGCTGCTTAAGGCTGAGGAGCAATTCCATAATCTGCGCCTGCACGGTTACATCCAGAGCCGTTGTCGGTTCGTCTGCAATGAGCAGCTGAGGTTTGCAGGCGATGGCTATAGCAATCATGACGCGCTGCCGCATGCCACCGCTTAATTGATGCGGGTAGTCTCGAATTCTCTCTTTCGGTGATGGTATGCCAACGTCCTGCAGCAATTGAACCGATCTTTCAAGAGCGTCCTGCCGTGACAGATCATTATGAACCTGCAGAACTTCTGCTATCTGGCTGCCAACTCTGAAAACCGGATTAAGGGAGGTCAGCGGCTCCTGGAAAATCATGGAAATTTTGCCGCCGCGTATTTTGCGCATTTTCTGTTCAGGCAGGTCCAGCAGATTTACACCGCTAAATAATATGCGGCCTCCGGCGATAGCCGCGGGAGGTGAGGGCAGAAGCCGCAGAATTGAATAGGCGGTCATGGTTTTGCCGCATCCTGATTCGCCGACCAGAGCAAGTGTCTGGCTGCTGCCTACAGTAAAGCTGACATGATCAACGACCCGGGCGCTGCCCTGAGCCAGATGAAGCTGCGTCTGGAGATTGTCGACTTCAAGAAGAACCGGCATAGATTTCGTAGTGTCCGGAAGGTTTGAGTTTGTGTTGCGTATCTATAACAGGAGGCTACAGGTGAGTCAAATGCTTTATCGGTAGGCTTCATTCAGACTAATCATCTGGCAGATAGTCATAGGCTGTATCGCCGGATGAATCGCTATTCTTATTCGGGAGCGCATCGTGTTTAGCCATCCGGTCTATTTCTTCCTGACAGGCGACACAGTAGGAGGCAAGCGACTGAATTGCAAGACGCTGCAGGGGGATGTCACAGCCGCACTCCGCACAGATGCCGTAGGTCCCGGCAGCAAGTTTTTCAAGCGCCTGCTCAATGGCATCAAGCTGGCCGCCTTTGTTACCCTGTATGGCCGACCGCACATGCCGCTCATGATCTTCAACGGATTTATCACCATCATCCTGTGCAAGTTCAAAGGTCATGCGAACATTCTCCGTCCGCTGTTCCTCAAGGGAATTTCGCAGCTCGGCTAAAAGCTCATGTTTTTTAGCTTCGAGCAGGTCGTGCAGCTGCTGGTGTCGTTTATCCTTCACTTCTCGTTCAACCATAATGTGCTCATTGACAACTAATGTTCAATTTAATTCTCTTTTAGCAGTTGTCAATCCTGTTGATAAATAAAAAAAGGGAGCCGCAGGTCGCGGCCCCCTTTTTTTATTATGAATTAATTATTTGACTAACCCTCCGCCTCATCCATCATTTTCTTCAGTTCCTGGCAAAGCTTAACTGTTACAACAGTCAAACCCTGATCCTGGGCATAGGACTCGGTGCCCTCGATGGCGCCCTGACGAACGCCGCCGGGTATCTTCATCATGATCGATTTTGCGGCTTCTTCCCACTCCATGTTGAACGTCGCCTTTATTTCTTCCGTTACGGCATTTCTAATAATAAAAAGCCAAACAACAAGCACGATGCTGGCGATGCCCTTAAGTGCAAACGGTGCGCCCGGGCCGATCCCGTCAAACAGCACTCCTCCCAGCGCGAGAAAAAACAAAATCCCAATCGGCTGCATGGTGCTGAGACCGCCCATAACCGCGCCCATTAAGGTTATCGGAGAGGCATCCATGGCAAGGGTATTTGCGCCGACAATCGATCCTGCCATGCCGACACCGGCAAAAAGTGCAGCAACAAAGCACAGCCAATGGAATGGGCCTGGGGCAATTGCCACAAGCAGCATGCTGATGCCTGCGCAGAGAACACTAAAAAGAATTGTCGGCATCCTTCCTTTTTTCTCGAGCATTATGCCGATAACAGGAAATGAGACTAAGGATATAACACCCATGATCATCATTGGAATGGTGGCCATCAGTGTAGCCTTGCCGGAATCATAACCTGCAGCAGGGCCTGCTTTTACGCCCCAGGCAACCAGATAAGTCGCAAGTACAACTATATCGGCGCGGGTAACCAGACAGGTCATATAGGCGGCTTTTAAAGCCTTGCTCTCCTTGACCAGGGGAATGACATCCTTGAGGCCCTGCTTCTCAGCGGCCTGCTCCGGCATTCTGTCTTTCATGAAAACCGCGGTCAGCACGGCTCCTAATGCCGCAAGCAGCAGGCAGGCATCAAAGCCGGCCAGCACGCCGCCTTTTTTCATAATGGCGCCGAACATGCCAAAAACTACAAGCGCGGCAAATCCCGAAGCCATGCCGTTCATGGCCATGCCCTTGCCGCGGTCCTTATCACGGGTATAGTCACCGACCATGGTAATTAATTGCGGAAAGCCGAGAATCAGGCCAACCCCGACCAGAAAACGCGCTAGATAGGATACGAGCAGGCCGGGGGCAAAGGATGTAAATGCAGCGGCTTTATCGGGCGCGAAGCTCAGCCAGGCGCAGATTGTAGCAGCAATGTCGGGTGAAATACCTAGCCCAATAGCAATTGCATTGGAGATTTTAAAAAGGTAGTAGGAAATGAACAGTACGATAAAGCTTGCAAGGACCATAACTTTTCGACCGGTTTTATCGGACAAAGCGCCGATCAATGCGACGAAAAGCAGGGTTGCAATCTGGCTCATGTTTTGAAGAAAACTTATGATCGTGCCGGCAAATTCCTGATCTATTTTTATAATATCTTTCATGAAAGCCGGCTGAAGAACCGCCGTAACGCTCAGGAACATGCCCATCAGGAAGGTGTTGAAAAACATGAAGAAATAGTTGGTCTTGGACAGACCCGACAGTATGGTGATGCCGGCGAATTTAGGAGCTTTGATAGTGGTTTCGGTTGCTTCAGCCATTTTCCCTCCCTGGTAGTTTGTTGTTGTCAGTTTTTTTACGCTTGCTTAGTATCTCAATTTTGCAAAGTCTAGGTTTTTAAGGCTGTAATGTCAATCTATAAATTAATCAAAGGCCATGCTGCGTGAAAAGATCACGGGTGTAGTATTCCTCGGATTCAAACCGCGCATTTGCTTTTTCCTCGGTTAGCCAGATGATGCGTTTGCCGTTAGTGGTATTGCTGAGGACCTCTTCAACCAGCCACGGGGTAACAACTTCAACCGTGTCGGCAAGGCAGTTATAGACAGCCTTGGTTGTTTCAAGAATATCCGGTGACATTTTTCGCATATCATCAAGCAGAAAATCCGTCAGCACGATTCCGGGGCTTATCGTGCCCACAATGACGGGTAATTCGTTTTTGCCAACCTCTTCAGCCAGTGCTTCTGTAAAATAGCGGCCGCCTCGCTTTGTTGCACCGTACACGGCAAGGCCATTTACAAACATGTCGTCGCTGCCAAAGCCTTCTGAATTATAGATAGCGCCAAAGCCCTGAGCTCTCATAGCTCGCATCGCAACATGGCTGCCGTACATGACCCCGACCATGTTGGTGCTCACGACGCGGGGAATTTCCTTTGCTTCAAGCTCCCAGAAAAGACGGGTTGTATTGGCGATGCCGGCATTATTCATCCAGATATCAACCTTGCCGAAGGCTTGTACAACGGCATCCCACAGCCCCTGTACCTGCTCGATATTGGTAACATCGCAGTGATAGCAGGCCACCTTGTCTTTGCCGAATTCAGCGGCGGCCTTTTCAGTCTCCTGCTCCATTTCGGCCTTGGCAAAGCTGCTGAACATGACAGAGCAGCCTTTTTTTAGGAATTCTTTTGCAAGACCAAGACCGATACCTTTTGAACTACCGGTTATGACAACTGATTTCATTTTTTATCACTCTCCTTAAGTTGTTATCTCTGCGGTTCAGGGCGAACACACAGGTTCGCCCCTACATGATAATTAAATTTGTTCGTAGGGGCAGACCTGCGTGTCTGCCCGAGTAGAGGTGTTTAAATTTTTTACTTGATCAAAGACTGAACTGGCTCAGCAGGTCCCTGCTGCAGTACTCGTCAGAGTTGAACCGTTCATTTGCTTTTTCAGCATCGAGCCAGGCGATTTCCCTGCCGCTTTCTTCGTTAGCAAGAATCTGCCCGACAAGCCACGGCGTCACGGTTTCAACCGTATCGGCAAGGCAGTTGTAGACGATTTTAGCCGTTGCAAAACGATCGGGCGGCAGTTTGCGCATTTCATCAATTATAAAATCGGTCATAACGATTCCCGGTGACAGCAAACAAGCCCCTACATTCGTGTCATCAAGCTCCATGAGCAGCGAACTGGTGAAATACGTGACAGCCCGTTTTGTTGCGCCATAAACCGACAGCCCTGCAATAAATTCATCATGGCTGCCATGTCCTTCCATATTGTAAATGAACCCCTGTCCCTGAGCAGTCATGCCTCGCAATGCAACCTGGTTAGCATATATTAAACCGGTGATATTGGTGTCGACAACATTTTTGATAGCAGCGGGCGTCAGTTCCCTGACATTCATCGTAGGGTGCGTCACCCCGGCATTATTTATCCAGATATCTACCGTGCCGAATGCCTTGACCGCAGCATCCCACAGGGCCTGTATCTGTTCGTAGCTGGTAATTTCGCACGGGTGTCCGGCAACTTTTTCTTTGCCGTACGCTTCAGCAAATTTTTTAACCTCACTGTCCACCTGCTCTTTTCTACGGCCGCTGATCATGACTGAGCATCCGCGCTTTAAAAATTCAACAGCCAAACCATGGCCGATGCCGCGGGTGCTTCCGGTAATGACGATTGTTTTCATGGGCTCTCCATATACGATAGAATTATTACTTTATAAAGAAAGGCTCCTTAAACTGCATGGTTCAAGGAGCCTTTTAATATAAATGCTTTATTTGCTGACCCAGCGCTGATACCGCCGGAAGCCTTCCTTGGTGAAGTCAACATTGGCCATGGTGATTTGCTCTATGGTTATTTTGCTGATAAGCATGTTCGCCTTTTTGAGCATCTCGCGCATGTTTTTCGCTTTTGTCTCCTTGACCGTATCATTGTCTGTTTCAGCTATGCGTGCGCCTTTTTCGTATGGCAGGCACTTGATCAGCGCCTGTTCGAATTCAGGGTTACTGCTGTCCATCAATTCAACCGTTCCTCGAATCTGGCAGCAGCGGAAGTCGGCAAAGCCCTCGAACTCCTTGTGCCAGTTGAGGCTGACCCTGGGGTTGCTCTGCATGTGCGCAAGCTTTTCAGTGCCTTTTTCATGCAAGCCATATAATACCTTTTTATCAGGATCAAGAGCGAATTCAGCGGTTGTCGAAAGTGGCACATTGTTCATGCTTGTAGCAATAACAAATGTACGTGTATTCTTTTTATTGCCGATCATTTTGGTGAACTCGTCCCAGACTTTCTCTTTCGGCATAATGCCCTCACCGGCCTTTTTCCCGGGAGCGTCGCCTTCAAGCCACACCTTGGTTGCAGTGGTATTGGCATCCAGCTTCATTTCATGGCAATCATTGCAGGAAACACCCTGGGGTATTTCGGGATGATTGCTTGTTTTCTGTGTCGTAGCGTCGATAGCTTTTGCCTTGATTTCCTGCGCAGGCTGCTTTTTTTCCTTTGCGCTTGCGGTTGAAAAGAAAAATGCCGCTACGCAGGCAAGCGTCAGTGCAATGAACATTCGTGAAAATTTTTTCATGTTTCTTGTCCTCCTTAAAATTGATAGTTTGTTTTTACGTAACAAAGTTTCCGGCTGTGTTTCAAAGGTTCTTTGCCGCCACTTTATTTTTTAATGCCTTCCATGAACGTTTTCATGTTAATCGTGTGTTGTGTCATGGGGTCAAAATCGATATCAACGGTAAAATAGGTCAGGAAAAAACCCATGGATAGAAAATAAAGTGACCGTGCAACGGCATCTGCAGGTATATCCTTGAACATGCCTTTATCGACCCCATCAGACAGGGTTTGTGCAAATATGGCAACCCTGTTTTTGTAAAAATCACTAACCGCCGTCCGTATGTCTGTGTCGCGTGTTGCAAGGGCCATGAACTCAAAGCAAAATCTTAGAATATCGACATTTTCATCGAATATTTCATCGGATTTTTTAATAAGCTCCTGCATGTGCTGTGTGGCGTCTGAGGGCTGGTGTATTTTAACTTTGAGCGTTTCAAAGTACCGATTAGCAACCGAATGGAAAAGCTCGATGAAAAGAATTTTTTTTGACGTAAAATGATGATAAATGCCGCCCTTGGTTATTTTTGCTTTGGCTGCAATAGTATCAATGGAAGTTTCATAATAGCCGTTCTGGTTGAAACAAAAGAGCGCAGAATTGAAAATCTCTTCTTTTCGTAGTTCGGGTGCTTTTTTTAGGGTCATGACAGTCCTCTCACAGCATTAAACATCGAGTTTTAATTCGGAGAATAAATCTCGTGTCTGGTAATACGGGTCCTGAAGCCGGGCTTTAAACTTCTCTTCCGTCATCCAATTGATGGCCGCGCCGTTTTTATTGTTTTTTAAAATTTCTTCCACTAGAAACAGCGCAACTGTCTCAACCGTGTCGCCAACTATGTTAAAGCTTTTTCTGAGCATTTCTCGCTCATGAGCAGGCATTGTGCTTATAGTCTTAACCATGAGTTCTGTAATGACTGTTCCGGGCATGAGCGAACCGACCTGAATCGGTGTATTCTTAACCTCTTCGACAAGTAGTTCAGTGAGATACCGAATAGCGCGTTTGGTCGTACCGTAGACGCCCAGGCCACCGGGCTTTTTATCATCGTTTGATCCGAAGCCGTAAAAATTGTAAATCTGGCCGAAGCCTTGTTTCAGCATGCCCTTCATGGAGACTTGCACGCCAAACAAATGGCCGACAATGTTGGTGTTTATAACGGTTTTAATTTCATCGGGAGCCACTTCCCAAACCGGAAGGGTAGTGTTCACAGCGCCTGCATTGTTGATCCAGATATCGACTTTGCCGAATTTTGCTGCCGCGGCATTCCAGAGAGCCTGCACCTGTTTAATTTCGGTTACATCGCAGATGAGCCCGGCAACCTTGTCTGCTCCGAATTGCTGTGAAAAGCTCTGAACAGCTGCATCGACATCAGCCTGCTTGCGGGAACTGACCATTACAGCGCAATCGCTTTTTAAAAACTCAAGCGCCATCCCGAGACCGATACCCTTAGAATTTCCTGTGATAACGACTGATTTCATAGTATGCCTCCCGGAAAATATTGCAAAATATAAAAAAGCACATTTTATAATGTTATGGATACCGACCGTATGGTATCTATTCTAGCTTTTTTATTTGTTTTGTCAAGAGACAAACAAACTGGTAAATTAATTACATGAAAATATTGGGGCAGACAGGCACTGATATATTTAAAATAGGCATTGACCTTGGGGGCACAAAAACGGAAGTTATTGTTCTTGCCCCTGATGATCTCGTTTTGTTCAGGAAGCGTATAGCAACACCACGTCAGCAGGGCTATAGCGCAATACTGCAGTGTATCGTTCAACTTATTTCTGAAGCAAGAGAGCTTATCCCGCCTCGCAGCAGGCATAGTATCGGTATCGGTATTCCCGGCTCAATAAACGCCGAAACCGGTCTTGTGCAGAATGCCAACACGACCTGTCTCATCGGCAAGCCGCTTCAGAAA
>Ga0114951_10006183_pt1 | contig 10696 bp, 10 predicted proteins | sample AM7aDNAmetaG_FD_88677 | JGI IMG/M metagenome (GOLD analysis project Ga0114951, IMG submission 88677) | Freshwater microbial communities from Finland to study Microbial Dark Matter (Phase II) - AM7a DNA metaG | ecosystem: Environmental > Aquatic > Freshwater > Lake | place: Finland: Lake Alinen...
ATGGGTTCGAGCCTCATGATAAAGGGTTTTACCGCAGCAGTAATTGGGGGCCTTGGTAGCGTCCCTGGGGCAATATTTGGGGCATTTTTGCTGGGTTTTGCCGAAAACTTTGGTATCTGGTATTTGCCTTCCGGCTACAAAGACGCAATCGCTTTCGTTCTACTTTTCCTATTTTTGCTTTTCCGCCCAAATGGTATTTTAGGTCTTAAATATAATAATCAAAAATGATAAGCGCATATTTTATACATCTTTTAATATTGATTGGAATATATATTATTTTAGCAATTTCGCTTCAATTGGCGGTTGGTTATGGTGGGTTGTTAAATCTTGGTCATATTTCATATTTTGGTATTGGCGCTTATGTATATACCATTTTGCTTTTCCACGGTGTTAATTTTTGGATTTGTTTTTTGGCTGCCGGTTTTGTTGCGGCGTTTTTTGGATGGATGTCAGCTATTGGAATCCGTAAATTAAAAGGGGATTATCTTGCTCTCGTCACTCTCGGCTTCTCTTTTGTTACTTATGCGGTGCTTATAAACTGGACAGATTTGACTCGAGGGCCTCTCGGTATCGCAGGTATTCCACGTCCAGTACTATTTGGTTTTGGTACCAACGAAAACATGGTCTATCTTATTTTTGTTTTTGTAATCGCCGCAATTTCGTATTTTTTTATACACAGAATTGTTTCTTCTCCGTTTGGTAAAGTTGTTGAGGCTGTCCGTGATGATGAAATCTCCGCAAAATCTTTAGGCAAAAGCACATTTAAAATAAAATGTATTAATCTTGCCACCTCGGCATTTTTTGCTGGTATCGCCGGCTGTCTTTATGCCTCATATATTACTTTTATAGATCCATCATCTTTTACTTTCGCAAACGTAATTCCTATTATACTTATAATCATAATCGGCGGACTTGCTTCGCTTCCCGGTACGATACTTGCCACATTTTTTATTATTTTGTTGCCGGAGCCACTTCGTTTTATTGGCTTTTCTTCGTCAATTGTTGGACCAGCAAGACAAATCGTTTACGCCCTGATTTTGCTTATCGTTTTGTATTATAAGCCCCGAGGTTTTTACGGTAAATTAGATTTGGAATAGAAAAAATAAGTAACAATTAATAATTTGTTGTCTTGTTGACTTTTAACATATATATGTTATCGTTTTGGGGAAATCGGAAATCGTAACTAATCCGAACTCAACCAAATATGTATGGTTGAGAATAGTACAAAAGGAGGGCGAAAAAATGCCATGCCCAGTTTGCGGGAGGGTAATGTGCGATTGCACCCCAGATGAGAGGGGGCAAACGCAAGCACAAATGAGAGACATCTATGCCAAGGATTACAACGAAAATTGCTCAAAAAAGAAGAAAAAATAGACCGGCAAAAAGGCCCCCACAGAGAAATTCTGTGGGGGTGTTTTTTTATTATAATATTGATTAGTGTTTTTGTACAAAAAAGATATAATACCGGGGTAGTTTATATTATTAATAATTGATAAATTTTATATGGAAGAAACAAAAAAGACGTCATTAGTGCCAATTGCTATTGTGGTTTTGGTTGTGATTGCCTTAATATTTATAAGTGTTTTTAATACTTCAAATAAAGGTTATAAGATTGGAGCTGTTGTTGCTCTTACTGGAAATAATTCTGGTTATGGTCAAGCAGCACAAAAAGGAATGGATTTGGCAATTGAGGAACTAAATAAAGATGGAAAGAAAATAGATGTAGTTTATGAAGATGAAACATCATCACCAGACGGAGCAATCAAAGCTTTTCAAAAGTTGATATCAGTAGATAGAGTCCCCGTTGCTATTGGTTTTATGGCAAGCAATAGCACCTTGGCTGCTGCTCCTATTGCAAACAGTTCAAAAGTAGTTGAGCTCTCAACACTTGCAGGTTCTGATGACATAAAAAATGCTGGCGATTATGTTTTTAGAATACGAGAAAGTTCAGCTTCACACGGAACGGAAATGGCTAAATACGCAAAAAATATTTTGAAATACGATAGCGTTGCTATGTTTTATGCTAATGCCGCAAACGGGATTTCCTATGCCGATTATTTCAAGGCTGAATTCATTTCCCTCGGAGGAAAAATTGTTCTTGATCAAAAATATGCAGAAAAGAGTGCTGATTTTCGTTCTGATTTGTTAAAAATAAAGGCTCTAAAACCACAAGCTGTATATATCGCAGGAGTTGCTCCTGATATGGCCCAGATTTTGGTACAAGCAAAGGAAATTGGTTTAAAAACACAGTGGTTAGCATCCGCTGGTGCCGAGAATCCAAAATTAATTGAAATTGCCAAGAATGCAGCTGAAGGCCTCATATTTACAACACCCGCCTTTAATCCAGACCAAGCAAACAGCTCAGTTCAGAAATTTACTGAAGCATACGTAAAGAAATATAACGAAAAACCAAACTTTGTCGCAGCAAATGGATATGATGGAATTATGCTCATATACCAAGTTATTAAAAAATATGGATATGGAGCTGAAAATATCAAAAATGGATTGTACGCTACAAAAGATTTCCCAGGTGTTGGTGGTACATTCTCATTTGATTCATTTGGTGAAGTACAAAAAACAATAATGTTTAAGACTGTAAAAGACGGCCAGTTTGTTCCCTTAGCTAACTAAGTAAATAAAACAAAAAATCCCCACCCGATTGTGGGGATTTTTTGTTTCCCATAAATAAGTTATAATGTTAATGATAAATGCTAAAAATTAGAAACATACAAAAACATTTTTCTGGAATTAAAGCAGTCGATGGCTGTTCTTTTGACGTTGAAAAGGGGAAGATAACCGCACTCATTGGCCCAAACGGCTCTGGGAAAACCACGATGTTCAACCTTATTTGCGGTAATATTAAGCCGGAGGCTGGCGAAATAATTTTTTCTACCCCAACAGGAGAAAGAAACATTGTCGGCATGTCGATAGAAAAGATATCAAACTTTGGTATCTCAAGACTTTTTCAACAATCAAGACTTTTTAAAAATCTTACAGTATTAGAAAATCTTTTAGTTTCTGAAGACAATGAAGACCAGAAATTTTGGAAAAATATATTCGGCCTAAATAAATTTGATAAAAGCAAAATAGATAAAGCAAATAAAATTTTGGGCGATTTTGAAATAAAAGATATCTCACATCTCACAGCGGGGGAATTGAGTTTTGGGCAAAAGAGACTTGTCGAAATTGCTAGAAACATTCTAAACTACCACACTGTTTTAGTACTCGATGAGCCAGTGGCTGGAGTAAACCCAAAAATTCGCGAAAAAATTGCAAAAATAATTACTCAATTAAAAAAAGACGGAGAAACCATATTACTTATTGAACACGATATGCAATTTACTCTCGGTATTTCTGACAAGGTTATAGTAATGGATGCAGGCAAAATTATTACTACCGGTACTCCTGAGCAAATCCGCAATAACCCCGAAGTTTTAAGAATATATTTGGGGAAGTAAATCATGAACAATTTTAAATCATACGAAAAGAAAATAAAAACCAGCTATTCTGAACTAGACGCTAAAACAGAAGACGGATGGGCAATTTTAAGATATAAAAGAGAAAAAATTAATGGTTATACTGATAAAAAATATATTAACCATTTTTTTACCAAACATATTGTAGATCTTCAGAAAAAAGCCTTAGATATTATTGATTTTGGCGGTGGTGATGGTGTGCTATTGGATATTATTGGCAAGCAGCTTGACGCAAAAGGTATAAAAGCCAATTTATTAAATGTAGATAATAATTCTAAAAGTTTATTGCTTTGTAATAAAAGATTTCCAAAAATAAAAACAAAATTACAAGACATTTTAACAGTTAATAATTTTAACAAAGCAGATGTAGTTATTAGCCGTTTTTCTTTTCAGTATTTCAGCAAGGCAAATCAGATAAAATTAATGCGTATAATCAATAAAACGCTCAAAAGTGGTGGTATATTAATAGCGGAATGGCCTTATGGTAATGATGAAAAAATATTTCACGAGATTATAACAAATATTAAGTCTATTATTTCGGGAGAAGAAGTAAGTAATTTAAAAAAGAGCATTTATAATTTTTTACCAAATAATTTCACAGATTTATTAAAAGAATCTAGTTATGTTGGCGTAAAAAAAGAACTAGGTGGGGTATTTATGCATTCTACGAAATCATGGGATAACAGATTTAAAATAAATAAAGATCAATTAAAAAAATTGGACTTTCTATATTCAAAATATTTTTCAAAAACAAGGAATTTGTTTTTTAAACAAAATAATATTATCTATTTAAAAAGCCATGTATGTTTTGCGCATGCTTTTAAAAAATAAGTTCACTGTTTTTTATTTTTCTGAAGAAATACTCCAAAGAGCTTGAAATAGACCAAGTATAGTCTGATAGAATTCTTGGCCCTCTATTACCATCCCAAAATTTGATTTTACAGTAGACATTATTGCGATTTTATTACCATAAATAAAAACCGTTGAAGGAATATATATATCTTGGGGAGCATAGCGAATCTCTCTCAAAAAATCTTTCGTTCCCTTATAAAAATAGTCATTTATTTCTGTTTTTCTCATTCTGATACTCATCCTTTTGATGCCTTTATTAATACATCTTTCAACGTAGTCTTTCATAAAATCATCTCCGACTATTTCAATCATTGGCTCTGTTGAGCCAATGTAGCGGACTTCTTTTCCACTAGAATCAATAATATCCTCATAAATATTTCTAATACCTTCCTGTCCATAATAAAATTTTACCAAAGATTTTGTTTTGTCTTCCTCATATAGATTAAGTAGGGAAGGGACAAACTTTTTTGCATAGTTTAATGCATTGTTTGCCTGTCTTATAAAAGTTTCTGGTGACTCAGCTTTGTAAAGTTGTTTTTTGTCTTGTACAACAATAGAGATAAGGCCTCTTTTTGTAAGCGTATCTAAAATAATATAGCATGTTGGCCTTTTTATTCCAGATTTTTTTGCTATATCAACTACAGTAAATGATTTAAAGGTTAATGCGGCTAAATATAATCGTGCCTCTTTTTCTTTAAGTCCTAGTATTTCAAGTTGTTTTTCTTTTATCATAATTTGTATTATACACGTATTTAAAATGATGTCAATTTTATTGACAAAATATAGAAATTTACATTTATGCTTATAAAATAAGGATATTTTACACCAACTTGTTATTATGTGTTGACATATATTTTGGTTGTCTTATAATATAACTATTATTAATAATGCAATAATATAAACATGCAAAATAAAAAGATATTAATTTGGTCTGGTATTGTGATGATTATTATAATCATTGCGTCAATATCCGTAGTAAATATTAAAAAATCGCAATCTTCTATTAAAATAGGAGCTAATCTTGCTCTTACTGGCAACCTTGCATATCTAGGGAATGCAGAAATGAACGGCCTTATTCTTGCAAGTGAAGAAATAAATAATGCTGGCGGGATACTCGGCAGAAAACTTGAAATTGTTACAGATAACAACCAAGGTGATGCAAAAGTTGCTGTTAGTGGTATGGACAAATTGCTATCAATAGACAATTCTGATTTTATTTACACAGCATTTACAAATATTACCCAAGCAATAAAAGGTCCTGTAGCACAAGCTAATAAAGTTCTTATCTATGCTTCAACTGTCAGATCAATAGCACAAGAAAATCCAAATTTCTTTGTCGATTATTATGATGGTCAAGCACACGGTACTGCTCTAGCACAGGCTTTTAACAAGTTTGGATATAAAAAATACAATTTGTTAGCAGAAAAGAGTGATACATGTAATGTTTTTGCAAAAGCTTTTGCAGATGAAGCGTCAACATTAAATATTTCATTAAATAAACAAGAAACTTTTGATCCAACAAATAAAGATTTTAGTACTGAATTACTCAAACTAAAAGATGGCAATTATCCGATAGTTATGTGTACTTGGAGAAGTGAAGATTTGGTGATGAAGCAGATGAAGACATTGGGAATGATAAAAACACAAACATTTCATGTAGTTGCGCCATTTTTACCAAATGCAAACACACCGGAAGTGCTATCACTTTTTGCTGAAAACAAAGCGGTAAGTAGTTGGTACGGTTTCAGTATGGATCAGGCGTCAATAAATCCAAGGTTGCAAACTTTTGTAGATAGCTATAAAAAGAGATTCAACATGGAGCCAATATCAGATTCTGTATACACTTATGATGATGTTTACGCTCTAAAAACCGCTATAGAATTGTGTAAAAATACAAATACGGAATGCGTCTCAGCTAAATTGAGAGAGGTAAAGGTTGATGGTGTTGGTGGAGTTTTGAGTTTTAATAAAGACAAGGCTTCAGAACGCGATTCTCTAATTATTCAAAATATTGGAGGTATTTGGAAGCAATTAAGCATATAATTTAAGGCTAAAAATGACTTCAAAAACAAAAGCCCCCAGAATGGGTTTTTGTTTTTTAATGGAAAACAATCCTATTTTACTTGATATAAAATAGAGGTATAATGTAATTATTAATAATAAATTTTTAGCAAAAAGTATGAATAAAAAAATTATTTGGTTAGTTGGAATCATCATCGTTCTTTTTGTGATTGTTATAGCAACTAGTAAAAATAGTCAATCGGTAATTAAAATCGGAGTCATTGGACCTTTTACTGGGGCCAGATCTGATGCTGGGGAATCAATGAAAAATGCCCTAACGATTGCCGAAAAAGAAATAAATTCATCATCGTCTTTACCTAAAATTAAATTAATTTATGAAGACAGCAAGTATGATGCACCTTCAGCGGTCTCATCTTTTAATAAGCTAAAAGATGTTGACGGGGTGAATTATATTATAGGGCCATTTGGGTCTTCAGAAGTTTTGGCCGTTGCTCCAATTGCAGAAAAAGCTCAAACTATTATCATTACACCAAGTGCTCAAACTCCAGAAATATCACAAGCCGGAGATTATATATTTAGAACAATACACAATACTGCCCAAGAAGCACCCGTTTTCGCAACATATTTAGGGGGAATTTTGAAAAATAAAACACTTGATATTGTTGCGATAAATACTGCAATCTCGGATCCATATATAAAAGTTTTTAAACCAATCTTTGAGACAGCGGGCGGGAAAATCGGTTTAATTGAAAAATTTGATTCAAAAGAGGTTGATTTTAAAACCATTCTTACAAAAATTAAAGCAAACAAGCCAACTGCTTTGTTTATGATTTCCACAACAAAACAAGCAGGATTAATAATTAAACAAGCAAACGAGATGGGAATAAGTGGCATTAAATTCTATGGTTTTGGAGGTACCGAGGGGAAGGAGGTTGTACAAGTTGCTGGGAGCTTAGCAGATGGATTAATTTATCCATATTCTTATGATAGCAATAGCCCCGATAGTGTAATGAATAGTTTCAGAAATAAGTATTTCCAGCTTGCAGGATATGAGCCAGATGCCACTGCTGCCAATAGCTATGATGATTTATATTTAATTGTTGGTTGTTTGAAAACCAATGGCAATAATGTAGATAAAGTAAAAGCTTGTCTTTATGCAACAAAGGATTATATAGGTGCAAGTGGAAAATTTAGTATTGATAGCAATGGAGATGCTGTGAGAACGTTAATTATTAAAACAATTAAAGATGGTAAATTTGTAAAATTATAAAAAAGTAAAAAGCGGCGCCCAAGGGCGCGGCTTTTTTTATTTCTTTTTACTTTTAACTGTCTTCCCATCTTTTGAAATTGACCACAAAAATTCAAAATTGGTTTGAAATGTTTTTACCATGACTGGATTTTTTACACTAAAAACTACGGGCGATTCACCCCATATAGAAAGTAAAACTTCTTTTTCCGAAATATTAATAGCACATGGCCCAAAATATCCAGAGGGTAAATATCGCGCTATATAAATTGATGGGTCCTCACGCTCATTTTTTAGTGTATTTATCAAATTTTTGTCCAACAAAACACGACTTTTTATCTTCTTAGGAATTATGAGCTTATCTATACCAACAAAAAACGATCTTAGCTCTTTAGACTCAGCTCCTTTGGTGTATGCTCTTGTTGAAAAACCAATAATACAGATAGTATCGCTCTCTTTCATTTTTTCGACGTGCTGATTAAAGGCCATTTTGAAACCATGCTTACCTTCATAAATGTTTACATCATTTCTAGAGGGAAGGGTGATGGGCGAATTTGATATCTCTTTTGATAATGTTTTTAATACATCAATATTTCTGTTCGTCTCGTCTATCAATATATCCGGAGATTCTGCCTGATAATATTTAATATTATTTCTAACTAAATACGATACAAGTCCTTTTGATACTAAAAATCTGAGTGATTCATATACTCGAGAGCTTACAAGTAGGGAATTGCGAATAATGGGCCCTGTCTTTGAACGCCCTATTTTAAGCAGGGTTTCATAAACATAAATATCATTCTTATTTAAACCGAAATTTTTTAAAATTGATGTATCCATTGGCTTTAATTACTCTCCTTTTTAGGAGGGTTTGTATTACTTTTTAATGAGATTATAATACATCTGTTATCCTTAATTGTCAACACCTATCAAGACAGAAAAGCATCAAATTAAGGACATTATCAGACTAATCATTATTATAATATGAAAGAAACATTAATACAACCAATTGAATATACCGAGAAAATCAACCCAGAACTCACAATAAACTTTGTCAAAGATATATTGGAAAAAAGCAAACAAGGTATCTACAGAGTAGGGGTAAAAATTGCAGATGCAATCATTCCGATAGATATATTCCCAAATGTATTTCCTCCAAAATCCGATTACAGCGTCAGCTCTCGTTCTGTTTTTGAAGCATTTGGTGATCTAAAAGGTATGGAAGTTGCAGATATAGGTTCTGGAAGCGGTATTGAATCTATTGTTGCTGTAATGGCAGGCGCAAAGCATGTTGATGCATCAGATATAAGTACAAATGCAGTTTTGTGTTCAAAAAATAATATTAAATTAAACAATTTTAGCAATAAGGTGGAAGTTTACCAAGGTGATATGTTCTCTTCATTGCCTAGTAAGAAATATGACTTAATTATTGCCAATCTTCCCATCGTTGATTACAAACCCGAACAAGAATCAGATGTTACAGGTGCTTTGTATGATGCTGGCTTCATTTTACACAAAAGACTATTTACTGAAGCAAGAGAATACCTAAAAGAAGGCGGAATCGTAACATTTTCTCACTGTAATCTTCAAAGCAAGAATACAGAAAATCCAGACAAAGATTTTGAAGTATTAGAAGCTTTGATTAAGGAAAACGGTTTGGAAATTGTTGGTAGACAAGTATCAGAAGCTCTCGGCTATAAGTGGGTTAATTACAAAATTAAATATTTGAGTCAAAAGTAATTGTAATAGTAAATAATAAAAAATATATGAAAAAAAATAATATAAAATGGATAATTTGTTTGTTAAGTATCGTAATTGTTTTTTGTGTTAGTAATGTTGGGACTAAAATTTTTGGTGGGTTTGCTTCTGTTGCAGCAACAAATGACACGATTAAAATAGGTGCAGTTTTTCATTTGACTGGTGCAGGTGCATTTTGGGGTATTGGTGAACAAAACGGTACACAAATGGCAATAGATGAAGTAAATATGAGTGGTGGAATAAATGGTAAAAAAATATCATTAATTTTAGAAGACGGTGCAACTGATTTTACAAAAACAGCTAATTCCATACAGAAGCTTATTAACGTTGATGGAACCAAGGCTATCATCGGCCCAACATGGTTTGGACAAGCCGCAAGCCCGTTAGCTAAGCAATTTAAGGCTATAATCATTTCTCCTTCAGCTGGAGTTGTTCCAGAGTCAAACAAATATTTCTTTGACGTTTGGCCTACAGAAAAACAAGAGGTTATGCCAGTTGTCAGATATATGCAAGAAAAAGGTGTAAAAAATGTAGCAATTATTTATAGCCAAAATGATTTTTCTCAATCTGTTAGAAATAACTTTATTGAACAAGCAAAAATTTTAGGTATTAATGTCATAAAAGAATTTTCGGTCAATCCAAATGAAAGTGATTTCAAAACTATCATTTTACAATTAAAGAACTTAAAGATTGATGCTGTTTATGGTACTTTTGCATTTTATCCAAGCCAGGGTGCATATAGTAAACAAGCAAAAGAATTGGGATTAAATTTAGCACTCTATTCAAGTTCTGGTACAGAGATCCCTGATCTAGTAAAATCTTATCCAGAAGTGGAAGGAACGATTTATGGTTATATCGCCATGGGTCCAAAGGAAGCTAATTTTTACAGTAAATATCAGACCAAATTCAATTCTTTCCCATCACCATCAGCATCTTACGCCTATGATGCAACTAACCTTATTATTGAGGCTATAAAGGCAGGAAATGAGACCCCAGAACAAATATCATCTTATCTTATGGGTGTAAAATATAGTGGTGTTGCCAATGATATATCCTTTGATAGTAATGGAAGAATTGCAAACAAAACTTTTATTATTAAGACAGTAAAGGACGGTAAATTCGTTGAAATAAAATAATAAAAACCGCGCCCTTCGGGCGCGGCTTTTATTTGTTTAATTTTTATGATCAGTATATCAGCCATGGCTGATATACAGTAGTAGTTTATTCTCTGATTAACGTTGAGTGCCAGGAAAGTTCAAATATAACCCTCATCATTTTGTTTATAGCTTTGTCTTCTATCACAACCCCCAACATTTTCTTTTCACCATAGTTTATTATGGCG
>Ga0114951_10006185_pt1 | contig 10695 bp, 12 predicted proteins | sample AM7aDNAmetaG_FD_88677 | JGI IMG/M metagenome (GOLD analysis project Ga0114951, IMG submission 88677) | Freshwater microbial communities from Finland to study Microbial Dark Matter (Phase II) - AM7a DNA metaG | ecosystem: Environmental > Aquatic > Freshwater > Lake | place: Finland: Lake Alinen...
AGCATATTCACTTAATTTCATATACTATATATAAATAAAAAAATAATATAAACCTTGATTTTAAGATTTATTTTTCATTTATTGTCATTTATTTTCATTAAAATAAGTAAAGATTTTTGATACCTTTTTTTATGTAAAAAAAAAATTCTATTTATGCATATTTTTTACATGTAACTCTATTAAAATAATTGAAAAATATTTACTCATAATCATGATTATGAGTAAAATACCTCTATTAGTCGATTAACTACAAGTAAATTATTTTTAATACTAATGTATTAAAATATTTTACTTATGATTTGTTAATGTTTTAATTATTAATTAAATATAAAAAATATATTAAACAAATTATATTTTTTTTTATAAAAAAGACATTAAAATAAACAATTAAAAAAAAACAAAATTATGAAAAAATCCTATTTAATTTTAGCCTTAATGATTGGCTTCTTTTTAAGTGTAACTAGCTGTAAAAAGCAAGATGGTATTGTATTACCTACTTCTGGTAAAATGCAATTACCAATTGCAAATTTAGTTCCTGGCTCTCAATTAATCACAAAAAGTGCAGGTAATGGTATTACTCAAATACAATATGAATTTTGGGTAAAAGCGCCTAACGCAACAACAAATGGCACAAATAGTACAAATCCATGGGTACTTGGCTCAAACGCCTTATATAAAGATGATTCTGGCTCACAACAAAGAAATTCTCCAATTTGGACTTTACCTTATCCGCCTACATCTTATACTTTTATTGAAGTTCCATTGAATATGGAAACACGAGTTGTCGCAAAAGGTCTTGATTCTGATGGTATTATTAAATATTATGGTCTTTTTGATACTGGTACTGGTGGTTGGACAACTACGAATATTCCTCAAGTCACTATTAATATGTATGAAATTGATTCAAGATTAAATATTAATATTGATGATTTATTACTTAATAGAAACTTTGATTTTCATTTTAAATTCACAGGACATATACAAGATGTTAATTATGATGGTATTATACAAATGGTTGCACCATGGTTATTAAATATTGCGCCAAATGTTAGAAACTTTCAAGGTATGCCACTATTAACAATACCAAATACTGTATTAAATGAAACATTAGATATATTAGGTGCGGGTTCAATGTCAATCACAGCAACACCAACAATTACTATTACAGGATATCCTGTACCTAATAATAACGCATCACCAATAGGTGATGCTAGTACAACGACGACAAAAAATATACCAGTAACTGTAACATCAACTGGTGGTACAGCTCCTTCAACAACTTTTACTGTACCTTCTAGTATAACGGTAAATTTTACGACTACTCAATCTGTTGAATTATTTAATATTTTTGAATTATTTCATCAAGGCTGTTCTGATTTTACAACACAATATACTATTATTAGAAAAGATGGATATGTTGTAAAAAATTGGACAACTATAAATATGTCAGCACCAACAAACACAACAAATTTTGATGGCTCTAATTGGTGTCAAGCAGGTTACAATTTCAATATTATATTTACTGCTGATCCACAACAATTAGGTTCTGGTGTATTTACTGGTACATTAACACCAAATGATAATATTAATGGCACAGTACCATTATAATAAACTATAAAAAATACAACTTTAACTTTAACGTTGAAGTTGTATTTTTTTATATAAAAAATACAACTTATGAAAAAAATATTTTTTTTAATTATTTTGATATTATTTTTAGTTAGTTGTGGTGATGTTCTAAAAAATCAAGACATACCACGTACTGGTTTTTTAATTAATTTACCAACAGTTTCACTTGTGAAAAGTTATAATTTAATAACCAAATCTACTGGAGTAGATGGTAAGGTAGATAATTTAGTTTATAATATTTATACAAAACATTATGGTAATTGGATATTATTATCTGCAACAGATTTTTCTTCTAATTCAACAGGATTTAAAAATGCTATAATTGTACCTTTTATTTCTTCTGGAAATCAAACACCTCAAACTATAATTATACCATTAAATACTGATATAAGAATATCAGTTGAAGGTACTAATGGAAGCGGAATATTATATTATGGTGCATATGAAACTAGTTATATTTCAACTTCAAATTCAACACCACATACAATTAATGCTTATGAAATTAATTCTAGATTATCATTTGATATTTCTAATCTGTTTCACACATCTAATGCAATTTTCACAATTGAAGTTGATTATGCTTCTTCAAATGTTGATTATGATGGTATTTTGCAAGGTGATTCTTGGTTAATTGCAAACCCATCATCATCAGGTAGACTTTATCAAAATGTTCCTTATGCAACACCAAGTTTAATATCTAAAAGTGTAACTACTGTTGTTGATGCTAAACATAATACATTAACAATAACAGATTCAGTACTTGGTAATATAACGCCATCAGATGCAAATTATCATTCCGCCCAACATCCTGTTTATATATCAGAATTATTAGGTCAAGGATGTAACAATGGCGACTTCAAAGTTTATTATACAGTAACATCAATTGATAATCAGGACAATGTTGGAACAACAGGTGATATTCGTTCTAAAACATTAATAAGTGCTACAAATCCAACTGTTGGTACACCAACAGCATCAGCTAATATTCCAGCATCATTTTTAAATAATTGGTTACAGGCAGGTTATAATTTTGTGATAACTTTTACAGCAGATATTCAATCTGGGTCAGCAACATCGGTTATAGGTACGCTAGAACCTAATACATTAATTGAAGGTACAATTACTATACACTAAAATAGAATCCTGGTGATCAAAAAATAAACCAAACTATGAAAAATTTAATTTTAATTATATTATTACTTATTAGTAATATATTATTTGCTCAACAAGATTCTATAAAACCAATAAATAGTTTATCAACAGGCATCGGTATTAATTATTATGGTAATACACAATTAAATCTAAATTTAATTGTTCATAACGCTTATGTTGGTTATACTACTGATATAAATGACAATTTGAGAACAATGGAAATAGGCTGGACGTTTCAACATAAAAATTTCAAAAATTATTATCTAATTCCTACTCTTGGTGTATATTCTAATAATAATTATTCTTATAACTTTTTATATATTCAAGGTATTCCTAATACTAATATCAACGGAATAATTAATTTACCAGCAGACAATTCAAATTATAATAGTTCTGATAATCAAACTTTTTTAATTAATAGAATAACACAATTAAATAAAGAACATACTCTTAAACCTTGCTATGGCTTAATGATAGGTTATCATCAAGATGATATTACATATTATTTAAAATTGAACAACAAACAATTCTCAATTGGTGTTGGTTATTTCGTTTTTTAATCTTTTCTCCAACTTTTATCTGTTATCATAATATTCATATTATGAATAATATTTTAATTACAACTTCAGCTTCAATTTCAATGCCAGAAGATGGTACAATGTGCTATAACGATGGTTATATTTGGATTTTAATGAAAAATAAATGGCATAGATGTGATCTTTATAATCTAAAAAAAGATAGAATAGAAAAATTAAAAAAAATTAGAATAGAAAAATTAAAAAAAATCAATTCATTATATGATAGAATATAATCTTGGTGAAAGATTTAGTATCATTATTAAATTTAAGGTTAATAAATGTATTAAAATCTAATTTACAAATTAGATCAAAGAAAGAAAAAATTAAAGATGATATCAGAATATGAATGAAACTCTAATAGAAGAAATAAAAAATCATATGATATGGTTAATATCCACAATAGAACCAGTTAAAGGTGTGGAAGATTTACAAATACGATCACTTCTTTGTAATTCTCTACAACATGAATATGTACTAGTAAAATAAAAGTTTATTCATCAAAAGTTTATGTATTGAGTTTAATGGTAAGCAACATTATGAAGCATTTGAATACTTTGTAGGTATAACAGCATTTGAAAATTGATTTAAAAATAATAACATATAAAGATAATATAGAAAATAAATTAATAAAAATATTAAATGGTTGATAATTCTAAAAAATACACAAAACTTAATCATCGAGAACACATTTTAAAAAGACCCGATACATATGTTGGCTCAATAAAAAATGAAATAAGAAAAATATACTTAGCAGAAAATATTAATAAAATATATTTACAAGATGCTAATTTTAATCCTGGATTTTATACATGCTTTAATGAAATATTAACAAATTCTAGTGATCATTACATTAGAACTAAACAGGTTAAATATATTAAAATAAATGTAGAAAAAAATAAAATTATAATTGAAAATGATGGACCAGGTGTACCAATAGAAATTCATGAAAAAGAAAAAGTGTATATACCAGAACTTGTTTTTGGACATTTTTTAACTTCTGAAAATTATGACGATTCAATAAATAGAACTTGGGGCGGTAGAAATGGCTATGGAGCCAAACTTACTAATGTATTTTCAACTAAATTTATTATTGAAACTGCTGATGGTAAAAATAAATATCAACAAACATTTACTAATAATATGGACAAAAAAACTAAACCTGTTATTACTAAATCAACAAAGAGTTACACTAAAATAACATACTATCCTGATTTTAAGAAATTTGATTTAACTGAAATCACAGATGAAATACAATCTATTTTTCTTAAAAGAGCTATAGACATAGCTGCTTATAGTCCCGATGTTAAAGTTTATTATAATGATATTTTAATACCAATCAAAACATTCAAAGATTATATGAAAATGTTCATTAATGATGAAGAAGAACTTTTTTACGAAAAAATTAATGAAAATTGGGAAATAGGAATATCTCGTTCAAACAATGATACGTTTCAGCAAATCTCTATGGTAAATGGAATATCAACTCATGTTGGCGGTACACATGTTAATTATATTTCAAATCAAATAGTAAAATTATTAGGTGAAAAAATAGAAAAAAGTAATAAAAATACAAACATAAAGCAATCTATTATTAAAAATCATCTTTTTTTATTTCTAAATTGTAGAATACCTAATCCATCGTTTGAAACTCAAACTAAAGAAAATTTAACAACAAAAATGATTTCTGAACTTATAAAAGATGTTGAAATTTCAGAAGCATTTATTAAAAAATTAGCAACATCAGAAATTAAAAATGATATTGTGAATTTCGCATCACTTAAAGAATTTCAAGAAGCTAAAAAATCAACTCAAAATGGTCAAAAAGTTAAAGTAAAAATTGCTAAATTGGATGATGCTAATAAAGCAGGTAAATCACCAGATAATATGAAATGCGGAATAATACTTACCGAAGGCGACTGTTTACAAGAAGACACCGAAATAGTAATCATAAGAGATGGACAAAAATTAAAAATAAAAATAAAAGATGTTAAATTAGACGACGCTGTAATTACTCATAAAAATAATATTTGTATAATATCTAATATTTCCAAAAAAATAGAAAAAATAGTTAAAATAAAATTATCTAATCAAGATATATTAATGTGTTCTGAAAAACATAGATGGTATGTTTATGATAAAATAGATAATAAATTTTCATTTATAATCACAAAAGATATAAATAAAGACAGGCATAAAATGATTATAAACAAAAATACATTTTTTGATGATTTTATCAAAATAATAAATATCGAAAAAATAAAATATAACAATTATGATTATCTGTTAGAACTATCAACTGGCGAAATGTATAGTTCAAAAAATCATAAATTTTCAATTTTTGATAATATAGATTATTGTTTTTATATGGTAGAATGTAAAGATTTGAAAAAGGATAGGCATTTTATAGTATCATATGAAAAAATATAATTATCCTTCAATTAAAAATAGCCTTCTATCAAAAATAGACTTTAAAAATTTTTTATATACTAATAAAAAATATGTTTCTATATTACAAGAATAAAGACGAAATAATAAATTTTGAAATTTCATCATTTAATAGCACAGAAGAATATGATAAAATGAAATTAACTAACGCTATAAAAGTATCTGTTACAAGAAAGTTGAAAATTTCATTTGATGATTATATATTACAAAATTATAAATTTAAAATAAAAAAATGTGCATTTTGTAATCACTACGCTTGGAAAAAGATGGCATCCAAATAAAGAAAAAATGTCAACAGAAGAATATAATAATTGGTATCATCCATTTAATAAAGAAATATTAAAAGAAGACTTAGAATATAAAGATATTTTAAAAAAAGAAGTGGCTATAAAAAATGGTTACAAAATAATTGTAGTTTGGGATTGTGATGGATTAGATTATAACACTAATCTTGTATATGAATATTATAAAAAATAGAAAATATGATAGAAAATTATTTTGAATTAGTAGATATAGAATATATTGAATTTACCGAAGAATATGATAATATGGTAGATATAACGATTAATGATGATAAATCCTTTTCTTTATCTAATGGTATTATATCTCACAATTCAGCAAAATCTACCGCAAAGGCTGGTATATCAGTAGTTGGAAATGATTATTATGGTATATATCCGCTTAAAGGAAAACCACTAAATGTGCGTGATATATCATTACAAAAAATGAGAGAAAATGATGAAATAAAAGATATTATTAATATTTTAGGATTAGAAATTGGTAAAAAATATACAACAACAAGAACTTTAAGATATGGTAAAGTAATCATAATGACTGATGCGGATTGTATTGATGGCGACACGTTAGTTTTAACAAAAAGAGGATATATAGCAATAAAATATATTAATTATGAAGATGAAGTTTTAACACATAATAATCAGTGGAAAAGTATTATAAAGATTATAGAAAAACAAAAAAATAGTAGTATAACATTAATTATAAATGGATTAAAATATACGTTTGGTGAAAATCATCAATTACCAATAGTACGGAATGGTGAAGTTTTAATAATTTGTGCTAAAGAAATATTAAAAACAGATAAGGTTTTAAAAAAGAAATGAATATTTTAAATTTCCAGAATCATAAATTCTATAAATTTTTCTTTCTAACATTATTTCATGCTCTGTTTTATTTAAATCATATCCTTGTTTGATTAATATATTTTTTCTAAAATTAAATCTATGTTGTCTAATTTTATTATTAATATAATAATAATTTGGTTCAGTTTTTCCAAAAAATTTAAATCCTAATGTTTCGTATAATTTACCTTGGCTAAAACTTCTATCAGCATACGTAGTAATCTCTTTTGGTTTATAATTATTAATAAAATATTTAAATAATTTAGATGCGCCACCAATAACATTGGTATTCAATTTATTACAAAATCTAAGTAATTCATACTCATCTTCTTTAGTTGATTTTTTACCCATTGCAATTCTACGATTACCAAATGTCATTAAACTGACTAATTCATCATTATAAAACAATCCAATTTTAATTTTACTTCCAACGAATCCTTGGATATGATTTTTATTTAAAAAATCTCTAACTAATTTATTATCAGTTATTTCTTTAATTTCAGTTTTTCTAGCATATATTTTATTAGGTGTTTTATTTAATTTATTTAAAATCATAGATTTAACTATATCTTGTTTATATAACCAGTCATCTTCATAAATATGAATTAATTGTATTCCTTGTTTCTCACATAATTCTGTTTTATTTAGATGATATTTTTTATCTTTATATAATTCATTATGCCACCACAAACCATTAAATTCAAATGCTAATTTTAATTCAGGCAAATAAACATCTAATTCTCCATTTATAGTTTTTCTATCAGATAGAAAAACATTTGAAATATAATTTTCTATAAAATCTTTAATTTTTATTTGTGAACCTGACACATAATAAGTTGGATTACACACATTACAAATTTTTAATCCACTTAAAACTCTATTATAAATTAATGATTTTAATATTGTAAATATATGATCTTTACCACAATCACACTTACATTCACATACATTATTATCAGATATCGATATAATATCTATAATTTGTTTAAATTTATTTTTAAATGATACTCTAAATTTGTCTCTATATTCCAATGTATTATTATAATCACCGCCATATTTATTAATTGACGTTTGAATTTGCTTATTTTTAAATTCCTTATTTTGTAATGCATATTCAACATCATATTTTTCTAAAAAAGTGTTTTTACTTTTTTCTTTAAATTTGTCATATTGAAAAGTATTTTCGACACCATATTTTTCTAAACACGTATTTTTATATTTTTCTTTATATTCTTTGGTTTTTGATATGTGATCAACACCATATTTATTTAAACATGTATTTTTATATTTTTCTTTAACAATATTACTTTTTTTTGGATGATCAACTCCATATTTTTTAATACTAGTTTCTTTTAATTTATTTTTTGTTTCAATATTTAATGTACTACACTTATCTGAACAAAAAATTCTATATCCTTGTGTAGAACTTAGAAATTTTGTATTTTTGCCGCATTCTTTACATATCGGCAAATTTTCAATATCATTAGCATAATGAAAAACTTTTTGCTTAAAAGGTATTTCAATTAAATTATTTATATTCGCATAATTTATTATTTCGGAGTAAATATCTGGAAAATTTTTTATAACATGATTTTCCTTTGAATGCTTTCCAGTTTTATTATCATTTTTATATAAATTTATAAAATATTCTTTTAGCATAATATAATTTCTTTTTTTAATAAATTGTTATTCTTAGTATCTTTATATATAAGATATTCAATATATTTTGATTTGTTTTGAAAATTTTCTAAAAAATCATATACTTTAATATCAATTGTTATTGATACTTTCTTTTTTGTTTTTGGTCTTTTCATTTTTATAGTATTTTTATAGTATATATAAATAAAATTTATCAATTTTTAAGTCCAAAAAAATTTATATATCTTTTATTTCAAACATTTTTTTTAATATTAAATATATAAAAGAAAAAATATCTAATGGTTAGACCTACAATAAAAAATAAAAAGAAAAGTTTATCAATTTCAATAAACACCGAATTAGATGAAATTTTAGAAAAAATTTGTGAAGAAAAAAATATCAATAAATCTCAATATATTGAATATTTAATAAAAAAAGAAATGAAAGATGCAGATAAATCTTAATGATTATGATGTTTTAGATATTGATGATATTACAACTGAAGTAAAGAATATAATAATGTATGATATAGAAGTTGAAGATGATAATACATTTTTTATATCTAAAAATAAAATAGATAATATATTAGTACACAATTGCGATGGCTCACATATCAATGGTCTTATTTTAAATCTTTTCGATACATATTGGCCAGAACTACTTCAAATTGACTTCCTTTATCAATTCGTTACACCAGTAGTAAAAGCAACAAAAAAATCTCAAATTCTATATTTTTATAATTCACATGATTATCAGAAATGGAAAAATAAAACAAATTATTCTGAATGGCATTTAAAATGGCTAAAGGGTCTTGGCACATTAGAACCATCTGAAATTAAATTATTTTTTAAGGATCTGAATAAGCATTTAATAAAATTTAATTCGTCTGATGTTAATAAAGAAAGAGATATTATTGATCTAGCATTTAATAAAAAAAGAGCAGAAGATAGAAAAGATTGGTTATTAAAATATGACCCTAATCCTAATTTTGATAAATTTAAAATTAAGCAAACATATGAATCTTTCTTCAATAATGAATTTATTGAATTTAGTATGGCTGATAATATCAGATCAATACCTTCAATTATGGATGGATTAAAACCATCTCAACGAAAAATAATTTATACTTTATTTAATAAAAATTTTAAGCATGAAGTAAAAGTCAGTCAATTGTGTGGTGATATAATAAGTTTGTCAGCTTATCATAATGGGTCAGTTTCACTTGAACAAGCAATTGTTTCTATGTCTCAAAATTTCGTTGGAACAAATAATTTAAATCTTTTAGAACCAATAGGTCAATTTGGATCAAGATTAAAAGGTGGAAAGGATGCATCAGCTAGTAGATATATTTTTACTAAGTTAAATAAATTATCCAGAGATATTTTTAAAGATGAAGATGATGAGATATTAGAAAATATAATAGATGATGGTTATCAAGTAGAACCAAAATATTACGCACCTATTATACCAGTAATTCTTATGAATGGTGGAATTGGTATAGGCACAGGTTGGTCAACATATATACCACAATTTAATCCAACTGATATTATTAATTATATTGAAAATAAATTAAAGAAAAAGAAGACTGTTGAATTGAAGCCTTGGTATAAAGGCTTCAAAGGTGAGATTATAGATGATCTAAATAATGGTCGATACATTTCAAGGGGAGTATTTGAAAGACTGTCTAAAAGTCGCATAAACATATTAGAACTACCTTTATTTAGTTGGAATGATAAATATTATGAATTTTTAGATCAATTAATAGAAGATAAATATATTAAAGATTATGATAAATATTGTACTGATAGTGAAGTAAATATAATTATATCATTACCAGATGATACATTTGATTTATTGAGTGATGAAATGATTATTAAGAAGTTTAATTTAGAATCATTCCTTAGCTTAACTAATATGAATCTTTTTGATGAAAATGGTAAAATGCATTTGTATAAAGATCAATATGATATTATTGACACTTTTATTAATTTGAGAATTAAATATTATGAATTAAGAAAACAAAATATTCTTCGTAAATTTGAAGAACAAAAAAAATACACAATTAATAAGATGAAATTTATTAACTGTGTATTAAAAAAGGAAATTTTATTTGA
>Ga0114951_10006186_pt1 | contig 10694 bp, 5 predicted proteins | sample AM7aDNAmetaG_FD_88677 | JGI IMG/M metagenome (GOLD analysis project Ga0114951, IMG submission 88677) | Freshwater microbial communities from Finland to study Microbial Dark Matter (Phase II) - AM7a DNA metaG | ecosystem: Environmental > Aquatic > Freshwater > Lake | place: Finland: Lake Alinen...
TCAGAGTCCACCAGAAAGAGAGTGGGATAATGATGGCGGCAATCATTATTGAGACATAGCGCATTCCATCAGCCTCATTTCCCCCTGGACCCTTGAAAACCTCCATATTGGCAAGGGCAAAAAGCCAGGGCGTGCTCATAGCAAAGAGATTTCCAACAAAACTCTTGGCACTGAATAAACGGGTTCGTTCGTGGGAGTCAGAAGTCATCTCCATACCAAGGGCACCGTGAGGGATCTCAAAAATATTTACGGCGGTGAAAAACAAAAGCAGGGTTACCAAAATATAAGAAAGCTGAAACCACTGGTAACCAGAATCAGAGGGGAACCAGGTACGCACCATGTCTCCCTTCGGTATCCACCACATGACTACAAACATTATTGCTACCAGCAAACCGCCCAGCAAAAGGAATGGGCGCCGGCGTCCCCAACGTGACCTGGTATTATCTGACAAATGCCCGATAATCGGGTCCGAAAGCGCATCCCATAACCGGGGAACTATCATGATTGCTCCCAACCAGAATGCACTCAAACCCAAACTTATATTTCCCATCAAGCCCACTAATATCCCTGCAACATTAAACAACGCGATAGGAATAATTCCCCCGGCACCATATGCTGCCAACTGCGAAATCCGCACCTTATCCTCGGTTTTGATGTGGTGAACGTCGCTTTGTTCTTTCATAAAAGTGTCAGATTTGTAAACAATTAATAGGATATCACAACTTTTGCGGGAATTATTGAAACAGCGATTTCATTTTTGGTAAAGTCCTTACTCTCGATACCGTTAACGGTCACTTTGACCGGAAGCTTTGACCCATTGAAATTCTTGATTTTTATGCCGTTGGCCGGGAGCTTCGCTTTGCCTGTAATTGAGAAGAGATATTTATTATTGTCTTTTTTTATTGAGTAGGATATTTCTCCATAGTAGGTCGGAAGGTTTTCAACCGACATCCCCAGTGGGGTATCGATCCAATCCTGATAAAGCGCCGAAGCCAGGACCAGGGATTGATCATATTCATTTTCATAAATAAACATCGTACGGATGGCGTTGATAAAATCGCTGCCAACCCAGGTATGCGGCATATCTCCAATATAGCGTGGTGTACGCATATCCTTCCACACAACTTCGGCCCAGTGGTTCCAGCCTTGAGGACGCTGATCGTTGAGAAAAAACTCGATTAGTTCATGCGCTCTTTCCGGCTGATCAAGAATAATAAAAGAGCCGATCAAACGATTTTCATATGGCGTATAATTAACCCAGTCGAGCTTCCCGTCTCTCCGGTTTTTGAAAAATTCAAAATATTTATCGAAGGTATTATAAACCTGTGGTTTCGGTAAATTATTCAGTTCGTTGCAGGGTGTTAAAGCGATCGTAGTTGAGGTTGCATCAAAATCTCCAAGTTCAACGCATCCAGGCAAGTAATTGATCTTCCGGGTTTTCATAGCCTGTTGCAGTGAGCTGTATAAATTCTCCTTAAAGGTATCCCTGATCTTTCTGATTCTTTCGTAAGATTCCTTTTCACCAAGAATTTTCTGAATCTCTGCTGCATCCTTGAGGCCTTTCATCACAAAAAAATCATCCCAATAAGAGTGCATTGGTTTTGCCGAATAACCTTCGTGACTGATCGATTCAGGAACCAACCCATAATAAGCCCGCACACTGTCGTTGCCGAATTTAAAGTGATCTGTCGACCGCTGGTTGATCAAAGATTCGATATACTCAACAGCTTTCAGAACATTTATATTTTTTGACCGGAGAAAAACCGTATCCTTTGTGAAATTGAAATATTCCCTTATCAGATATATCATTTCGCCATGACTGTCATTTTCAGGAACCGGGTCAGGACCCCTGAAATCCACAACGCAGGGAACTTTTCCGTTCTCGTACTGATGATCGGTGTACCAATTAATAAAATCCTTCACTTCAGGAACGATCCCGGATTTAAGAAGAGCTGAAGAAGTGAGTGCTCCGTCGCGGATCCAGCTTCTTTCATACGATCTTGACCCAGGCTGAATGCCGGCTTTATCCCTGTTGATCAGTATATATGTAAGATTTGACCGGTAGGTATTAATTATACGATCAGCCGAAGCCGGAAGATCAAACCTAATATGCCCGACTTTTGTTTTCCAGAACTCACTGGATGTTTTCTCCTCGACTGGTTTCTTTCCATAGAAAGGCACCACAACGTAAAATCCTGATTTTGCACCAGGTTCAAGGTGTATAGTATATTTTATCACCCCATTGGCAAGTCCGTCGGGATCATTGGCAGATTTAGCCTGAGGAATGCTTCCGTTTCTCAAACTTTCTGCCAGATTCCCTTCATCGAAGGCCGCTGCACCAAATGCATCATATTTTCGCTGAGACAGCACCACTTTATCGTCAACAACTAAGCCATCGCGCTCCTCCCTGATCGAAAATATTTTACCCACTCCCCCGGTAAGATTTAAAAACTGATAATAGGGGTTAACCTGGTATGGTCGAATGAGGAGAAAAAGGTCGAAATTCTTGGGCTTTAATGAGTTATTCTCGAATGCATAATGAATATTGAGCACTGAGCTTTTGTTAGCCTCCCCTGTGGCAGTTATACCTGTACTAAACTTTAGGCCACTGCATTTCCAGGTTACTGTAGGAACAAAGTCTAAATCATGTTTGTTGTCAGAAGATCCAAGCGTCTGTGCAGATTGCACATTACTCCAGTTAAAAAGCGAATCACCGACTTTGATCATCGGCTCGATTGAGAATAAAGCTTTGTCCACCTCAACCATACCGTCCTCGTTGATCAGCGCTTCTTTAATGTCGTTATTAACACCCGTAATGGTCCAGAATGAAGCTTGCTCCCTGAAATACCTGGGGTAATCACCTGACGTTGAATTTTTAGCTGTATAAATAAGAAAATCATTCGGAGTCAATGAGCTTTTAACATCCAGAAATTCAATTCCAGCTATTGAGGATCCCTTGTCGGAATGGCTTTTCACGATATTAATCCTAAGATACCTGGCCTCAGCGTCGGGAAGCCTGATGAAACTCACATTTGCCTGATTCGAAAGTACAGTATAAACTTTTTCCCATTGCTTGCCATCCTCCGAAGTCTGGATATCAAAGCTATTGGCAAATTGTTCTTTTTGCCAGTTGATTTGTAATCCGCCGAACTCCCTCCGGGTTTTAAAATCGACAAGGATACTGTTTGACGTGGGTGTTGTAATGATGGGATCAGGATAGGACTGAACTTCAGGCGGCAGCTTTTCAAATTTCAGGTCATCCAACCACAGCGTACCTTTTCCGCCAACAAACGATGCTATCGTAAACTCAATCCTGTCGATGCGTTTCAGTTTTTGATCCTGTGTGGGTCCCCAGGCAAAGTTGATATGCCTTTTCCTGATCCTGATTTTTTTCCATTCTTTTGGAAAATTATAATTCCGGTTATTCACCCACCACACATTATTTCCGGTGCTGTCGATAAACTTGATTTCAAAATTGTTTGAAGGAGATTCTGCCTTTACATAAAAAGTAAATTCATAATTGTCAGGAAGATCAATGGGAAACAGCTTCTGAATTCCACCATAACCAGTTCCCTTTGTGAAATCGTAATCAAATCGGATCGCATTGCCTGTCAATCCCTTCTCATTTGTGAGGGCGAGGTTTACTCCGTCTGATTTTATAAAGCTCCAACCGACTTTGTTTTCAAAACCATCAAGGTTAACAATTTGTGCATGGAGCATGTTAGTTGTGAAACCCAGCAGGATAACCAGAGCATACCTCCGGATAAAAAGGAATCCCTTCATAACCATTCTACTTTATATATTCGTAGCCAAGTTTATTCAGTCCCTTCTGTATAATCGGGTCCTTCATCACATAATTCCAAACCATTCCTGTTCTGAAATTTTCAATCATAATAAGCATTGGTCCTTCATCGATTCCTAAAAAATCATCATCTATCCATTTTGCCGTAGGATTAAATGAGTCATAATAGCCATATTTTCCCCAAAGTTTCTGACCATATTTAATATTGATCGACCGAATCGTCGGTAATACAATTTCAGGAGCGAAAGGCAAAGATGAAAGAGGTCCGTATGGAGCTATCGTTCCATCATCGAAATAATTATAATCAGGACCGCTGGTTCCACGGCCGGCATAGCCAAGAAACTTTTTATCATCAAAATTCAGTTTCTCGGATGGACCATCACTGGCAGTAACACCCCAACATAAAGAATCGTATCCGATCCAGCCCTTTGGATTATCGCTGGCATAATGGCGCTGGACATAAGTGGCACGGCGTGAGTTTTCGAAGTAATCGATCCCCTTTTCCTTCATATAACCATCAACCAAGCCCCTGTAATCAATAAAAGCCTGCGAAAACTGATGGCCAAACAAAGGCGGAAAAGCAACATGGGAAAGTCCTTTATAGGGTGTGTTCCATTGATAGGATTTTAGCCAGGCCTGATAACTTTGGACAGCATTTTGCATTCCACTTCCGGCTGCCAGAACATAGAGAAACAAAGCCTCATTATAGCCAGCCCAGCCGAATTTGTGTTGGCCGCTCTCCGGAGTCCAACCCATGGAAATGGTTTTGGCATCTTTACCAGTATCAGGCATTGTCATGAAATTCCAATCAACCCTGCCTAATAAAAATGTTGCAAGCGAACGAATCTGCTTTTCAACCTCATTATCCAGATTATAATAGTTCCTGGCAAAGAGGACACCCATCATCAGAATACCGGTATCGATGGATGAAAGTTCACAATTCCACTCGCGGGTTCCATTTTTCATTTCCAGAAAATGATAATAAAACCCCTTGTAGCCAGTTACCTTCTTATCAGTGCTCTGAACTGAACCATTGAAAAACTTCAGAATGTTGAGCGTAATTTCAGCAGCCTTTTCACGGGTAATCCACTTTCTTTCGACACCAATGGCAAATGAAGGGATTCCAAAACCTGTAGCTGCAATACTGGCTGGAGCTTGTTGGGTGGTGCGATCCTTGACAATCCCCCAATCCGGATGATGCTCTTTTAAAAAGAACTGAAAAGTCTTTTGCTGGATTGAATCAAGCATCGCCACTTCGTCTGGCGAGATTGGATAATTAACTTTACCGTGTGATTTAAAGACCGGATTCTGCGACTGAACAATACCTGCCGTTGCGATAAAAACAGCAACTGATAATAAGGTCCTGAGTTTAAACAGATTTTTCATATTAGTTTGTTATTGTTCCTGGCCTATCTACTAATAGGTGAAACCCAGTTTAGTGAGTCCGGCTTTTACGTCAGAACTCTTCATAAATAGGTTCCATAATAAAGCAGTTCGATAGTTTTCGATCATAACAATTATAGGGCCTTGATCTATTGAAATATACGAATCGGCCCACCATCCAGCTGAAACATTAAATGCGTCATAAAAACCATAGGGTCCCCAGAGTTTATCGCCGAGACGGTAGTAAAAATGCCTTATGGCTTTCATTGATTCGGCCGGAGTGTAAGGAAGGGCTGATACAGCAGCAGTAGGTGTAATTACACCCAGGTCATTCGTCGGAGACTGCGCACTGTATCCCAATTGATTATCACTGGCAGTAAGGCCCCAACAATCAGCGCTATAACCAATATAATTTCTTGGATTTGCAATACAATAACTCATATTGATGAGCGATTGATTAACATTTTGAATCCAGTAATTCGCATAGGTATCTTTTAGATTTCTCGGGTCAAGGCCAAGAAAACTATAATGCGTAAAAAACAGGGGACCGCCCATATCTTCTCCAAGCGGAAGGGTTATCCCAAAATATTTATTGCCATTGCGGATCGATCCGTTTAAGGCATATCCTTTATGATAAGCAGAAGCCGGAATGGCGTGTGTAGGTGAAGAAGCTGCTAAAATATAAGTTATCAGGGTTTCATTGTAACCGTGTATCTGATAGTTCAAGTTGAAAAAATTAGTTGGGGACCAATGCCAGTATAAAACATCCTGGCCTTGGGTATACCAATCCCATTCAACGGATTCCCAAAGCTTGGTGATCCTGGTCGCCAGGTCAGATTCATTTTGAACCGAGGCATTTAGGTATTCTCTCATGGCTAGCAGCCCCTCAATCATGAAAGAGGTTTCCACAATGTCGCCTCCATTATCTAAAGTACCGAAGGGAATAACTTTACCAGTAACTCCGTTTATCCAATGAGGCCAGGCTCCGTGAAAACGGTCGCAGGTTTCGAGGAACCCAAGGATCTTACCCAAACGGTCAAGTCCATCCTGGCGGGGTATAAATTGTCTTTCCATTCCCACTATCAAGCCCAGGATTCCAAATCCCGATCCACCGGTTGTAACTACATCACCGGATGTATTCCGCTCCCTGGCCATGCCACAAGAAGGATGGCCAAAATCCCAGAAATAACGAAATGTCTGACGCTGCACCAGGTCTATCAGTTCATCATCTGAGATTCTTGGATATTTATCCGTTGAATCCATTTGGGTATAAAAAGAATTTGAAAATCCATCGAAGGAATATCCAGTTTGGGAAGTAAGATTCGATGAAATATTGAAGTAATATCGGCTGTAACCAATCAATGGTTTTGAATTGGTGAGGGTAATCGATTTATTGTCGGCCGAAAGGCTTGCGGTCATCTGTGCTCCCCCGGAAAAGGAAAAGTATGATAAGTATCCGGATGGGCTAATCGGATCTGAAAATTCAGCAGTCAGCGTTATTTTATCGAAATCAATATTTATCAGTGGTTTTGCAGTTTTGAATGGAAACCCATTAAGTGAAACATTCTTCAGGGTAAGCTTTCCAGGCAAGGTGGTCAGCTTGCAGGAAATACCGGCAAAGGATTCCCCATTTGCGCCTTTTAATGTTGGACCGATTTCCAGGGTATAAGTTTTGATATAATCCAGTTTACTATCAGGATTCATTGAGATAACAGACAAGTTATTGGAAAAAGTGAACTTGCCTGTTACGACCGCTCCTGATTCGTTTTTTAATGTGATGCCATTTTTGGCAGTAAGTGTATCAACTGCACTGGTGAACTCAATAGAAAAAACAGCGTCGGCTGGAATATTTTGAGTGGTAGCCTCAGGACTAAGCGTAATACCGCCGGCGATTACTTTCACCAGTTGCATGGTGCCATGGTTTGCCGGATCATCAGGTTTGCAGGATGTTATTGTAGAAAAAATCCCGGCAAAGAGAAAGAATATGCGAATAAAGTGTTTCAATCTTTAAGAATTAAAAAAAAGGGAGGGTCCGGGATGATCCGGATCCTCCCCAAATTTGATTAACCAATACTACTTTTCAGAGTTATACATGAGCCTGATTTCTGTATCAGTCAGGGCTTTGTGGAAGATCCGGATATCATCGAGCTGACCTTTAAAGTGGTTAGCACCTGGGATGGCATATCCGCCCCAAGCCTCAGTAGCCCACATGGTGCCTGCCCTTGATTGAATAAACCCGAATGCGAGTTCATTCTTTACATCTGGCAATTTCCCACCATATCTCAAGCCGACCACCCCACGTTTGGCATCGCCATCAGGCCAAAGATTGAAATCCTGAGCCTTCATTTTTTCACCATTCATATACATGGTGCCCACCTTTGTTGCCGAATTATAGGTGCAAACAACATGTGCCCACTTATCCTGCAAAATGGCAGCAACACCGCCTGAACCAGTCAGGTCCTTGCAGAAAGTCCAACCCTGCCATCCGCCATTGTCTTTTGTCTGACCGTTACCCGGGAACCAAAGGTCTTCGGAACCGGTAGTGGAATTGCCAAGATCATAGCTGGCAGCGAGTTTGCAATTACTGAAATCGCTTGCTATTTCAAATTGGAATCCATAGAAAGCTCCCAAACCCATAACAAAATGTCCTTTGTCCTGAGTTGCGGCTTTTACCCAGAAGCTTAGAGTAAAATCAGCGGTATTCATCAGCAGATCACCATTAGGAACTTCAATAATACTTGTGGTACCATCGAAAGTAGCTGCTGTTCCTGCTGCTGCATTACGGGAAGCCCCGTAAGAAACGTTAACAATACCGGTGGTGGCTGGATCGAAAGTTCCAACTACATCATTTGCATTGCCTTCAAAGTTCCAGTGAGCAATAACGCCTGTCGGAACAAAAGTGCCTGTGGTGGTAAAATTGCGCGTCACAGCGGTAAGAACCAACGCATTGGCTGATTTCAGACCGGCGGTAAGGGTTAATTTGTAAAGTGTGCCACTGCCTAAGTCAGCAGTCGGGGTAATGGTAATGCTTGATCCGCTGGCTGTAACAGTTACAGCAATAGCAGCATTGTCATAATCCTGCACCAGAGTAACGTTTGCAGGAATTGCGGTGGTTGCATCAACATCAGTGTTGAAAGTAGCCACAATTACTGGTTTTACCGGAACCGTATTGGCGGTGGTAGCTCCGTTGAGATCAATAGTTCCTGTCACGAGACTGCTCAGAGTGAAAACAGTTGGTTCTTTTTTGCAACCGCTCATAACCAGAGCGAACATCGCGGAGACGAGGACGACACTCAGAAAGACATTTTTTCTTTTCATAGAATGAATCATTTAATGTGAAACTTAGATTAATTAATATTCGGTTGAATTTAAAAACTCAGTTAATTCCAATTCGGATTTTGTACCAGTATACCCTGCGAAATATCAATTTCGGTTTGAGGAATTGGCAGGAGCTCATTTTTTCCAACCACAAATCCAACAGGACCTAAAACTTCCCCAGCCATTCCTGTGCGCACGAGGTCCCAGAACCTGTGTCCTTCCATCGCCAGTTCATGTCGGCGTTCCTCCATGATTATTTTCCGGAGATTGGCTTTGCCTGTTTCAGTTATATCAGGCAGGATAGCCGGGTTTCCTCCACGAGCGCGTTGACGAACCTTATTCAGGTAAACCAACGCATCAGCAGGTTTATTATTTTCATTCAGAGCCTCAGCTGCTATCAACAAAACATCAGCATAACGAATTAACCTGCGATTATGACCCCATTGGGTTATCGTGTTGTTACCCGGCACCCAAACTTTCTGATTATAACACTCTCGTTGTGTAATATTTCCTTTATCGTCATATTCGAAATCAGGTGTCGTACCATCACCAATGATTTTTACGCCATCAAGGGTTTCGCCCAAATCAATGATCGTGGCATCCAAACGAGGATCACCAGCTTCAAAGGAATTCCGAAGTTCCTCTGAAGGCCTGTTAAATCCCCATCCGCGGTTTGGCGTTCCGCGAACACCCTGAGTGTTTGCGTATTGGTCTCCGGCTGTACCTTCAACCTGCATGGCTCCGACCTCGAAAACAGATTCAATCCCATGTTCGCCTTTCACTCCGTTTGCATCTGTGTATACCGGTTCCAGATCATATTCACCCGAATGGATAACTTCCAGTGCCTGTTCCTCCGAAGTGATAAAAAGGCCTTGGAACAGAGCGACTTTTGCCATCAGGGCCTGGGCTGAACCTTTGGTGGCACGTCCTCTGTTGTCCAGAGTTTGTGCACTTCTTAACGGGAGATTTTGAATAGCAAATCCGAGGTCCTCAACTATCAGCTGATACACCTCATCTTTCGATGCACGGGCCAATTGCAAAGGTGGTGTAACGGTTGTCACAATAGGCACCCCACCCCAGGCACGTACCAGATCAAAATAATAAATGGCCCTCAAAAATTTGGCTTCAGCAATACATTCATTTTTCACCTTTTCATCCATTACCACTGCTGGAACCTTTTCGATAACCACATTTGCGCGTTTTATGCCTTCATAAAGGGTGCTCCACCAACGGTCAAGACCATCGGCAGTTGCTGTAATCTTAAAGTTATCATAAGGACCGACAGTGGTTAACTGGTCATTAGGATTACTTCCTTTGTGGGAATCATCCGACATAATGTCCAAAATCGGATATCCCCCCGAGTTGAAATACCAGTCGCGGATAGTGGAATAAACGGCGTTGGTAGCCAAAAGGACATCCGAAGGAGTGCTTGGGAAAACTTCCTGGGTCAGTTCACCTTGCGGATTTTTCTGTAGGAAATCTGTACATCCTGCGAGTGGAAGAATAAGCAGGACGGATGCTATTGTAGTTTTAATCAGTGCTTTCATCTTGCTTAAAATGATAGGTTTAGTCCAATTGAATAAACTGCAGTGACAGGATAGGTTCCATAATCGATACCGTTTGAGAGGACATCGTAGCTCCCGATTTCAGGAGTATACCCGGTAAACTTGGTCAGCGTGTAAACATTTGTCCCTTTCAGGTAAACCCTCAGCTCATTAAGCTTAAGTTTCTTGGTTAAAGCTTTAGGAACTGTGTAAGTAACCATGATATTCCGTAGTCTCATAAAAGAACCGTCCTGTAAAAACTTATCGGAGATCGAGTAATTGTATCCCCCAAAAGATGACCTTGGTTCGGTATTACTGGTACCCGGGCCTGTCCAACGGTCAAATACATGCTGTTCGAAATTGTAGGGATCAGGTCGAACCACCTCTTTTCCGTTGAATATTTTATTTCCCAGCTGTCCCTGAAAATCAGCCGAAAATTCAAAGCTTTTGTAGGACAATTCAAAATTGAATCCATAGATAAACTTCGGTATGGAAGATCCCAGATAGGTTCTGTCCAAGGCATTAAGCTTGCCGTCACCATTGGTGTCTACAAAGCGCAAATCGCCGACGCCTGCCTGTGACGAGTGTGGATAAGCATCTAGTTCGGCTTGTGTTTGAAAAACCCCATCTGTTTTATATCCATAAAA
>Ga0114951_10006188_pt1 | contig 10693 bp, 9 predicted proteins | sample AM7aDNAmetaG_FD_88677 | JGI IMG/M metagenome (GOLD analysis project Ga0114951, IMG submission 88677) | Freshwater microbial communities from Finland to study Microbial Dark Matter (Phase II) - AM7a DNA metaG | ecosystem: Environmental > Aquatic > Freshwater > Lake | place: Finland: Lake Alinen...
CACCCCGTACCGCAAGCATACCTTGTCTGAAAATGCTCTAACTAGCCTTCTGTTGGATGGTGATCCGTCGACATCCTACCTTGTTCCTCTTCAGGTTAAAGCCGACAACATCGTCTTGAGCGATATCAATCAGGATGCTTTGGAACACACCGGCAGGATCCCTTGTAGGAGCATTACAGTGGATGGAGTAGCCGCAAACGAGACAGGTGGGGAATATTGCAAATTGAGCGTTGTCGTCCAAGGCAATCAGTCAGTCGATATCACGCCTACGATTCCATCATCCCCGTATTATCAATATTCTATTTCCAGCGATCCTTCAAAGGAAATTACAGTGACTAGCTCTAGTCCAGTCTCGGCACCTATTCAAAGTGTACCGAGCATTGCTCCGCATACCGCTATGGTTAATATTCCTTCAACCTTGCTCTCGCTTACCTCCGGTTCTAAGGGTGTGAATGTCGTTACCTTACAAAATTACCTTATTAAGCTCGGATATCTGCCATCCGATGACAATACGGGCAATTACGGACCTCTTACAGCGAAAGCTGTGGCGCGATATGAGCGAGACGTAGTCGATCAAGCCGCCTCGACATTACCGCTCACGCCCATGATCACCAATTCGCCTTCTCCGACTCCGACATATTATTCTTGGCCATCGCCGACTGTTTCCTCGATGCCGACACCTACTCCATCTTTGCGGCCAAGCCCGACATATTCACCGTCTCCGACAGTTTCCTCAGCGCCTGCACCTACTCCTACTCCGACTCAAAAATTAACGCCGACTCCAATACCGTCCCCATCTTCAAAGCCGAACTCAACTCCGAGTCCAACACCGACTTCAACTTCAAGCCCGACTCCAGCACCAGTTTCATGGAATGGGTCTAATTTCACCTCTGCAGTTTTGAATGCGGCAAGCCTGTTCGGATATTTCCTCGGCGGGCGGTAAGTGGCAATTTGATCCAAAGAAAAACCGGCTTGGTGGCCGGTCTTTCTGTTTCTTTGAAACCTGATTTCGATTATGATCCTTTCTGGATCTGATGGATACCCACGGCCATTCCTAAGCCGAAGGCGATGACGACGAGTATTATAACTGCGGTCATGCTCATAGTAGTGGATTTAGTTTTGTAATCGCAAGGAGAAAGGTACGCTAGTCACATATTACATCACAAGTCCAAATAATGCACCGTAGTTACTCTTACGACGGCAATCACTCAAAATGTGCATCCTGGCTGTGGATACGGACTTTTTCTTTGAGAATGGGGAAATCGGTCAGATTGGCGTCATCTTCGATCAGCCTGGTTGCCTCTGTGCGTGCGGCTTCCACCATTTTCAAGTTCTGCAAAGCCTCCATGGCGATATCGGAAACGCCCCATTGTCTGGCACCGGAGAGCTGTCCCGCGCCGCGTTGGGATAGATCCAATTCCGCCAATTCGAAACCGTTTTTGGCCGTCTGCAAAGCTTTGAGGCGCTCTATAGATTTGGCGGAGTTCGTTTCAGTGAAGGCGTAACAATAGGCTTGGTCGGTGCTCCTTTGAACACGTCCGCGAAGTTGATGCAGTTGGGCCAATCCGAATCGTTCCGCACCTTCTATGATGATGACTGTGGCATTCGGCACATTGACTCCGACCTCAACGACAGAAGTTGCACAAAGGATGTGTATCTTACCTAGCTTGAATTCGTTCATTACCCGATCCTTTTCTGGCGGAGACATCTTGCTGTGCAAGACGCCTATCTCATATTCTGTAAATACGGATTTTTTCAAGCGCTTCGCTTCTTCTTTGACTGACTTGGCGATCAAAGCCGATTCTTTTTCTGGATCCGGTTCTTCAATACGCGGACAGATCACATACATCTGGCGGCCAGCCATTAATTCCCGCCTGACTTTCTCATAAGTCTCCTCGCGTTTGTTCGGCAGAACCAGCTCAGTGATGATTTGTTTTCTTCCAGCTGGCAGTTCGTCGAGTAGAGTCAGGTCGAGGTCGCCGTACATTGTTAGTGCAAGCGTTCGGGGAATAGGGGTGGCGGTCATGGAAAGGAGATGGGGGGCAGGAGCTCGGAGCTTGGAGCTTGAAGCTGGCTCCTTGCTCCTAGCTCCTGGCTCCTGTGATTTTTTCACCAACTTCGCCCTTTGGGCCGTTCCGAATCTATGCTGTTCGTCGATGATCACATAAGCTAAATTCTTGAACTGCACAGTCTTTTGGATGAGCGCGTGCGTGCCGATGACCACAGCTATCTCACCGTTTGCCACCCATTTCAGAAGCTGTGCTTTGGAAATGTCAGTCCAACCTTTGGGGTTAACCTTTGAAGGGAATTTACGGCAACCAGAGCCGGTGATGAGGGCGATCTGAATGGGCATGAAGGAGAAATATTGGATGAATGACTCGAAATGTTGGGTAGCCAATATCTCGGTTGGACACATGTAAGCCACCTGCAATGGAGCAAGGAGCGAGGAGGAAGGAGCATGGAGAGAACCATTTTCGTGCACTCCTTCTTCCTTCCTTCTTGCTCCTGCCTCCTTGTGATTCGTTATGACCGCATAAGCCGTTGCTGCCGCCACTGCCGTCTTGCCTGAGCCGACATCGCCTTCCAATAGGCGTGACATTGCAAAGTCGCGTCGCATATCCCCGACGATATTCTCGATAGCTCTGGTTTGGGCTTCTGTCGCTGTGAATGGGAATCGGCGCACAAATTCTCGAACATTAGTGAGTTCGGTTTCGATAAGGAATGAAGGATGTTCACGAAAGCGTCTTCGGGATTGTTGCTTGCCGAGCTGGATCAGAAATATCTCTTCGAATGAGAATCGCTTGCGGGCAGAAAGCGCATCATCGCGTGTGAGGGGAGTGTGGATCCAGACCAAGGCAGTCTTGATCCCTGGAAGATGATATTTCGCCAGAATCTCTGGCGGAATAGGCTCCGAGATCGATTCCAGTAAGCCGCTTTTGAAGATCTTCTGCAAGGCATGGTATATCCAACTAGAAGAGATGCCGCGTGATTCCGGGTAAACCGGGTAGAGGGTGTGAGCTTCGCCGCCTTCTCCAAACAAGGAATCGCCGACGCCGATCGGCAGAGCATTCACGTGTTCGATCTTCGGGTTGGAGAAGTACAGGGCAGGAGCTCGGAGCTTGGAGCTAGAAGCTGGCTCCTGGCTCCTAGCTTCTTGCTTCCTGCGTTGCGACACTTTTCCTTCTATCCTGACCATCATCCCATCCGAATACATCTTTGCCACATAAGGCTGATTGAACCAGACACATTGAATACGTCCCGTCTCATCTTCGACAACTCCCTCGGCCATGGTCATATGGCTTTTGAACCCTTTGCTAGCTTTGAGGCCGTTTATCTTGCCAAAGACCACGGCCATATCGCCATGTTGTAGCGAATCGATGCTTCTAGACTCGGCTGTGTCGCCGTAACGGACCGGAAAATGATATAGCAGATCTTCGATGGTTAGTATGCCAAGCCGGCTCAAAGCGCTTTTCTGAACAGGTGTCAGGCGGAAATATTCGGATAGACGGCTCGAAAGGGAAAGAGGCATATCTCACATCATATAATGCCTAATCGCAGATGTCATTTTTGGGTATCAATGAATTTAGGGAAAGAACGGTCAGGGCGGAACCGATGATGGCAAAGGTCATATCGCCCATGGTGTCATTGTTGGTTGGTTGGTCGAGATGATTCGGAGTAATGAGATTCTCGTTTAGGAGATCTTGATGCAGGACCTTCATCCTATATTGGTCATGGCCGAGCTCGCCGATTTCCCAGGCGACTGAAATGAAAGCTACCAGAGAGATGGTTATGAGGAAATTTTTCCATTGTTGCTTCCGGAAAATGTTCAGGGCAGGGAAATTTCTTGTAAGCCAAATGATCAAAACCACATCCATGATGCCGCTCCAAAAATGCAGGACGGCGTCATAGCCGAAAAATCCCATATTGCAACCGAGAAGTGCGTAGCATTTGTAGTTATCTATAAGGATCGGACCTCTTATGCCCAAAGCCCAGCCGAGGAGAAATATTACGACCATGAAAATCCCGGCCAGGCCGAGGATCTTATCGGTTCTGTTAGTGATGCGGTGATCAGTGATCCTCATAATATCCGCATCATATACTAGACCGTTTTTTTCGCAAGGTCATTATTAACTGCGGAGACGGTGGGATGAAGTTGGAACTTTTCTATCATATAACAATATGGCGTAATTGGAAACTTTATAGTCCAAACCAGCCTCGGTGCTATATAAGGGAACCTTCTCCTGCCTTTGATTACAAAAGTTATCTATGGGGGATATGTTGGCACGACACAGCTTTTCTTTTGAGCTATAATTGCCCGTATGAAATCGAGAATCTACCTTGGCAGATACGTTGTCTTCTCTACAATAGTTGTATTCTCAGTCGGGATTTTGTTTAGCATTCCTCATAAAGTTTTGGCAGGCGGCTGCCCTGGCGATATGGATTACAGTGTCTGGACTTCTGCCCAGAAGCTTACATTCTTTAGCCCTTTGCCGATATCTCATGGTATAAATCTGCAGTCGTGGACCAATCCGTCTGGGACCAGTCTAAATCTTGGTGCAATTGATTGGGGTGCTGACATGTACTGCAACCCATATCCCGGTCCATCCTCGGCTTCTTCCACTGTAACGTTTTTGCCTACCAATTACTCGGTTACCGTCAATACTTTAGCCAGGCAATCAGCTAGTGGATATGGTAGTTACGCGTGGTCATGGTATCAGCCGAACGATGTAACTGATAACCCTCTTCCGAGCTTCAATTGGCCTAGTCTTGCAGCTAGTTGCAGCGGTTGGCAGTGCAATATCGCAGGTTATGGTGATTTCATTAATTATGCAAGGGTCGGAGCACAAGGAAATTATGACTACAATGATATGAACGGCTTTCCTCCATTCGTAGAGAACAATCTAGGATATAGCGTAACTGCAAATCTGCCGGCTATTTCCTCTATCACTTTCAGTACAGACAACGCGCGGCAGATCAATGCAGAAGACTCCATCATTAACGATATTAAAAGTTCCGGCCATATACATGTCAAAATCGACACTTCGTCGATTGGAAATTCATATACTGCAGCTATACCGGCGACGAATTGTGTTGAGTTATCGTCTCCATGGCAAGGGACCGGTCCTGATACGAGGAAGAAATTTGTATTTATTCGTGGAACAAGCGAACAATATACCGTGAAATCTTTTCTTGCGATAGTACAAAGCATAATAAATAATGGTTTTAAAACCATTGATCCGTTCAAAACTTATTATGATCAGTTCTCTTTTTATTTAGATTTGCACAAATTTGACGATAGTAACTTGGCTTCAGTCGCTAGTTCAAGTCATGGCTTTACCACTTCACAGTTCGACTCTTCAGTAAGCCAGCAATCATCTTGCAATGGAAAAGTTAGCCATGCAGATGAATATATCTTGTTTAGTCATAATCTTAATAACACTAGAGCTTTTGCCAGTACAGTAACTAGGGGTTATGTATATATGGATCCCAGCTCTGCGAATACAGGCCCTTTTGATTTAGTCGCTATACATGAGACGGGACACGCTTTTGCCGGTTTGAAAGATGAATATGTCCAAGCGGTAAATGCAGACTATGAATCGTATCTTTCAGTTTCATGGAGTGGACCAGAGAATTGTTCGTCTCATCCATCATGGGATTATATGGCTTCCGACAATCACATCTATGGGTCAGTAACCACTTACGGATGTACAGTATATACGTCTGGAAATATACAAAAGGAATTAACGTATTGGCGAAGGCCGTCTCTAAATAGCATGATGAACAGACAAACATTAACTCCAAAATTTAACGTGATAAGTTGTGGGTATGTTGTCGCGGCTATCAAAGGTGAAGCTTTGACAGAAGAGAATGCGTCGAAACACTGGCCTGCAGTTGATATGGAAGACCCAAACATGCCAGGATGTTCAGCTATGAATACTGTCAAAGATGGTATCAGCGCGCTTTCTCCAACTGCAAGCGTCAGTGCTGTATCCTCACGTTCAATCGCTCAAGGTGCCAATCTCACAATTTCCGGCTCGAATTTCACAGCTATGGACAATACTGTCGAGTTCACCAACGCCGTTACCAATCAGACATACGATGTTCTAGGATTGACCAGCTCCGGTGGTACACTTCAATTCTCTATTCCTTCATCTATACCGCCGGGAACTTACACTGTTAAGGCAGGCACCTTCAATAGCGACTGGTCCAACAGCATTCCTATAACCATCACATCCGGCCCTTCGAATAGCCCTAGTCCAAATCCGACTGGAACGCCTGACGCCAAGGCATTGAATGTGGCCCCACGCTCCAATACGACTCAAATACCCGCATCTTCGCAAACTACAAATTCATTGATTACACCGTCGCCATCATCTGCACCGACTCCGATAGTTTCTTCAACGCCAATACCGACTCCTACAACAACTATAAAACCGAGTCCGACACCGACGCCAACTTATTCACAGACACCGGCCCCGACTCCCACACCAACCTCGAGTGTGACTCCTACACCGACTTCAAAACCAAGTTCGACTCCGGCGCCGGTTTCGTGGACAGGAGTGAATTTCACAGCCGCCATCATAAACGCTGTGCGTCTCCTAGGATGGTTTTTCAACGGGCAATGATTCGCGAAAATAGACAACATTGAATAACACCGTTTACTCGTATTACAGGGCAGTTTCTTCGCCTCCCGTTCTACCGACTTTGGAGGGTAGGTGGTGCGCAGGACGCTTGGTAGATAAGGGCGCGTTGACTTCCGCCCGTCGCCTCGCGGGTAATTCGTGCCTAGCGCATATCGGTATGGCGAAGCGCTCTACGATTGCGGAGCAATGGTAGAAAAGCGCGAGCCATACGGATATGCGCGTTAAAGGCACGCCATGCCTGTAATTAGGGCAGAAGTGGATGCGCCCGTGCTTTGTCATATCTCCGACTCTGCACAAGCGGCCGCGCACGACCTGCCCGGAAAAGGCGGCTGGAACGGGAGGCGCCACATTCCCAGGCATTTCGTGTCATTTTCATTCTAAGGTGTAGAATTAGCTAATGCACTCGGATTACATCAAAGTCATGGAAATCATCAATTTCAAGCTTCAGAAGTTCTGGTCTGATCATCCGGTCAATGTCGAGGAACTATTGCCTCCGGAAATAGACATAACTGAAGAAGACCTCAAGGAAGTGGGGATCACTAGATATGCCTGCTCAACTTGTTTGGAGCACTTGAAGCTTAAAAATTACCTACAAATCGATTATGTCCGCGACCATGAAAGCATCCTGGACATGGATCACGAACCAATTGATGAACCCACTTCTGTAGTTTTCCATCTTACTATTTCGAAAGAGATTCTGCCGCTAATCGAACGATACAAACTAGGCAAAGTCGAAGACGTACCTAGAGGCGTCTCATTTGATCGCAAGAAAAGTATTTTGAAGATCGGTGACAAATCAGTGAATATCCAGCAGAAGAACGACAAAACGAACAGCCATTACATTCTTGAATACATTTTTGAAAACAATGATGGACTCGAAGCCAAATCATATTATTCAGAAATACTTCAGAGTAAGTTTCATAATGATGATCTAACGCAACGATCGATGTGGCGAGCCTGTGAGACGATCAATGCCAAGGTCTCTAAACAAGCCGGTCTCGGCAATTTTCTTTTGATCAAATCTGGGAAAACTGGATACGTGCAAATCAATCCAGAATATCTCGAAAATACAATCTCATAATACCTCGTTACCGTAACGGTACGCGTACGATCCGGTAAGGGAACTGGAATAGCATGTGCTCATGCAACACCGGTTCAGCGAAAAACTCATATCGCAGTGCATATCCGTATTCAAGGAGAAGAACGGGGTCGATATTTCGCCTGAAACAGCCAATGAGTATCTGAACTCGTTTGCAGACCTGTATCTGGCATTCGCAGGCGTGCGTCCCGTAGAGCCAACGCTTTAGCGCGGCGGACGAGACGCGTGTGACTTGCTAGTTAACTAACATAAGACGATGACTGAAACTAAAGACTCAATGAATATACAGGATTTGATCGGACATACGGTGATTTCTAAACTTGACCTATATCACACTCAATCAGAAATAAGTGTCATTCGTAATCAGAATTCAGTTAAAAATTTGTCTTGTGAAAATATTGAGAGTAAACTTACGCCATGAAATATATTTTATATTGCAGAAAATCAACCGAGTCCGAAGATCGCCAAGTCCTTTCACTGGATTCACAGGAAAAGGAGCTCATGGATATTGCTACCAAGAGCAATTTGAATGTCATCAAGACTTTCAAAGAAAGCAGATCAGCCAAGACTGCCGGCAGGCCCATATTCAATGAAGTGATCCAAATGATTTCTTCCGGAAAGGCTGACGCCATTCTTTGTTGGAAACTCGACAGATTGGCCAGAAACTTTTTAGACGGTGGACTCATCATGGATATGCTCCAAAGAGGCGTAATCAAGGAGATACGGACCTATGAAGCCACGCATCTACCCAATGAAACCGCCTTTATCATGGCTATGCAATTCGGCATGGCTAACCAATACAGCCGTGACTTGAGTACCAATGTGAAGCGTGGTAACCGTGCATGTCTAGAAAAAGGCGGTTGGCCTAACAAAGCACCCTTCGGCTATCTGAATGACAAAGGAAACAAAGCGATTCTCATTGATCAAGACAGAGCTAAATATGTCGTCAAAGCATTTGAACTTTATGCTGTCGGCACATATTCATTCAAGGACATTTCTGCTCAACTTTTCAAGGAAGGTTTACGAACCATCGCTGGCACCAAAGTTTACGCCAGTCACATTCACCGATTCATCGACAATCCATTCTACTGCGGACTGATGAAGCGCGACGGTAAATACTATCCCGGTAATCATGAGCCTATGATTTCAAAAGAACTATTCGAGCGCGTGCAACAAGTCATTCACAACAAAAACCGACCAAGGACCAAAACGCTATTCTTCCCACTCCGGGGATTTCTGACCTGCGAAAACTGCGGGTGCGCTCTAACCGCCTCTCTCAAAAAAGGTCACCAATATTACTACTGCACCAATGGCAAAGGTATCTGCACTGAACACAAAAGTTATATGCGAGAAACTCTACTACACGAGATCGTCGCCGGATTACTCGGATCATTACATTTCAGTGAAGACCATATCAATCTTGTCTATGAAGCCGCCAACGAAAAAGATAACGTAAACAAAGATTATCTAAACTCCGCATTAGAGACCTTACAGAAACGCCTAGAATCGCTTATAGTCAAAGAAAACAGACTACTCGATACATTTCTCGACCAGCAAATCTCAAAGGAAATCTATGATGCTAAAGTCCTTGAGATACAAAACGAGCGTGTATCACTTCAAGGCCAGATCAATGATCTCAAAGCCAAGCAACCAGCATTCACTTTGGAACCGACCAGAGATGTATTTATACGAGCCAGCAGAGCCAGATCTGAATTCCTACAGGCTGATGATGCAAAAAAGAGAAATATTGTCTCAACTTTACTTTGGAACCTTTCCATCAAAAACAAAACCGCGGCTACAGTTAGCTTCAAAAGTCCTTACGACATACTCGCAAAAGAACACAAAAGTGATGATATTTTACAACTGCGGAGACGGTGGGATTCGAACCCACGAGGAGGTTGCCCCCCTAACACCTTAGCACGGTGCCGCTTTCGACCACTCAGCCACGTCTCCAATCTATTTGAAATCCCAAAGAACCGGTAGTCGCCATTCTTGCACAAAAAACTGTTTTTTCAAAATCCATATAAGACCAAAAGACCTTGGTCTGGACTGTGTATAACTTTTCATTGTGTTATTTGAGAATAGCGCTACAATTGTGTGAGAGGTGAATTTATGAGATCAAATTTGAATTGCGCAGTCCTAAAAGGATTTGCAAGTCGGTGCCAGACAGTTCAATCTGGCTCACTTTCGCCGTCAAATGGCGGAAGATCTCAAGTTATCGGGCGTAAACCGATATCTAGCAGGAGGCTGTCTACTGCCGAGTACCAGTCATTCCCGACACTTCTTTGGCGAAGGGATTAGGCATCCATCGATGATTGTGTGGGCGCGAGCGGACATAGTGTCCGCTCTCTTTTGTCCACCGCTATGATATGCTATGGAAGGTGTTTTTATTGATTATCAATTATCATATAACTTTACTATCATGATGAAAGCATGGTATGGACAAACATTTGGTTTAAGCGCCGCGACATTTTTGAGTCTTGGTGTCTTGGCTATAATCATTGCCATTATCGTTATTGTACTGAAAGGCTACTCGCTTTGGCATGCTGCTCGACGCGGTGAGAAGTGGTGGTTCGTCATTTTACTCATAGTCAATACCGCTGGTATACTGGAGCTCCTTTATTTGATCTTTGTGGTCAAGAAGTGGAACCATAGCACAGGTTCTGGTACGTCGACTATGACGACACCGATGGTTTAGTCATTGGATCAGTAGATTTATCTGGAAAAGCGTCCGTAAATGGGCGCTTTTCTTTTGCACACACACGGTTCTTTGAATATCAGTGTGGAAGATTTAGGAAAATGAAAGGCAAAAATGCCAATGTGATTTTGAGGGATAATACCCATTTTGCGTGGCATTTTTTGACTACTTTTCTTGACGTTTTGGAGCAATCGTGGACTCGAGGAATATTGCATTTAAGACTTTCTGCTTGAACGATTTGCAGAGTCCGCG
>Ga0114951_10006189_pt1 | contig 10690 bp, 12 predicted proteins | sample AM7aDNAmetaG_FD_88677 | JGI IMG/M metagenome (GOLD analysis project Ga0114951, IMG submission 88677) | Freshwater microbial communities from Finland to study Microbial Dark Matter (Phase II) - AM7a DNA metaG | ecosystem: Environmental > Aquatic > Freshwater > Lake | place: Finland: Lake Alinen...
CAAGCTTATCAAGAAATAGAGGAAGGGTCCGAGAGGGCTAAAGGGATAAGCCTAAAGACGAGAGAGATGCTTTTGTCCCAAAAAGATAAGTGCTTGACTAGCCGTATCCTTGCGCGAATTGTAATTGACGCCCCAATCGGTTTTGAGCTTGAAGATTGCCAATGGCAGGAGCTGGATAAGGAAAAAATAGCCAAAATTTTGGAAGATTTTGAATTTTTCAGTTTGGCCAAGAGGGTCAGAGGTGCGGATAAAATTGAAAAGCCGAAAGACACTCCTCCTAGTTTTAAAAAAAATCTGAAATTATGGTAAGATAAAATAAGATTTGATTTAACTCTTTTCTAGCCCATACTTAAAAATGAAATTCAGCTATTTACAGCTTAAAATAATCGGCGGGATAGTCTTTTTTTGCTCTTCAATTTTTTTCCTGATTTTTTATTTGATAATTTTTTATCAAAAAGAGGCATTTTTGGATTTTGAAAAAAACCAAGCTTACGCTTGCTCCAGATATCTGCAGTCCGTTTTTATCCAGCCAAAAGACTTCACTAATGAAACAAAGACGCAGGAAATTATCTATAGCTTGAATGCCTCTTACCCCAATTTAGTCAAGGCAGACATCAATTTGATGCAAAACGGCAAAATGACGACTGTCTCCTCTTTGGATTTCAAATTGATCGGAAAGGAAGCAAGCCCTGAAAATTATGAGGTTCTCCAGTCCGGCAGATTGGAAGAAATAGAATTTTCCGCCCCTGTTTTCAGCGATTCAGATAATTTTTTCAAGATAGTCTTTCCTATCAGGCTTTCCGGCGCCAGCTACGGCACTTATGAGATAGTCACATCTCTCGGTTCTTTTCAAAAGTCTTTCAAATTTATCCAAGAGAAGATATTGCAGACTACAGCATTAGGACTGGTTCTTTTAATGCTGCTTCTTTTCCTTTTTCTGAATTCTTTGGTTCTAAAGCCGATAAAAAAGCTGGAAAAAGGGATAGAGTTTTTTTCCAAAGGGAAATTTGATTATAAAATAGACGAAAAAGGATCGGATGAATTCGGCGAGCTGGCGAAGGGGCTTAATGAAATGTCAAAAGAACTTTATAAATCTTACGATTCTTTAGAGGACGCTATTGAACAAAGGACTAAAGAGTTGGAGGAGGCTCGTACCATATTAGAGATTCAAGTAGGGGCTAGGACCAGACAGTTGAAAGAAGTCAATGAAACATTGGAAAAACAAGTTAAGGAGAAAACGATTGAACTCCAAGGCAAGCTCAAAGAGCTTGAAAGATTCAACAAGCTGATGATTGATCGCGAGCTAAGGATGATTGAATTAAAAAATGATGTGAAAAAAGCTAAAGAGCTTGGAGATAAAAAGAAATAGGAAGCAGTTTTGAGCTTGTAGGCGTTTTGCTTCGCAAAAGGAAAAATATATTTTTCCTTTCTTGCCGAAGGCAAGTCTCCTACAAACTATAAGCTAATAATGTTATGGCCTTGGAAGAAGAAAAAAAAGAAACAAGCCCCGGCGAAGCAACTTATCGGGAAACGGAAAATGATTTGAGGCAGGCCCGCAGCGCGCTTTTGAATATTTTGGATGATACGGAAATGGCCAGAAGAATCGCCGTGGAGGAAAAAAATAAAACTTTGGCTATCATCCAAAATTTTTCCGATGCTATTTTGGTTTTTGATGAAAATAATATCCTTGAATTGGCGAACCCTTTGGCGGAAGAGTATTTGGATGAAAAAAAAGAGAATCTCGTAGGCAAGAGGGTGGACGAGTTTTTAGCCCTGCCGAAAACAAAAATGCTAATGCAACTCTTGGAGGTTTCAGAAGGCTCTCCGATTAAGCAGTTGTTTAGGAAAGAATTCATGGCCAGTCCTAATTTTTATTTGGAAGTTACTTCCGTAATGCTGATAATAGATTCTAAGTTAAAGGGAACGCTATTAGTCCTTCACGATATTACCCGCGAGAAAAATATTGAGAAAATGAAAACTGAGTTTGTTTCAATTTCGGCCCATCAGCTTCGCACGCCGCTTTCGGCGATAAAATGGACATTGAGGATGGTTCTTGACCAGGATATAGGAGCTATCACTCCGGAGCAAAAAGATATTTTAGAGAAAAGCTACCTTAGCAATGAAAGGATGATTAATCTAGTTAACGATCTTTTAAATGTTACCCGCATTGAAGAAGGCCGCTTTTTATCTAAGCCTGAACCGGTCCAAATAGAAGAATTGATTCAATCGGTCGTTGATAATATGCAAGAGGAGGCGAAAAAAAGGAAGATATCTTTAAGCTTTACTAAAGCTGGAAGATCATTATTGCCAATAGTCAAGCTTGATAAAGAAAAAATGAAACTGACTTTGGATAATTTAGTTACCAACGCTTTGAAATATAACAATAATGGCAAAAATGGGAGAGTAGAAGTTTTCGTTAAGGAAAACAGCGAGAAAGAGTTGCAAGTTGAAATAAAAGATAACGGCTTGGGGATACCAGAAGGCCAGCAGTCCAGGATTTTTACCAAGTTTTTCAGGGGGGAAAATGTTGTCAGGATGGAAGTTGACGGATCTGGCTTGGGGCTTTATACGGCTAAAAATGTTGTTGAAGCGCATGGAGGGAAAATTTGGTTTGAATCAGAGGAGGGGAAAGGAACCACATTCTATCTAACCTTGCCTATCCCGCAAAGCTAAAGTATTTACTTCCGCTATAAAAACAAGTAGAATATATTATATACTAAGGTGAAATTTTATGGCTAAAAAGATTTTAATTATAGAGGATGAAGAAATAATGTTGAATCTGCTTGAAAAGAAACTCAAGGCAGTCGGCTACGACATCGTAACGGCAGAAAATGGTCAAGATGGTTTAGATATACTGAGAAGCCAGCCTTTTGACTTAGTTTTATCGGATATTATAATGCCGAAACTGGGAGGCCTTGAGGTGATGGAAAAAATGAGTCAGGATCCAGTGCTTAAAAACATTCCTATAATCGTTATATCTAATTCCGGTCAGCCGGTAGAAATAGACCAAGCTAAAAGATTCGGAGCCAAGGATTGGCTGGTTAAGACCGAATTTGATCCTCAAGAAGTCATAACTAAGGTCAAAAAACTTCTCGGGGAATAAATTTTAGCGGAAGTTGGGCTAAGACGATAATTAATTTAGCTAAAAATAAAATATGCCTCACAAAATTTTGCTAGTAGAAGACGATCGTTTTTTGAGAGAGCTAATGAGTCAGAAAATCGTGAAAATGGGTGAAGATTTAGTTGTTGCCGTTGACGGTGAAGAGGGAGTAAAAAAAACCAAGGAAGAAAAGCCGGAGATAGTTTTATTGGACTTGATGCTGCCTGGCATTGATGGTTTTGGTGTTTTAAGTCAAATTAAAGCCGACCCGGAAACGGCCGAGATACCGGTGATAATTCTCTCCAATCTTGGACAAAAAGAAGATATAGACAGAGCCCTTAAACTTGGCGCAGCCGATTTTTTAGTCAAAGCTCATTTTACGCCGCAAGAGATTATAGATAAGATAGAACAATATTTGAAATAGAGATGCCCGAGCTTCCCGAAGTGGAAACAATAGTTAAAGATTTAAAGCTAAAGGTCCTTCAAAGGACCTTTATTGATTTCTGGACGGACTTTGAAAAATTAATAAAATTTCCTAAATATTTTAAGGAATTCAAAAAATCCATTATCGGGCTAAGGATTGAAAAGGTCAGCCGTCGCGGAAAAAATATTATTTTTGATTTATCGCGAGGAAAAGTTCTTTTGATCCATCAAAAAATGACCGGACACTTGCTATTGGGAAAATGGGAAAAAACAGGATCAAGCTGGAAGGCCGCAGTCTCGGGTCCGATAGCCGACGACCCGATGAATAGATTTTTACATTTGATTTTTATGCTGGACAATGGTCAAATGCTTGCCTTGTCCGATGTGCGTAAATTTGCCAAAGTAGAATTACGGGAGGCTAAAGATTTTTATTCATCTAAATATTTTAATGACCTTGGTCCGGAGCCGCTGGATAAAAAATTTTCTTTGGATGATTTTAAGGCCAGGATCCAGGAGAGAAAAGGGAAGATCAAGCAAATTCTTATGGACCAAAGCGTAATAGCGGGAATAGGGAATATCTATGCAGATGAGATATTGTGGCAGGCGAAGATAAGCCCGTTCAGGCCGGCCAATAAGATTTTCGGCCAGGAAATGAAGTTGATGTATTTGGCGATGAAAGAAATTCTGAAGAAAGCCATTAAAGCCAGAGGGTCAAGCATGTCCGATTACCGAACGCTTTCCGGAGAAAAAGGAAAATTCCAATTAATGAGAAAAGTCTACCGCCGCACCGGAGAAAAATGCCCTGTGTGCGGAGGGAAAATAAAAAGAGAAGTAATAGGAGGTCGATCGGCTCATTTTTGTCCCGCTTGCCAGAGATGAACTCAAAAAAATAGCATCGTAGGCTACTCTGACAGAAGAAAGACAGTATGTAATTTTAAAATTTAGAATTATTCAAATTTTGCCTGGCAGGCATTGTCTCGCTACGCGAGATCTCGCGTAGCGATGATCATTTTGATTTATCTATGGTCATTTTTTTATACGGTCCGGACACTTATCGCAGCCGGAAAAAACTTGGCGAAATTATTGAAAGCTATAAAAAAGCCCATAAAAACGGGTTGAGTTTGAGTATTTTTGAGGGGCAGGATCTTTCTTTCCAGGATTTGAAAAGCCAGATCCAATCAATTTCAATGTTCAAGGAAAAGAAATTAGCAATCGTAAAAAACGCTTTGGCCAATAAAAAATTCAAAGAAGATTTTTTGAATAACAAAGAACCTTTTCTGAAAACAGAGGACATAGTCGTTTTTTTTGAAGAAGGGAAATTGCCAGCCAAAGACGCTTTAGCTTCTTTTTTAGAGGAAAAGGCCTCAAAGAGCCAGGAGTTTGAACTTTTGTCAGGCGCCAAGCTTAAAAATTGGATAAGAAAGGAATTTGACGGGTATCAAGCCGAGGCCGATCCCCAAGCTATTGAAAAGCTGGCTCAAGATGTCGGCGGAGACCTTTGGCAGATGTCTAACGAGATTAAGAAGTTGGCCAGCTTCAGATATAAGGAAAAAATTACGGCAAAGGATGTTGATTTATTGGTAAGGCCGAAAGTTGAAACAGATATTTTTAAAACCATTGACTATATAGCCCAAAAAGATAAAAAAAATGCCTTTCTCTTGATTAAAAAGCATTTAGATAAAGGAGAATCCCCTTTTTATATTTTTTCAATGATTAATTTCCAGTTCAGAAACTTGATCATAGCCAAAGCCAAATGCCAGGAAGGGGACCCGGATGCCCCCGGACAGCTTAATGCCTGGGCCAAAGAACTTGGAATCCATCCTTTCGTTTTCAGGAAGGCTTTTTATCAATCCAACCATTTCACATTGGAAGAGCTCAAAAAAATATACCAAAATATTTTTAAAATAGACTTGGCAACAAAAACCGGGGAATTAACCCCGGAGATTGCCTTAGATATTTTTGTAGCCCAGCTTTAGTGCTATTTTTCTTTACCGACTTTAGCGGCGAATATTGAGATTCTTGATTTTCTGCGGCTGGCGTTGTTTTTTTTGATAACGCCGGCTTTGGCAGCCTTATCAAGCGCTTTATAAACTTGCGGTAATATTTTTTTTAATTCCTCTCCTTTTTTGGCAGCAGCCAAAACCCTCACTTGTTTCAGAGCTTCTTTAATCGCTTTTTTGTATTGCAGATTGCCCAGTTTTCTTTTTACAGATTGGCGCTGTGCTTTTTTGGCTGATTTTGTTATGGCCATATTCTTTTTGGGAAAATTTAAGTAATTTAACGGTTAATGGAAAAATCATAGCACAAACATTCAATTTGGGCAACCCAAAAGTTAAAATCCCAATGACCAAATCCCAATGCCCAATCAAATCCCAAGCGAAAAAATTGGTCATTGGGATTTAGGATTTGGTTGGTCATTGGACATTGGGGTTTGGGATTTATTCAGGTTGGCTGGGGTTTATGTTATAATTATAGTCAATGTTTAACTATATTATCGGCACAGTCGCGGACAAGGACGCCAGAAAGGCCGTCTTGGAAAACCAGGGAATAGGGTTTGAGGTTTTTTGTTCGGCTAGAACATTGGAGAGTTTGGTTATCGGACAAAAAACGAAGATTTATACTTTTCTAAATGTAAGCGATCGGGCCTTGGATCTTTATGGTTTTTTAACCAAAGAAGAGCAAGATTCTTTTTACCTTTTAAATAATGTTTCCGGCATCGGCCCTAAGACAGCTTTAGGGCTGGCAGCCATCGGGCCAATGGACAAGATCAAAGACGATCTGGAACATGGAAGGATCCCGTCCGATGTTAAAGGTTTGGGCCAAAAAAGATTGCAGAAAATTTTACTGGAATTGACCGGAAGGATCCAGGAGACTTCTAAACAAAAAAGCGGCAAGCCCGCAGTTCAAGATGATGCATTGGAAGCATTGGTAGTTTTAGGTTTTACCAGGCAGGAGGCTAAAGAAGCTTTGGCGAGTCTGTCGCCGGATATGCAAGAAACAGAAGCCAGAGTAAAAGAAGCGTTAAAAAATTTGAAATGACAGCTAAAAATTTTATTAAAAAATTCGCTCCTAAATCCTTGATCAGTTTGTACCATTTCAAACTGGCTTTTTTGGGCGCTTTGAGATACGGTTTTCCTTCTCGCCGGCTAGAAGTTATCGGCGTAACCGGCACCAGCGGCAAGTCTACGACCGTTAATTTGATTTCAAATATTTTGGAAGAAGCGGGAGTGCTGACTGCCTCAACCTCGTCCATCAGATTCAGGATAAACGGAAAAGAGCAGCTCAACCTTTTAAAGATGACTATGCCCGGCCGCTGGCGTATTCAAAAGTTTTTAAAAGAAGCGGCTGATGCCGGCTGTAAAACGGCAATCGTGGAGGTTACTTCCGAGGGCATCAAACAACATCGTCATCAATTTATAAACTTCCGGATGGCGTTATTTAACAATCTCGCCTTAGAGCACATTGAATCCCATGGCAGTTTTGAGAACTACCGCAAGGCCAAAGAAAAACTCTTCCAAGCCGTCAAAGGGATCCATGTTCTTAATTTAGACGACGATAATGTTGAGCATTTTTTGAAATATCCGGCCCAAAAAAAATACGGTTATACCATTAAAGGAAAAACTGTAGGAGGAGTGGAAGTTATTTCTGCGAAAAATATTAAAAGCGTTGCCAAAGGGTCGGAGTTTGAAATTAGCGGAACAAAAATTTATTTGCCGCTTCAAGGAGATTTTAATGTTTGCAACGCCTTGGCCGCTATTTGCGTGGGTACGGCCAAAGGAATTAGTTTGCCGATAATGAAAGCGGCGCTGGAAAAGACAGCGACAGTGCCGGGACATATGGAAGAAATAATTTCCGAGCCATTTTCCGTTTTTGTTGATTATGCTTTTATTCCGAGCACTTTGGAAAAAGTCCAAGGGACCTTAAAGGCCAAGGCAGTCGCCAGGGGAGGCAAATTGATCGGAGTACTCGGATCTTGCGGCGGCGGCCGCGACAAATGGAAGCGGCCGGTTTTGGGAGAGATTGCCAAAAAATATTGTGATGAAATTATTATTACCAATGAAGATCCTTACGACGAAAATCCGCAAGAGATTATTGACCAAGTGGCCAAAGGAGCAGGAGAAAAAGCCAGAAAAATATTGGACAGGCGTGAAGCAATCAGTCAGGCATTAAGGCTGGTCAAGCCAAATGATGTGGTTGTCTTGACCGGAAAGGGTTGCGAGCCCTGGATCTGCGTGACTGACGGCAAAAAGATTCCGTGGAATGAAAAGCAGGTTGCCTTAGAAGAATATCAAAAAAAATTTTCTAAATAATTTTAAACCACAAGCTATCCACAGGATTTACACAATTATTCCTCTTCTTCTTCATAAAGTTTGACTTTTGCCGTTTTAAGCTCTAAAGTTGAGGAATTCAGAAGAGAGAGTATTATTAATAATTTTTTATTGAACATCATGGAATTCACAAAACTCAATTTGCCAAAAAGCTTAAGCAATCATATCCGCAGAGAGAAAAACCGCATCCGCAAGCTAATCGGCAGCACGGCCGAAAAGAAAAAACTTATTGATGAACTTTACAAAAAAGTTTTAAAAATAAAAAAACCGGTTGTCGCTAAGAAAGAGAAACCGGCTAAAAAATAGCTTTAACTATAATTTTTGTAAAACCGTGACCATTGATTGGCGCGGTTTTTTTGTTGCAACCTCTTATATAAAGGACGCTTTTTTGGTAAAATGTAGTTGTTATTATAATTCAATATGGATATGGATAAGATATTAGAGGTATTATTATTAATTTTGTTACATCTATTGGCCGCAGTGATTTGTGGTATTTTACTTTATTTTCTCCCCATACTCGGCTGGCTGTTGGTTCTATTAGCAATAATTTTTAGAGGGGCATTGAAAAAAAATACGAAAAATAAATTAAATTCTGAAGCTATCGCTGTATCTGCCATTCTTATTTTTTTTGTTACTATGTTCCTAATGACACCTGATGGATATCCTTCAGCAGCTCAAAACGCTAAAATAGAATCTTACCTTGATCAGATGAAGACGACATTTACGGTTTATTATAATATTAATAAAGATAGTTATGCCGGAGTTGATAAAAATAGTGAGTATTTAATTCTTCAGAAAAAAATAGAAGATGTTTATGGAAATAGATGGACAGAGAATTATTATTCTGCCCAGATCAAAGAAAAAGAGTATTGTGTTAGAGCTAAATTACTTTCAAGAGATATCTATTGGTGCATAGACAGCAGGGGATATGAAGGCGAAGTCGCGAAGCAATACTGCACCGCCGAGAAGCCGTACTGCGCGGAGTGAGGTTATTTTTTCTGTTTTAATCGTATCATTTTGATACGATTAGGACGGTCAAATGATACGATTTTAATCCCTACGGATTCGTGTCAAAAAATTCGTAGAGTGGCTATTCTTCAAGATTTTTCACCATATAAAGCTCTTTCAACTTGAAGCCTGATTTTTTGAAATATTCTCTGGCGCCGACGGATGAGATAGCGGCCAATTTTTTTAGTTGGAATTCTTTTTTGCAGATTTTTTCCGCTTCCTTAATCATCTTTTGGCCTAGTCCTTTATGCTGGGCGGAAACTTTTTTGTTGCTGGAAATAGGGGTAAGCATGCCGTAAGTGTGCATTTCCCTGATCATTCCGGCATTCTCAAGAACTTTGAAAATCGGTTTTTGGTTTTTATCGTAAACAGACGACGGAATTCGTAGTCTTAATAAACTGAATATTTTTTCTCGGCTTTTATTTTCAAAACTTAAAAATATTTCCTGCCCGTTTGAAGCAGGGTAGTCGTGGCGGAAAAGGAAAACCTTTTCTTTGGGATCGTATTCTGATTTTATTTCCCGGCAACGAATACACTGGCATTTAAAGTTTTCGGCTTTGAGTTTTTTCTCAACAACTTGTCTTAAGTTGGAAATTTTGGCCGGTCCTTCCACGATGGTTTTTGAAGAGATGTCGCGGATGACCCTTTCAATTCGCACATAGGGGGGCATTATTTTTTTAATCTTGACGATGGTATTGATTAGTTCGTCGGCGCTGCAAGGCTGGTATTTTTTATCAAGAAACCATTGGAAAAGCGGCGCTTCTTTGACCAAGGCGCAAGGATAAATTTTTAAACTGTCCGGTTGGAAATCAGGGTTAGAGAAAAGTTCTTTGAACATCTCCGCGTCTCTTTCCGGGCTAGAGCCGGGAAGGTTCAACATCATCTGGTAGGAAATTTTAAAACCAGCGTCTTTTAATAAGCGGGTGGCTTTTATGGTTGAATCAACTAAATGTCCTCTATTATTAAGCTGTAAAACATCGTCGTAGATTGATTGTACTCCTAATTCAACTTTGGTGACGCCGTAAGATCTCAGTCTTTTTATTTCTTTTTCATCAATAAAATCCGGCCTGGTTTCAACGGATAGCCTGACGATCCGATGTTTTGCTTTCTCGTTTATTTTTTGCGATCTCTGCAGGTCGCGGCTTATCGGCCGTAATTTTAAATTTTCAATTTTCAATTTTGAATTCGCGTCATTGCACGCGTCAAAGCATTTTTTGATAAAGCTTTCCTGATAGGCTTTAGGATAAAAGCTCCAAGTGCCGCCGATGATTCTTAGCTCTATTTTGTCAGTGGCATGGCCTTCGGCTTCCAGCATTTCCAGCCTTTGGCGCACTTGCAGATAAGAATCGTATTTCAGTTTTCTGGCGCGTTCCACTGCCGGTTCTCCCGAAAGGTAGCTTTTGGGGATGCCAGCTTCATTTGGGCAATAAAGGCAATTGCCAGGGCAGGGGTAAGGCTTGGTCAGAACCGAAACATTGACTATCCCGGAAAGGGAGCGGACCGGCCGGGTTTTTAAAATAATCTTCAATATTTTTGAAGGCTTGATGCTTTTGCTCAGCAATAATTCGTGATAAGCTTTGAGCAAATCCATATTGCTTGGACAGGGTATTTTGTAAAGTTTGGAATATTTTCTTTTGGCGCGTGCCAAATCTTCCAAGGTTTTAGCCTTGTCTTCCAATAAACTTTTGATTATAAGCTGGTTATTGTTCATATCTTTTTCAATGGAAAAATCTTTTGCCGAATATTTACTTAAAGAAGGGGCGAAAAATTATGATATCATCGCCTCTGATTATGCTCGCACGCGCCGTTATAATTCGCAAGACCTGATAGA
>Ga0114951_10006190_pt1 | contig 10689 bp, 5 predicted proteins | sample AM7aDNAmetaG_FD_88677 | JGI IMG/M metagenome (GOLD analysis project Ga0114951, IMG submission 88677) | Freshwater microbial communities from Finland to study Microbial Dark Matter (Phase II) - AM7a DNA metaG | ecosystem: Environmental > Aquatic > Freshwater > Lake | place: Finland: Lake Alinen...
CTCGTCATGGGCGGCCTTTACATCGTCTGGCTCATCCTGCTCTTCGGCGCGCAGATCGCCTACGCCTACCAAAACCGCGCCGCGTATCTGCAGGACCGGCTGGCGGAAAACGTGAACCAGCGTGGTCGGGAATTCGTCGCGCTGCGCATCATGACCTGTCTCGGCCAGCGCTTCCGCAACGCCGAACGCCCGGCGACTGTGCCGCAGATTTCGGCGGAGCTCGGCATCCCCAGCCGGCTCACGCAATCCGTCCTGCGCACGCTGGCGCAGATGCAGCTCGTCACGGAAACCGCCGGCGGCGAGGCCGCGTTCGTGCCCGCCCGCCCGCTCGAAACCATCAACGCCTACGATATCCTGCTCGCGCTGCGCACCGGCGGCGGCCAGGAACTGCCGCTCCCGGACAATCCGGCGCTCACGGAGATCTACGGCGAGTTTGCGCGCATCGAACAGGCGGAGCGCGAAACCGCGTCGTCCATCTCGCTGCTGGCGCTGGCCAACCGCATGCCGCCGCGCACGGAAATCGCCGCGCCAAAAATCATCGAGCCGCAACCGCAACTTGCCGCCGCGCCGGTAAGGGAAGTCCCGAAAATCAAAACAGAGAAGGAAATTCCGCCCGTGGAAAAAGTTCCGGTTCCCGCCGAAGAGAAAACCGCTGCCATTGCCACAGCGCCTGAACCGGCGCCGGTTGCCGCCGCGCGCCGCGAAGTGGTGATGCCGGAGGAGAACCGCGAATTCCCGCTGTAATCATTCCGCCGCGATTGTGAACGGAATGGCCGGCAGCGTGGCGGCCACCATGCGTTTCGCCTGATTGGCCGGCTTTTTCTTTTGTTTATCCGTTTCACCCGCCAGGATTTTTGGCACCACGGCGCAAATCAGATTGCCGGACGCGCCCGCTTTCATCTTTTCCGCATCGCAGGCAAACGTCAGTTCCAGCCCGCCCGCCACCGGCGTAACGCTTGCCAGCGACATTCCTTCCGGCGGGTTGTCCAGTTCCAGCTTGAACCGGTCGGCAAACGCGAAGGCCGGCGCGCTGACTTTCACCCGCGCCGTTCCGCCGGGTGAAAATTTCACCGGCGTCGCGCTGATGATTTTGAAGGCGTCGCGCATAAACGCCCGCTGCTGGCCGTTCACCATCACCGCGAGTTCCCGCGATGGCACGAGGTGCCGGTAGAAAAATGCCTGCATCATGTCCTCCGCCGGCGCGGCGTCATGCGCCACGAGCTGGCCGCCGATGACGGCGTGACCGGCGAGCACGATGGCGACCGGCTTTTTGGTCGGCTCCGGCGGCGCTTTCAAGGTGAACTGCGCCTTGTCCTGCCCGGCGGGAATTTTCGCGCCGCTCAATGAAAAACCAAACGGGGCGTCCTTCAATTCCAAATCAATCGCGTTGGTGAAGCCGTCACGGCGCAGCGCAAACACCGTCACCGGCGCGCTCAGACCGGCGCGCAGGCTCAAGCTGGAGGGCACGATGCGCAGCGCGAAATCCGGTTGCGGTCCGCTGATGCGGAGACGATACGCGAACTCCGGCCCGCCCTGGCCTTGCGTGTCGGTGAGGTGGAGGAAATACGTGCCATCCGCCGGCAAGGTGGCGGTGAGATACGAGTCGGCGTGAAAGGTGTTCAAGCCGGTGCCCTTGTCTTCAAAGTCGTCGTTGAAGGCAAGCTGCTTGCCGGCCGAATCAGTCAACCGCAAAAACGAATCGAGCGGCGAATCCAGCCGGCGCGCATAAACTTCGGCCACGATTGACTGGCCGGCCTGACCGGCGAACTTGAATACCTCCGCTTCATCCGGCTGGCTGACGCGGCCGTTTACGATGACCGGCAGCGTGACCGCCTGCGCGGTTTCGCCGGAATGGTTGTTTCCGCTGGCGGAAATTTCCGGCAAGTCATCCACTGCAAACGGCACGGGGTTGAAAAAATTTTCCTGAACCGAAATGACGCCCGGCTCGGCGGCGGTTTCATCGAGCGTCAGTTTTTTCGCCGGCAAATTCCAACCAGTGAGCGCGACAGATGTTTTTTCACCGGCCTTGCCGCCCAGCGGATAAATGCCGGTGACGTAGGGCAATTCGCCAATCGCAATCCGATAGACAAAATCTTCGCGGCCGCGAAAAATCGAGTCGTGAATTTCCACGGTGTATTCGCCGTCGCGCGGCACTTCAAAGCGCAGCACCGGGTCGGGTTTGAAGCGGAAGCGTTCCGCGCTGGCGAGTTCCTTGGCCTTCGCGTCGAAAATCGCCAGCGTCAGCTCGAACCAGCCCGGCACCGCGTCGGCGAGATACGGAATCAGCGACCGCGCGCTGGCGGCGATGATGAGCTGCTGGCCGCGCGCGGCAGAAAACCGGTAGCGATCCACGCCGCCGGGCATGATCTGGCCGTTGATGGTCGCCGGCAAACTGATGTGCGCGTCATATTTCGGCGTGCCGTTCGGCGCGGGCCGTCCGCCGATTTTTTCCAGAAATTTGTCGAGGTCCGGATTCGCGGCTTTGGCGGCAGGCTTGGTGATTTCCGGCAAATCGCCGACGCAGAATTTCATCGGATTGGACAGCGCGTTCGGCGAGGCGAGGCGGATTTCTCGCTCGCCCGGTGCGGCGTTGGTGGCGATGGAAAGGCGCAGCACGACCGTGTCCACCATCGCCATGTTGGCTGTGCGGTTCGGCGGATTCTTGAGAATTTTCAGGCGGATTTCCTCGCGCTCTTTCGCATCCGCAGGCGTCCAGACATTGGTTCCGGGGTCGCCCCGGCGCGTGTCCTGAAATTTGTCCTGCAATTCCTTCAGCCGGTCGCGCAGCTTGTTGAAGTCCTGAAAATTCATCGGCCGGGTGGCTTCCAAAACCGTCGCGGTGATGCCCGAACCGGTGACAAAGGCATTGGAAGCCGTCAGTAAAAATTGTCCGCCGACCACCACCTGAAAAGTGGTGCCGGCTTTTCCGCCGGCCGGATAAACGTAGGCCAGATGCGGGCCTTGCTGGGCAAAAGCGGTTCCGGCCAGCAGCAGAAATAGACCGACGCGATAAAAAAATTTCATGCGGACATGATTTCCTTGAGCAGCCCGGCGGATTTGATGCCATCGGCGGGCTGCGGCATGACGAAGGTCGGCAGACCGTCGGGATTCGGCAATTTCGTGGCCGGCGAAATGCCGAGCTGCGCGTAGATGCTGCCAATCAAATCCACCGGATAGACCGGCCGGTCTTTGACTTCCTCACCTTTCGCGTCGGACGATCCGACGATTTGGCCGCCCTTGAAACCGCCGCCGGCGAGCACGGCGGAAAATACCTTGCCCCAGTGATTGCGCCCGCCGTTCCACGGTTCCTCCCACATGACTTTCGGCGTGCGGCCAAATTCGCCGCCCCACCAAACGATGGTGCTGTCGAGCAGGCCGCGTTCACCCAAATCCTGCAACAGCGTGGCGAAGCCCTTGTCCATCTCCGGCAACTGACGCTGCATCGCCGGAAAATTGTTTTTGTGCGTGTCCCAGCCGCCGTAGTTGATCGTCACATACGGAATGCCGCGCTCCACGAGCCGCCGCGCGACGAGGCACGACTGGCCGAACTTGCTTTTGCCGTAGCGGTCGCGCAATTCCGGCTTCTCCTGCGAGAGATCAAACACCTTCGCGCCGTCGCCAAGAATCATGTCGTAAGCCATGTTCTCCGCCTGCCGATTCTCGGTGACTTGCGGATTTTCCGGCAACGCCTGCGCCAGCGTGTCGAGGTGATGCAGCAATTCGCGCCGGTCTTTCTGGCGCTGGTCGGTGATGCCCGGCGCGATGATGCCTTCGACAGCAAACGGCGTTTTCGACGGATCACCGCCGGTGGCGAACGGTTTGTATTTCGCGCCGAGAAAACCCGCTTCGTCAAAACGTCCCTGCGGTTCGGTCAACACGACGTAAGGCGGAATCAAACCCTTGTAACCGGCATCGTAGCCTTTCGCCAGCGACACCACGGAACCAACGCAAGGAAACACCGTGCGTCCGCCGGGTTGGCGACCGGTTTGCACGAGATACGAAGCGGTTTCATGGCCGAAATTGCCGTGCGTCATGCTGCGGATGATGGAATATTTGTCCGCCTGTTTTGCCAGCAGCGGCAGCAGTTCGCCAATCCGGATACCGGAGACATTTGTTTCGATCGGCGACTTCAGCGGCCCGCAATAATCGTAGCCCGCGTCCGGCTTGGGATCAAAAATATCCGTGTGCGACGGTCCGCCCCACATCCAAATCTGAATGACTGCCTTGGCGCGTGCGGCGGGCGCGGCGGCGAAGGCACGGAACGATATGTGGTTGGCCAGCAACAAGCCGCTCCCAGCGAGCAGCGTGCGGCGGATGGCCTCGCGCCGGCTGATGCGCGGGCGCTGATTTTCAAAGTTGAAATAAAATGCGCTCATAATTTTGGTTTAGTGCCGGTAGAGAAATTCCGTGCTGTTCATCAACGCCCACGCCAGATCCACGGCGGGCTGGCGGCGGCTGGTGCCAAACTTCTTGAAATATTCCTGCGCCGCCGACTGCTCCGCCGCCGTGGGAAAACGCGACAGAATTCCGAGATACATCCCGTTCACGATTTCCCCCGGCATGCGGCCGGCGGATGTTTGAAAAGAAATCATCCGTGACGACTCGATTTTCCGCTGCATTAAGCTGGAGTTGAGCAGCGTCAGCTTCTGCCCGGCGGAAATCTTATCATTGCGTTCAGATTCCTGCCCGGTGTCGCGCGGCGGCCGGCCAAATTGCTCCAGAAATCCGCTCGTGATGCTGCCGTCTGGCAACGCGATGGAACGCAGGTCGCCGGGAATGAACGTGTAGGGCTCAGGAATCGCGCTAGAATAATTTTCGTTTGTGCCGGTGATTTGATCTACTGCGTCAATCAGCACCTCTGCGTCCAGCCGGCGCAGCGGATAAAACGCGAAGTTTGCCGCCGCTTCTTGGCTCTGACTCTGCGGAATCGCCGCGAGCTGATAGGTTTTGGAATTCAAAATCTCGCGGCAGAGATGCTTGAAATCGAAACCGGACGCGGCGAAATCCTCCGCCAAAAAATCCAGCAGCGCCGGATTGCTCGGCGGATTGTCCGCGCGGAAATCATCCGGCTCCTGCACAAGGCCGCACCCGAGCAGCCATGACCAAGTGCGGTTGGCGAGGCTGCGGGCGAACTGCGGATTTTTCACCAGCCACGCGGCAAAAACCGTGCGCGGGTCTTTGTCCGGCGACAACGTGACTTTTTCACCGTCGGGAAAAATCGCCACTTTTGGCGAGCTGTTCAGCGCGCCGTTGTTCGTCGAGGCGAGATTGAAAAACACAATTTCCTCTTTCCACTCGGCGGTGGATTTGTAGCCGACGTTCGCGAAGAACACCGCGAAGTTCGCCAAATCTTTCGCCGGCCAGTGGTCGGCGCGCTCGCCGAGGAACGTCAGCGCGACAGCCTGGGCGATGCCGGATGGCGTGCGGTTTTGCATTGCGCGATAAAAATTCACCGGCGGTTTTTCATAATTGCTGCCGCTGGCGGTGAGCATTTCCGTGGCAATTTTATTCCACGGTTCGTTGTCGCGGATGGCATCGTGAATCCAGCGGTGATAAGCCTGCGCGGCATTCGGCCAAAGATTGATGGGAAACTCGGCCTTGATGCGCAGCGCGTCGCCCCATTTCATCGCGAAATAATCGGCGAACCCGTCACTCGCGAGCAGCCGGTCAATCAGCGCGGCACGTTTGCCGGAATTTTGGTCAAGAATGAAGCTCTGCGCCTCGGTCGCGCTGGGCAGCGTGCCGGTCACATCGAGATACGCGCGCCGCACAAACACCGCATCGGAGCAAAGCTGCGCCGGCGGCATGTTCAACTCTTTTAGCCGCGCAAAAACCAGTTCATCAATTTTGTTTTGGGGCGGAAACGGCGACAGACTTTCATACGGCGAGACGGCAAAGAGGGTTGTCGCAAGAAACAAAAACACACCCAGCCAGCCCAGCTGGCTTGTTGCAGTTTTTCGGGCGAGGGTGCTCATGCAAATGTCCAGACGACAGGCTACGCCCAAAAGCTTCAGAAAAAACGACACCTATTTTGTCATTCGCATGACAAAATATGGTTATATCTAATTTAAGTTTGTCTTGTAACCATTCCGCGCGGAATCCGTCGTTAAAGGTGATGTCATTCCTCGTTGCCAACACGGGCGCAGTCACACCAAAAACGGTGAACGGCCAAACAGGCACTTCCTTCTCGCTGACTTTCACGCCGCAGCCCGGCGAGCAACTCCCCGACTTCTGCCGTCGGATCGCGATTCTGCTGCGCAAGCGTGGAGCAACACCGTTGCATTTTCTAATTTTTGGAAACATCAATTCCGCTCCCGCCGGAAGGGATGCCCTGAAGAAAAGTTTTGGTCGCATGGATTTTCCGCTGACTTGGATAGAAGGCGCGGACTGCGGCGGTCAGCCCGTCGCGGGTGTTCAGCTTTACGCTTTCACCGGCAACGTTGAGCGGATTGAGCGGCACGGGCAAGTGGTCGGCTCCGTCTTCACCGAAGGCGGGGCCCGCCAATGTTTCATTGGTGGTCTGATGCACTCCGACAAGGCGTTGCCGGCGGCGGAGCAAACGCGCCAAACGCTGGAAGAACTGCAAATTGTGCTGGCACTGGCCGGATTTGAACTGGCGGACACGGTGCGGACCTGGTTTTTTCTGGAAAATATTTTGCAGTGGTATGACAACTTCAACCGCGCGCGGACGAAGATTTATTCCGGCGTAAAATTCCGCACCGGCTCGCTGCCGGCCAGCACCGGCGTTGGCGCGAAAAATCCCGCCGGCACCGCCTTGGCGCTGGCGGCGTGGGCTTTTCGACCGCAGAAAAATTCGGCTGGAGCCAAAGAAATTGCCTCGCCGCTGCAATGTCCGGCGCCGGCTTACGGCAGTTCGTTCAGCCGCGCGATGGAAATTTCTTCAGACTGCGGCAAACGTCTCTTCATCTCCGGCACGGCCAGCATCGCGCCCGGCGGCAAGACTCTTTGGACTGGCGACACGCGCAAACAGGTTGAACTGAGCATGGATGTGGTCGAAGCAATATTGCGCTCGCGCGGATTGACTCTGGCCAACCTAACGCGAGCTACAGCTTATTTTCGGCGCGCGGCGGATATGGGGATTTTTTCTGAATGGCTTACGGTTAACCGGCTTGAACAAATGCCAGTCGTCTCCGCGCAATGCGATGTCTGCCGTGACGATTTGCTCTTCGAACTGGAGGCCGAAGCGGAAGGCTAGTTTTCAGTTAAATTCTCCGATCAGTCCCTGGACAAATTTCCATCCAGCTTCCAGCAGCCCGCCTTCCACCGAAACTTGCGCAACGCATTGTTTCAACCCAAAATCAACTCCCGCTCCCAATCGGGAATTGCTGAAACAGCCATGTCGGACTTGAGATTATACACCAGCAACCGGCTGGAAAAATTGGCGGAGGCACTCGCCGAGTGCGTCCGCCATCCGCTACGTTCGCCGCTGGCGTCGGAAACCATCCTGGTGCAGAGCCAGGGCATGGCGCGCTGGCTCAAGTTGCAACTGGCGCGGCAGCATGGCATTTGCAGCAACTGCCGGTTTCCGTTTCCGCGCGCTTTCAGCGACGAGGTTTTCAAAACGGTGCTGGGCGACCTGCCGACGGTAGCAGCCTACGATCCGGAAATGTTGATCTGGCAGGTCATGGCCAAGCTGCCAGCCTTTCTGGATCAGCCTGGTTTTAAACCAGTGAAAAATTATCTGGGCGTAGCGGCGGATGATCGCAAGCGGTATCAACTGGCCGACCGCATCGCCAATGTGTTCGATCAGTATCTGGTCTTCCGGCCCGAAATGATCCGCGAATGGGAAGCCGGCGAGGACCAGGGCTGGCAGGCAAAGTTGTGGCGCGAAGTCAGCACGCCCTTTCGCAATCAGCATCCGGCAGCATTGCAAGCCCGGCTCATCAAGCATTTGGAAAAACCAGGTGTTTCCATCACCGGCTTGCCGGAACGCGTGGCCATTTTCGGCGTCTCGGCATTGCCGCCGTTTTACCTGCACATTTTTGCGGCGCTGGCCCGACACGTTGAGGTTAGCCTCTATTTGCTTCAGCCTTGCGAACAATTTTGGGGCTACATCAGTTCCGTGCGCGAGCAGGAAAAAGTTTTGCGACAGTCCGGCAAAGGCGCTGCCGATGCTGGCCAGCTTCATCTAGAGCGGGGCAATCGTCTGCTCGCCTCGATGGGCCAGCTCGGCCGGGATTTTCTGCTGCTGTTGCAGGAAACCGGCGATTGGCAGGAATCAGAGCCGTCGCGATTTACACCCGCTGGTGAGAAAAATCTCCTGGCCTGCATCCAGACCGACATCCTGAATTTGGAGGACAACGCGGCCGGCGATGGCGCAAAAAAAATCATCGCGGACAAAGATGATTCGATTCAGGTCCATTCCTGCCACAGTCCGCTGCGCGAATTGGAAGTGCTCCACAATCATCTGCTCGACTGGTTTGAGCGCGATGCCGCACTCGCCCCGCGCGACATTCTGGTAATGATTCCCGACATCGAATTGTATGCGCCTTACATTCAGGCAGTGTTCGGTTCGCCGGAATCGGATTCGCTCCGCATTCCGTTCAGCGTGGCCGACCGCACGGCGCGGACGCAGAGTCATTTGATAGATACATTTATATCGTTGCTCAAGCTGGCGGACTCGCGCCTCGGCGCCAGCCAGGTTTTGAAATTGCTGGAATCCGCTCCCGTCCGCCGCAAGTTTGAGCTGGATGAAACGGAACTGAAGCTCGTGCGGTTTTGGATCGAGGAAGTTCGCATCCGGTGGGGACAGGACGAACAGCAGCGCGTGAGCCTCGGCCTGCCCGCGTGGTCCGAAAATACCTGGCGACACGGCTTGGACCGGCTGCTTTTGGGCTACGCCTTGACCGGAAAGGGCGCGGAGCTGTTTGAAAATATTCTTCCCGGCGATGACATCGAAGGCAACCCGAGCGAAGTCCTGGGCTCGCTCGCAGAATTCATCGAGCAACTGTTTGCCGCGCTTGAAACATTTAAAACCGCGCGACCGCTGAACGCGTGGGCGGCGACCTTTCATTCCATCTTGGAAAATCTTTTTGCCACCGGCGATGAAGAGTCGCAGGAATTGCAGATCCTCAATACCTGCTTTGAAAAACTCACGGCAGCCGTCGTGCGCGCGGGATTTGATCAGCCGGTCACGCTGGCGGTCGTGCTGGAACAATTGAACCGCGATCTGGCGCGGGATTATTTCGGGTCCGGTTATTTGACTGGCGGTGTCACCTTCTGCGCTTTGAAACCGATGCGCAGCATTCCGGCCAAGGTTATTTGTCTGCTCGGTATGAACGACCGTTCCTTCCCGCGCACGTCGCCGCAATTGAGCTTCGACCTCATGAGCCAAAAGCCCCGGCTCGGCGACCGCTCCAGCCGGGCGGATGACCGCTACCTGTTTCTTGAAACGCTCATCTCCGCGCGCGAACGGCTTTATATCAGCTACGTCGGCCAGTCCATCCAGGACAACCGCGAAGCGCCGCCGTCTGTGCTGGTCAGCGAACTGTTTGATTATGTGGCGCAACGCTTCGCGCTGTCTGATGGAAAAGATATTATCGAGAACCACGTCTTGACGCGGCAGCGTTTGCAGGCTTTCAGCACCGCCTATTTTCAAGGCGGAAAACTTTTCAGTTACTCGCGCGAGAATCTGAAAGCCAGCCAAGTCATCATGCCGGAACGCAAACCGCCCGGCGTTTTTGTTCCCCAGCCGCTGCCCGAACCGGAACCGGAATGGCGGCGCGTGACGCTGGAATCGCTGGCGAAATTTTTTGCCAACCCCGCGAAATTTCTGGCGGAAAAACGTCTCGACCTGCGGCTGCCCGACGAAGCGGCGGCGATGGATGAACGCGAGGCTTTCGCCATCGCGGGGCTGGACCGCTACCAGCTCCAGCAGGAATTGATGGAATTGAAACTGGCCGGCACGAGCCTGAAAGATTCCGTCGAACTCGTCCGGGCTTCAGGCCGGCTTCCGGCCGGCATCGCCGGCAACGTCCACTTCGCGCAAATCCGCCGCGACGTGGAAGTGTTTAGCAAACGGCTGCAGCCCTTCCAGCCAGACAAAATTTTGCCGCCGGCGCCATTTGAACTGGCCATCGGCGATTTCGTGGTGGGCGGCAACATCAGCCACGCCACGCCGGCCGGCGGGCTGCTCTGTTATCGGCTTGCGAGCGTCAGACCCAAAGATCTCCTGCGGGCGTGGCTGGAGCATCTGCTGTTTCACGTCACGTGCGCCGAAAGCAAAATGGCGGAAACCATCATCGTTGGCAAAGATTCCATTTTGCAACTCACGCCGGTGGCTGAGCCGCGGCCGGTGCTGGAAAAACTGCTGGCAATTTATTGGGCCGGCTTGCGGCAACCCGCGAAATTCTTCCCAGAAAGTTCGTTCGCCTTCGCGGAAGCGGATTACAAAATTGCAACCAGCACGTCAGGCAAGACCACCAAAAATCCAATCGTCAGCGCCGGAGAAAAATGGAACGGGAGCGACTTCGGGCAAAAAGGCGAGCATGAGGACAAATATATTTCGCTGTTTTTCAAAGACGAGAATCCGCTGGACGCGGACTTTGAAACCACCGCCCGCGCCGTGTTTGGCCCGCTGCTGGAAAAATTATCGGAGGCTGGCGAATGAACGCGCCCACGCCCTTTCATCTGACGGATACGCCGTTGACGCGCGGCGTGAGCCTTATC
>Ga0114951_10006191_pt1 | contig 10684 bp, 10 predicted proteins | sample AM7aDNAmetaG_FD_88677 | JGI IMG/M metagenome (GOLD analysis project Ga0114951, IMG submission 88677) | Freshwater microbial communities from Finland to study Microbial Dark Matter (Phase II) - AM7a DNA metaG | ecosystem: Environmental > Aquatic > Freshwater > Lake | place: Finland: Lake Alinen...
ACAGCATCTGCTTCAAAAAAAAATAGTGAAAAATTCCTTTTAGGGTGCATTTATGCATCTATGCTTGAAAAAGGAATAAATGAAAATCTATCAGTTTTATGTTTACATAATGGCCACAGAAAATAACCGGGTCTTGTATATTGGCATTACAAATAATCTTAAGCGAAGGGTAATTGAACATCGCGAAAAATTGAATCCTGGCTATTGTTCCAGATATAACTTAACCAAATTGGTTTATTATGAATTTTTTCAATACTGCGATAAGGCTATTTCAAGAGAAAAACAACTGAAAGAATGGAGACGTGCTTGGAAAGATTGCTTAATTGATAAAGCCAACCCTGATAGGCGAGACCTGACTTCATCCCTCTGACTTCTTAACCAAACATTGTTCGTCCCTCGAAGCCTTGTCATCCCGACGAAAGTCGGGACCCCGTCCCGTACCGCGGCATTCATCAGGTGTGCGTTCTAATAATCATAGTACAAATTTCTCAGCGAGTTCCTAACGCCGAAAGTGAACCACAAACTATGGTTGGTGCCTGCCTCGGAGACTTGATTACGATCTGATAAGGAGAGGAAGATATTCAGCAGGGATGCCGGATTGAGCAGGTAGGAGGCGGTGATGGTTTTGTAGGTTACGGTGGTGGCTAATCCCTGACCGATATAATTGCCGAGCTCATTCACGTGGTTGTCATAGGAGAGAAAAATATCCTGGCCCCAGTTCTGACCGTTATAATTGGCGCCAAATTTCAGCAGGCTGTAACGGCCTTCCAAAGTAACCCGGTTCCAGTTGAGACGGGCAAAATTGACCCATTCCACAAAGTTGGCTCCCAGGGGATGCGCTAAAGGCTGGCCCAGATGTCCGTAATTTTCCTTTGTCGACCAGTGCGAATAGGTATACGGACGGGCAAAATTCAGTTCGGTTTGCAGATATAGGGCACTGGGGGTAAAATTCGGCGTTTCGAAACTCGTAACGTGAGACCCGGAAGAAGGTGTTTCTTGGGGTTTCGTGTCACGGGTCACGTGTATCGCGTCACGAATCTTAATAAGCGTTTTCGCACCAATCTGACCGGCAAACTTATTGCCCCAGTATCCGTCGTGGGCTTTGATGTGATTCAAGGGAAAGTCGTCGGCCAGAAATTGGCCGTAGAGATAAGTGTCGTCGAAAAAGCGATAGGAGAGGTTGAGAGCGGCCACAGCATTGTCGGGGGAACCCAGCGTCCATTCCACTGGCCGGAGAAAGATTACCGGATTCAGGTAGGCTACTTCGAATCCCCGGTTATGCAGACTATCGCGACCTTGCCATATAATTCCCTCAAAGAAAGCCACTTCCAGGCGCTTGGTGACGGAATAGGATAAATAATGGAAGGCTCCGTACTTTTTCTGATAGGATCCCAGGGGCCCATCGAAATAATTGTTATCCTGATATTCGCACCACAGATTGGTATAATGAATGCGCCAGATTTTGGTATCGATTCGGAAATAGGGGGCATTGCGGGCATTATCTGAAAGCAGCATCGACCGGTATCCGTTTCCGAAAAAATTCTTTCCCGTGCCAGCCTCAAACGTAAAATATTTATTGGCATTATATCGTACCCAGGCCGTTGCATAACTGTGCTCATAAATCCCGTTTTTCACGAAAACAGAGCCCTGACCCGGTATCCCGCCATACACGCTCGCCAGGGAATCCAAAAACCGCGGCGGCCTGATCTGTGACTCATAATAGCTTGAATAAAACTCGAACGAGGGTCTAAATGGAGGAGTAATGGCTCCTCCACTAGGAATTTCTTCCGTGTTACGCGTCACGTGTTCCGATTGTTTTCCGTCTCCCGACTTCAGGTCTATTTTCCCGTAAACCTGAAACCCTCTAACGTTCAACCAGGTATTGTTGGGCTTATTGCTTGCGCTGCCGAGCTCGCAATCGAACAGCGGATCAGCGGTGATCAGGTAGCCTGGTCGCTTAATCAGGACCAGATTTTCCTGAAACACCTTGTCATATAGCTTGTTAACCCATTTATTCTTCGAGATGGAGGTCGGTGAAGTCGGCGGCAACTGAGTAAAAAAATACAGGTCGCGGACCGATGCATGATTTAATGTATCTGCCTCCTTTCGGCTCCGCTGCTCCTCACCTCCCATGCTTTCCCTCAGATACTCATAATGCCTCAAGTCCTGCGCTTGCATCGCGCCAGCGATCATGATTGAAATCAACAGGATGAGGTATCGATTCATTTTGCAAATATTATTTTCGCAAGCCGGTTTTAAAGCGAAAAGTAATCTAAATTCCCCACCTTTTCCCGGTAAATCCCTTTAACATCCACGATCAGACCGTTGGGCCTGAGCCACTTCTGAAAATCGGCTTCTGTAAGACCGAGGTATTCCCTGTGCGATACCGCGATAATCACTGCATCGAATTCATGCTGTGGTGCTGCCTTGGCATCCCACGATTTATCGATATCAATATTGTATTCCTTTTTTACCTCAGCCGGATCGGCATGGGGATCCACCACGGTGACGGCAACCTGGTACGATTGCAACTCCCGGATCAGGTCGGCCACGCGGGTGTTGCGTATATCCGAGATATCCTCTTTAAAGGTAAATCCGAGAATCAGAATTTTAGATTGCCTGATATCGAGGCCCTTAGCAAGAATTCGCTTAACAGTTTGCTTGGCAACATAGAACCCCATCGAGTCGTTGACGTATCGACCGGCGAGAATCACATGCGGGTGGTAGCCCAGTTTTTGCGCTTTATAGGTTAGGTAATACGGATCGACCCCGATGCAATGTCCACCGACCAATCCAGGCGAGAATTTCAAGAAATTCCATTTGCTGCCTGCAGCTTCGATGGCTTCATATGTATTGACGCCCATCTTGTTACAAATAATAGACAGCTCATTCATTAGGGCGATGTTCAGATCGCGCTGGGTATTTTCGATGATCTTGGCAGTTTCAGCCACTTTGATGGTTGACACCGGGTAAACGCCAGCCGTGACCACCAGACCATATAATGCAGCGATGGTGCGTGATGAATCCTCATCGCATCCTGCGGTAACTTTCACTGTATTTTCCAGCTGATGCACCTGATCGCCCGGGTTGATCCTCTCCGGACTGAACCCGCACTTAAAATCGCTGATATATTTTAATCCCGATGCCTGTTCCAGGATGGGGATGCACTCTTCCTCGGTGCATCCGGGATAAACCGTTGATTCATAGATTACCAGATCGCCTTTTTTCAGGGCGTGCCCAACAGTTTCGGTCGCTGAACGAAGCGCATCGAGCTTAGGAACATTATGATCGTCGACCGGTGTTGGCACGGCTATGATGAAAACCCGGGCTGATTTGAGTACATCGGGCAGGGTAGTGAAATCAGCAGATATGCCCTTAAATTTTTCCGGAGCACTTTCTCCCGATGGATCAAGACCTTTCCGGAGGGTAGCAACACGCTCATTGTTAACATCGTAACCTATTACGGACATCTTTTTCCCAAATGCCAGTACCAGTGGCAGACCTACATATCCCAGGCCGATAACTGCCAACGTACTTCGGTGTTTTAAAAGATCTTCTATGAGCGGGGTCATTATGTACCTAATTTTAAACGTAAATATAATAAATATGCTCGGCTGGTGCCTCGCTAATTATGCTTCGCTTCGCTTACCCATTACTACTGATTTTAATTATTTGACAATACTTTTCCTTTTCCTGCCAAGCTTTCCTTTAAGGGCACAGGAGCAGCAGGTAATTGTTCCGTATACACTTGCTGATAGAGATCGGGCAATACTACCTGAAGCGAAGGTGAATTCACTCGACACCAAAATGGAAGTTAAATTTGAAAGTCAGCAACGAAAGCTCGATGACATCAAGAAACTTTTTTACGGAGGATTCGGCATTCTGACCACTTTATTCCTTTTTATGTTCGGCTATATTGTCGGGGACCGCAGGACTGCAATGAAACCTGCATTAATTTAGCGCATCCTGTCAATTAGTGAGCCGCAGGCGACCCAATTAGGAGGTGCAGCCGACAATTAGCTGAGCGCAGCGAAGCCTATTAGTGAGGCTTTAGACGAATATTGTGAGCCAATTCGATCGCCGCTCTTGCAGCGCCTATCCCAAACCCTCTGCCCGCAAGAATCTCAGCGTAGCTTTTTGTGTGTAAATCGGTAAAGCCGTCTGAAAAATCAAGCTGTTCGTCGTTGATTGTGAGCTGACGGAATGTGCGTTGGCCCTTTTCACGCAGCTTGCATGGCAGATCGGTTTCGTCTATTGAGAGGAACCATTCGACATCCGCATTTTTTAATATCAACTCGCCCTGGGCTTTATCGGACTGATATAAAAGAACTTTGCTCTGCTCGGGAGTGCCAAAAAGTGAAATCAGCAAATCGAAAAAGTGTATTCCGATATTGGTGGCAATACCGCCGGATTTCGACTCATCGCCCTTCCAGGAGTGATGATACCACGACCCCCGGGGGGTGATATAGGTTAGTTTGACTTTTGGCCGATGGGTGAAATTGAATTCTCGGCTGGTTATGGCATCGTGCAGTCGGAGTTGAAGAATATTCCAAATACGTTTGCCGGTTTCGCGTTCAAATTGCTCGAGTGTATCAATATTCCAGGGATTTAGGACGAGCGGCTTTTCGCAGACGGCATCGGCGCCGGACCGCAGGGCCCAGCGTATATGGGCATCGTGGAGGTAATTAGGTGAACATATCGAGACAAAATCAACAGATGGCGGATTTCTGCGCAGCTTATCAACATGCCGGTCGAATCGCTCAAATTCGGTGAAAAAATCGGCTTTTGGGAAAAATTGGTCAAGGATCCCAACATTGTCGTGCGGATCAAGGGCGCATAATAGATTGTTGCCGGTTTCCTTGATGGCTTTCAGATGGCGGGGCGCAATATACCCGGCAGCACCAATTAGGGCAAAGTTTTTCATATTAATTCGGTAAAGTTCCGTAAAGATAACGATACAATGTAAGTTACATTATACTTTTGCGCCATGGGATTATTCCACTCAAGAAATATTGGTTTTCCAGATTTTTCGCCACTTGGCACTGATCTGCATTGCCATGTGTTACCCGGCATGGACGATGGTGCTTCAACAATGAACGAATCGATCCGTATGCTCACGGAGATGGCCCGGCTCGGTTTCAGCAAGATCATTGCGACGCCGCATGTTATCTCTTCGCTCTACCCGAACACAAGGGATCAGATTGAGGGGCAGGTGTTTCATTTACAGGAAGTTATTTTCGATCTAAAACTTGATATTTTAATCGAAGGGTCAGGCGAGTATCATATGGATGATGAACTTTTAGGCTTGGTGCAGAAGAGTGAGGTGATACCTTTTGGGCAGCGGAATTATTTGCTGATTGAACTGCCGTGGGAGAAGCCGCGATTTTCATATGAGGAGATTCTGCGTGAAATCCAGATACTTGGGTATATGCCGGTTATTGCTCATCCGGAGCGATACGGTTGGATGATGGGAAATATGAAACTGTACCAGCGACTGAAAGATTTTGGCGTACTTTTCCAGCTCAACATCAATTCGCTTAACAGTTTATATGGATTTCCTTCGAAATATGCGGCCCATCAGCTGATTGATGCCGGGATGATCAGCTTTGCGGGATCGGATGCGCACTATATGGGTCATATTACCGAGTTGCAGAAAGCATTGCAAAACAGCCACTTCGCAAAGCTGGTAAACAGTGGAACACTGCTTAATGGTGAACTTTGAAGTAGATTGAATTGTTGTACTTTTGATTGGTCAATCAATATTTTCATGAATTTTACAAGAAGACTTACCCGTGTCGTGAATATCGGAGGCGTGCCGCTTGGCGGGAACTTTCCGGTGCGGGTGCAGACTATGACCAATCTGCCAACGTCAGACATCGAGGGACAGGTGGAGCAGATTCGCCGTGCTGTGGAGGCCGGTGCGGAGTATATCAGGATAACAACACCAACACTGGCAGATGTTGAATGGTTAAAGAAGATCAAGGAAAAGATAAATGAGCACCCGGAAGATTTCGTAGTCAGCGACGGGGTCCCCGCCTTCGCGGGGATGACAACTCTCCGAGGGGGCGTTGTTATACCACTGGTGGCCGACGTACATTTTTCGCCAAAAGTGGCTATCGAGGCAGCTAAAGTTGCTGCTAAGGTTCGCATCAACCCGGGCAACTTTATCAAGTCTGATCGAAGGGTTGTCATCCCCGCGAAGGCGGGTTCCCCGTCGCTGACCACGAAGTCAACTGAAGGGGATACCTATCTGGACCAGCTTCACTCGATTATGCGCCCATTGTTGGATACCTGTAAGGAGTATGGAACTGTCCTGCGCATCGGGACAAATCACGGTAGTTTATCGGAAAGAATTTTAGATCAATATGGGGATACGCCCGAGGGCATGGTGCAGGCTACGCTGGAGGCGGTGCGGATTTGCCAGGCAGAAAATTTTCATGATATCGTTTTGTCGCTGAAATCATCGAACGTAAAAATAATGGTTGAAGCTACGCGTTTGCTGGTTAAGAGGATGGATGAGGAGCAGATGGATTACCCCCTGCATCTGGGGGTGACAGAGGCTGGCGAGGGGGAAGACGGAAGGCTGAAATCGGCTATCGGGATCGGGTCGCTTTTAGTGGATGGAATTGGAGATACCATCAGGGTTTCGTTGACGGAAGATCCTGAATTTGAGATTCCTGTGGCGTATGGCATTTTGCAGGCATCGCGGGCCCGGATCACACGAACCGAGTATATCAGTTGTCCGGGTTGTGGCCGAACGACCTTTAAACTGCAGGAAGCAGTGAAAAAAGTCAAAGAGGCAACGGCGCATCTCACGGGACTGAAGATCGCCGTGATGGGTTGCATCGTAAATGGACCGGGTGAAATGGCTGATGCTGACTACGGATATGTGGGAGCGGGTCCGGGAAAAGTACATATTTATGCGGGGAAGATAGCTGTTCTCAAGAACGTAGCTGAGGAGGAGGCCGTAGAAAGGCTGCTGGAGATAATAGGCTCGGCTGCGCTCCGCTAATTATGCTCCCTGCGGTCGCTAACTATGCTTCGCTTCGCTCAGCTAATTGGTTCGGCTGCGCCTCACTAATAGGTCGGCTTCGCCTCCTAATATGCGCTTCGCGCTAATAGGTTCGGCTAGCGCCTCACTAATTAAGAAAGATCGTATATCTTAGCAGTCCTATATTTAGCGAGGCGAAGCCGAGCATAATTAGCGGAGCGCAGCGGAGCCTTTTAGTGAGCCGCAGGCGAACCTCTTATGAGCGAAGCGACCTCTTAGCGACCGCAGGGAGCATAATAAATATTTTGCGTTATGTCGATAAAGGTAAAAGGTATTACAAAGTTATACGGAGAGCAACGTGCTCTTGACGAAGTCTCCTTTTCGGTGAAAACCGGTGAAGTGGTAGGATTTATCGGCCCGAATGGTGCGGGAAAATCGACGATGATGAAAATTATCACCGGATATATTCCTCAGACAAAGGGCGATGTGTGGGTGAATGATCTGAATACTCTCGAAAACAGTCTGGAGATCAGGAAGACGATCGGTTATCTGCCGGAAAATAATCCACTCTATGTCGAGATGTACATCAAGGAGTATCTGACTATGGTGGCCAATCTGTATGAAAAAAAGGGTAAAGTGGCCAAAAAATTGGTGGAGGACATGATTGAACAGGTTGGATTAGGACCTGAGCAGAATAAAAAAATCGGTGCACTTTCAAAAGGATACCGTCAGCGGGTGGGACTGGCGCAGGCGCTGATCCATGATCCTTCGGTGTTGATACTTGATGAGCCGACATCAGGCCTGGATCCGAACCAGATCATTGAGATCCGGAATTTCATCCATGGTCTGGCCAAGAAAAAGACCATCCTTCTTTCCACGCATATTATGCAGGAAGTAGAGGCGATCTGCGACCGGGTAGTCATTATCAACCTGGGGAAGATCGTGGCTGATGAAACCACCGCCGATTTGCGCAAGAAGGAGAGTTCCTTAGAGAAGGTCTTCCAGAAGCTGACGAAATAGGCGTCGCTGCGCTCCGCTAAGAGGTCGGCTTCGCCTCCTAATATGCGCTGCGCGCTAATTGGTTCGCCTTCGGCTCACTAATTTTAAGACAGCTCTTGTTATATTAGCGAGCGCAATTACAAGAACAGAGGATGAATAATATCAAAAACATAATTTTCGACCTGGGCGGCGTACTGATGAACATCGATTTTCAGCGGACATTTACCGCGTTTGAAGTGATCGGATTCAGGGGTGCGGAAAGATGGTTTCAGGAGCCGGAAATCAACCAGTTGTGCATGGATTTTGAGACCGGCGTGTATTGCTCCATCGAGCTGCGGCGGAAATTTCGGGAAATAACGGGTTTTGTTTGCAATGATGCTCAGTTTGATAAAGCCTGGAATGCTCTCCTGATCGATTTTCCGCCCGAACGGATCAAGCGTGTCGAGGAAATCGCAATGAAGTACAAAACTTATCTGTTAAGTAATACTAATCCGATACATGCCAGGTACTTCAATGGCGAGCTGGACAAGCATTTTGGCATTGAGTCGCTCGATCATTTGCTTGATAAGGCTTGGTATTCGCGCAATCTTGGCTATCGTAAGCCGGATGAGCGAATTTTTCATAAGGTGCTTAAGGCAAGTCATTTAATTCCCGAAGAAACTTTATTTCTCGACGATAGCGAATTGAATGTCAAGGTGGCTGCCTCGGTGGGTTTGCATGCAATCCATATTACGCCGGAGTTTACGTTAATCGAGGCCCTTGCACCGTATTAAAAAAGACGGAAGACAGAAGACTATTAGACCGACAGAAAGTCTTTTAGCCTGTCTTTTGTCTATTAAAGATATGTCATGATAATTGCCGGTAAACCATACACCTCCATTTGGTACGAGCACGCTACTGATCAGGTCTTCTATATCGATCAGACCCGTCTGCCCTGGGAGCTGGTTATCCGCGAAATGAAGACTTTTGAAGATGGCATTCGGGCAATCTGTGATATGGAAGTCCGTGGTGCGCCTCTGATTGGCGTTGCTGCGGCTTTCGCGCTTTATGTTGGAATAAAAGTACTTCCCCCCAACCCCCTCCTTAGCAAGGAGGGGGAGGAAGATGCTCTGATGGAGCGACTTAACTGGATGGCGGAGCTGCTCATTGCCACCCGGCCCACAGCGGTTAATCTTGCTTTTGCGGTAAACAGGATGCTCGCTATAACAAGGCAAGAAGGCAAGAGGGCAAGAGGGCAAGAAGGAATGCACTTAAGTTATAAGAATCAAGTCCACTCGAAGAGTTGTCATCCCCACGCAGGCGAAGCCGGAGGCGGGGACCCCGTCACCTGTCACCCGTCACCTGTCACCAGTGAGCCGTCACCCGTCACCTGTCACGCGTCAAAACTGTTGGAAGCTGCCCTATCAATCCGTAATGCCGAGCTTTCCTACAGCCGCCGCATCGGAGAACACGGCCTGAAAATTATTGAGGAGATCGCGGCCCGTAAACCAGGGATCCCAGTAAATATTCTCACTCACTGCAATGCGGGCTGGCTGGCCACCGTGGATTACGGAACGGCGCTGGCCCCAATATATATGGCACACGACAGTGGCATCCCGGTTCATGTTTGGGTTGATGAAACCCGTCCACGGAATCAGGGGGCAAAACTCACCACTTATGAACTCAGCAGTCATGGGGTGCCAAATACTTTAATTGTCGACAATGCCGGCGGACTCCTGATGCAGCAGGGCAGGGTGGATATGGTGATTGTGGGTGCCGACAGGATTACTGCCAACGGTGATGTGGTGAATAAAGTCGGAACCTATCTGAAAGCATTAGCTGCAAATGATAATGGTGTGCCGTTCTATGTGGCAGCGCCATCGACCACTTTTGATCAGGCAACACCAACTGGCAGCGATGTCATTATCGAGGAGCGCTCCCCGGATGAAATCCTCTTTATCGACCAACAAACCCGAATCGCTGTTCCAGGCACCAAAGCTCATAACCCCGGATTTGATGTCACCCCGGCGAGGCTGGTAACCGGGTACTTAACAGAAGGCAGTAGGCGCTAGGCATAAGGAATAAGTAGAGTTTTAAGTTGCAGGAACAAAGGTCAAAGAAGGACCGGCTACAGGTTACCCTCGTAAGAGTTGTCATCCCGGCGAAAGCCGGGACCCCGTCCCCAACCACGAAATTATTTAATAGCATCAAAAAAAGAGCGACCCAACCGGATCGCTCTTTTTGTCGGACTAAAGTCCATATTTTCCTTTTGAACCACCAATCACCCCGGTTAAAACCGGGGCCTATTGATAGCACCCCTTGTGCCTTGTGCCTTGTGCCTTGTGCCTTTCCTTTTTGCCTTTCTGCCCTCCTGCCTTTTGCCTTAATTAATGATCGTCACCATCTTCACTGCAGTCTGCCCATTATAGTACATCTTCAATATATACTGGCCCTTCTGCTCGTTCCTGGTTTTCCAGGTAACATAGTTGCGGCCCTGGTTGAAGTCCTGCTGGTCGACCTGTCCGACCTCCTGGCCGGTAATATCGAAGACTTTCAGGATCACCTTGCCTTTTTCAGGCAGATCGAAAGTAATGGTCGTTTCGTAGGCAAACGGGTTCGGATAGTTAGCCAGGTTGTAATTCTCGATTGTGATCTTGACCGTGGTTTCATTTCCGGTAAAGCTGAACTTACGGGAATTGGAAAATCCAATGGCGA
>Ga0114951_10006192_pt1 | contig 10684 bp, 7 predicted proteins | sample AM7aDNAmetaG_FD_88677 | JGI IMG/M metagenome (GOLD analysis project Ga0114951, IMG submission 88677) | Freshwater microbial communities from Finland to study Microbial Dark Matter (Phase II) - AM7a DNA metaG | ecosystem: Environmental > Aquatic > Freshwater > Lake | place: Finland: Lake Alinen...
TGACAATTCGCCCTGGCTGTTTATCCAGCATGGCCGTGGAGGTCGCCGCCAGCGAAAGGTGATTGAACAGTTTTACCTCGAGCATATCGAAAAACACAAAGGCTACGGTATGCGACTCGGAGACGATTCGGCACGGACCATTATTAAAACAATCGCCAGTCTGGCCGGTTATGTTGAACCACCCCCCCACCTGGGTGCGGACGGTAAACGCATTCCGCACCGCAAGGGAGAAAACGGTCAATATAATTCCCCGCACGCGTTTCGCCATTGGTTAGCTTCATCTCTAAAAAAAATGGGGATGCCTATTGACGATATTCAGAATATCCTCGGACACGCCTCCCCTGAAACGACAAAAACAATTTATGCGCCAAACCCGAATACGGAAAATATTTTATTATTTCTCAAGAAGTTACATGGGGATTTAGAGACGCTGGTTTGACTTTATAATATTTAATGTGATTATGCCGGAATATCCGTTTGAACTTGACCACAACATCATTGTTTAAGAATTTGAAAAGCACCCGGGCGGTGAGGGAGCGGGTTATAGGGGTAGCGAGCGCATTTGGGACAAAACGGCCAGCAGAAACAGACAAACATCTTGCCTTCCTACAGGAATTAAGTTACAAACGACATTGTAGAATTATACCAAATAAAACAGGTGCTCCATTTTGTCTGCCAATATTCTCAGTCCCTCCGAGCGTCAGGAACTTGTCTCGATTCCTACCGAAATCAGTGATGATGATCTCGTCCGATTTTTTGAATTATCATCAATTGACCAATCCATTATTGATCCTCGCCTGGAAATATCTTTTCGTTTTGATCAAGCAGCTCATATTTGTATTCTGCGATGGTTGGGATGGTCCCCTGTTGCCGTGGACAGGTTGCCAGAAAAAGCGCAAATGGTTTTGTGCCAGCAATTGAGTTTCGAGATTTCGAGGTTGCATTTACAACCACCTTCGGAACGCAGCAGTCGTCGTCATGCTGAAAACGCCCGCGTTTATCTGGGATGGAAAAAGTATTCTTCTGAAATGGAACAATCGTTGATAGAGTGGATAACACCAATGGCCGAAGGACAGGATCAAGGAAGTGTTTTATTTCAGGCTTTATGCAGTCGATTGTATCAGGAACAAATCGTTCGCCCTGGGCTCGCATATTTGGAAAGGTTGGTTGAATTGGTGCGCAATACTGTCAGGGAACGGATAGCGCATGAGATTATTTCGAAAATGCGGCAGGAGCAAATGAACAAACTCGATGAATTGCTGGTTGTCCAGCCAGGAGAAACGACGTCACGTTTTCAATATTTCAAAGCAACTCCGAAACGCGCATCCGGAAACGAGTTGATAGAAGTGTTGGAAAGAGTTGAGGCAATCCGTGGACTTTGTTTACCCCACATAGATTTATTAAATGAAGGGAGCATCCATCCCAACCGTGTAAAGATTCTTGCCAGACGGGCCAAACAACGTACCAATTGGGATACTGCCCGACTTTTACCTCAACAGCGTTACTTGCTATTGGTCTGTTTTTTTGACCAGACCTTGCACGATTATGTCGATCTGGCTGTCAGCATTTATGTTGAAACAATAAAAAGTATATTTCAACGAGCAGAAACCAAACGTGATAAAGAAATCATGGAACGCGGCAAGACCCTGAATGATAAAGTCATTATTCTCGGTCGTTTGGCACGCTTGATCCTGGACGAGAATGGTATTCCAGATGCTGATCTGCGCCAGGCAATCTATCACCTTGTCTCACGTGACCGTCTGGCTCATACCGTAAACGAATGCGACGAAATTGCTCAGCCAGCCGACTACAACCCGATGAATTTTGCGGCGCACAGCTATTCATACCTGCGCCATTTTGTACCTCGTTTCATCGAAGTGATGCAGTTCCAAACAGAAGGAAATGATCATCCTTTGATAGAGGCCATCCAATTCATGCGAGCGGTAGAGAATGGTCAGCAAGCTTTCGAACAGGCGCCACTCCAATTCATTCCCCGGCGTTGGAAAACCTACGTGGTCAACGAGAAAAATGTGGTTAACCGGCAAATGTATGAGCTCTGCCTGCATGATTGTCTTGCCAAAGCCATTGAACACGGAGAGCTGTGGATTCCAGACAGCCGAACCTATACCAGCTTCAAAAAAGATTGGATTTCTGATAAAGCCTGGCCAGAAGCACGGCAGACTTTTCTGGCACAATTTCCAGATCTGGCTGATGCAGATGCATTTATTCAACAGGCTCAAGAGGTGCTGGATGCTCAAATGGCAGAAACCAACCGTGTGTGGCCGGATCTCCAAAATGAAGTTTGGATTGAAGACGATGCTGTCCATCTGGCTCGCCTGGAGGCAAGGGAACAACCTGAGGGAATAGACCACCTTCAGGATCAACTGATCAACTTGTTTCCACGGATTGGTATCGCTCAGTTACTTTTGGAGGTAAATCATTGGATCGGCGTTGATCGATTACTAACCAACCTGAATACTCAGGAACATCCAATTGAGAATCTGACTGCCAAAAAAATTGCTGTGCTCATGGCAGAGGGAATGAACATTGGTTTGCAGAACATGAGCGGCTGCGTACAGGGAATGAGTTATTCGGACCTGGCCGGAGTCAATGATCGTTATTTTCGGGAAGATACGCTGCACCAGGCCATTGTTGCGGTGGTTAATTTCTACCACAAGCTTCCTATTACGCGCTACTGGGGAGATGGTACTGCTTCGAGTTCGGATGGACAGATTTTCGGCGTGCCGGTGAAGACCATCCATGCTCAATATCATCCCGAATCGCCCTGCAGAAGTGGACGGGCTGTCAACGTGTATACGCATGTCAGTGATCACGGCATTCCTTTTTACGGACAGGTAATCCATCACATCAGCCAGGAAGGAGCCTATGTCCTGGATGGATTGTTATACCATGAAACAGATTTAACACCACAACATCATTTTGTTGATACGGGTGGTTATCAGGATACCCTCTGGGGTGCCTGCCATTTGCTGGGTTTCTCATTGGAACCGCGGATAAGGGACATCGGTGATATGCGATTATTTCGGATGCACCGCAAGGTGGAAGAATATCCCAACATCCAGGTATTGTTTCCGGAGGCAATCAATACGCGCGCAATTCGAGAAAACTGGGATCATATCTTGCGGCTGATCGCCTCAATTCATTCTGGAATTGTGCCTGCCTCACAAATATTAAGTAAATTGGACGCATATCACCCCGAAAGCGGAATTTTTAAAGCCTTGCGCGAAGTAGGTCGAATTGCCAAAACGATGTTTTTACTGGATTATTTCACCCAACGGCAGATACGCCAGCGTGTGCAGAAGGGATTAAACCGGGTGGAAAGTTATCACGCACTCGTCCGATCACTGTTTATTGGCCAAGCGGGTGTAATTCGCCAGCGTGAACTGGTGGCCCAATTAAATCGGGTTAGTTGCCTTCAACTTGTGGCCGCCATGATCATGACCTGGAATGCTGCGTATCTCACTGCCGCAGTAAAGAAATTAGACATGGAAGGGGTAACCATCAAGCCCGAACAACTGGCTCATATTCTGCCCTCCATGTCTGAGCATATCAACCGGCTGGGACGATATGAATTCAATCTGGCAACAGAGGTTTTTCAAACGGATATATCTACTTTGTCGCTTAGATCTGCTACAATAATGGCTAAACAACTTGGTTTGAATACTAAATAATTGGTTTTATAATAGCAAAGCTGGGGAATATGTAATAGAATCAAAATATATGTCGAGACTTGAAAATACTGGGGAATAATGGGCAAGTGTAGTTTATTTTGCCAAAAGAGAATTTATTGCGCGGTCTGCTGGCCGTTTTGTCCCAAATGCGCTCGCTACCCCTACAAATTAAATATGATATCACCCCGCCGGTATATTTTTAAAATGCCACCGATTCAGCTGAATCAACCAATGATATCTGGCAGCATACAGTAGCGGCCCCGATTTTTAGCACAAATCCGCCAGCTGACGGATTATCTGGATGGAACGCAACCTGGTTTTATTTTGGGGCAGATATTGCAGGTGTGGACAATACTGCTGGTTGGTCGACAACCAATCCGACTACTTTAAATGGACTCGATAGCCGATCCAGGTGGTCGATCGCTTTTGGGAGAAGCGCGCCTCCGGATCATAGGGCGAATTGATGTTCAACTCGGCAGGAGGCATGTCTTCCAAAGCTCGCAGACAAGTACTCTCAGCTGCCTCGCTGGCATAGAATTGCTGGATCCAAATGCGCCGCAAGATCTCCACGGCTGGAAGTTCCCGCAGCCAGCCTGGGGTAGCTGGAGTATAAATCTCTGTCAACAGGCGCCGCCCATCGGTTCCAATATTCTCCATCAGCGTGTGTCGCTCGACTTCGTTTTGCGGCAATCGCCTATCTCCAAAGCGGTGACCATAGCGTTCTGCCCATTCTGACTGTACCTGAGCCTGGAGCCACTCCGGGGCGGCCACGGCCAGGGCGTTCAACGCCGCTCGCAGGGTTTCTCCCACCAATTCCAATCGGTGGAGGAAGTGAATCGCCGCCAACACATGGGTCGAATCCGTCCGCTGGGTACCCCGGGCTTTCAACCAGCCTTTATCCTGGAAAAGGGTCAGAAGGGCTTCCAACAGCTGGGCCTCCTGCCCCCCTTGGAGCAAGCGGGTTCGAAACTCGCTCAACACCGAGTAATCAAACCCCAGATCGGTTAGGTCCAGCGCCAGGGCATATTTCCAATCGATCCGGCTGCGCACGGCATTGGCCGCTTGCCGATCTGAAAGCCCCTCGATAAACTTCATCACCAGGACCAGGGCCAATCGTCCAGGCGACTCCGCCGGTTGCCCGCGCTTAGGAAACAACATCGTGAATTGCTCATCGGCGAATAGTTCTCTCAATTCGTCGCGGATACGCAAATACAAATTGCTTTGGGGAAAAGCGGCTCGGGCGATCCGTGCGGTTTCTTCTGGAACAAGATCGGCGTGACAGGGCTTGAGCGACATGGAGATACCTCCTTAGTCAAATCTACAAATGATTTATAAGGATATCAAAATAAAGGAATGGGAACACGCCTCAAAATCCCGTACCTCCCAATTCGCTGCTTTGTGTGCCTCGCCAACCGATCATGAATTCGCCAACAGTATCAAAATTGCTCGTTACCCCTATAGCTCAATAAAAATAGATTATGCAGCTGGATACCTTATTCGATTATTTTTTTCAAAACTTACACAATACTCTTTTAATATTTTGACATTTATTGTATTAAATTTAGTTAAAAAACCTAAAAGTGTATCGGAATTGACCAAATCACCGACCAATCCAACTCTTGCCGGACGACCATTTATTTTAGATATACCCGTCATGTAATTACCCAACTGCTTGGCAATAATTTCTATGTCATTATTGAAATATAACTCAAATAATTGTTTATTATCATCATCAAAAGATGAATCGATTGTGCGATTGCTTGAGAATGGGTTAAATAAGATAAAGCTAATGCCCATGCCACTTTTTTTGTTATTGATATTTTTGTTTATTGCTTTGAACCATTTATTGATATTTTTACTTGGTGCCAGGGTTGTTTCTACCAAAACCAAGAAATCACATTCTTCCAATCCAAAACTTAATCCCAGGTCCTCTCCTTGAAAAACTTCAGGTATTTCCAGTGCATCGATTGCAAATTGATATTTAAATTCGATTTCATCGTTTACCATAGCTTCATTTCGAATACCAATCTCCATCGCCGCATCATTAAAACTGCTTAAACCATCTGAGTTTAAACAATAACGTTGAATGATTGAAACCTCAAGCCCAGGGATATTATTTAGTAAATTGGCCATTCCCATTACATCCTCCAGTAAAGGAATGCCAATGATTGCTACCTTTATTTGTTTACCTTGATTTTTCAACACCACACCCTCAAAAAATACAACCAAGTTTTTAGCAACTGTTTCAAAGTCATAATAAAATTCGACACTTGCCTGGTTTGTAATGACCGGAAATAAAGATTCATCCATCTGTCCATCATATCGAGCCCATAATATGATAGTAGCATCATGGTCTATTTCTGCTTCTTCTAAATCCGTGTTCAATATACTCAATATTTCGTCTTCCTCAATATTATCCATATCTTCGTCGTTTTCAATAAAGCTTGCCATAAATTTACCTGGTTTGTCAAAAGCAATGTCTATGTAAGTCCCATCTTCCAATTCTCTCGCTAATTTTTGATTAGTTGCTTCGACATTTTCAAAAAATCTTGCGCGTTGATTAACTTTTTCAGTTCTTTCACTTGGTTCAAGGAAAGATTCGCCGTAAATTGCCATTGTAAAATCTTGTGGATCTGGTTCTAAAACTAACAAAAAATCAAATTCATCGATTGGTAAGTTAGTAAATAAGTTTTTATCAGACATGAATTTATCAACCTTTTCTATAAATGTGGATTTTACACTTTTTGATATTTTGACAGATATTGGGGTTGCGTAGGCCGCCAGCGCACAGCATAACCTGTTTGAGCATTATTACCTCAGTTTTTTTAAAGAATCCGAAAATAATTTAAGACCTCCACGCGTTTGTGGGAAAACAAAATGAACTATCAATATGTTGGTCTTCCAGAAATTCTGGTAATTTATCGCCCCTTACGCTTCCAGGCAATCTCATCATCATCCGAATAGAAACCACAGCAAAAATCATGATCCTTAGATGCATAGTTAGAATTCGCAGCGATCCAAAGGCTCAATGGAATGATGCGCTTGACCTGTGTTGCCTTATATGCACGAAATGGTCCGCGCTTGTCTGCGTTATAAATCCGGCAGTAACCACAGTAAACGAGGCATGACTGTGTAAAATCCCTGGCGGTATCTTTGTCCCAGGACTTACCTTTCGGGGTCAAAATGTGAACCGAGTTGAAGTACCTCGCTACATCTGCGTAACTGTAAGTGTGAGAATAAAACCCTTGCAGCGCTCCTTTTAGATGTTCAACGAAATCGGAATTTTCGGGAGCATATAATTTTTCACTCTGGTCATACCTGTACATGTGGATCGAAAAATTAGGTGTTCCATCACGAACCAGTACTTCCGTTTTGGACCCTTCACCAACATACTGGGTAAAGGCAATCCTTCGCATTGTTGCGTTTAGATTGGTTTGCGGGAATGGACCGCTGGTGCCAATGGTGGCCACCATTTCCGTTTCATCAATCCTAACGATCTTGAGGGCTCGTTCAAGATCAGCAATGCTCATTTCCCTAAAAACTTCCTGGACTTCAAAATATGTGACATCAAAAAGTTTTTCGTTTAATGCCTGGGTTAAATTACGCGTTCGGTTCTGGTTTTCACCAATCCATTGGTGCAGGTCATTAACCCGGATTGGCTTCCCGTTAAGAGATTTAAATTTGAGGTAATCACCCATGATTCACCTGATGGTTTCTGAGCCAATTTTGATAATTAGTGTCCGCGTCTTCTTATTATGGCGAGAATCTTTAGCTTTTAGCTGAATTATATGGTGACCGAGAGATAGGCAGAATATATGGATGAGCAGGGTCGCTCCAAAGAGAGCGGCTTTTTTGTTTCAAATGGGGGAATAGGGTAAGATGAAAGGCTTATTCTAATTGGGAAAGGAATGTCTGACCCGAGACCATAAGCGTGACAGCTAGCTCGGATCAGACACCCACAATATGATTGTATTTGCCTTTGGGGATGGGGTCAATGGGTATCTGGCTGCTTTTGAAGCGGATCGACTCTACAAGCTGGTAGATTGTCCGCTATGCGAGACTATGGGAAGCCTGGTGGGGCATGGGGTGTACTGGCGGAAGCCACGGGATGAGGAGCGAGGGTACTGGATCCCCATTCGGCGTTGGCTCTGTAAAAGCTGCGGGCATACCGTGTCCGCGCTGCCAGACTTCCTGCTGCGTTATCGCTGGTATGTGCTGGAGGTAGTGAGCGGGGTAATCGTCAAACGGGCGGAAGCAATCATAGCCTGGCGAGAATTGGGGGCGGCAGCGGCAGGATATCCGCATGTGCGCACCATGCAACGCTGGTGGCAGTCGGTGGGAGGCGAAGCGGTGCGCTGGCTTGGGGCAATGGAGACAGCGCTGGCACAACAAGACAGCAATTCGGCATGGCTGGATCCCCAAGGCGAAGCGGCGCACACCCAAACGCCGGTGCAGGCACTGCTGCATGCGGCGGGGCATCTGCTGGCATGGGGCAAGACGCGTTGGGAGGAGTTGACGCAATACGGCTGGAAAGATCGGTTGCGCTTCCTGTGGCTGTGGGGCAGCGGGCGGGGATTGGGGCGGTTGGTGTAACCCGGGAGCTGGGCCACACGGTTTGCCCAATTTCCAGAAAGATGGATAGCGGATAAGATCCAAGAAATCCATTTTTGAACGGAGACCCTGACCCATGCCCCATAAAAAGACCCTACCGAAGGAAGAACATGAGCGGAACACGGAAATCGCGCTGTTTCGCTATGGTCTAATTGCCTCACTGCTGTTTGCTCCCCTGCTCACTGGGCAGGTGGAGCGGTTGCTGCGCCAGATCGCCAGCCAGCGCTATGTCATCCCCTATTCCAAACGCACCCTGGTCGGCATTTCCACCCTGCGCAGGTATCTGAAGCAGTACCAGCAGGGCGGCTTCGACGCTCTTCGCCCGCAAGAGCGCTGCGACAAAGGCGTTCCACGGGCTCTGGCAGCGGAGGTGCTGGAGAAGGCGATTGCTCTCCGCCAGGAACAGCCCGCTCGCACCACGCCCATGCTGGTGGAACTGCTCAAACGCGATCCTGAGCTGAAACTGAGCCAGCCGCTCAATGCCCACACCCTCACGACACACCTGCGCCAGAAGGGTAAAACCAGAAGACTGCTGTCCCAATCCCCGCATGCCTTCCACCGCTTCGAACGCGATGCGGTTAATGAACTTTGGCAGGGCGATACAATGGTCGGCCCGTGGTTACCGGACCCCCACCAACCCGGGAAGAAGAAACGCGCGCACCTCTTCTGCTTCATCGATGACCATTCCCGCTTGGTGCCGCATGCCGAGTTCTTCTTCGAGGAAGCATTACCTCGCCTGGAACGGGTTCTCAAGGTGGGTATTCTCAAGCGTGGCTTGCCTAAAATGTTATATCTTGACAATGGCCAAGTTTTCAAGGCAACCCAATTTGCCGCTGCTTGCGCCAGCCTGGGCGTGGAATGTAAGCATACCGCCCCCTATGCCCCCGAATCGAAGGGAAAAATTGAGAGATTTTTCTCCACATGCAGATTAATGTTCCTCCCGGAGGTGGAAACCTCGGGAACTTCGACGCTGGCAGAGCTGAACGAGTCCCTCTGGGCGTGGCTGGAACTGGTCTACCACCGCAAGGTCCACAGTGAAACCGGTCAGTCCCCGCTCGAACGCTACCAGGCTGGAATCGCCAGTGTCCGCCAGGCGGATGGGGAAAACCTGCGCAAAGCCTTCTTGTGGAGAGAGAAACGCAAGGTGCGCAAAGACGGGCGGATTGAGCTGCAAGGTAACACCTACCGCGTCGATCCTCAGTTCGTCAGCCGCCAGATTGAACTGCGCTTCGACCCCTTCGATCTCAGCCTCCTGGAGGTCTGGCTGGACGGCATCTGCTTTGGCACAGCCAATGTCGTCCAGCAGGGGCGCGAGAAACATATTGCCGTAGAGCGCCTGACCCCGCAGTCCGCTGCCCCAGCCCCGGCCAAATCTTCCCTCGATTACCTCGCCCTGCTGCGCGCTGAGTACCAGCAGCAGCAACGCCAGCAAGCCGGATCCTTACGTTTCACTAAACTACCCCCGGAGAAAAAATGAACATCCAACACTTTTACGGTTTTACACGTGTCCCTTTTTGCAAAGATATCCCCCCTTCCGATCTCTTCCCCGCCGAGGGGCAGAACGAACTGTGCGCTCGCCTCGACTATTTGACCCAACAGCGCGGCATGGGGCTGCTCACCGGTGAGACCGGCTGCGGTAAGTCCACTGCCCTGCGCCGTTTTACTGCTTCCCTTGACTCCAACCGCTTTTTTGTCATCTACCTCGCCAATCCACTCCTCGGTCTCACCGGTCTCTACCGCGACCTCCTGTCTGCTCTCGGTCATGAGCCACCCTTTTCCCGTCCCAAGATGGTCTCTCGCATCCGCCTCGCGCTTGATGATTTACTCACCAACAAACACCGCACCCCCTTCCTCATCCTCGACGAAGCTCATTTGCTCCCTGATGACGTTTTTGAGCAACTCCGCATGCTCTTTTCCACCCACATGGACAGCCAATCCCTCGCCGCCCTGCTTCTCGTGGGTCAGCCCGAACTCCGCCGCACTTTGCACATGGCTTCTCATGAAGCCTTCTTCCAGCGCCTGACCACCACCTTCCATCTCCCGCCCCTTGACATGACCCAATCGATTGCGTACATCCATCACCAGATCCAGTTCTCTGGCTACAAAAATGGCATTCTCTTTACCGACGATGCCCTCGCTCGCATTTACGATTACACCAAGGGCATCCCCAGGCAAATTAACCGCCTGTGTACCACCACGCTCCTGGTCGGTGTGATCGACCAAAAGCAAATCCTGGAAGAAAGCTCAATCCGGAAAGCCATTGCTGAACTCGACCAGCCCTGACCCCCAACAAAAAAAGGACCCACTTGGGTCCTTTTTTTATCCTTGTTCTTTCACCATTTATCCCAGCCCTACGTCACCATTTATTCAAGCCGGTAACA
>Ga0114951_10006193_pt1 | contig 10682 bp, 11 predicted proteins | sample AM7aDNAmetaG_FD_88677 | JGI IMG/M metagenome (GOLD analysis project Ga0114951, IMG submission 88677) | Freshwater microbial communities from Finland to study Microbial Dark Matter (Phase II) - AM7a DNA metaG | ecosystem: Environmental > Aquatic > Freshwater > Lake | place: Finland: Lake Alinen...
GACAGTCAAGGAATCCTTGTCTTCCCTTTTCGTACTACCCCGCGCCGCAGCCGCCCGGGAGCGCCGCGGCCGCGCGCGCCTGAGCGAAGGGGATGGTCATGAGGGATCAACCTGACTCGCTGCGCTCTGAGCTGATGCCTGGCACGTTGGGCGGAGCTCAGGGAGGCGCAGCGCGGGCAAGCAGGTGGGCAAGCAGGCGAGAGAGGAGCCGACATGAGCTCGAGTATTCGTGCCTATCGGGGTGTGCTGCTGGTTGCTGCGGTCGTGCTGACGGTCGTGCTCGCCGCATGCGGTGCGAGCGGACCTAATCAGCAGTCCGCCGACTACCAGAAGGGCTACCGCCTCGGATTGGACGCCTACACCTACGGTCTTCCGCTGATGGTCACCAACGCCACCTGCCAGACGATGACGAGCGTGAACGTTTCGAACGGGGCGTACGGGCCGGTCAACCAGTTCAACAATGTGAGGGCCGCGAACAACGCGGGGAGCAAGGCGGTCGTGGCGCCGGGATCGACGAGTCTCTCGTCGATCGCGTGGCTCGACCTTCGGGACGAGCCGCAGGTGCTGCACGTTCCCGAGGTTGCCGGCCACTACTTCGTACTGGCCCTGATCGATCCCTACACCGCGAACGTCAAGAACCTGGGCTCCGCCAGCACCACGAAGCCCGGCGACTACGTGATCGCCGGTCCCGGTCAGCACGAGGTGAAGATACCTGCGGGGACGCAGCGACTCGACGTCGACTACTCGCGCATCTGGATCATCGGGTCCACGGAGCTCAAGGGGCCGGACGACGTCGCCAACGTCAACAAGATTCAGGACGGCTACACGTTGACGCCCCTGAGCAAGTACGGCACGAACTACGCGCCGCCCGCTCCCTCTCAACCGGAGACCTCGGTCACCGAGTATCAGATGCCCACGGGTGTTCAGTTCTTCGACGCGCTCGGACAGCAGCTCGCCGCCTTCCCCCCGCCGGCTCGCGATGATGCAGAGCTACGCAAGCTGGCCGAAGTGGGGATCGGGCCGGGCACGACCCCGTCGAAGGACTCGAAGCTGAGCAGCGACACCCTCAAGGGGCTCGCGGACGCTGTGGCTGCTGGTCCGGCGCAGATCGAGAAGGACACGCAGAAGCTGTTCGCCGAGGGGTTCGCCAAGAACAACGGCTATCTGCTGGGTGGCTTCGGCCAGTACGGCACCGACTACACGCTGCGCGCGGTCGTCTCGCAGATCGGGCTGGGCGCCTTCGTCCCGCATCAGGCGATCTACGCCATGAGCTGGAGCGATCACGACAAGAAGGCGCTGTCGGGTTCGACGTCGTACGTGCTTCACATGCAGGACCCTCCCCCCACAAGCGAGGGCTGGTCACTCACCGTGTACGACCTGCACGGGGCGCTGGTCTCCAATCCGCTCAACCGCTACGCGTTCACCAACTCGTCGCAGCTCGCGCGCAACTCCGACGGCTCGATCGACTTCTACCTGAGGTCCACCGAGCCCACGAACCCGGTGCAAGCCGGCAACTGGCTTCCCACGCCGAGCGGGCAGGGGTTTGAGGTGACATGGCGGCTGTTCGCGCCAGAGCCGAGCAAGATCGACGGGATTCTAGGCGGCAGCGGGTGGCAGCCGCCAGTCATACAGCCGGGGCAGTGACTCGGGCCGCCGCGTGTCGTTGCGACGTCAACGAGTCACCTGAACCGCAGCGCGAGAATGCCACTGTCCGACCGCGGCCAGCTTCCTCTGCGCGCATCCGGCGCATGGGCGCTGCGGCAGCACCGCGGCGGGGAGCTGCCCGGATTCAGGCACTGGGGACCGGCGGCAGCTGGGCCGTCCGAACCCCGGAAACGGCCCCGGGTTCGCGATCACGCGCCCGTCGGCCGCGCGTGGGCGCTCCCGTCCGCGATGCGGATCGCCCACCCGCGGGACGTCGGCTACGCCCTTGGCCTCATCCCTATCGTCATCTCGGCGGTGCGCATGGTCATCCTGTACCGGGCCGTTCGGCGCCTGGCCCGCGGGAGCGTCGCGCCCTCGCCGATCCTGCGCGCCTACCTCCTCGACTACCGGGTGGGCATGCTCGGCGATCTCGGCGTGATCGTCGCGTTCATCATCGGCTGGCTGCTCGTGCACAGCGGCCTGACCGCGGCCGGCAACCGGGTCGACCCGCTCATCGGCCTGGCGCTCGCCGTCTACATGGTCTGGGTGGGCGCGTGGCTGGTGCGGCGCAACTTCCGCGCCCTGATGGACCTGCCTCTGCCCGAGAGCGAGCAACTGTGCGTGATGAGGACGCTGGCCGCGCATTACGCCGACTACGATGCCATCGGGACGGTGTACACGCGCTCCAGCGGCAAGCTGCGCTTCGTGGAGATCGAGGCGATGTTCCCCGGCGACCGCACCGTGGCCGAGATCAGGTCGCTCGGCGAGGCCATGGAGGAGTCTCTTGCCGCCGAGATGCCGGGGCTGACCTTTCGCATCATCCCCGTCAGGAGCGCGGCCTGAGGGCGGGCGGCGGGGCGCACCCGCGCCCCGCCGCCCGCCCCAGCTCAGCGCCTGCTCAGCCAGTCTCAGCGCGCCGTGACGGTCACCGTCGTGCTCGACCCGGCCGGCCCGAAGAGGGCCAGGTAGCTGCCGGCCGGCGCGTGCGTCTCGGCCGGGGAGGGCGTGCCCTTGCCGAGCACCTTGAAGTCGCCGTCGTAGAGGACCCAGGCGGTGCCGCCGGCGATCTGCAGCGTCGCCGCCGCCGTGACGGAACGCCACTCGGTGTGCGCGTCGGCGTCGAAGGTCACCGCGTTGGCGCCCGCGGCGAGCGCCGCCACCGTGTCCAGCGGACGGTACAGGGCGGAGCTCCACCAGACCCACTCGTCGGCGCCGTGCGGCACGAAGACCGCGTCCTCGAGGTCACGCGAGCCCTCGCCGGGGATCTGCAGGAACATGGAGCCGACGCGGTCGCTGCCCTTCGGGTCCACCGTCTGCAGCCCGTAGCTGGACGGCACGTTGACGGTGACCCAGCCGGCCATGCCGGGGATCTCGCCGATCGCCAGCAGCGGCCCCGCTGTGGCCGTGTACAGAGTCGCGTCGGACCGGCCGTTCGCCGCCACCCAGACGTGGCCGACGCGCGCCCGCCACGCGGGCGAGATCTCGGCCTGCGGCTTCAGCTTCTGCGCGAACAGCAGGACGTTGCGGTAGAAGCCGTTGCCGGCGACGTAGCGGTACACGAGGTAGCGCCGGTCGCCGGCGGTGATGGTGGTGAACGAGTTCGCACTCTTGGGCGCGTGGAAGCAGTCGTCGGTGCGCAGCCGGATCCCGCTCGTGCCCGTGGTCCAGCCGGCGGAGCCCAACACCGCCATCGTCAGCGACTGCGGGTCGTTCGGGTCGGCGCTGAAGCGCATGACCATGTCGTGCTTGACCCAGACTCCCTCCATGGCCGCGAGCTGCGCGGCGCTGGCCGTCTTCGCCGGCGGCGCGCTTGCCGGGATCGGCGCCGGCACGCGGCGCAGGTCACCCTTGGCGACCAGCGCGTGCAGCAAAATGCGCTGGGCCAGGGTCTCGCACTGCTCCGAGCTCAGCGGCGCCACCGTCGTGACGGCGACCGAGAGCTTCTGCTGCGCCACCACCGTCATGCCGGCGTGGAAATCGATGCAGTCGCCGCCCTTCGTCCAGCCGGTGAAGCCGACCGCCTTGAGGCCGGCCTCGGTGACGGTGTCCCAGCCGATCCCGTAGCGCACGAAGTCGCTGGGCACCGGGTTGAAGCTCCTGGCCATCTGGTCGGTGCCCATCTCGGCGACCGCCTCCGGCGAAAGGACGCGCGTGCCGCGGAAGACGCCTCCGTTCGCCAGCATGCGCGCGAGCACGCTCAGGTCGGTCGGCGTCGAGTAGGCGCCGCCGGAGGCCAGCGAGTTGGTGACCTCCTGCGGGTGCGCGACGTCGCCGGTGTAGCACTTGGCGTAGGAGCCGTCGGGGAACTGCACCACGGCGTACTTTGTGTGGAGCATGCCGAGCGGCGTCAGGACCTCGTCGGTGACGTACTGCTCGTAGCTCTTGCCGGTGACGGCGGGGATGAGCGCCTCGAGCAGCGTGAAGCCGTCGTTGCAGTAGACGTTCATGTAGCCGGGCGTGGTCTTGATGTCCTCGTCGGCGATCGTGTCCAGGGTCTCCTGCAGGTAGCCCGGCCAGTAGGTCGCGGTGAAGAGGCTCGGGTAGTTCGACCCGGGCAGACCGGACGAGTGGTTCATCAGCATGCGCACGGTGATCTGTCGCCAGGCGGGTGAGAACGCGGTGAACGATGGCACGTAGCTCGAGAAGGGGGCGTCGAGGTCGACGAGCCCCTGGTCGGCCAGCTTCATGACGGCGACGGTGGCGAGCATCTTGCTGACTGAGCCGATGCCGTACATGGTGTCCGCGCCGGGCGCCGTCTGCGTGGCCTTGTCGGCGTAGCCGAAGCCCTGGCTCCAGACGACCTTGTCGCCGCTCACGAAGGCGACCGAGATGGACGCGGCGCCCGACTCCTTCAGAAGCGCGTTCGCGGCAGCCTGTGCGTCCCTGATGGTCGCCGACCAGCGGCCGGTCTTGGCCGCGTGCGTCGCGGCGACGGTGGCCGCGCCCGCCTGCGGCGGCGCGGCCTGCGCCGGCGCCGAGGCGGCGGCGACGACCCCCAGCGTCAGGACGATCGTCAGGGCGAGCAGTGCCCGCCGCGCGTACGTGCGCAGGTCGTGGGTCATGGTGGTTCCTCCTCCGTGCAGATCCCCTGGCGTCCCCGGGCGCGCGGCTCCGCAGCAGCGGCCCGCCGTCACGCGTGTCCAACACTACCAACTAATCGGCCGCGCGTGCTCGAACCTTGACCTCGGGGGCGCCGGGCCCGCCGACGGCCGCCGCCTGCGATACGATGGGCTCATGACTGACGACGTGAACGGCGCCGTGCAGGAGGCGCCGCCGAAGAAGCGCAAGCGCCTCAGCACCAGCAGCCGGATCCTCATCGGCCTTGGTCTGGGCGCTCTGTGCGGCATCCTGTTCGGCGAGCTGATGAAGCCGCTCGGCGTGGCCGGCGACGCGTACGTCAAGTTCACGCAGGTCACGGTGCTCCCCTACATCCTGCTCTCGCTCATCCACGGCGTCGGCAGCCTGAGCAAGGACACGGCCAAGCGCCTGGCCACGCGCGGCCTGCCGGTCATCCTGATGTTCTGGATCGTGATCGTCTCCGTCTACCTGATCGTCGCGTCGTCGTTCCCGGCGCGCACCGCGGCCACGTTCTACGATCCCAACCGCTTCCCCGGCGCCAAGACGCAGGCCTTCGACTGGATGAGCTACATCCCATCGAACCCCTTCGCTTCCCTGGCCGACGGCATGGTCCCGGCCGTCGTGATCTTCAGCCTGTGCGTGGGCATCGCGCTCGTCGGGGTCTCCCACAAACAGGGCTTCCTCAACGGCGTCGACTTCGTCAACGGCCTGTTGGGGCGCGTCAACCACGCCACGTTCGTGTACATCTCGCCGTTCGGCGTTTTCGCGATCATGGCCAACACCGTCGGCACGCTCTCCAGCGAGAGCTTCCTGGGCGTCGCCGTCTACTTCGCCACCTACGTGGGGGCCGTGGTCCTCATCGTGGCCTGCGCGCTGCCGCTGCTGACGGCGGTCTTCACCGGCGTCACGTACCGGCAACTGCTCTCGGCGTTCAAGGCGCCGCTGCTGCTGGGCTTCAGCACCGGCAGCGCCTTCATCACGCTGCCCCAGCTTGGGCAGGCGGCCAAGGAGCTGCTGCAACTCCGCGGCGCCCCGGAGGACTCCGCCAAGGAGGTGACGGACACCATCATCCCGGTCGCCTACGCGCTGCCGCTCACCGGCAAGTTCGCCGTCTTCCTCTTCCTGCCGTTCAGCGCCTGGTTCGCGGGCATCACCCTGGAAGCGCAGCAGTACGGCATGCTCATCGTCAGCGGCGTGCTCTCACTCTTCGGGAGCATGACCAACACCGTGCAGTTCCTCCTGGGGCAGCTCGGCCTGCCGGCGGAGTCGATCAACGTCTTCCTCGCTACCGGGTCGCTGGTCTCCAACATCTACGGCCTGATCGAGCCGGCCACGATGGGCATGTTCAGCGTCGTGGCCGGCGCCGCCGTGCTCGGCCTCGCCCGCTTCCGCGTGCGCAAGGCCGTCATGTACGCGGCGATCGCGCTGGTCGTCGTCCTCGCCGGCACGGCCGGGATGACGGTGCTGCTGCGGCCGTTCGGCAACACGGGGACGACCAGCTTCGACACCTTGCAGCGCATGCAGGTGGAGCCCAGCGTGGAGAGCGTCGTGTACACGTCGCAGGAGGAGGCGCCGGCGCCTCTTGCGCCTCCCGGCGCCGACTCCGTGCTGACGCGCGTGCAGAGGTCCGGCGCGCTGCGCGTCGGCTACGCGCCCACCGCCTTCCCCTTCTCCTACTTCAACAAGGAGCACGACCTCGTCGGCTTCGACGTGCAGCGGGCGTACAACCTCGCCAGCATGCTGAACTGCGAACGGGTGCTCTTCATCCCGGTCGACCGCCAGTACTTCCCCAAGGACCTCGAGTCGGGCATGGTGGACATCGTCATGGGCGCGGTGAGCGTTACGCCGGACCTGTACGAGACGGCCGACTTCACGGCCATCTACCTGACCCTGCACGCCGCTGTGGTCGTGCCCGACGCGCAGGCCCGCTCCTACAAGACGCTGCAGAGCATCGCGGCGCTGAAGGGCAAGCGCATCGCCGTGGAGAAGGGCAGCTACTACGCCCGCTTGCTGCGCGCCGTGGCCCCCAACTTCACCATCGTGGAACTGGACGACCCGATGGACTTCTTCAGGAAGCCGGGCGTGGCCGACGCGCTCTACACGTCCGCGGAGGAGGGCTCCGCGTACACGCTCATGTATCCCAAGCACAAGGTGGTCGTGCCGGAGGCGCAGTCCCAGCAGGTGTTCCTCGCCTACCCCGTGCCCAGGGGGCAGCCCGGATGGACCGGGTTCCTCAACAACTGGCTCACGGTCGAGAAGGATTCGGGCCTCGGCCAGGCCGAGTACGACTACTGGGTCACGGGCAAGACGGCGGTGGAGAAGAAGCCGCGCTGGAGCGTGATCCGCGACGTGCTGCACTGGGTGCAGTGAAGCGGGCGGCGAGCACGCACTGCGGAGAGTCGGCGAAGCGGCAGGGCGGGATGCTCCTGGAAAGCGACAAGCCACCCGTTGTCCGTTCCGCGTAGACACTGGGCATCATCGGATAGAGGTTGGCCGACGATCGCAGAGGCAATGCTCGGTAGCATGAAGTCGTGGTGGTGCGATGACACCGCCGGGAAGACCATCGAGGAGGGACACTCATGGCAAGATCGGAAGCAAAGCAGACCTGGACCAGCCCGGAGCTGATCGTGCTGGTGCGCGGCACGCCGGAGGAGCGGGTGCTCGGGGCGTGCAAAGCATACCCCAATACCGGCCCGAGTCTTGGTGACACTGATTGCTTTGACTCCCCGACTCCTTGCTCCGATTGCCGCAACGAATCATTTTCGTAGGGCTCCATGGGACGTTCCGTGCTCAAGCGGTGCGCTTGGCACGCACCAGCGGGTGGCCGGGCCCGCCTTCCTTCACGGATCCTCAGGAATCGAGGGATCAAGGGGAAGAGGGGTCACGGCCCTCCCGCCCTCGTCATGCGTCCGCAGCGCCCGCCGCACGATGAAGCGCGATGGGCAAGTGCTGTGCGTAGAGAACGAAATCCTTGTCGGACGTGAAGATAGGCATCCCCATTCCGGCGCCGACCGCGCAGATCAGAAGATCAGTTTGTGATCCCTGGACCCCGCGTCTTCGACAGATGTTGTAGAAGCCTGCTGCCATTTCGTAGTCATCGCGTCCGAGGGGCAGGTCTTCAAAGGCCTGCAGCTTCTCTTTGAGAGCCGCGAACTGCGCCTGACTGGGGATCCCGGACAGCAGCTCCTGGCGAATGGGCCCGATCATGGCGACGCGCACGTCGTCGATCAGCCCGCTGAGCTCGTCGATGAAAGAGCGATCCTCCTCGGCGAGCGCACCCGACCTTCTCAGGGCCAAAGACCAGATCGAGGTATCGACAACGACTCTCACGGGCGCGCTCTGATTCTCTTGTAGTCGTACTCCGGGTCGTACTCAACCTTGCCGAAGAGCGCGAGGATCTGGACCTGCCTTCTTCTCTGGATGTACTCCTTGAGAGCTTCGGTCACGGCGGCCTTTTTCGTGGCGGCGCCACCGATGGTTTGAGCCTCGACGATGAGCGCGTCGTCAATTGCCAGATTCGTAGCCATATTCCACCTCCACACAGAGTGTGACACAGAGCTCTGTGTGGAGCAAGGCTCTATTCTGGAGTCCGAGCTCGCCGCCGGCATGTTCCTGCATCGCAGCATCGAGCGTGAAGGGCTGGCGGTGTGAACGAGCACCTACGACTTCCAGCAGTAGAGCGACTACGGCGACTTCGTGCAGATCCAGCCGGGGATGATCGCCGAATGGCATAGGCAGGCCGCGGCCGGGACGGATGACCCACAAGCCGGCCGGCTTCCGGTCTTTGCCGGCGGTATACTGAACCCATGTCGTCGACCCTGACAGCGCAGCAACTCGACGCCTACCGGCAGACCATGCACCGCCGCGCCGCGGAGGCCGATGCACGCCGCGCCGAGCGTCGCGCGGCGGCCTGGGCAGTGGCCCGCGAGGCCGCCGACCTGTTGCGCGCGCGCTACGGAGCCACGCGCGTGCTCGCCTTCGGCTCGCTCGCCGAGGGCACGCATTTCAGCGCGCGCTCAGACATCGACCTCGCCGCCGAGGGGCTTCGCCCCAGCGATCACTTCGCCGCCCTGGGTCGCCTTCTCACGCTGTCGCCCGACTTCGAGTTCGACCTCGTCGATCTGGGCGCCTGCCCCCGCGGCCTCAGCGCCGCCATCCTGGCCACAGGCGTGCCCCTGTGAGCAACGGCGACTACCGCGCCGTCGCCGGGCGCATCCGGCAGGAGCTCACAGGCCTCGAGGCGGTGGCTGCGAGGGCGAGCGGCGCGTGGGCCGAGGTCGCGCAAAGCCCCGGCGGCTACAACGTGGACGCGGCCGCGCTCAACCTGCACGGCTTCTACGCCGGCCTCGAGCGCGTCTTTCTCGTCGTGGCCGAGCGCATCGACATGGCAGTGCCGTCTGGCGCCAGCTGGCACCAGGAACTGTTGCTGCAAATGGCCGTTGAACTGCCCGACGTGCGCCCCGCGGTCATCTCCGGGGAGCTGGCCGACGAGCTCGATCGCTACCGCGGGTTCCGCCACGTGGTCCGCAACGTCTACGCCTACGTGCTCGACGCGCGCCGCGTGGGCGAGCTGGTCGAGGCGCTCCCGCCGACGCTCGCACGACTGCGCGCCGAGCTGACCGCGTTCGCCGAAGCGCTTGACGAGATCGCCCAGGGCTGAGGTGACGCGGTTCCTTGGTTCACCCGCGGACGGCCATCGCGATGGCCAGTTGCGGCGGCCTCGCCGGGCGACCTCCCGAGAGCTCTCCAGATCGAACCAATGGTCCGCACTGAAGAGGAGAGCGACACGATCCCCGCGCCACGGCGCCAGGCCTTGCTCGCTGGTGTGCCTCCGCGGCTCGCCCGCGATTGCAGCGCGTGCTCGAGGGCCAGCTGCGCGAGGCGGTCCTTCAGCCGGGGGACGGGGATCTTCTCGCCCGAGTCGGTGGGGTGAGAGCCGGCGGGCGCGGCGCAGGGCGAACACATGGCCGCCGCCAGCGAGTCGCCGATGTCGAGGAGGCGGTCTTCGATGCGCCAGGCGAAGGCGCAGCGCTCTTCCGCCGGCCGCCGAGCAGGCGCCCGGCCTCGCGCTCCATCCGGGAGAGCTCCTCGTAGCGCGCCAGTTGACAGGCAGCGCAGGCCTGTGGCCATGCGCAGCAGCAGGCGCAGGCGGTCCAGCGCCTCTGAGGCGCCCGCCAGATGCGCCTGCTTCTCGGGGCCGCGGCCGTAGCGCGCCGCGCCCAGCGCCTCCAGCAGGTCGACGGCCGCGGCTTTGCCGCGCCGCCCCAGGGCCGGACGCTGACTGCGGGGAAAGTCGCCCACGGCGCGGTCGACCTCGAGGACCAGCCGGTAGGTCAGGTCGGTGGTGGGGAGTGAGGCGTCAGAAGGCCTGAAGAAGACGGGGGGCGGGTGTGAAGAACCCACCTGCCCCCCTTGCGGAGCATCACAGAGCGAGTAGCAACCCTTCTGCGGGGTCCCCGCCCGCACCTTTCACGGAGTCGGAGGAGTGCATACCCCTTGCGTTCCGCGGCGGGGTCAGCGAGCCCCACCTTCCCTCGTGGATTCCCAATGGCCGAGGGCCAAGGGGATCAAAGAGAAGAAGATGGGGGTTCACGAAGCTGAGCCGTTCGTGCACGCCACAGGGGTCGCATCGCAACTCTGTGTGGAATATGCAGGGCCGGACCCACCGACAAGCTTGCACACGCTCAACACAGCCTCCTCCGGCCCGCTCCGCACGAGCACGATCAGCTCAGGCTTGCTCCAGGCTCTTCTCGTCGGCTCGTCCATGAGATCGCGCCTCCTGCTTCCGGCGATGGCAATGCCGCCGCCCCTGGGTCATCGCGTTCGCTGCCGACCGTACTCCATTGTTCTTGAAGAGGGCAAGTGGCGCCGCCGCTACGACCAGGCTGGGCTGAGCGAGTCGTCTCGAGCACGGTCTCTGCCGCTTGGTGCAGGATCCACGCGCAGATGGATCGGCGCCC
>Ga0114951_10006196_pt1 | contig 10679 bp, 3 predicted proteins | sample AM7aDNAmetaG_FD_88677 | JGI IMG/M metagenome (GOLD analysis project Ga0114951, IMG submission 88677) | Freshwater microbial communities from Finland to study Microbial Dark Matter (Phase II) - AM7a DNA metaG | ecosystem: Environmental > Aquatic > Freshwater > Lake | place: Finland: Lake Alinen...
GATTGGCATTCCGGGCTCTGGCGCCCTCGAAGTGTTCAACCAGGCCATTGGGGTCAAGGAGGTCACCGACCTGAACCAGTTTATCCGGAAGCACATGCTTGAATCGGCAAACATGGTCAGTTTCATCGAGACCCAGATCAAACCGCATTACGTTCAGCTCAACGCCTGCTGGGAGGCCATTAAGCGGGCGGAAGCCCAGCTTATCCTGCTCAAGCCCTTGGCCCAGAACTACCGCAAGATGACGGCTGCCCAGGAGGCAAAAGAGAAGCTGGAATCTCTTCGGGGGGCGCTGCAGACCTATTACGGCCAAAAGCACCTGGAATTGCGAATCGCCTACCACGAGGAACTGGAGGGCAAAATAGCCGACAAGCAGAAGGACCGTGACGGCTTAACAGCCGAACAGTCTGTGGACCAGACCAAAAAGGAATCCATCTCGAGCGCCATCGATAACGACGAGACCGGCCGCCGCCTCAAAGATATTGAGCGCGACATGCGGGTGGCAGCGCGGGAGCGGGATATCAAGTTGGGCGTGCTGGATGGCATTAAGCGCCAGTTGGGCATTCTACAACACCCGACAGCCCTGGATACCAAAGACCAGTTTGAATCCATGCGCAGAAAGCTGCTGACGGATCGCGGAGCTCTTGAAAGCAATTTGCAGCAGCAGGAGCAAAAGCAGTTGGAACACGGGGTTTCCAAACGCCGGGCCGAAGAGGACCGGGAGACCATTATCAGTGAGGCCAAGAGCGTTCGTGACAATAAGGTCCTCATTCCAGAGCCACTGATGAGGATCAGGGCCCTCATCTCTCAGAAGACGGGTATTCCTGAGACGGACCTGCCCTTTGCGGGCGAATTGATGGAGGTGCGGCCGGAGTTCAAGGAGTGGACTGGCGCCATCGAACGCCTACTCCACAACTTCGGTACCTCCTTGCTCGTTGCAGAGCGGTGCTACTTCGAGGTCGCTAAATACATCAACCATCACCATTTGGGAACTCGACTGGTGTTCTTCCGGGTGCCATCGGCGAAGCCGGCCATCCGGGCCGATTTCCTGAATGATCCGAAGCGAGTCCCTGCAAAATTGGTGTTCGACGAGGAAAAACCCATGACCGAATATGTAAAATCCGAGGTTGTCCGGCGTTTCTCGCATACCTGTTGTGTCGATATTGAGTCGTTGAACCAGGTGGACTACGGCATCACGCGCGAGGGCTTGATTCGGGATGGTACGCGGCACATCAAAGACGACCGCTCGCAGATTAACGACCGATCCCGCTACATTTTGGGGTGGAATACTCAGGGCAAGCTGGCCGCTCTGCAGGAGGCTTTTGAGTCTGCCAACAAGAAGGTCAAGGACCACGAAGGGCGGTTAGCGCAGGCGACGGGCCAGATCAAGACGCTCAATGCCAAGCTGACGGCGATTCGGGAGGCACTGCAAGTCGAGGAATTCGACAACATCGACTTCCGTCCGGAGCAAAAGGCGCTGGAGCAACTCCACACCGAACAGGAACGGCTTAAGAAGAGTTCGAACAAAATACAGATGCTTGAAAAGGAGCTTTCCGAGACGAAGGAACGGATGGAGAAACGGGGCGAGAAACTCCAGAAGATCGGGGAGTTGATCGGAGGCCTCCAACAATGCCTCAGAGACAACCAGGCCAGCGTGAAAAAGCTCAAAAACTTGCTCCAGGGCGCCGCCCCGGACATGGACGCCATTAAGGATCAGGTCGAGAAGCTACAGGATGCTCCGGATCTGACCCTCGACAACATCGAAGATACTGAAAAGCAAGTGGACAAAAAGCTCCAGCGCAGGGCCTACGACCAAGGCAGCACGATCAACATGCTCAACACATCTGTCACCTTGGCCATGCAGGATTTTCTGCGGACGTATCCAGACGAAACGGCCGACTTAAAAGCGGACATTTCGTTTGGAGAAGAATTCTGCGCACTCCAGGTGCGAGTGGAGAAAGAGGACCTGGAAAAGCACAAAGCACGGTTCTTCTCGCTGCTGAACACGAATCTCATCATGGATATTGCCGCCCTGAACACGAAACTAACCGAGCAGGAGGCAGACATCCGCAACCGGATCGAGGCGGTCAACGAATCGCTTAAGAACATAAAATTCTCCAAAGAGACATACGTCCAGATCACCGTTTCCCCCACAAAGACCGATGAGACCCGGATTTTCCGGGCCGCACTGAAACAGTGTCTTTCCCACGGCATCATGCCGGCAACCGAGGACCAGGAGGGCATCTACACAAATATCCGGGAACTGATCTCGCAATTCGACGCGCAGCCCGAATGGACGAATCGGGTGACCGATGTGCGAAATTGGCTGGAATACGGAGTGCGCGAGCTTTACACGGCCGACAACACCGAGGCGGAGTATTATTCTGAGTCCTCAGGTAAATCGGGTGGCCAGAAGAGTTTGCTAGCCTTCACCATCCTGGCATCCGCCATCACTGCCCAATACGGGCTTTGTGGCGGCAAGGACGACGTCAACCGCTTCCGATTGGTGGTGGTTGACGAGGCCTTCGGCAAGACCGACGAGGAGAACTCGCAGCGGGCTCTGGATCTATTCAGTGAACTGGGTCTCCAGTTGGTGGTTATCAACCCCTTTGATGCCAAGAGTCGCATCGTGGAGAATTACGTGCATTCTTACCACCTGGTTACTGTGCAGGACGATGTTTCGTCACTGCGCCGGGCTTCTCGCGCGGAATACGAGGCGGCCCGGGAAAGCAACTGACCATGCTGACCCCGTCTGAAATCCAAGGCATGGTGGAGCGAAAGTATCCCGTATACCTGAGATCGTTGGTGACTGGGGAGACCATGTTCCCCATTCGGATTCGATTCGGATTGCCTTCTACCACGGATGAGTTTGCCAATCTCCAGAAGGATGTAACGACATTGGCCACCGGCAACTTCGGCTATACCATAGAGTATGAGACAAAAAACACCCGGAAATACGGCACCCAAAACCTTCCCAGTCAGGTGCGGTTTGACTCCGAGGAGCAATTCATAAGAGCCTTGCGCAAGGAACTTGAAGTTGAACAGTTTCGGGCCAACCTTGCTGCAACCATGGCTCGATTGCCCCAGTTGAAGGACTGGATGGCATCCCATATAAAATGGATGGTCGAATTTGGGCACATTTGGGACGATGTGCTTCTGGTCTGCGAATACTTCCTGGCTAACCCAAGGCCCGGCTTGTATATCCGTCAGCTGCCCATTGCGGTCCACACCAAGTTTATCCAGGAAAACTCAAAGGTGCTCTCAAGCCTCCTCAGTGCGATTCTCTACGACGGCACCAAGGAGGAAGGAGATGCATTCGAAGAACGATTCGGTCTGAAGCCGCTTGAACCCATGATCCGGTTCCGCACGCTGGACCCCGGCCTTCTTGGCCGGCTGGGAGTCTCCCACACAGAGATGGGGGTGACTCTCGGCGCCTTTCGCAGACTGCCCGCGCGAGGTCTCCGGGTGGTCATCACGGAGAACTTAATGAATTTTGCGTGTTTGCCGGATATTCCAAACGGGCTGGCCATCTGGGGGCAGGGGAACGCGGCCGAGCTGCTGCACAAGGTGCAGTGGCTCTCTGATTGTGATGTTCAGTATTGGGGCGACATTGATGAGCACGGTTTCCACATCCTGGCGCGATTGAGAACGGCATTTCCCGCGATCAAGAGCCTGATGATGGACATCCAGACGCTGCACAGATTTCATCGCCTTGCGGGCCGCGGTGCATCAGCGGGCCAGTCACCAACTAATCTCAACCAGGATGAAATGGACGCGTACTTGGAGGTCTCGTCGCAAATTATTCGTCTCGAACAGGAGAAAATTCCGCAAAGCTATGTGATCCACGCACTAATCCGCGAGAGCCAACGGGAATAGGGTGCAAGTGATCCCGTGGCTCAGAGTTACGAAAGTGAACCTGGTTTTACTACCCTAAAAATGGACCAGAGGTAGTCGTAGGGACAAAATACTCATGCAGCCTCTCGGTAATAGAATTTAAGCAACCCTCCCAGGCGTTGGCGGGTGCGGATCTCCCCGGTCGATTCACCGATCCGGTCCGCCGCCGCAGGAAATAAGATCACATTCCCTTTCCCTTGATGATTTCTTTCGCTGTGAAAATGTTGGACGTAGTTTGAAAGCACATGCTGGAGTGAGGCCTCGCCGAACAAGATCATCTTCGATAAACACTCCTCCTTCACCGAGCGATTCCAGCGCTCAAGGTGCGCGTTCAAATTTGGACTCCGAGGTGGCAGCGTCAGCGCTTCAATGCCGGCGGATCGGAGAATCTCATCAAATGCAGCAGAGAATTTGCTGTCCCGATCGTGCAGCAGATAACGGCAGCCGTCGAGCATCCCCTGCCCCGCCATCGTCAAGTTCCGGGCCATCTGCTTCATCCATTCGGAATCCGGGGCCAGCGTGAAACCGGCCAAGCAGATCTGTCTCGACCCAACCCGCATGAACACCAGAACGTAGTAGGTCATCAATCCCCCTGCCGTCCAGACCTCGGCCGTGAAGAAATCCACGGCCGCCAACACCGCCAGATGGGACCGGATGAAATCTTTCCACAGCATTCCCTTTTCCCGTTCCGGGGCCGGCGCCACGCCGTGACGCTTCAAAATGTTGGCCACGGTTTCGCGACTGATTTTGTGCCCGAGATTTCCCAGCGCGCCGGCCATCCGTTTATAGCCCCAAGTCCGATTGTCCCGGGCCATCTGCAACACCAATTCTTCCAGGGACTGGAGCGTGCATGGACGCCCAAGGGCGGATCGATTCTTCGAACCGTCGAATTTTTTGGCCACCAGCTTCCGGTGCCAAGCCAGAATGGTTTCTGGCCGGACGATCTGCGCCACTTCGGCCAGGGCTTTCCGGCCCAATCGCTGGCCTATCTCCGCCAGCGTGATGCGCTCGCCGTCCGTCAGGCGCAACCGACCTTTGAGCTGATCCCTCAAAATGCGATTCTCGGTGGCGAGGTACTCATTGCGCAAGAGGAGATCTCCCGCAATCTCTCCAGTCGCTGGCGGGCTGTCGCAGCAGCCCACGCCGGCGCAAAGTGCGCGTGCCCTTGACGGAACTGTTGGCGGAACTCAAGTACTCCGCTCCATTCCAGCGCCATCTGCCCGCGCTTCCATTCCACTCCTTTACACCGCCTAAATCGCCGAAGACAGGCTGCCCCGGTGCCATGAGCGCGTAGGCTTTCGCCAAGTCCCCTCAGCCGGCAGGCCGCGCATCAGGGCCTTACCGTAACCTCCGCGCTCACAGCGCCCCCAAAACCAGTCCGACCTCTGCCGCTCCGGACAATCCGCTGGCCTGACGCCTGCCCGCCAACCGTGACTTTGCTCCCTGGCGATTTCATCCGGCTGCCGAGTGAGTTAGTGCGTCAGGATTGTGTCAGCGCTGCCTCGAGGAGCGCAAACTCGACAGGCCGACATACATTCGCAAGCACATCAAGCGCGAGTTGACCGAGGACCCGATCGCTTTGGCGCCCGGCACGCACCCGTTCCGAAATCCAAGTGCGAAATGCCGTATCGTTTCGCATCGAGGGAGCGAGCAGCCTGGCCAGCGGAACGAGGATGTCGGCCTCGGTGATTCTCTTCAATTCGGCGAAAACGGCCTCCCGACATTCACGGTCCGATTGTAGGCGAGCCCGCACCGGGGCGATTCCATTCCGCGCATCCCCAAAATCGTCGCGCATGAGCTTGCCCGGATAGCGCACAACATACCTGGCCATAAGCGCCGCGTCTGCTTTGGACGCGAACAACCAAGCAGCGACGGGCTCGGCAGCTTCAATCAGCTCTGGCAAGTTCGTGGTCGCGCCAGCTAACGGTGGCGAATCCGGCCATCCTCGACACAATGCCATTAGGCCGACGTCGTGAATCATTGGCGAGTTTGCGACCGCAAGCATCGCTTGGCCGACAGCCACATCCCCGTGGAAATTGTCGGCAACGTAAGAAGCCATTGCGTGATAGGCTGCCCCTTCCACCATCAGCATGGATTGCGGGCCGCCGGGCAGAAAATGCTGGAGACGCGCAACGAATAGGTCGCGCAAGAGCGCGCTTCGGCCATGTAATGCAATAAGTGCCCGCACATGCTCAACCTCTAACTGTTTTCCCGTGCGGACTGCGTTTTCAAATATTTGGGTTTGGCTGAGCGCGTGAGCAACTTTCTTGGCCTTCGCCAGTTCCGTTGCGATAATCGGCGAATGGTTGAATCGCGCCCATATGTCGGGCGCAACTGCGGCCAACGCTTCCCAATGTTCCACGACGGTGGCTACGAACTCCCAGTTGTGGTGCGAGTTCGAGGAAGTGCTCAGATGCAGCGGTTGTCCGTCCTCCCGTACAGCCACGAGGTCGGCCCGGCCCAGCTCCAGTAATGCAGCGACAGCCGCTTGTTGCCGCTGCTCCCTCCCAATGAGGAAGCCGGTAAGATCAGGACTGAGCGCCGCGGTCAACTCATGCACTTGCCGCCCGGTGCGAACACAGGCTTGTGCGTAAGCCCTTGCCGCCACGGTGCGCGTTTCCCCGTTCGGTTCGTCTCTAAACTCCGCAGCGATGATGACAGCAGTCGGCACACCTCTCCGCACCAAAGGCTCGATTGACCGGGCGAATTCGAGCCGGAGATCCTCATGGAGCACCTGCATGGTGCGATCGAGGAGCGGACGTATTTCGGGATCACTTCCAAAGGCCTCATAATAGGCGGATAGTGACATGTCCTCCGCATATACGGTCGATTTAGCCAATCGCCGTATCAGTGGGTGCTCCGGCCAAATCTTCAGCAATAATCGATGTCCGAGCCGCCAATAATGGCCGCCCTCGTCATTCTCAAGCTTTGCCTCGACCGTAGCCCAAAGATCCGGTTTGTCGCGCCCTTCTCTTTCCACGAGCATCTCCAGCGCGGAACATGAGTTTAGAATATCGTTGCTGCACAAAACTTCTCGGAGCATCCGGGCGAGTTCTTTCGGGTCGTGGACGACTTCCGGTAGCCACCGCACTGCCTGCGAACGCCGTCGGTCGTCTCGGACGTATTCGGCAAGCACAGCTTGGAGTTCGGGGTCTTTAGGTGCGGTCATCTCCAGAAGCGTCGAAATAATCCATGCCGGCATGGGATTGCCGCGTCGCAACCATTCGAGGAGTGCTTGGCGACACTTTGGCGTGTCGGCGAGTTTGGCGATGACGGCCACTTCGAGCGGCGAATGATGCGTCCCAGCGCTTTTCTCAAGCCACGCTTCTACCGCCGGGACCACGAGTGGATGCTTGGCAAATCCTCTCAGAAGGGCTTCATGGGCATCGCTGATGCTCAACTCGCGATGACTGCGGTCTAATAAGGCCAACTGGTCCGCCACCATACGGGCCACATCGTCGTCGTCTGGGCATCCCTGCAAGAGATAGTCGATGGCGGGCTTCGAAGCCCAAGACCCGGGATAGCCGATGCCGTGGATACGCGCCAAAGCTCCGCGCTTTAAGTCAGGATCGCATGGCCAGCCGGCCGCCAGCGCTCCCACGATCTCAGTCTCCCAAGGCCAGAGAAACTGGCCCTCCCGACAAAAGCCCACCAAAGCATCGCGGACTTGGGCTGAACGCTCGCCTCGCTTGAATCGCGTCAGTATTGCCACGCGCTGGAGTTCTTTCGCCGGTGCCGTACTCGCAGCTTCCAAGAGCGCCAGCAAGGCTGGGTGCATGGGCCAACCAGTGGCCAGGGCATGTAGAGCAGCGGCCATCAACTCGGGCTCTGCCGATTCCTTTAGGATGGCCTGGAATTTGTCGGCCAATCCCGGCGAGCTTTCGGCGAAAGCCGCCAAGGCCTCGGCGATCTGACGATACTCATAGCTGCTGTCGCAATTATGCAGGGCGATCCACAAATCAGAAACGGTCTCACGCATGGGCTTCCGAGCCGCAGCCGCAGGAACATCATGTAACCAGCGAAGCCGTCCAGGAAACCACCGTGCTGCACGCGCCGCCACCAACGTACCAACCTGTTCGGATTCCAAGCCTGCGGCCACCTCCCGCACCAATGCCAAGCGCAGAGGCATCCAACGTCCACATTCGATCCACGAAAATACCTCAGACACGATTTCGCGTGCCTTGCCACGCGAGCAGTTTGTGGCGGCAACAGCGAAGCGAGCGAGGAGGATCTTCTGCCCAGGTTCATCAAGACAGTCTGGCACTGGTTTTCGGAGCTCCTCGATCAGCAGGTCGACGTCGTCCTGTCGCTCCAACAATTGCAACAATGTCAAGGTCACCTCGTGCCACGGCCGACTGCGACCGGCTTCGGCGCAGTAGGCTTTCACCCGGTCGAGTGAAAGCCGGGAGAGGTACTTGGCCGCGAGATACTCCTGGAAAATCCGGTGCAACAGACCCACATGGTTTTCTTGCGGCGGGACGAGCACACCGAACTCGTGCTGGCCTAGTTCCAGCACGCGGGCGGCCCACTCCTCCGCCTCGCTGGCGGACAGGTCCAGATCGGTACGGAAGTAGTCGCGCAACTGTTGAGCCGCGCGGTCATTCGAAAGAGCGAGGGAATTAGGTTCCTGGTGAATGCGAAATGCGAGATACTCGATGCCGCGGCGGATGCGGGGTGAACGAGTGTCCGACTGGTCGGTCCGTTGCATGGATGCTTGCGCGCGGCGACGCGGCTGATCCTCGAGCAGTGCCTTCACTAGCTCTTCGAGGGCCGCGAGCCGACTGTGGGGTAGGACACGACCCGACAGCCGCAGATAGATCATAACGGACAGCAACAGTGGCACACCGCACAGCTCAGAAAGACCCGGATATTCGGAGAGATCATTTGCGAACTCCGTGGCATCTCTCGACACGGCATGTTCCAACGCGACGGCATCAAGGGCTGTTTCGGCTGCGTGGAAATGCCTAAACCAGTAGGTCGCGAAGTCCCGCTGTTGATTAGCGGTGAGAGGCAGCAGATTCGCGCGCTTCCAGTCGGGGCCGAAGTCGCTGATTCGCTCGAAACCCAGCGGCCGTCCGGTTGCGACAAGCGGCAAGCGGCGGGTCTGAGTATAAGTGGTCAGCGCGGTGAGCGCAGTCGAGGCGGCCTCGCGATTCTGCCATTCGTCGAGGCCGTCCACCAAAAGCAGCAGGCGCTCATCAGTCAGCATCTCCTCAAGCAGGCCCAACACATCGTTTTTCGCGCCGAGCACCTTCAGCCAAGCTCTGAGAGCGCTCTCGATCGTGGCTGTGTCGTTCTCTGCAAAATGGCGGGTCAGGAACGCAAAAGGGAGGAGTAATGGAAGCCGCTGGTTCCATACCTTCGCGATGACGGGGAATCTTGCCTCCTCGCTCAGCAGTGAGTGGATGAGCACGCGCAGGGCAGCGCTTTTCCCAAAGCCAGCACCGCCGGCCAGGAGGAAACGTTCGCTGGTCGCCAATGCGACCGACAAGGCGAGTTTTGTTCGGACTTCCCGCCGGCGAAAGCCGCCGCTACTCGGCGCGTTCGCCGCGGCTTCACCCGGTCGGAGGCTCTGAGGCTGGCGGTGCTCGATCACGGATTCGACCAACTCAACGTCAGGCTCAACATACCGATCGAAGACAGGTACCCGCTTAACTGCGCCGCGAAAGGCAGGTGCTGCCGCCGGGATGCCGCCATCGACCGTTCGGAAGTAGGTGGCGTAAAAAGCTTGGATGAACCGACGAGCGACGAGCTTCTGCTCTCGACTGAGCTTCCGTCCCGATAGGGCGGCTGTAGCCTCCGGCCCGTTGAACGCCGCGACCCAGGGTCGACCGAAGAAGTCGTCTACCAAATCGGGATGTTCTTTCAGCATGACCGATAGACGGTCGCGATCCAAAGGCTCAAAGCTAATGTTCAAAGCATCGCACCGGGTGCGCTGCATTTCGATCTCCTCGGAGAGTTTGGTCGAGTTCAGGGTCGACGCAACTGCCAGCCTAAAGTGCTTGGTACGCTTAGCCCAATCCCCGTCCAGAAATTTCGTTACGGCCTCTTCGAGATCTGCGGGCGTAAATTCCCGATACCGCTTGCATTGCCAGGCTTCGTGGTCTCCGGTTGCGCGGCGCACATACAAATCGATCCCTTCCTGCGCCTGACCATGTTCACCGTATATGCGCGTGTCCTCGACGTCGCCGCTTCGGTGTGCGAGACGAAAGCAAAGCCGCTCAAAATTCTCCCACGTAAGGCTTCCGAAAGGAAGCATCTGCTCGCGCGTGACGGTCGGCGGGGCAATCGCCGAGGCGTCAACGTCAAGCCATAGAGAAGCTATTTCCATGTTCGAGCAAGGTCCGGTTTATTGAGTTCCGCATAAATAATGGATATTTTTTCTGAACTGTGGCATAGTGGGGTTCGTGAGACCCGAAGGCACTGCCCGACAGTTACTGGCGCGGCGCACCAAGGCGGTTGCGCTCTTGAAGCGGGGTCACTCGTATCAGGCGGTGGCCCGCATGGTTCAGTCCTCCATAAGCTCTTTGGTGCGCTGGATGCAGTCCTTCCGGCGCAAAGGCAAGGCGGGCTTGAAACCCCGTCCCACGCCCGGCCGTCCGCCGGAAATGAAACCTCGCCAGAAGCAAGGGTTGATCGCTCTGCTGAAGGCCGGAGCGCGCGCCGCCGGTTACTCCACCGAAATGTGGACCGCCCGGCGCGTGGCCGAGCAAATCCGCCGCCATTGGGGTATCGACTATCATCCGGGGCATGTGTGGAAAGTTCTGGTGGGTTTGGGCTGGAGTTGC
>Ga0114951_10006197_pt1 | contig 10678 bp, 9 predicted proteins | sample AM7aDNAmetaG_FD_88677 | JGI IMG/M metagenome (GOLD analysis project Ga0114951, IMG submission 88677) | Freshwater microbial communities from Finland to study Microbial Dark Matter (Phase II) - AM7a DNA metaG | ecosystem: Environmental > Aquatic > Freshwater > Lake | place: Finland: Lake Alinen...
GGCGTTGAAGATGGTGGAAGATCGCGGTCAGTTCATGCATAACTCTGAGACGCTTCCCCTTGCATCCCGTTCAAATCCATCGCCGAAAAAGCCCGCAAAAGCGAGTTTTGCAAGAACGTCTAAAATCTGCCTTCTCGGTGCGCAGAGGAAAATGAATCTCGTTGGGACCGATCTTCTGCTGGAAAATCAACGGATCACTGGCCGAGAGTTGACCGGGATAGGCGATCTGAATCCAGCCCTTCTTGCCCTCAAACCTGACGTGTGGTGTGTCCATCTGGTAAAACATCTCGATGTCATTGGCAAACTTGTACCACGCATCAAACGATTCCAAGACGTTCCACGCCGGGTCACTGTGGAACTTGCCGGTGGCCTTGATCTCGACGGGGCCGGTTCGCTCGGTGCCGGCACCCCACTGGGCGATATCGTTGAGATGTGTGCCCCAGTTTGTGATCATGCCGTCGCAGTAATCGAGGTTGCGCATCCACCCCGGTCGGCTATTCAGATCGTGCGGCTTGTGTACGCGTTTCTGCATGTAGTCCACCTGTGGCGCAGGGCCAAGCCAGAGATCGTAATCGAGTTCGGGTGGCGGCGGTGAGATGGTGGATGGCTCGTGCGGAAACTCTTCCGCGGGCGAACCGATGCGGACGGTGTGAATCTTGCCGATGCGCCCATTGCGGACCAGTTCGACAGCTTTGTGAAAGTGAATGAGTGAGCGGAATTCGCTGTCCACACGGAACACCCGTTTATGCTTCGCAACGAGGTCGGCGAGGATCCGTCCTTCGTCGATATAGCGCGTGATCGGTTTTTCGAGCGCCACATCCTTACCGGCTTTAACGGCAGCGATGGCTATCGGGGCATGCCAGTGGTCGGGTGTGGAAATCATCACCGCGTCGATGTCCGGGCGGGCGAGGAGTTCGCGGAAATCCCGGTAACCCTTGCAACCCAGCTTCCCGTAATATTTTTGGACGGCATGTAACGCTTGCGTCAGCCGCCACGAATCCACGTCGCACACAGCCGTGACAACGCAATCCGACGACTGCAAGAACGGCAGTAAGTTCGCGTACATCGCCTGCCGGCCCATACCGATCATGCCGATGTTGATCTTCTTGCTTGGCGCGTCGGCGCTGAAGATGTTGCGACGCAGAATCAACGGTCCGACCGTGATCAGCCCGGCGGTCTTGACGAATTGGCGTCGGTTCGTGGCGATGTCTCCTGTAGTTAGGTTAAGTCTGAGGCTGTGATTGATACTGCATCAGTCTGGTACCTTCGTTTTCATCTCACGGAATTTCGATTTTTTAAAGTGTTCGCCGATACTGCGTGATGATTTTTTGTGGCATGTTCTTTTCGACTTTCCTCCCATGTTGATGAACTCCTCGGGCGACAAGAAACCATCCTTGTCGGTCTCCTGTTGCTCAAACCAGTTCTTGGTGGTGTCGGGATCAGGCTGGTTGGCGAGAAATTCTTCTAGGCTCAGTTTTCCGGCGTGGTTTTTACCTTTCTTTTCAAAATGCACCGCTTAGTCTTAGCTCTTTTGTCCGCGGACGGAGGCTCCAGTAATCGCAGGTTCTGCCTGAACGGGCTACTTGCCGCCCTTTGCCTTCTTGTTTCCGTCAGCATCCTCGCCGGTTTCACCACCGAAGGCTTTGGACTGTATCACGAAGAACTTAGGGCGCTGTCCTTCGTTCTGCTTGAGCGCCGCCTGTAGCATCGCTTTCGCCGCTTGCGTCTGGGCATCGACCGCAGTGGCAGCGAGCGGTGACTTCTCATTGTCGTCCTTTTCGACGGCGTAGAAGCGGCCGTCGGTGTAGAGTTTAAATTGCGCGTTGTGCGCGAACTCGGCCTTCGCCGTCGCGCCGCCGCTCGGGTTATACCAAACGTAGAGCCACTCGCGTGGGTTGCCTTTTTCGCCACGCAATTGCGGCAGGAAGCTGCGGCCATCGAGTTTCAAGTCCGACGGTATCGGCGTGGCAGTGGCTTCACAAATCGTCGGCAAAAAATCCGTGGAATCAATCAAGTCGGGATAGACCTTTCCGCTGGCAAAATGGCCGGGCCAGTTGCAAATGAGTGGAACATGGGTGCCCCACGTTGTCGTCGTGCCCTTGCCACCAAGAACATTGTGACCCTTGAATTTTGATGGCGTGCCTCGGCCGGTGCCGTTATCGCCAAGGATGAGAAGCACCGTGTTATCTCGCAGGTGGAGATCCTCGAGCTTGGTCACGACCTTGCCAATGAGTTTGTCGGTGTAGGCTACCATGTCGGGGAAATGCCCGAGGGGCTTCTTGTTTTTGCCGCTGATGGATTCGAGATAGTCAGGGCTGTCGGGTGTGGCATCGTAAGGCTCGTGCGTGAGCATCATTGGGTAGTAGAGGAAGAATGGCACGTCCTTCTTGCGCGTAATGAAATCAAGCGCGTAATCGCTAACGATGTCCGGACCGTATTCGTTCTTCGTGTAGTCGTGCAGCTTGCCGTTGATTTCGAGCCCGGGATTCTTGTAGCGGCCCGGTCGTCGTTTGAGTTGCCAGAGGCAGTACTCGTCGAAGCCGAAATGCGCAGGACCATTAAAGCCGTTGCTCAATTGCCATTTACCGGTGATACACGTCGCGTAGCCGGCGTCCTTTAGCAAGTTGCCAAACGTTTTTTGCGAGGGGTCGAGGTGGGCAAAATGCGTGTAGTTCCGCTTGTTCCCGATTCCGGTCATCAACTGCACACGCGTCGGCGTGCAAAGCGGTTGCGCATGGCACTGCTCGAAACGCACGCCAGTCGCGGCGAGCCGATCCATGACGGGCGTGCGGTAACTCTCGCCGCCATCGGCTGTGACGCACTCATAGCCAAAGTCGTCAATGAGAATGAGCACGATGTTGGGCTTGTGTTCTGCAGCGTGGAGCGAGGCTAGCGGAGCCAACAGCAGGGCGGTAAGAAGGAAGAGGAGTGTTTTTATATTGGCGGTCATTGTTCTATCCTTTCAGCTTTGCGGTCACAGCACCAAAAGACTGTTAATGCACTTACGGCTAATCGTACTCCGTGCCGATGCGTTTTAGTAACGGCTTTGGATTTTTAATCTGGTCGGGTGGGCGGACGCCGGGTCCGGTGCCGTGGCGACCGAGATCGGCGTCCATTTGGGCAACGTATTTCTGGAGTTTGGCGACGACATCTGGATGCTGCGAGGCGACATCATTCTGTTCGCCAATTTCAATCTCGAGGTTGTAGAGGCGTGGGCCGTTATGCTTGATGGTTTTGTCTTCGTTTTTGGCTTGGCGCAAGGCTTGCGGTGCGATTGCGAGCTTCCACGGACCGGAACGGACAGCTTCGAGTTTGTTGCCGTTGAAATAGAATAGCGCATCGTGCGGCGATTCTTTCGTCTGGCCAGCGAGCAACGGCCAGATGTCTTTGCCATCGATTTTACGGTCGGTCGGCACGGTGCCACTGGCGAGTTTGACCAGTGTTGGCAACACGTCAATCTCGCCCATCGGCGCGTCGCAGCTGGTACCAGAAGCGATGTGGCTGGGCCACCAAGCGATGCTAGGTTCGCGCATCCCTCCTTCCCACGTCGAGCCTTTACCACCGCGCAACGGACCGGCAACGCCGCCATGCTTACCTTGGGTTAACGCCGGACCGTTGTCGCTGGTGAAGAGCACTAGTGTGTGCTCGCTGAGCTTGAGTTCACGCAAGGTATCGAGGACGCGACCGATACTCCAGTCAACCTCTTCGACCCAGTCGCCGTAGGTGCCGTTGGCGGATTTACCTTTGAATTTGTTGCTAGGATGCAGTGGGACGTGGACGGCGGTGTGTGCGAAGTAGAGGAAGAAAGGTTTGTCTTTTTTGGCGGTGATGAACTTAACGGCTTCATCGGTGTACCGCGCAGTGAGCGTGTCTTGGTCGGCGGGTGCTTCGATGACGTTGCTGTCGCGCAATAACGGCAACGGTGGGCGGTTATTACTTTTCGGGCCATTTTTACTATTAATGCCCATGTCATTGGAATACGGCAGACCATAGTAATGCTCGAACCCGCGTTCGGTGGGGAGAAACTCCGGTTGGTCGCCGAGGTGCCACTTACCAATACACATTGTGGCGTAGCCTTGTTGTTTGAGCAGGCTCGCGACGGTGTGCTCTTTTGCGCTGAGGCCGGTTGGACAGGATGGGAAGATGACGTCAGGCAGCGAGACGCGTTTGGCGTAGCAGCCGGTCATCATCTGCGCCCGCGACGGCGTGCACACGGGCGCGGCATAGAAGCTTGTGAGTTTCATTCCTTCCGCAGCCATACGGTCGAGGTTTGGTGTGCGGTTGACCTTTGAGCCAAACGGCCCGATGTCTCCATAGCCCATATCGTCGATGAGTATGACGACGAAATTTGGTTTGGATGCAACCGTGGAGTCGCCACTAACAGCTGTACTGCACACTATAGCCATCCACAATGCGGTGATAATCGTTAAGCTGATATTTCTCATATGACTTACCTCCACGACTTTTTCAATCCATTGAGCCCTATATCCACTCTGATGGTGCGCCATATCAAGGTATTTTTAACCCCAGTGCTGTGGTTATGTCTCTATCTATTTCGGCAGAACCGTTATGGTGTGGCAGAAAACTAAACCTATTGTCCCCAATAGTCTAGCCGATGCCGATTTTTTCAAGCAACTCACGCATATCTCACCAGACGATACGATCGGCTTTGGGCGCCACCTTATCGAAACCGCCAAATTCGTTGCAGGTCAGAAGTACGCCACGTCGTTTCGCCCACTCGGCGGCAAGCCCTCACACTTGCAAGCGTTTCGCTCTCCTGTTAATCTACCCGCCACCATGGCACGGAAAACGATGACGAAACGCGCACCGCGTAAAACACAAAAGAAACCGACTGGCTTGAAGGTATTGATGGTCGCATCAGAGTGCACGCCGTTTGCGAAGACGGGCGGACTCGGCGACATGGTGGCCGGTTTGTCGAAGGCACTGACGGAAATCGGACACGAGGTGCGGATCTGTATCCCGTTGTACGCGTCGGTGGACTATGCGCGCGGCGGATTGAGCTTCGAGAAGAACTCCTGCATCCACATGGGCGGCGGCGAGGAGAACTGGGGCGGTGTTCACACCGCGCAGCTCGACGGCAACATCAAGGTCTGGTTCGTGGATTACCAGCGGTTCTTCGGACGGCGCGGCATCTACGACGAGGACAAACGCGAGTACGGCGACAATGCGTTCCGTTTCGGACTGCTGTCGAAGGCCGCGACGCAGATTTGCAAGGACAGCGGCTGGATCCCCGACGTGATCCATGTCCACGACTGGCCGACGGCGGTGACGGCGGCGCTGTTGAAAACGTGGGACCGGATCCTCTCGCCGCTTTCGCGGACCGCCAGCGTCCTGACCATCCATAATATCGGCTACCAAGGCGTCTATCACGCCAGCGTCTTGAACTATCTCGGCATTGGCTGGGAACATTTCACGACCGACAAGTTCGAGGACCACGGCAAGATCAACCTCCTGAAATCCGGCGTCCATTTCGCCGACGCCGTCACCACGGTCTCGCCCACGCACGCCAAGGAAATCCTCACGCCCGCCGGCGGTATGGGACTCGCGCCGTACCTGAACAACCGCGGCCACGATTTTTCCGGCATCCTCAACGGCTGCGACTACGAACATTGGAACCCGGCCACCGACGCGTTGATTCCGTCGCACTACACGCCCGGCAACCTCAGCGGCAAGGCGACCTGCAAAGCCGTGCTCCAACAACGGTTCGGCTTGGAGATCGATCCCCCGATGCCCGTGTTCGGCATCGTCAGCCGGTTCGCCCCGCAAAAAGGGTTCAGCCTGCTCATGGACGCCCTGCCCCGCGTTCTCCACACGATGCTCGTCCAAGTCGTCGTCCTCGGCTACGGCGACTGGCAGACCGAGGAATTTTTCAACTGGCTCGCCCGGAATTACCACGGACGCATCGGCGTCTACATCGGTTTCCACAACGAACTCAGCCATCTCATCGAAGCCGGCAGCGATTTCTTTCTCATGCCGTCCCGCTACGAACCGTGCGGCCTCAACCAGATGTACTCGCTCAAGTACGGCACGCTCCCCATCGTCCGCGCCACGGGCGGCCTCGATGACACCGTCCAGAACTACGACCAACACACCGGCGCCGGCACAGGGTTCAAGTTCCTCGCCGACACATCATCGGCGCTCTACAACACCATTGGCTGGGCCAACGCCACCTGGTACGACCGCCCGCAGCACATCGCCCAACTCCGCCAACAAGCAATGGCGCAGGATTTCTCATGGGAAAAGTCCGCTCTCCGCTACGTCGAAGTCTACCAGCGCGCCATCGCCAATCGCCGCGCCTGAACTTCGCTTGCCAGCGCCGGAAGCCACCGCTATAGTCCGCTCTCGTCTATGAGCGAACCGCAACTCCGCCGCAAATATCCATTCGACCAGATCGAGCCGAAGTGGCAACGCCACTGGCTCGAACACAAAACTTTTGCCGCCAAGGACGACACCGCCAAGCCGAAGCTCTACGTCCTCGACATGTTCCCCTACCCGTCCGGCGCAGGTCTGCACGTCGGACATCCCGAAGGCTACACCGCCACCGACATCTTCTGCCGGTACAAACGGATGCGCGGTTTCAATGTGCTACATCCGATGGGCTGGGACGCGTTCGGTTTACCGGCGGAACAATACGCGATTGATACCGGCACGCATCCGTCGGTCACGACGAAGAAAAATATTGATACGTTCCGCCGACAAATCCAGATGCTCGGGTTCAGCTACGATTGGGACCGGGAAGTTGACACGACCGATCCGCATTATTTCAAATGGACGCAGTGGATTTTCTTGCAGCTTTACAAGAAGGGTCTCGCCTACGAAGCCGAGGTGCCGGTCTGGTGGTGCGACGGTTGCAAGGCGGTGCTCGCGAACGAAGAAGTCAACGCCGACGGCACGTGCGACCGCAAAGGTCACAAGGGAGTTTACCGTCGTCCGCTGCGTCAATGGATTCTCCGCATCACGGCGTACGCGGAGCGGTTGCTCGCGGATTTGGAGCACGTCAACTGGCCGCACTCGATCAAGGAGCAGCAGCGAAACTGGATCGGTCGCAGCGAAGGCGCGAACGTCGAGTTCGCCGTCGCTGGCAGCGATTTGAAGATTGAAATTTTCACGACGCGTCCCGACACGTTGTTCGGCGCAACGTACATGGTGTTGGCGCCGGAACATCCGCTCGTGGACAAAGTCACGACAGCAGCGCAGAAATCCGCCGTGGACACTTATCGCTCCGCCGCCACAAAGAAGAGCGAGATCGAACGCGGGATGACGGATAAGGAAAAAACCGGTGTCTTTACCGGTGGTTACGCCGTCAACCCGGTCAACGACGAGAAGATTCCGATCTGGATCGCCGATTACGTGATGATGGGCTACGGCACCGGTGCGATCATGGCAGTTCCCGCGCACGACACGCGCGATTTTGAGTTCGCGAAGAAATTTGGTTTGGAGATTCGCACGGTTGTACAACCGCCCGCTGGAGTTGATCCGCACGGTTTTACCGGCGATGGCGTGAGCGTGAACTCCGGGCCGATTACCGGACTACCGACACCGGAGGCAAAGAAGAAAATCACGGAATGGCTCGGCGAACGCGGACTGGGCGAGTTCGCGGTGAATTATAAATTGCGTGACTGGTTGTTCTCGCGGCAGCGGTATTGGGGCGAGCCGATTCCGATTGTGCATTGCGCGAAGTGCGGGACGGTGCCGGTGCCGGAGAGCGAGTTGCCGTTGCGGTTGCCGGAGATGAAAGATTATTCGCCGTCGGGCAACGCAGAACCGCCGTTGGCGAAGGCGACGGATTGGGTGAACTGCCAATGTCCGCAGTGCGGTGGCGCAGCGAAACGCGAGACGAACACGATGCCGCAGTGGGCCGGTAGCTGTTGGTATTATCTCCGGTACATTGATCCGAAAAACGCGGCGGCGTTCGTCGCGAAGGACAAGGAAAAATATTGGATGCCGGTGGATTTGTACGTCGGCGGCGCGGAACACGCGGTGTTGCATTTGTTGTACTCGCGATTCTGGCACAAGGTGCTGTTCGATCTCGGACACGTCTCGACACCGGAGCCGTTCACGCGGCTGGTGAACCAAGGAATGATTCTCGGCGAAATTGAATATCTCCTATTTAAGCGTACTGACGTGAACGGCGCAGAATTTGAGGTTAGCGCATCAGATTTGATCAACATCACTCCTATGAACGCTGGTAAGGCCAGAGCTGCTGCGTACCACAAGGACGATCCCAATAGACAAGTAATTCTGGGCTATCCTGTTTCAGAAGGAGCTTTGACTAGAACTGAAACCGGATTTGCACTGAAGGACAATCGAAGCATACGAGTGCATATGCAGTGTCACAAGATGTCGAAGTCGTGGGGCAACGTCATCAATCCCGACGACGTCGTAAAAGAATACGGCGCGGACACATTGCGACTTTATGAAATGTTCATGGGCCCGCTTGAAGCGACGAAGCCGTGGAGCATGGAAGGCGTGCAGGGTATTTACCGGTTTCTCGGTCGCGTCTGGCGGTTGTACTGCGACGAGGAAGGCAAACTGCTCGTCAACGACGCGGCGGCGGACACGAAGCTCGTAAAAGTTTTGCACCAGACCATCAAGAAAGTCGGCGACGACACCGAAGCGCTCGCGTTCAACACGGCCATCTCGCAGATGATGATCTTCGTGAACGAACTCACCGCGCAGGAAAGCCGCCCGCGCGCCGTGCTGGAGCCGTTCGCGCTGTTGCTCGCGCCGTACGCTCCGCACATCGCGGAGGAACTCTGGCAGAAGCTCGGCCACACCAAGACGCTGAGTTGCGAGCCGTGGCCGCAATACGACGAGTCGTTGCTCGTCGAGACGACGGTGCAGATCGTCGTCCAGGTCAACGGCAAGGTCCGTACCCGTCTCGACGTACCGGCGCAGATTGCGAAGGAGGAGTTGGAGAAACTCGCGCTGGCTCACGCCGACGTGCAGCCATTCCTCACCGGCAAACAGGTCAAGAAGGTGATCGTCGTCCCCGGCAAGCTCGTCAACATCGCCGCTGCGTGAAGCGTCAGGGGATGCGGTTGAGTTGTTTGCGCAACTCTTCGAGGCCTTCGGGCGAGGCGACCACGATGCGGCGGCTTGGGATGGGGGCGTGGTCCACCGCGTACATCTTGGAGGCATCGGAGTGCATCCCGTTGGCAATGGAGGCGTGTTTGGCGGTGAAGTTGCTGACCGGCGTCCCGCGCAACGTGGTGTTGTAGATGGAAATCTCGCGGCGCTTCACGTCCACGCTCTTCTGTTCAACCGTCGTCACATCGCGCATCCCCGTAGTCGGCCTTGCGGACAGGTCGCGCATGGGCACCTCGCGACCTTTGATTTCCACGCCTTTCACGTCCACGGTTGGCAGATCCACAGCCTGACCGGGAGACATGGGGTTGTTGATGGCGTCGCGGATCTTGTCAAAATTTGTCCAGTGCCTCTGGTCGTTGACGGAGCCGGCGTTGGCGCTGGTGGCCAGCGCCAGAAGGGCGATCCCGCCGATTGTCCAATGCGTCAGTTTCATCGTCGTCATGTGTTTGTTGGTGCGGACGAGAGGAGTTGAACCTCCACGACCTTGCGGTCACAGCCTTCTGAGGGCTGCGCGTCTGCCAATTCCGCCACGTCCGCAGCCAATTGACGTCGGGAATATAACGGCCACCCCGGCTGTGCGCAATGAGAAATCCACGCTACCGTCACGGACCGAGACGGACCCGGTAGAACCGGGCGGGGCGTCCTCGGAGATCTGCAGGCGAATCATGCGCGACCGATGGTGGTCTTGACGGCATCCCAGTCGAACAGCCGGGCGGCGCCGCTCTGGACGCGGGCGCGCCGCTCATCCAGCAACGTGTGGTGGGCCTCGGGGATGGACATCCGTTCAAAACGATCGCGAAGATCATCCCACAGGGCCTCAATGATCTGGAACTTTTCCTCAATCGGCAATTGATGAATTTCGGCGATACTCATGACAATTCCACACTACCGCGATCTCGTTACCAGGGCAATTGCTTTCGTCGAACGCCAGAATGGAGCTACGGGGCGCGCCGAGCGCACCGTTAGCTCCCACGAGAGACTGTGTGAAAAGTCTTCCGGTTTGGCAAGCAAGTAGATAGAATCAGCACCAACCAAGGGGGCTTTGTGAGTTACATCGAAGGTGCTGATCGCCAACAAGCGTGGCTGTTGCCGGAACGCTTGGAAGACTATGTCAATGCCGATAACCCGGTGCGTTTTCTGGATGCGTTCGTGGACAGCCTCGACCTCATCATGATCGGGTTTCAACGCGCCACCCCCAGCGCGACGGGTCGCCCTGCGTACGATCCCGGCGACTTGCTGCGGCTCTATCTGTATGGCTACCTCAATCGCCTGCGCTCCAGCCGCCGCCTCGAACGCGAGGCACAGCGCAACGTTGAACTTCTCTGGCTGCTGCGCCAACTGCACCCCGACTTCAAGACCATCGCCGACTTCCGCAAGGACAACCTCCAGCCGTTGCGCGCTGTCTGTCGCGAGTTCACGCTGTTGTGCCGGCAACTGGAGTTGTTCGGCGGCGAACTAGTGTAGTGTTTCCAACGCTTCTTTACATTTGGCAATTTTTGTCATGATGCGGTTCACCGGCGCGGTCCAGACGAACACTTTGGGATTTTGGTTGTGATTCTTCAAGTAC
>Ga0114951_10006198_pt1 | contig 10676 bp, 9 predicted proteins | sample AM7aDNAmetaG_FD_88677 | JGI IMG/M metagenome (GOLD analysis project Ga0114951, IMG submission 88677) | Freshwater microbial communities from Finland to study Microbial Dark Matter (Phase II) - AM7a DNA metaG | ecosystem: Environmental > Aquatic > Freshwater > Lake | place: Finland: Lake Alinen...
GTAGTCCCGCCGGGAATCGAACCCGGATCTAGTGTTTAGGAAACACTTGTTCTATCCATTGAACTACAGGACCATTTTTGAGGAATGCAAATTTACTTTTTTTTGTCGATATATAAAAATACTCTAGTGTCAGAAAGTATAATTTATTTATTTTTAGTTAAATCATTTTCCTTCATTCGTCGTTGGTAAGTCTGGAGAATTGATTTAATACTTAACTCCATTTTCGCGGCCTGTTTTGCATCTTTTTGAAGCAAATTTACTTTTTGCATTCTGTCTAACTTGTAATTATACAAAGCTGTTGCTTTTTCGCCATTAAACTGAAAAAGATATTCATTGGAATAAAAGCTATATATTCCATTTTCATCGTCAATACCATAAGCATTATCAGGCTTGCGATGAAACACATCTGTTCCAAATGCAACATAAGGTAAATCATAGCCCAGAAAACCGAGTACGGAAGGTTTAATATCAATCTGTTGTGCTATTTCCTTTCTATATTCAGGAGCTATTCCAGCCGGATAATAAAATATTATTGGTACAGCATGTAAGCCAATGTCATTCTGGTAAAGTGGTTGGTCAGTTGCATTAGTGTGATCGCCGGTAATAACAAATAAAGTGTGGTTAAACCAAGACATTTTACTTGCTTTTTCAAAAAAATGTCTTAATGCTATGTCAGAATATCTCACACATTTATGTATAGGTAAAGTTCCTTCGTTAAGTTGAGATTGATAGCTTGTAGGAACAACATAAGGATGATGAGAACTTGCTGAGAACATAGCAGTTACAAAAGGCTCATGAAAAGTGTTCATTTTATCTGCATAAAATTGAAAGAACGGCTCATCCCAAATTGCCCAAGTTCCATCAAAATCTTTGTTTTTTCCATATTCATCCATTCCAAAATAATCGATGAAACCGCTTGTTTTGGCAAAAGCCCAAAAACCCATTGATCCGTTAGGTGCGCCGTGGAAAAATGCTGAATAATATCCTTTTTTCTTCAATTCACCAGCCAAACTAAGCACCTGATTATTTCCATAATCACCTACAAAATAAGGTTCTCCAATTCTTGGAATAGATGCTAAAACCGAAGGAAGCGCATCAATTGATTTCCGCCCATTGGCTATAGAAGTTTCAAAAGTGAGACTTTTACCAATTATTGAATCAAGAAATGGTGTGTAACCTTTGTAATCTATTCCTATCAGGTCTTTATTCAAAGAACCTATATACTCCCGACCAAAACTTTCCATTATCAATACTACCACGTTTAGTTTCTTCATTTTAGTAGAATTTAGTGTATAATATGTCGTAGGTTGTATCTTTTCCGGGTCATTCAGGTCTTTAAAATAGGAGAATTGTGGCAAACTATTATTTTCGATTGTTCGGATTAAGGTAAATGGCGTATTTAAAACGGCAGATGCTTCAATGGGTTTATTTACATATTGATTTGCATTACTAATTGTTATGGGTCTAACAAATCGTCCGAACCCACCACGAATTCCGATTACTGTTGAGGTTATGACTAACGGAAAAAGTACAGCAGAAATAGTCCAGTATTTCCAACCGGATTTGATTTTTTCTGATTTTACATAACTAAATAAATAATATAGTATTGGGAAAAAACTTAGAGCAATAACTAACAGAAACCAGTGATCCAGCATCGAATCCCGAAAAATTTTTGACAGATTGTCGGTGTGCGAAAATTCATTAAAGATGCTCCAGGTTGTTCTGCGTTGTGAAAACTCAAAATATATTGTGTCTATTATATTTAACATCAATGCAATACCATTTGTTATCACAAAAATCCATTGCATTGTTTTAAAAAAAAACTTATGAGTTCTCCATTTTATTGATAGAGGTAAGAAAACGAGCAAAATATATGCAAGATTCACATACAGAATACCTGCCAAATCGAATTGCAAACAGCCTTTTAAAAACAAAGTAAAGTCGTTTTCACTTATACTCCGAAAAAATTTGGCATTATACCAAACAAATATTAGTCTGGAAATCATAAACATACAAAAAAGTAGTACAGTGTTTTTTAATACAGCCAGATAAAATTTTAATGTAAACTTATTTTCTGTAAGAGTATTGCTAACCATTGTTATTTATTTTAGTGAAATTACTTCAAAAGCCGGTCGGCAAAAGTACTTAAATATTACAAACTGTAAATGCAATATGAATTATAGCTCTCTAATATTTGCGTTAAATAACACACATTTGCCTAATTTACTGTTTTTTTCTACTTTTGTCATTAAAGTTGATTAAGTTTTTTATTGTCTGTCAGGATTTTACGGAATGAGCAAAAATAAGTTTTTCGTTGTATGGGAAGGTAAAGAACCGGGTATATATAAGTCGTGGGATGATTGTAAACGACAAATTCATGGCTTTGAAGGAGCTATTTATAAAGGCTTTACCACTGAAAATGAGGCACGCGAAGCTATGGTTTCGCCTTGCTGGGATTATATTGGAAAAAATGCAAATGCAAAAAAGCCATCTGCCGAAGAAATAGCCCGTGTAGGAACACCCAATTTTGAAAGCATTTCAGTGGATGCTGCTTGTAGTGGCAATCCAGGCTTAATGGAATACCGGGGTGTTTATACCAAAACAGGAGAGCAGATTTTTCATCAAGGACCGTTTAAGGATGGAACAAACAATGTGGGTGAGTTTCTGGCACTGGTTCATGGACTGGCTTTTCTTAAACAAAAAAACAGTTCATTGCCAGTATATACCGACAGTAAAACTGCTATGGCGTGGATTAAAACAAAGAAAGCTAAAACTAAACTGGATAAAACAGAGAACAATACGATACTTTTCGAGCTAATTCAACGAGCTGAAAAATGGCTTGCTGATAATGAATACACTACCAGAATTATGAAATGGGAAACTGAGGTTTGGGGTGAAATTCCTGCAGATTTCGGGCGTAAATAACCTACTGATTTAATTTTATTTCATTGGATGATTTATCATTATCATCTAGGATTAATAGTATTAAAATCGAGAAAACGGTAGCAAACTGTCCAGTAATAAACATATCAAAAATTGAATGATATGAATACAATACAACAAATAATGAAAGCAAAGTAATTCGACTACTATTTACCATTGAGAATGGGAAATAATATATAAGTAAAAGTAAAAGTAATCCAACTAATCCAAACTCTAAAGTAGTCTGAAGGTATTGATTATGACTATCAACATTATTTATTTTTTGTGACCAAATACGAAAGTACTCGGATTGATATTTAACTCTTTCTGTATCAAATTTTTCTTGTGCATTACTAAGACCATATCCCAAAAAAGGCTTTTGCTTAATTAAATGAAGTGCTGTTTCGCAAAAAAAGAATCTGGGTTCAATTTCAACATAATCTTTGTTTACACGCCTATGATGACTAATAGCACTGTAGAGAACAAATGGCATAAGTATTAACAAAACAATAGCAGCTTTCCGTTTCAATTTCCACAGCTGAAAAAAAGCCATTGCAAAAATGAGTACAAAAGCTTCTGTAAAACCAGTTCTACCCTCTGATATTAACAGAACATACATAAACAATACAAATATAATTATATATAAAGAAATGATTATAGATGATGTTTTTTTCCATGTAGTTGATAAAATATACCATATTCCAATTATGGAAATATTAAGATAGAAATTAAACATCATGTGACCATGTACATATTTAATCCTACATTCTTGAAACAAATCAGCTCGTAGAGTATTTTTTATATACTCATTAATTCCAATTCGGAAGAAAATGAGGTAAACAATTGCAACAAATGATGATATTATTAACGTTTTGAATAAATACATGATATTGTATAATTTATTCAATCCGAATAATCCTACAATCGAAAATCCCAACAATGGTAATCTTCTTTCGAGCAGATATTTTACATATACAGGGGTATTATCAAATAAACTGCTTATTGGTGCTAAGAGAAAAAAAATAAATATTATACTAAAATAAACCGTTTTCTTGTCAAACTTAATAGTTTCCCATTTTTTTTCAATAAAAATCTCAATTAAATAACTAATAAAAAATACATAATAACTTATTTTCATGACATAAGAATATGTATAAATTGAAGCTGCTGCTATTGATAAAAATGAAAACAAATTGATATAGTTTAAATAACCGGTTATTTTAGATTTCATAGGATGTTTATTATATGTTTTTATTGCGTAGTGTTGAAATAATATGTATAATGAATACTCTGAACCTAATAAAAAAACGTGTCGAAAAAACACTTTTAATCTCTGTCTTATGTATAAAATTATAAAAGTACCCTTCAATTTCAGTCTCAGGCATTCCCGATCTAACTAACCATTTAAGAAGCCTTTTTGAGCGAATTTTTTCAAGTTCTGAAGTAAGCTTCTTTTGTTCTTCTGTCGATATATGTCTTTCAAAAATCGGAAGTTTAGTTTCCCATTTTTCATACACACGTCGAATAGTTCTAAAATAAACAGTATCCATTCTCCCTTTTGAGTAATGTTCAACTTCAATATCATATATCACAAAGTTGGTAAACCCGGCAAGGAAAGACTGAATACTTATGTCATAATCGTAACCATGAAAACCACCAATTGATTCGTCAAACCTGATTATATCAAATAATTCCTTTCTACCAGAAATCATAACTCCATCAAGTAGTACAACAGGTCGCAAGTTACCTACAAAATCCGTGGGCATTCGGACAAATTCAGTTGGCTTTTCTCCTGTTTTATCCACATGGATTATATTCATGCTTCGATTTAATGCACCATAATCATACGGAATTCTCAACATGGCATCACCACCAGCAAGACCAACTAAACCTACATTTTCATTTCTCAGATGGTTGATTAATTTCAATCCCCAGCCTGAAGTATTGAACTTAACATCATCGTGCACAAAACACAAAAAAGAAAACTGACTTTTTTTAATTCCTTTGTTATAAGCCGAATAAATACTAAATTTATTATCAGAATTATCAATATAAATCAATTCAAATTCCACGCCAATAGTTGCTTCAATATTGGTCAAAAACAATTTGTCTGGTTTAGATTTTCTAGAACAGATTATGATTGATAGCATAGTAATATGTTGATTTTCCTATTGATACTTCCAAAAAACTTTAAGACAATAAAGCATCTTTCTTATACTGTTTCTTTTCTTAAAAAGTAATAACTCGTTTCTGTTATTCCAAAAAAATCCAATTCTACCAAATCTAGACCCGATAGTACGATTAGAATAACTTTTTGCAAGTTTCTCAAGTACTTTTCGCTCTTTAATTAAATGAGGAGCAATAATTTTGCTGAAAATTTCTATACGACTTTGCGATTTCTTCATTCGGCTATATTCACTGTCTCCCTTTTCACTACTGTGACCAATGGCACCAAGTGCATTATTTTGATGTTGGCGATAACCGACTAATGGTTCATCAACATATTGAATTTCAGCAAATTGAGCAGCGTGAAAGCCTAACCAAAAATCGTAAGGTATATCCATACTAAACGGTAATGCTACACTAAGCAAATCTCTGTGAATAAGCATGGTATGACCTGAAATTGCATTAAACAGTGCAAAATTCAGGCAACTTGTGGTTTTTTGTAAATTTATGAAATATGAGAATCTTTTATCGAGATTTTCTCCGTTTCCATCAATATATTGATTGTCAGAGTAAACCAATAGACTATCACCAATTGACTCGATGAGTTTTGTGATTTTGGTAGGATACCAGATATCATCCTGATCAGAAATAGCAATATACTTGTTTGTTGTAAGCGATAAAGCCTTTTGAAAATTCCGGATATAGCCTTCATTAGCTTCATTTCTGAATATTTTGAATTCCTTGTGTCTTTCTGCATATTCCTGTAATACGACCCAAGTTTTGTCAGTTGAATTATCGTCAACACATACGATTTCAGTAATATTTTGATATTCCTGATTCAGAATACTATCAAGTTGTTCTCGCAAGTACTGTTCTCCATTATATGTGCAAAGTGCAACTGAAACTTCAGGTTTTATGTCTGTACTGATTTTGGAAGATGCTGATATATTGCGAATTGAGCCGGATTTTTTAAGATAGAAATCTGTAATGCCTTTAAGTATATAACAAAGTTTTATTATCTTCCTGTTGTTATCATACATGATGGTTTTCCTTACTAATCTATTCCATCGATTTTTGATATTTTTAGCTTCGTCTGGATACAATTTGCTAACGTACAAAGCATTACGAGTAATGTAATAATACCTTACCGGAGCATAATCATCAAATGTTTTTTCTAGTCCAAAGAAACGTATTTTTCGTGTTCCGTTACCTACAAAATGATTGAGAATGAATGGATTAATCCTGACTATCTTATAATCATTTAGCTTAATCCTGATACACAATTCTTCGTCTACCCAATCGATAAAGAGCTTTTCGTTGAAATTTCCAGTTTTTTGTAAAGCTTTGACAGATAGTAAATTGCCCGAAGTCATTGAGTAAGGAATTTCGGAGTATTTTTCTGAAACAACATGATTGTGAAAGTCGGATCGGGAATCAAAATAAGTTGTTGAAAAAATAGCAACCTGACCGATATTACTGTATTCGTTGGCTGCTTTGATGTATCGTTTTAAATCGTGATTCATAAATGAACTGTCCTGATCCAAAGTCAAAACCCATTCTGCATCATTTTCTTTGGCAATTTTTACACCCTGATTCAATGCTTTGGCAATTCCATTATTCTGCAAATTAGAAATGTACTTAATTTTCGATTGGTCAAATTCAGCCAGAAGATGTGAATTATCTTTATCTGAATTATCAACTATAACCAACAGAATAAGGTCTTTGAGATAACTATGAATATTGAGGATATTCTCAATCTCAGGGTAATACCAAACTACAACACCTACCAAATTTTGCTCTGTTATTATTCCATTCATACCTCCTGCTTGATTATGCCGTGAGGCGTAAAACTGACTATATTCTGGTTATTTTCTTCGTATAGTTTTTTGTTGGGTTCATAATTGGTATCAAAATGAACATGATAAAAGTGAAAGATGGTAACCAAATGTTTTTTTGAAATACAAAAAACACCAATTCTTGCCAAACGTTCCTCTAAATCGGTATCTTCACCTGTACCGGGATAAATAAAACGCTCATCAAAACCATTCACTTTCAGTAAATCACTTTTCCAAATTGAATAATTACAGCCCAAAAGATACCTGCGTCTATCCATCAAAAAAATACGTCGAAAAAACGGGTTGCGTATTCTAATCATGTCTTCCAAATATGTTTTTTTTCCTTCAAAAACTGTTTGAAAAAACACGGGAATTCCCACCCTGAAATCAAAATATCCGTTTTGTATTTTACTTATCGTAATTTTTTGAGATATTTTATCAGTCAATAATATCCTTCGACCACTAATAACCTGATTGTGGGTTCTGTTTTCGATATGTTCCTGAATAAACCGTTTGTGAGGAATACAATCTCCATCGATAAAAATAAGGTAATCACCCTCTGAAGCAAGTATTGCTTTATTAAGTATTTTATTTTTTTGCCAGCCATTATCTTCCTGCCAAACGTGACGAATTGTGAAGTAATAGTTTGATTTAAGCTGGTTAATTTGCTCAACTATTTCAGGTTTTGATCCATCATCAGCAATAATTACTTCAAAATTTCTATAGCTTTGACGATCAAGTGCTGCAAAAATGAATTTCAGAAGTTCAATTTTATTGTAAAATGAAATAATTAGACTAACAGGTTGAATCATATAGTTTTAATTCATTTTTTAATTAAACCATTTTTACACACGAAATTATTTTCCAGTTGTTTCCGGCGACATATCTCCATATTCACCTCCTGATCTGACCAATTCTCGTGGTGATGTAAGTGGTATTGAATAGCCAAATTACGAACCGACACATGATTAAACCCGGCAGCGTCAAAACGCCAGGTTAAATCAAAGTCTTCACCCACTGCAGGCAATTGGTAATCTTCGTCAAAACCATTGATGGCATAAATTGCTTTTTTTGAATGACATATTACTGCCTACTAACTTATTGTTTTTTCTGAATTTAGGTATAAATTTAAATAATCCATCGGGTGAAATAAAAAAACTTTCTTCAATGAATTTTATAGTTCCTTTTCCGAAAACAAGTTTATTGAACATACGTTTTTGTAAATCATTAATCGAAATACTATTATTTAGCAATTTTACGGTAGTACTTTTATCCAGTTTCACACGTTTTCCAGCTAAAATATTGTTTGAAGCGGAAAATCGAAGGTGCATTTCAATAAAGCGGGGATGGAGCAAACAATCACCATCAATAAATATCAACCAATCAGATTTGGCTGCCCGGATTGCCATGTTCAATGCTTGGTTTTTTCGCCAACCTTCGTCTTTTTGGGTAAGATGCTGACAAGGTTGTTCAAAGTTATAATTTTGAATAAACTCCTTTACCGCTGTAGATTCACCGTCTTCAGCAATAATAATTTCGAAATCCTTTTCGGTTTGGAATTGAAGTGAATCAAGAATAGCCTTCAAAAAACGAATATTGTTGTAAATGGCAATAATCAATGAGGCTTTCATGGAAAATGTAAAATTTAATTACCCTTCATTTTTTGTCTTATTGATTGAAAGACATATTTCGGGTCTTTGTTAATTATATAATTATTTGTAGTGCACAAAAATACAATTTTTATGTCAATAAACATAATCAAAAATCATAATGTGTTATAAACTAACAAATAAGATTTGTATTGCGTCAGAATTACATTTTTTTAGAAATACTGGCTATTAAATTGAAGGTTTTTGACCAGGTTCGTTGATAATGAAGCTTTCCACCCAATTCCCTTTCAAAAAACGCTTTGTGTCTTGAGTTCAGAATATCAATCATGTTCTTCTTCAGATTACGGGTTGCAATGCGGCTTGAACGCGCATGAACGCGGTAATAAAAACATTTATCAGGCAGACAAATCACTTCACCACCATTTTCAAGCAGTGAAATCCACACATCCCAATCTTCCAGACTTGGCATTTCAAGACAGAAGCCGGCTGTTTTTTCAAAATCTGATTTACGGAAAAGAGATGAAATATAAATCAGATTTTTGCGGGCAAGCAGATGAATGTTGAATTCCGGCAAATTCCAGTCTCCGGTTCGGTCTCCAAAAAACTCGGCTCTGCCATAAACCACTTTAATCTGTTCATTATAAGCAAGTACTTTTACAGCTTTCTCAATGTAAGCGGTTGAAATCAGGTCATCTCCATCGAGGGGTAAAATATATTTGCCCACAGCCTGAGCAATACAGAAATTGCGGGTAGCAGAAACACCCTGATTTTTTCGATGAAAGGTTTTTATCAATGGATTTTGAGCTGCAATTTTGTCAATAATTTCAGCTGTCGAATCTGTTGAACCATCATTGGTGATAATAATTTCAATGTGTTGATAGCTTGAAGCCAAAGCTGAGGCTACTGTTTCTTCAATATATTCCGCACAATTGTAGGCTGGAATTATAATGCTAACTAATTCATTATCTGCCATCAAATCAGATTTTATCCCTTTTTTGGGTGTATTTTAACCAGTAGTATTTCAACGGATTTGTATATTTCAATGCTTTCCACGGCCGACTGCTATGTGGCAAATGCAACACCGGCAGCGAAGTCAGTAAATAATTCCTGAACCCAAGCTCAACCGATTTGTGAGAAATGAACACATCGTACCAGTTTTTTTCCGGATTAAGTTCGTTGAAATCAAAAGAATTTAAGTAATTATTAGTCAGCAGGGTGCAACAAAAGCTCAATCTTTTTTTTGTTTCCAATGTACCAACTTTCATTTTCTGAGCAAATAAATAAGGGAAATTTACAACTCCTTCTGCATCTGTTGTAACTGCTGCCACCATACCTGTTTTTTCAGAGTTAACGGCACTATCAATCATTTTTTGGAAAGTGCCTTTCTGAACTATTACATCCGATTCAACTATCAGCAAATGAGCATTATTTGCAATTGCTTTTTGCTGTGCAGTTTGCAACACAAGTAAATAATTTGGCGAAGGATGGTCAGTCAGATCTTTCAGATTTACGAGGGCAAAGCCTTGTTTTACAGATTCAGCTTTTAAGGCTTCAGTAGTATTATCCGAACTAAAATCGTTATAAATAGTATAGCTAAAATCGACACTGCACTCGGAACTCATAATGCTGTCAATCGTCAGTAAAGTGGTTTCTAACGAGTCTTTTACAGGAGTTATAATGTGCAATTTGCTCATATTCAGATTATTATTTGAAAAATTTATTGATAACTGGAATTGATTTCAACGGAAAATCCCGTTTTACCATCAATACTAAGTAAGATATCATCAAGATTGATTTAAGCCCCACGTTTACCGTTTTATAAGGTGTTTCGATGAAAGTGCTGATTATATACAATCCAATTGTAACAGCTGTATAAAGTCCTATGGATTTCAAATCATACTTAATAGGCATGTATTTTTGTCCGAAATAATATGAAACCAACATTATTGCCAGATAACAAACAAAAGCTGCCCAGGCGCAGCCCATGTAACTGTATGCAGGTACCAGAAGTACGTTCATCACTACTATTATGATTGTTCCAAGTATTGAGAACCAGGCACCATACATTGTTTTGTCACTTAGTTTGTACCAAAGTGAAAGATTAAAGAAAATTCCCTGAAAAATAAATGAAAACAACACTATA
>Ga0114951_10006199_pt1 | contig 10676 bp, 14 predicted proteins | sample AM7aDNAmetaG_FD_88677 | JGI IMG/M metagenome (GOLD analysis project Ga0114951, IMG submission 88677) | Freshwater microbial communities from Finland to study Microbial Dark Matter (Phase II) - AM7a DNA metaG | ecosystem: Environmental > Aquatic > Freshwater > Lake | place: Finland: Lake Alinen...
TTAAATACATTCCGTGGTAGCTCAGCGGTAGAGCGGTCGCCTGTTAAGCGATTGGTCGTAGGTTCGATCCCTACCCACGGAGCCAGTTAGGGTTATCAGCTAGTTCTAGGACTAGATTGAAAGGAGAAGCTATTGTAAAACATAGCTTCTTTTCGTTTACAGTCGGGTTCTGAAGTAGATAACTTAAGAACTGCCTTTTTCCTGCTATATCAGAACTTTTTTCAAAAATATCTTTTGCTCTTCGTGCAACAGAAACAACAACTGCAACGGTAGTTTGGTATTCATAATCTGCTTTTGAGTGTTCAGACATTTCAATTTCAAGAACTTGCATTTGGTCCTGAAGCTCTTGGTGTTTCTTGTCATAGATGTCCTTAGTAATACTCTTGTTGTCTGGGCTAATAAAAATTGATAAAAGATTATCTTGAGCTTGTTTTAATTTATCGTAATCATTTCTTATGCGATTTATTTGTGATTTATGAAAGACAATCTCTGCTTCTGTATTCTTTCGTAGTTCATCAATTAAGTCATCTTGGGTTTCCTCTGTAATGCTCTCAAATCGCTCCAAAACCTTGTATATTGGCTTCAAGAGGTCTTTTTCAGGAACATATACTCTTTTACAAATACCCTTAGCATTAGTGCAAGAATAATAGGTAAAAGTAAGTCCACTTGGCTTTGTTTTTGTCTCAGCACTGATAGAACATCCACAGTTTTGACACTTAAGTAATCCCTTAAAAATAAAATCTTTTGCAAGAGCTTTGAAAATATGACTGTTCCTTTTTGTGCGAACTTGCTGACATTTATCAAAAAGCTCTCTCATTATTAAGCGAGGATATTTATGAGGATATGGACCATATTTTTTTGAAATTGCGATGCCACAATAAAAACTATCTTTTAGTATATTTTCAACACCACTTTTTGATAGCTTGTTTCCTTTAATAGTTCTTAACCCAATATCAGTCATTTTCATTCGGATTGTTTCAAGTGAGTATTGGTCTGTAGCATAAAGTTCAAACATCTTTTGAATTAGATGCCCTCTTTCTGGGTCAATAATTATATCTTTTCGTAATCTTTTTTCTTCATCTAAGTGGATATTCAAATAACCTAAACGAACACCTCCTGTCCATTCGCCGTTTCTTCGCTTCTGTTCAAAAGCTCTTCTAACATTGTCGCCGATAGCATCTGAATAGTATTTTGCCAAACCTAAACTCATACCAAATTGAAACTTTTCAACGGCAGACATTTGGTTATTTATAATTTGTCCTTCTGATACGAAATGAAGTTCTATTCTATCAGCGACAGCCATTTCATAAAGAGTAGCAACTCTCTTATCAAAGATACTTCTTGAAAGTCGGTCAACCTTATCAAAACAAACAGCTATTTTTTCTTTCTTTGATACTTCTTGAACATATTCAAGTAATTTATCAAACTCATCTCTCTTTTCTTTGTAAGCACTTTCATCAAAACTGAAAGGCTTAAGCATTACAAAAGATTTCTTTTTGCAATAATTTTCTATACGCTCAATTTGAGCAGGCAACGAGTTTCCAGCTTCTTTTTGTTCCTCAGTTGATACTCGTGATACGTTTATTGCTTTCATAAAAATTATTATTCTTCCTCTTCAATATCTTCTTCTTCTTTATTATCAAATACATATTTAACGACATTTACTTTATCAAGTTCTTTTTTAAGGAATTTTGCCATTTCTGCATCTTTCATTTTAAGAATTGGGTGCTCATAACCAACATCTTTTTTTAATAGTTCAGCAATAGTTCTGGGCCAGTAAGCTAAACTCATTTGAATTATTGACCCACCAACAGCTTTAGCCAATTCTTCAATTGAGCTTTTTTCTCCTATTCTGTCAACAACAATATAAGTACCCATATAATGTGTTTGTCTACCAAAAGTCATTTCTCTTTCAAACCTTGTGACTTTATCTAAGGATATTTCTGGATTACCTCTACCAATAAAACCAATATCAAATCTAATTCCTTGTCCTGGCTTTATAATTATTGTGGCGTCACTTTCTCTTTTTTCTGTTGAACTAAGCCAAAAAACTTTTTCTAACTTATCTGGGGGATTGTTATGGTCAATTAGCGTAAACCCAAGAATTTCTAATAATGAGCCAAGAACTAATCTTTCAAACATTTTTCCATAAGTTGATTTTTCCGAACCCCTAATAGTTAATGTTTGTGCACCAATAGCTAAAAAAACTTTCATTATTAACACCCAGTCAATTTTTGTGTTCTTTCCTTCAAACTTAAAATTTCCTTCCAGTACTCCACAATTTTTTTCAAAATCTCCAACAGCATCTATCAATGTTTCATCAAGTTTTTTTCTATAATTATCAAGTTCATCAGGATTATCTCTTAATATGTTTTGAACTGCTTTATCAGTAAGACCCAATAGCCATTCAAGTATCCATTTTTCATCTTTCTTTTTAGTTGTTTTAAGTTCTTCAACTGCTTTTTCTGATAAGTTTTGCAAAAAGTTTTCATCTTGATTACAACCCCTAAGAAACATAGCAAGCAATGCACCATTAGAGATAGCCAATCTTCTTCGTGTTAAAAATTCTGTAGAATTTCTAACATTCTCACCGCTTAAAACGGAAAATACAGCTTCTCTTACTGCTTCATTTCCGATTTTCTTTATAACTTCTGGTCCTTTGCTTACAAGAAGCTCTTTTTCTTTTTTAGGGTAATTACTTACTATTTTCATAAAAGTTTTTTGCTAATTGATTTAATGGGTGGACAGTTAATACAAACAATGCTTTCTGCTTCGTCTGCTAATAATTTTTCCATCCTTTGCCTAATAATGTTCACATATCCTTTATCGTTATCTAATAAAACAAAACGCCTACCAGTTTTAATAGATGCTTCTCCAACTGTTCCAATTCCTGCAAAAGGGTCCATTACAACATCGCCCTTAAATGAGTAATAATTAATAACATTTTCAGCTAATTTTAATGGGAAGATTGCTGGATGGTCCTTAGAATGGCTAGGTGATATTTTCCATATGTTTGTAACATTATATCCATCAGGAATTTTTGATTCCTTAATTAATTTTTGTGATGGATGGTTTCTGATGAACCAATCAATTAATTTATCACTTTTTTTTCTATATACTAAAACATATTCAGTAACTGGCACTGGTTTATATTGTAGAGGGTTTCTATCAGCAGAAAATCTTCTTCCTCTTCCTGTTGCCCACCCAGCTCCTTCAGGTTTTTGCCATATAATGTCATCAACAAACTCAAAACCTTCTTCAATAAATAAACGATGGAAATCAAAAGGGACAGCAAGTCTTTTTGATGCCTTACTTCTATTTTCTCTTCTAATTAAAATAGGTGAAACATTAAGTACAAAAAATCTCCCTTCTACTAACACTCTCTCGCAAGCACGAATAATTTTCCTCATTTTATTAAGGTAGTCTTCATAATCTACATATTCAGAATACTCTGGTCTGGCGTTATAATAAGGGGGTGATGTAAATATCAACTCAACAGAATTTTTTGGTAATTCAGAAAGTAATTTTTCACTATCTCCTTGTGCAATTGTGTTACGCATTTGAGATTGAATATAAGTATCTCTTTTAGTTTTTGTTTTTTCTTCGGAGACATCTCGTTTAAGTAATCTCTTTTCAAGAAAGTCTTTCTTTGTACTCTTTTTTTCGTCAATTAATGATGTTTTTGCATCTATAACAATTTCTCCTAGTCTGGTTTTATCAGTCTTATTTATTAATGGTATTCTCCAAATATGGCTTCTGTCATCAACTTCTGGTAATCCAAATGTAATTGTTTTATCTAGTTCGTATTCTTTCATTAAATTAAGTGCAATTTCACGAGCAGAAATAGCATCCTTAATCAGGTATTTTCTTTTGTCTGCAACTGTTATTTTTGTTTTTTTTGGTATATTTTTCATAAGTTATTTTGTGCTTACTTTTTTTAAGAAAGTTTGAAATTCATTATTATCAATGCGATACTCACGACCTATCTTGTAAGCTTTAATTCTTTTAGCTTTTATGTATCGGTAAATCGTCATTATATTTACCTGCAACACCTCGGCTAATTCTTCTGCTTTGTAAAAATCTTTTTGTTTAATCATAACTAATTTATTGTTATCTAATAATTATATCTTACTTTACACTACTTTACAACGCTAAAATGCATCTGAAGGAGGGCATAATATGCTTTTGAATAAAGCCATTTTTTTATCTATTTTCCATTTATTATCAACATTGGTTTCGTATATTTCAGCAATATCTTCCCATATTTCAAGCTCATTCTCTGGGTGTAAATCCCTTTGAAAACTATCTATGGTTTCTTCTAGGGAAAGGGCTTCAACTTCTTTTAATTTTTCTTTGTATTTGATAACTCTTAAAATAAATCCTACTGGCAATATCATACCTCTATTGGGACCCATTTTTAATTCTGATAATAATTTAACCTCTATTTTTCCTTTATGGTTATTCATAATTTTTAATTTTATATGGTTTATAATCTTCTAATGTTTTGTCTATTTGCGTAATCCAATCTCTGAGTTTATTTTTAGTAATTAACTCACTTGCTTGCCTCATATCTTTTGCTATCCGATACCAAGTTCTATCTTCTGCTCGCTTTGAAAAATGGTCCGTAATTGTCTCATTCCATTTTCATCTCTAGCAAGCATAAATAATCCTAGTAGGTAAATTGCTTGCTTGGGTTTGAGTTTTTTATCAGCCAAAAATAATGTTCTTAGTATATCTTTAATACTTATTGAGATAGAAAATAGTCCGAGATTTCTTTCTTTGATAAGTTTTTTCCAATAATCATTTACTACTTTTTTACTCATCTCTGCATTGAATACTTGTTTGAAAGTTGGATTTTTTTCATAACCCAAATCCTCAATAACTTTATTCATTTTTTGCTTTTGGTTTAATCTAATCTCAAATCTTATTATTTCTTGCAGTTCTTTTTCTTTATTTAATTCAGAAAACAAGTTTCTTTGATATAAGGGCTGGTCTTTATCTATTGCTCGCTTTTTATCTTTCCTTAAGTCAGCTACTTTGTCGTAAATAACAAGTTCGTGTGAATTGGTATGAGCATATAAGCTTTGCCCGTCATTCATGAATCTTGTCTTTGCGAAATCAAAACTTTTCCTAAGGTCTACTTTATTCATTTCTGATATAAGATGACTAGCTGTATATCCATCTTGAAGTAATATGTTTTTTGAGAAATGGACTGAGCTAACAGAAGCATTTTCAAGCACTGATTTTGTAATTATTACGCCCATAGTTTTTAATCTTTCTTGCAATATCTCAATCATTTTAGGAAAGTCCTTGTCTTCAAGTTCTTCTAAGTTGTTTAAGTATAATAATTTAGGAGCTGAAAATTCCATACGAACATTTGCATCTTGAGAAAATCTTCTTTTATATCCAGTTAAGCGAGGAAAGTAATTTCCAGTTTCTTTTTCTGCTTTGCTAGGGTTGCGAACAAACTTTGAATACTGGTCCGTCTTTGAATAAAGTTCCCAACTAGATATTCCTGAAAGATAGGTCATCTTGTCTTTAGGTATTAAGAGGCATACGGTATCAATCATTTTGTTTTTCTTTTTTAATCTGATAAAGTGCAGGATTTTGTTTTTTGTCTTCTTGTATAAGCCAAGCAAAAGCACCGACCAGTTTCTGCTTGTCTTCAAGAGGGAGGTTATCTAGTTTGAAGCCATTTATTGGCTTTTTTGTTATGACAATTTCCTGCATAGAAAACCCCGAAGGGTTATCTTCAGGGTAATCTTTATGTAAAGTGAAGTATAAGAAATTATTGACCTACGATAATTTTCCTATTTCTACGCCGTTTCTCTTGGCTTATTATTTTACTAAATTCGTAATAAACTAAGCCATTCTTAGGAAATTCTTTATCTAACAAAACTTTTAGTTTTTTTGCTGGCAGTTTTCTATTATCCCAAATAAAATCAATTATTTTTCTATCTGATTTTCTTTTCCTAAATTTTATATTTTTATAATCTCTGTATTGTCCCAACCTTTCTTCAATCCAAGGCCATTTCTTTTCAATAAAATCCAAAATATCCCTTTTTGTAGCAAACTTATGAATATCTATGCTAACAGGAAATGTTTTTAAGTGGTCTTGTCTTCTTGGGTCTAACGCTAAAGGAATTTTAGGAAACACTGGATTTAATAATTCATCATTATTATCTATACACAAACACAAATCAGATAGTAGAATATCGTATAAAAGTGATTGCTTAAATTCTCCTTCTTTCATTGTGGTAAGAGATATTAGCACTGGTCTTAAAAGTTCACTATCTAGTCCGTATTCTTCTGCCATAACACTTGAAAGTCTATCTAATTCAGCATAATTCTTTTTTAGCCATTTTTTGGATTTAATATCTAATTTTTTATATTCCTTAATTAACACTTCAACTTCTTTGTAAGTATCGTCATTGCTAGGTATTTTACTATTATAAGTTGCCATCAATTTTTTGGCTGTATTCATAAAATGCTTATTTCTAAGTAGGTCCTCAATATACTGTTTGAATTTAATACTTCCTTGAGTTGTGATATTTCTTTCAACCATATTCTTTACTTTACTTCAGTTTACATTTCTAATCAATAGGGTTAAAATGAAAAAATGTTTCCAACAGTTAAACCAACAAAATTCACTTTTGAAATAGAGGAAATCTTGAAACATTTTTCATCTGAAATAAACTCTGATTTAGCTAAAAAGAATTTTCCAAAATTACATAAAGACAATGCTTTCAATAAAAGATTTTCAAGTATGTTAGACACATTTGCAGATATAAAATCTGTTACTGAACGACTTACTGAAAATATCCAGTTATCTATGAAATTAGGAAGTCAGATGCAGAAAGAAAAAGAAATTAACCAAGAACTACACAAACAAGAAGACAGAGTAACATCACAAAATAAAACTGATTTACGGACATTATATGTTAATACAAAAATTTTTTTGGACCACTATACAAATTTGTTGAGATTTATTTTTAATTGGAGAGGTATAGGTGATAAATCAGTAACCAATTTTTATAATTCGCTTGAAAAATATAATGGACAAGATGAGAATATAATTGATTTTAAGGAACAGTGCTTAAAAAAACTAAAAGCTGTTGACACATTTATAACCAGTTATAGGGATAAAAAAATCGTTCATAATCAAAGTAAGCATAAAGAAGTTACTGAATGGTTTTTGAATAATATGAACGGCGAAATACGCTTTATTGGTGGTGGTAGACCATCAATAACACCTCAAGAGATACTCTTTATTACTGTAGAGTATGTAGATGCTTCAAGTAAATTCTGTATTGAATGGCTTAGTAATCAAATTAGTTCTGAAGCGAAAGGTTTGGAAAAAGACCAATAATGCCACTAAATTGTAATTCTTGTTTAATTGCAGTCCAATTGAGAGTTCTGAACTCGTCCACTAGAGGGAGCAATATAAAAACTGCACTTTTGTGTGGTTTTTTATATTGCTCCGTGAGCAAAGTATCTGCATACTTTGCGTGGTAGGGATCGAAGACCTTTTCCTTATTTTATAAATGAGTACATTTAGAAAATGGAAAAGGTGTACTGAACCTGTAAGGTTCGATAAGTGTACTCACGGTCCTACCCACGGAGCATTATTGACATAATGTTATATTTATGCTATTTTAAAAAAATAGTAGCTCTTTAATATTTTGATTTAGTTGTGAAAGTTAGATTGATTTTCCAAGTTTCTTTTTGGAAATTTTGAAAATCAATCTAACTAAGTATTCATATTCACATTTAAATTTAAACAAAAATGAAAAAGCAACAAGTTATTATCGAAAGGTTACGGAGTAAATGGTTTCCGAATGCTGACGACAAGATCTGGAAGCAATGGGTAAATTACAAACGAAGAGAAACTAATGATTTAATTGAACTTCTAAACTCAGATGTGAGAGACAGTTTTAAAAGGAGAGTTATCTTTCTCCTGCTTGTCCCCTCACCTGAATTAAATCCAATTTACTGGATTGAAGAAGTTGGAAAACTATATCATAAGTTTGATTTTCTTAAAACTTTATCACCAGACTTATTGAGTTATGCAACTGAACTCATCGTTGAGTTCAATACAATGCTCAAGCCTATGCATTGCGACAAACCGGAAAACATTGTCCAAGGAGGAGGTGGGATTACTATCTTTATGTCCGTCCCCGACAAATATCACGATGCGCTATATTACTACAACAGCTGCATCCTGTTATTACTCGAAATTCTACCCGAGGAACAATGTGAGCGTATTTTTCCATTGTACTCACTTCTGGACATTTCCACATATTCTGGCATGGAGGATGCATCTGGATATAATCCATTTCAAAGCCTTCTTTATAGTAATGTTGAAGAGAAATGGAAAATCAAAGCGAATGCTTCAATGAAACAGATTATTATGGATGAGATGGCTGGCAAAACAAAACCCAGAGAAGAATGGGAAGATGCTTTGAAATGTTATGGCCACATAATCAATTTATTGCTTTACAGTGAAAAATTGCCTTACTCTACTGACCTTTTGGCGAGTCAGATTGAATTTCTTGTTTCAGAGAAGCACTATGGAAACGAACTTGTTGATGGTTCAAAAGTCACTAAAATTTTCAACTTTCTTTCTGCGGAGATCTACAAAGACATCCGTTATCAAGTTGCTAAGTTCATTTTCTTTGGTAATAAAAAGAAATTCTGGATCTGGAGTGAGGAAACTTTGCAAGGCGCAAATATGATGTTGAATGAGTTTGGTCAGGGAGACGAAAAACTTGCCCAAATAATTAATTCAGCAATTGAAGAGTATGAAGTAAAATCTCTTGATTCTAAAAACAAACAACTCAGTACTAAAAATGCTGAGAACAAAATCATGAGCCTAATGAAGTAGTTTCAATAATTATTAAAATTCATCCCGGTTAGTCTCTTCGGAAACTAATCGGGGTTTTTATTTGTCTATTGTAAAGGTTCCTACTTCGTCCCAAACTCGGAGTAAACAAAGTTACTTTAATTTAAATAAGGTAACTTTTGATATATATTAATTTTTTTTATAATTGTATAATTAGATTATGAAAAAATATAAAATTATTTTATTAGTAATTGGTTTTGCAATTTTAGCGATTACATCTATTTATTGTTTTTTGATAAAACCAAAACCCACGAGCTTCGCCGAGTTGTCTAACAAAGAAAAATTATGTAGCGAGCAACTTGCAAGTTTTACTAAATTTGTAGAAAGTTGGAATGATGATAACAAATCTATGATTAGTAACCCAGTCAAATTTGATAATTTTGTAGTTGGATATAGCCAAAAATTAGATTCCTGTATTGGTGGATATTCCGAGGGGTCAACTTCTCCAACTTACATTATAGTTCCCGAGATTAATATGTATGACAGCGGAACGATTGCTACCTTTGATAATAAAAAAAATGAGGCAGATGTAACCATAGATTTAGAAAATGCAAAAAAATTCAAAGAAAAATTTAACGAATTAACAAATGGTTTAAACACAGGAATATTAATTAACACTAACAACTAATTTAATATTTAGTATTTCTTATTAAAGTTTCCACTTCGTCCCAAACTCGGAGCAAACAAAGTTACCTTATTTATTAAGGTGACTTTTGGATTATAAATGGTAAAATAAAAATATGAATAAAAAATTTTATAAATCAGGGATAAAATTTGGTTTAGTTATTTTATTTATTTTTACTATTACTGCTTTTATTAATTTAAATTCCCATGAGTATATTTGTTACGGTGGAGGAATTGCTAGAATGGCCGACTGGTTATACCCTATAAAATATTGGCTAACTAATTATGCTACATGTATGTTCAGTATTACTGATGTAGTAATAGCTGGAGCTATCTGGTTTGTTATAGGTTTTTGTTTTGGTTCAATTTTAGTTATTTTTAAAAAAAATAACTAACCACAACCTGCTTATTCTTGCACTAGATTATCTCATTTTAACTTGTTTATTATAATTCAGTTTTATTCACTAAAGTTTCCACTTCGTCCCAGATTCTGAGCAAATTTTTCAGCCATATTTAATAATGGTTTATTTTTACACCTTAGTATAGTTTCGAACCTGTGATAGAATATTTATATGAAGGAAAATTATTTAGAAGAAGATATTCTTGAACAAATGAGGCATAATAAAACAGGAAAGTTGGAAGCTAATTTAGAGTTAGGAAAGCAAGTTGAACAACCGATAGAAGGAGAAGATAAACTTATAAAAAAGATTGAACAAAATAGAGGTATAAAAATTGAAGTGATTTCAAAAAAAGATGACATCATTAAAATTGAAACTGATCGTATTTTGTGGTATTTAAAAAACTATGAAAGATATGAAAAATTAGGATATTCTGAATTCCTAGAACTCCCTATAAGTATTGACCATAAAAATTATAAAAGAGAAGATGTTGAAAAAGCTGTTGAAGATGATTTCTTTAAAAATCAAGAAAATTATGAAACCTATTCAAAAGAAATAAAGGATGCGTGGAAAAAAATGTCTGAGAAAATGGCAAGAGGAATAAAAGAACTTTATGGATTTACTCCATCAAAAAGTTTTATTCTTGCACCTACTTTTTATGGTACTGGAGGAGGATCAGTAGAGAAAGATGGTATAATTTTTTTTTAAAATACCTCCCAAGGATCGTTCTGGTATAAGAAGTACAGAAGAAA
>Ga0114951_10006201_pt1 | contig 10671 bp, 3 predicted proteins | sample AM7aDNAmetaG_FD_88677 | JGI IMG/M metagenome (GOLD analysis project Ga0114951, IMG submission 88677) | Freshwater microbial communities from Finland to study Microbial Dark Matter (Phase II) - AM7a DNA metaG | ecosystem: Environmental > Aquatic > Freshwater > Lake | place: Finland: Lake Alinen...
CTCTTCGAGATCGGAAATGAAACAGATTTTGTCTTAAGCGAAGTGAAGCGACTTCGCCTTCGGTATCCTAAAGTCAAAGTCGCCCCTATGTTCTATAAAGTCCAAGACAGCCGCCTTTTCTTACTGAAAGAATAAAACTATGACGAAACCCACGGGGCCTAACGAAAAAACATTCCTGGCGCGCGTTGAAATTCTGAACCAACGCATCTTGGAAGCCAAAAAGCATGACCTCTATCCCTACATGCATTCTTCGGACGCAGTCGAAGGAGTTCACGTCACGGTGCACGGGCAACCGATGTTGCAATTCGCATCCTATTCGTATCTCGATCTTTTGGGACACCCCCGAATCAACGCCGCCGCAAAAAAAGCCATCGATGAGTTCGGAACCGGCACTCACGGCGTCCGTTTCCTCGCAGGCACCACACGCATCCACGTCGAGCTTGAAAAAAAAATCGCTGCGTTTAAGAAGACCGAGACAGCCGTCGCCGTCGCCTCGGGTTATGGCGCCAATTTCGGAACGATCTCCTCTTTGATCGGACGTCACGATGTGGTCATTTCTGACAAAATCAACCACGCCAGCATTGTCGATGGCTGCCTCCTGTCGCGGGCCCAATTCGTTCGCTTTGAACACAACGATATGGCATCCCTCGAAAAAGCCCTCCACGAGGCCCCCAAGGAAGGGGTTAGACTCGTGGTGGCAGACGCGGTCTTCAGCATGGACGGTGACATCATCAACCTTCCCGAAGTGATCCGGCTTTGCAGAAAATTCAAAGCCCTGCTTATGATCGACGAAGCTCATTCGCTTGGAGTTCTTGGGCGAAAAGGCACGGGGATCGAGGAACATTTTGGAATCGACCCTAAGGAAGGCCTGATCGATATTAAGATGGGGACCTTGAGCAAAACGATCCCCTCAATCGGAGGCTACATCGCCGGAAGCACCAAGCTCGTGAATTACTTGAGACATTCCATCCGGCCTTTTATTTTCTCGGCCGCGATCCCTCCTCCTTCGGCCGCCGCAGCCAAAACGGCGCTGGAAGTCATCGAGGAGGAACCCTGGCGCGTGGAGAAACTTCACAAGAATGCAGACTATTTCACCAAAACCCTTAAAGCCCGCGGGTTCGACACGCTCAAAACCCAAACCGCGATTGTTCCGATCATTATCGGAGACGAAGCCAAGGCGCTAAAGATGACGAGCCTCGCAAGGGATGAAGGGATTTTTATCGTGCCGATCCTGCCGCCTGCTGTGCAGCCCAATACCACCCGCATCCGCGCCACCGTGACCGCGGGTCATTCCCTTCAGGAGATCGACCGCGCGATTAACGTATTTGAAAAGATCGCGAAATCTCTCGGCATTATACGACCCCAAAGCTTTTAAAAACCCCTTGCAAATTCACTCTACATCGGTAGACTTCATCCGTCCAAATTTTATATTTCGTTTCCTAAATGGTAATTTGGCCGGTCCCAATCCCAGCTTCGATTGATTGGTATTGGGACCCTGTCTAAGATCCATTTCTCTATACAAAGGAGTTTTTAGATGACGACGCCGCTTGAAAGATGGGTAGAAGAACAAGCCAAACTGACCAAGCCTTCCAAGATCCATTGGTGCGACGGCACAGAGGCCGAAGCCAAAAAACTGATCGAAGTCGGCATCCAGGAAGAGCGGCTTAATGGAAAGCCCATTTTCAAGAAATTGAACGATCAAAAATGGCCGAACGCCTATTTCCATTATTCTCATCCCAATGACGTCGCACGGACCGAACAGCTGACGTTTATTTGCCATCCCGACAAAGAAATGGCGGGCCCGAATAATAACTGGATGGACCCGAAAGAGGCTAAGTCAAAAATGACAGCGCTTTTCGATGGCTGCATGAAGGGCCGCACGATGTACGTCATGCCCTACATGATGGGGCACCCGAAATCCCCTTACGCGAAGGCCTGCGTCCAGATCACCGACAACTGCTATGTCGCAGTCTCCATGCGCATCATGACCCGCATGGGAAAAGAAGCGCTTGAGCGTATCGGAAACTCTGAGAATTTTGTGCGGGGCCTACACTCGGTCGGCGATCTCAATCCTGAACGACGTTTTATCATGCATTTCCCCCAGGAGAACCTGGTTCAAAGCTTCGGCTCCGGTTACGGCGGGAACGCTCTTCTCGGCAAAAAATGTTTTGCACTTCGCATCGCGTCCTGCCTGGGCCAAAAGGAAGGCTGGCTCGCGGAACACATGCTGATCATGGGAATTGAAGACCCCAAGGGGAAAGTCACTTATATCGCGGCGGCACTTCCTTCGGCTTGCGGCAAAACAAATCTTGCGCTTATGCAATCCGCACTTCCGGGCTACAAGGTCTGGACGGTCGGTGACGATATCGCATGGCTCAACATCGGCCCCGACGGACGTCTTTATGCGATCAATCCTGAAGCCGGATTCTTCGGTGTTGCACCGGGAACATCGCTGAAAACAAATCCCAAGATGGTCGAGACGCTCAAGAGTAGCAAATTCTTCCCGACACTTTTCACGAATACTGCGATCGATCACGACACGAATGAGCCCTGGTGGGAAGGTTTAGACGGTGCGGTGCCGAAAAATATTACAGACTGGCAGGGCCAGCCTTGGGACGCTTCCAAAGGAACAAAAGCCGCGCACCCCAATTCCCGGTTCACGGTCTCTATGTATAATTGCCCGAGCCTCTCCAAAGAAGTTGACAACCCGCAAGGCGTTCCTATCTCGGCGATCCTTATGGGAGGCAGGCGCAGCAAGTTGATCCCTTTGGTCATGGAATCCTTCAACTGGCAGCACGGTGTTTTCCTCGGCACCCGGACGGGTTCTGAAACCACCGCCGCGGCAGCACACCAGGTTGGCATCCTTCGCCGCGATCCCATGGCGATGCTCCCCTTCTGTGGTTATAACATGGGTGATTATTTCGGCCATTGGCTGAACGTCGGGAAAAAGCTCAAACATGCGCCTAAGATTTACTCCATCAATTGGTTCCGCACCGATGAGAACGACGAGTTTCTTTGGCCTGGCTTCGGTGAAAATATCCGCGTGATGAAGTGGATCATCGATCGAATTGAAGGCAAAGTGGGCGCCAAGGAAACGCCTATCGGGATCATTCCGGAGACCAAGGACTTCGATCTCTCGGGGCTCAACATCCCTCAGGATAAGATCCAGCAGTTATTTTCGGTGAATCCTTCGGAATGGGCCGACGAACTCAAGGAGATCGAAAAATATCTCGAGCAGTTCGGCTCTCATATGCCGGAAGCGATCTGGCAGGAATATCGCGCACTGGCGGACAAACTCGGACAGCCCTCGGCAGCAAAACGCTGAAAAACGGGACTCGCCCCTCGAGGCTAGGGGCTCGTTTTGATTCCTCGTTCTGTCGCGTCCCGAGGCTGCTTTTCAGACTGAAAAGTATTTTGCCTGCGGATGATGAACGATGATAGCCGAGGTAGATTGCTCGGGGGCCATCTGGAAGGCTTCACTAAGCGTGATCCCGATCTTCTCCGCCGGGAGAAGCTGGAAAAGTTTTTCTTGATCCTCAAGGTTTGGACAGGCCGGATATCCAAAGCTGTAGCGTGATCCCTGATATCCCTGCCGGAATATCTCATCTTTCGTCCGCTTATCCTGTTTGTCGATCCCAAGATCACGGCGGATCAGAAGGTGCGTGTACTCAGCCAAAGCCTCGGCAGTCTCCACAGAAAGCCCATGGAGATAAAGATATTCCGTGTATTTATTTGCCTTAAAAAGTTTCTGTTCCATCTCACTAGCGCGTTTGCCCACGGTTACCGCCTGGAGAGCCACGATATCAAGTTCTCCGCCCTTGGGCCTAAAAAAATCCGCCAGACATTGATAAGGCTCCCGTGATTGCCGCGGGAATGTGAAACGGGTCAACTCACTCTGAGCGGCCCCATCCAACACCACAAGGTCATTGCCCTCGGAATAACATTTATAAAAACCATAGATGACTTTCGGTTCCAGGATCTTCTCGCGAACTGTCTGGGCCTTGAATCGCTCGAAAATGGGCTCCACATTCTCCTGAAGATAAAGTTCGAATTCGCGCGGAGTCCGGTCCCCTTGTTTGAATTGCCACTGGGCCCGGTAAAGTGCGATCTTGTTGACCCAAGGGAATACATCCAGCATCCGAAGATTCTTGATTATCCTATAACCAAAGAACGGAGGCTGTGGAATAGGATTATCCCGATGGACATGAAAAGAAGGGCCTCTCGGCTTTATCTCACCGTGAGGAATCCCATCCACCCGACGAGGCGTTGAGATTGACGGGCTCCTGGGGGCGGAAGGCTTCGGAGCTGCCTGGAGGGGACGGGCTTCTTTTTCAGAGGAAAAGATGCCCGTCCCTTTTTGGCCAGAAGAGTCATCAGAATCTTTTTTTAGTGGCTGTTCTTCCTTAAAAGGCGCCTGAGCCCCTTTTTGAGTTAAGGGAGACTGGCTCACCGCCGTAGGCGAGGTTCCTGTCCCCTTTAGACCTTCCATGATCTTGAGACCCGAGAATGCATCGCGTCCATAATGGACCGGACCCTGATAGACCTGCGTGAGATCACGCTCCACGAAACGTTCTGTCAGCGCCGCGCCACCGCAGATCACCGGCAGCTTGATTCCACGACGGCTCATTTCTTCAAGATCCTCTTTCATGATCAATGTCGATTTCACCAAAAGACCAGAGAGTCCGATCGCGTCCGCGCGGTTTTCGATCGCCGCCTTCACGATCGCATCCACCGGCTGTTTGATCCCGATATTGAAGACTTTGTAGCCGTTATTGGTAAGAATAATGTCGACTAGGTTCTTCCCAATGTCATGAACGTCGCCTTTGACGGTCGCCAACACGATCCTGCCGCGCTCCTGGCCTTCCTTTTTATCCATGAACTTTTCCAGGTACGCGACGGCCTTTTTCATAACCTCCGCCGACTGAAGCACAAAAGGAAGCTGCATCTTGCCGGCCCCAAAAAGTTCTCCGACCACTTTCATGCCGCCCAAGAGGTGTTCATTGATGATCTCAAGCGGCTTGTATTTCCTGAGGGCCAGATCGAGATCCGCGCTAAGACCGTTCGAACTCCCGTCGAGAATATGATTTTTTAGGATCTCTTCGATCGTTCCTGCGCGCTCGCGAGGCGCTTCAACCGTCCCCTGTTTTTTTGAAAAATGCGCGATATATTCCTGCAAAGGATCTTTGCCATCGATCCACTTGTTATGAAGAAGCCGCTTCGCGGCCTCGAGATCGTCCGCACTGATCTTAAAAAGCGGTACGATTTTTTTGGCGTGGACGATCGCGGCATCGAGCCCCGCTTCCAAACACTCATGCAAGAAAACACTGTTCAGAATCTGACGGGCATGCGGCGCAAGACCGAAAGAAATATTGCTGACTCCGAGAATGGTATGCACCCCAGGCAGCTCTTTTTTAAGACGGCGAATCGCCGCGATCGTCTCAGGCGCCGCGTTGCGGAACTCTTCACTACCGCTCCCGAGCGTAAAAGTCAGAAGATCAAAGAAAAGATCTTCCGGCCGGATGCCATATTGCTGGGTCACGATCTGATAAATCCGCTTGGCGATACGAAGTTTTTCCTCACGCGTCTTCGCCATACCTTTTTCATCGATCGTCAACACCACCAGAGCCGCCCCGTACTTTTTCGCCATGGGACAGATCTTTCGCAGCCGCTCGCCTCCATCCTCAAGGTTGATCGAGTTGATAACGGGTTTTCCCGCGATATGCTTCAACGCTTCCTCGATCACTGCATACTCCGTCGAATCGATCATCACCGGCACCGTCACCTGCTGGTTGAATCGGCTGATGGATTCGACCATATCCTTCTTCTCATCGCGACCGACATAAGCCACGCAAAGATCCACGAGATGTGCACCTTCTTTCACAGCTTCACGCGCCACCCCGACGATCGCGTCATAATCTTCATGCTCCAGGAGCTGTTTGAATTTTTTGCTACCGTTCGCATTGGTCTGCTCTCCCACGAGGAGAGGCGCGGGTTTCTGCGTGTAGTTTGAAATACCGTAAAGACTCGCGCAGGAGGGCTCGTGTTTGGGAGTTCGTTTCTTTGGAATACACTTCCCCACACGATCCACGACGGCTTTTAAGTGTTCGGGCGTCGTGCCACAGCAACCACCCACGATCGAGACGCCGAATTCTTTGACAAACCGTTCGTGGAAATCCGCCAGTTCCTTGGGGGTCAGATGATAATGGGCCACGCCGCCGACATTTTCCGGAAGCCCCGCGTTTGGCAGGACTGAAATATGTTTGACCGAACTCTCGCAGAGAGTACGAACATGCTCGGTCATTTCGGCAGGACCGGTCGCGCAATTCATCCCGATCACATCCACCGGGAACATCTCGAGTGTGGTGATCACCGCCTGGATATCCGTCCCAAGTAGCATGGTGCCCGTAGGTTCAAGCGTCACCTGAGCCATGAGGGGCAGCCGCCTTCCAACTTCCTTGAAGTATTCCACGGCAGCAATAATAGCGATCTTGGTCTGAAGCAGGTCTTGGCAGGTCTCAATCAGAATGCCGTCCACCCCGCCCGCCATAAGACCCTTGTATTGTTCCTTGTAGGATGCCTTGAGCTCCTCAAAGCCAATATGCCCAAGCGACGGAAGCTTGGTTCCGGGGCCGACCGAGCCCATGACAAATCGCGGGTGATCCGGAGTGGAATACTTCTGAGCAAGTTCCTTGGCAAGACGGGCAGCTTTTTCATTGAGTTCCAGCACGCGATCTTGTAAGCCGTACTCCGCAAGCACAATGCGATTCGAACCAAACGTGTTGGTCTCGATCACATCACAGCCTGCCTTGAGAAAACTTTCATGGACGCTTTTGATAGCATCGGGCTTCGTGATAACGAGGTATTCATTGCAGCCGTCTTTGCCGCCAAAATCCTGGGAAGTAAGATTGAGCGTCTGGAGATTGGTTCCCAGAGCCCCGTCAAACACAAGAACCTTCTCATTAAGTCTTTTAAGGAGTGGATGGGTCATAGATGAAATATATTAACACGGGAAACGGAGAACGGGAAACGGAGAACGAAAAAATCTCGGGAAACGCAAGACAACCTCGTTACCCGTTCCCTGCACCTTACGCGGAAGCAGAAAGCTGCTTCTCCGCAGCGGCGAGATGCTCCAGGAAGGTCGCGACGATGGCAATGCCCTGCCCAACCCGAAATGCGGCCGAGGCAAATAGATCAGGCAAGGCTTGCCGTAGAGTCGTCGCGTTGATTTGAGAGGTTGAAACCGTAGCGAAATATCTACTCAACGCCGGAAGAAGGAGTATTCCATATTCTTTTGGGATCTCGGAGCGGACCAAGCGTTGCCAAGCGACATTTTTCCCGAGATCACTTTCTGGAAAGAACACTCCGAATTGATCTTTGAACCTTGGATTTTCAAAAACGTTACGGCTGAGTGTCTTCGCATTCTCCTCAAAAGAAATACCCCGCATCGCACCACGCTTTGAAAGCTCAGCTTTAAGCTTCATAAGTTCGGCCTTGTTTGTCGATACAATCGTGATCCTGTAATTCTCGCCGGTCACATCTCCTGTCGTCTCGAATCCTTGCTGAACCGTTTCGATAAAGCGGATGAGTCTCGCCTTCATCTCCGGCGAATAGTACACCACAGGCGCCATACCACCGATCTCGCGCTTCTGGATCGCCTCCGCGAGATCCTTAAGCGATTGGTTAAACATCTGATCAGCAATCATGTCCAAGGTCTCACGACTTAGGTCCTTTTGGCGAAGAACCTTTTCGAGCGCGTCAAAACCCGCCACCTGAACCTTCGCATCACTGGCGATCGTCGCCGCCATCGCCTCGGGGAGCATGACATTATTGAAAGCCGTCCGGAGCCCCTGAATCACCGGCTCCAATCCAACGGCTTTTACTTCCTCTGTGAATTCGCGGGTCACATTGTCCGTCACCGGCTTTTCCCGCAATACCGCATCCAGCATTCCCGTATAAACTTTTTGCAACCGCACTTCACTGCGGGCAGGATCATTCCCTTCAGGATTTTCCTCATCAGCCGCGCTAACAGCCTCATCCATCTTTTCGATGAAGTCATCCAACCGGTCAGCTATATCGTTCATATCCTGCTCCAGGAAAAAATCTCGAAGATCCTCTGTCTCTTGCTGATCATAAAGCTGAAAAATGCGCAGCAGATCCAACCCTTTCATCTCCCCCGTCGAAACGCCCATTTGTTCGAACGCCTCACGGACAAAAGCTGATTGTTGCTCATCATCAAATTCGCTCTCTCTCCCTTGAGTGTTTGCACTCGTGGCGTTACCGTCATCATCCTTACTAATCCGCGCCTCTTCTTGAAGTCGATCCAATTTTTCCTGCCAGATTTTAAGAGCGCGATTGAATCCGTTGGGAGGATTGGAAAACTTTCCTTTTCCCTCTTTTATCTTTTCCGCCATTTTCGAGGCACGATCGATCACAGACTCAGGCTGATCCAAAATTCGAGCGGGCAGCTTAGACTGCTCCATAGCGGTTGCTAACATGGCCGCATCGCGGAACCACTCCAACACTGCTTTCAGCTCTTTGAGCCTTGTGATTGTTTTACGCGATGCATCCTTTTGTCTTTTTCTTAAAAACTCTTCCGCGGAATTTATAAGGCCGTTGACGATCGTCACGGCCTTTTGAGGATCAAGCCAAGTTTGTTCTTCTAGGGATGGCAGGACTTTCGCATAGCGACGCTCATAAGCTTCAAAGAGCCCTTCTTTTAACAACTCCCACAGAGCCGCGCCCTCGGCGTCAGAAATTGCTGATTTTTGAGATGCCCCCGGAGCAACTTCTTTTAAAATAGCAGGTTCGATCGCAGGAACCTTTGGCAAAACTTTCGGCTGAGCTTCTGACGCCGGAGCTTGTTTTTCTAAGGGTTTCGCAGCAGAAGGCACCGCCATTCCCTCGATGGGGGCCTGTGTTTTCACAGGGGCAAGTTCCACCCTCGGAGCCAGCACCGGATTTTCAGGCACAACGGGTACCGAAGAAACCTGGACCTGAGGTGGCATATCTGGGACAAAGGGTTTTTTTGATTCTTTCTTTTTTGTCGCATCAGATTCCAAGAATTTCTCAACCTTCTGCACTGCCACCGGCTCTCTGGCGACCTCGAGGTCTTTATAAATTCCAGAAAATCTTCCTTGGTGTCTCAAGAAAGTAAAAACTTCTATCTTGACGACTTCCCCCACCCCGGAAAGCTTGTCGATCGTATCCATGATCTCATAACCGGACTTCTTGGAATTTTCGAACTGTCGCTGATAATAGATCCCTGCTCGATAAAGCGCTTTTGCAGCACGTCCCGAAAGTTCTCCGAAAGTTTTGGGACCTTGTAGGGATTGATCAAAATAAATTCTCCAGCCTTTAACCCTTCGGTCTTCCCTGGCTTTCCTCTGGGCTATTTCTTTCCTTTCAGCCTCCGCAACGGATAAAGCTGGACCAACTTCCTTTACGGGCTCTGTAATCGTCGGGATAGAGGGTTCTACAGGAACAGTGACCGCCTGTTGTGGTAAAGGCACAGCAACTTCCGGAACCGCTAGAGGCGTAGGAGTTACCACAACAGCAGGAATCGTGGGCGCCACTTGTTCCGGCCCCTTCACAGCATCAACTGCCGGCTTCGCAGCCATTCGAGTGCGGATGATATCCTGAACTGCCGTCGAAAACACGAAACTGTGTCTCTTTTTCCAGTTGCTCCAGGCGCTTGGCTTGATCCCTACTTTTTCGCGGAACTTGGCTTCTGTAAGCGATTCGAGTTCCGGCGGAGTCATTTGTGTCAATGTTTCCTGGACCTTTGTCATGTGAGTCTGTGTGCCCATGATCAGATCATGAAGCGCTGCAACTTCGGGTGTGCCTTGGTTATCCGTAAACCACCGATCCAGAGTCTGCCAAGTGACGGCTTTTTTCCCAAGAATTGGAAGTGTCTTGCTGATCAAGGGTGCTGTAATCCGCCCCTGAGGGTCCGGATTGTTTTCTTTTTTCATAAGCCAGGCCACAACCTCCCGCACATCCTCAAGACGCATAGAGGTATCATGTTCCGCGATAATTCCTTTACTCTCGAGATATTTCCACCCTACGAGTCGGACAAGGTTATAAAGCTGGTTGATCGTAAGACGGCCTCCCGAATGAGCCGCTAGATTTGTCAAATTGGGTTCGACCTTTTCAGAATGAAGTCTTTCTTTAATTTCAAGCGCCACTTTGAGATTTTCACGTGCTGGAGGATGATCCGCTAAAAGCCGTTCGCCTTCGGCTTCACTTATATCCTTTGTGCCCGCTTGTCTTGCTTCGGAACGAGCTCCTTCTTTCACGGCCGCGACCTCTTTTGATGCATCCCGCAGTTCCACAGGCAGAAAAGACAGGACTTCGATTTCAACAAGCCAATCCGGACGACACACGTCCGCGATGACGTAAAGCGCTGGGACATTCTTAAATTTCTTTTCGATGACCGACCTAATAACGGCATAGTGCTCAGGGTTTTTGATGTAGATCCTGATTTGGGGAATGTCCCTGAGACTGGCCCCCCGTTGCTGGAGCAAGAGTTCCACACTGCTGATCATATACAAGGTTTGACGGACCGGATCTCCGGGATACATTACTTTCTGACCTTTCGTGGAAGCTGTCCCGGAAACCATAGCCATTTCGTACCCCGGTGCAAGAAGGGTCATGGCCCTCGACCAAAGCGGA
>Ga0114951_10006202_pt1 | contig 10668 bp, 10 predicted proteins | sample AM7aDNAmetaG_FD_88677 | JGI IMG/M metagenome (GOLD analysis project Ga0114951, IMG submission 88677) | Freshwater microbial communities from Finland to study Microbial Dark Matter (Phase II) - AM7a DNA metaG | ecosystem: Environmental > Aquatic > Freshwater > Lake | place: Finland: Lake Alinen...
AATGGGGTGTTATTACGCTTTTGTTCAGGGGTACGCCAAATCTTTCGATCTTTATAAAGCAATATAAGCTATTATTTTATAATATCATAACGACTTTTCGTTCAACCACTAATTAATAAAAATAATATGTCTCATAAAAAAATTGTCATGGTGAAAGACAAGAAGATCGCTCTTGTTGCGCATGACAACAAGAAACGTGATTTACTGGAATGGGCAATGTTCAATCGAGAGCTTCTCGCCAATCATATTGTTTACGCTACTGGTACTACCGGTGATACCCTGGGAGGTAAATTAGGGTTGACGATCAAGAAACTCCAGAGCGGCCCTTTGGGTGGTGATCAACAGATTGGTGCCAAGATTGTCAGTAACGAAATCGATTTTCTGATCTTTTTTTGGGATCCTCTGGAACCTCAGCCGCATGATCCGGATGTAAAAGCTCTACTGCGCATGGCTGTCGTATGGAATATTCCCATAGCCTGCAATCGTGCTTCGGCTGATTTTATGATTTCATCGCCGTTAATGGAAGGTGAGTACAACCGTCTGGTGCCCGATTACGATGAATACCGGACTCGCAAGATCGACTGGGGAGTGCGCCAGGATCAAAACCAGTTGTTGCATTTAGCCTCTTCCAGGTCTTGAATTGTTCACCAGCATTTATCCTTTTTGTTTACATGCTTGTTGCACACCCTTAACAATTCCTCAACAGAACAAATAGTATGTTCTATGGCAACTGAAAATATGCGAAACGAATCCAGAAATATTAATGATCAAGTCAAAAAAACCAACCAAATATTTGTTATGAAAAAAGTTGCAATGATAGTCGGTCTGGCCGCTGCCCTCGGCTTCAACAACGCGAAAGCGGCTGACTGGAACTGGAATGGAGATGTCCGCGAACGTTTTGAGTCACAGCATATCTCACCCAAAGAAGATACGAACACCGACACAACCGGCAGCAGTCGCGTCCGCACCCGTGTCCGTCTCGGTGCATCTGTCTGGATCAATGAAGAGCTCTCTTCCGGCTTTCAGCTTGCCACAGGTGACGATGCGACAAAAGAGACTATATCGCGAAATCAAACTTTTACGGGGACTTTTCAGCCAAAAAACTTCTATCTCAATGAGGCGTTCATTGACTACCATCCAACAGCTCTTGACGGCAAGATAAACCTGCTTATCGGTAAAAGGGATGTCTCCAATACAATTATTCGGGTTGACAACCTTGTTTATGATTCTGACCTGACCTTTGAAGGCGCAACTCTGCAGTATGGCAAAGATGCCAACGGTAAAGAAAAAGACGGGTTGATTGGTATTGCCGGCTACTATTTTCTTAATGAATATAATAGCACAACGACATCCAGTCCGTATCTTTATATAGCTCAGGGCGCATACAAGGGTGAAATCAATGACATAAGCTATCTGTTTGGCGCAGGCTATAATTTGTACAAAAACCTGCAGAACCTTTTAATTGTTGACACGAACGCCACAGCCAAGAGTACAAGCGTCCCGGCAAACTGGACAAATTCAGGTTATAACGTTGCCGAACTCTTCGGAAAAATTGGTGGTCAACTCAGCGACACACTGCCATGGAAACTCTACAGTCAGTATGCCTTCAATACTGCCAGTCAGGCAGATCATTCAAAAATTATTGACAGTAAAAGAAAAGCATGGCTTGGTGGTGTGACTATAGGTGATGCAAAACAGGTCGGAGATTGGGCTCTTGATGCTAAATACGTCAGGATTCAAAGAGATGCGGTCTTCCCGTTGTTCACCGATTCCGACAGAAAACCTGTTGATATTGTCAATATCAATGGTTTTGAGGTTGCGGGAACCTATCATCTCGTCCAGAACATGACTATCGGAGCAAGGTACTATCAGTATAACAATATCGATGCATCTGCTACGGCGTATAATCCCAAGCTTCATCAGTTGCAGCTCGATGCTCTTGTAAAGTTCTAATAAAATTGTGTGTGTGTTGTTCTTTCTTCTGGTTGTGTGTGTGGCTGGTTTGCAAGACTGTTCCTGCTGCTGAAGGTCAGTCTTGCTGAACCGGTTTATAATCAGCAAACTCTATTACTCTTTATTATCTTTTAACTTATTTATGACAATCAACATGAACTTCTTCAGAAAAATATTATTAAGTGCCACGGTGTTCGGAATTATGGCTTCCGGCACGGCTGGTGCATCCGGTAATAAAATCATTATTGACGGATCGACGACGGTCGGCCCTGTTGCCAAAGCTTTTGCAAGCTACTATACCAAGGCCACTGGCGTACAGGTGACGGTAAGTGAGTCCGGTTCGGGTAATGGTGCAAAAAGCCTTATCAACAAAACCTGTGACATTGCAACGATGTCACGCGCCATGAAGGAAAAGGAAGAGGCCGCGGCGAGAAGCAAAGGCGTCAACCCTGTTGAACACATCGTTGCGCTTGATGGGCTTTCAATTGTTGTTCATCCGAGCAATCGTATCAATGCACTCTCAAAGGCACAGATTCGCGGTATTTACATGGGCAAGTATACCAACTGGAACCAGCTTGGTGGAGCAAATTCGGCTATCGTGGTCATCCAGCGCGAATCGAACAGTGGCACGGCTGATTCCTTTAAAGAACTGGTTATGGGCAAGGAGAACCCGATTTCAAAGAGAGCTGAAACTCAGTCAAGCAACGGCGCAATCAAGAGTCGTGTTGCTTCAACGCCTGCGGCAATCAGCTATATTGGACTCGGTTTCGTTGACAGTTCTGTCAAGGCTGTTCTGGTTGACGGTGTTGAGGCTGACGTCAGAACGGTCAAGAACGGTACCTACCCGATCACTCGCCCACTCTTTATGTACACGAACGGTAACCCTACTGGCGCTGTCAAGCAATTTATTGACCTGCCAAAAACACCCGAAGGCAAACATATCATCAGCGAAACCGGGTTTGTCAATTACTATTGATTGCTGAACAAAACAGCTCCCTTGACAACATTGAACAACGAAAAAGCCGTCTTGAATACAGGACGGCTTTTTCGCGTCTTAATTGCCAACATACCGCTCCTGCTGAGCTGAAGAACAACTATTCCCTGAAATAATGGACATCGTCGATGCGCCTCTCTGAGTTTGAGGAAAATTGTCCATTGTTTTCCCTACCTTGTTGTGTTGATATTAACAACCATAACCACAAGGGAATGAGAGGAACTCTCAAGCAAAAGATAGTTGGTGCCACGACAATATTGTTGATACTTGTTGGAATTACTGCCTGCCGCCAGAACAATAATGAGTTGCGGCGTGACCGGATGGTTACAGCAATTTCGGCTGATTTCGACTATCTCAACCCCCTGCTCATCCAGTTTTCGATGTCGCGAGAGGTGTGCAAGTTGCTCTATCCTTCGCTGGTAAAACCTGCCTATGATGAAAAGAAGGGCGCCATTACCTTCCTTCCAAACACTGCCAAAAGCTGGGAATTCTCTGAGGATGGTAAAAAAGTTACCTTCCACCTGAGACATGACGCACTCTGGGAAGATGGTAAAAAGGTGACGTCGCATGATTTCAAGTACTCCTATACCTTATACAAGAACCCGGGAATTGCCAGTTCCCGGCAGCACTATCTCAATGATCTTGTTCTGCTGCCGGATGGAAGCGCAGATATTGCTCGCGCTGTCGAAACTCCGGACGATTCAACCCTGGTGCTGCATTTCAGCAAACCAATGGCGCAGGAGATTGTGCTCGATCATTTCAATGATCTGATGCCGGTAGCCGAGCATGTCTTCAAGGCTTTTTCTCCTGATGAGATCCGCACCAGGGCTACCGAAATACCCGTCGTAAGCGCTGGGCCCTTCAAGGTAAAATTGTGGAAACGTCAGGAAAAACTTGAGCTTGTCACGAACCCTTCTTCAACGCTGCCACATTCAGCCACCATCACAAACATGGTTTTTATGGTGGTTCCTGAATACACCACGCGGCTTGCCATGCTGAAATCCGGCCAGATTGATGCCATGCTTTCGGCTGGAGGTATTAATCCCAAAGATATTAAAGAGCTGTCCAAAAGTTCGCCTTCGATTGTCATCAGGCCAGTACAGAACCGTTACTTCGACAGTATTGTCTGGCTGAACATCGATGGAGAGGCGTACCGCCGGAACCATCAGATAAAGCCGAATGCCCTGTTTGGCGACAAACTGGTACGCCGGGCGCTGACCATTGCCATTGACCGGCAATCCATTATTGACGGATTCATGGGGCCGGAGCACGCCACCATCGTCAACACCTCCCTTTCGCCCGCCTACCGGGAGCTTGCGGACTCGTCGCTTGATCCATACAGTTATAACCCCCAAAAAGCTTCTGCCTTACTGCGCGAGGCCGGTTGGGAACCTGGCCCGAATGGTATTCTGCAAAAAAACGGCAAGAAATTCTCTTTCGAGCTTGCGGCTCCGGTGGGCAACCCAAGGCGCAACTATGCCGCAACAATTATTCAGCAAAACCTCCGAGAAATTGGTATTGACTGCCGTCTGAAATTTGATGAGGGACTGATTTTTAATAAAAACCAGAATGAGTTTCGCTATGATGCCGCTCTTTCAGGGATGGCTGCTGAAACCCTTCCCTTTCAGCTTGTCATCTGGGGATCCGACTTCGCAAAGCGTCCGTTCAACTCCTCCGCGTTTCAGCATCGTGAGCTTGATACGGTTATTGCTGCACTGAGCGGCCCACTTGAAAGCGAACGTTCTGTGGCACTCTGGAAACGCTACCAAAAGATTCTGAACGACGAACAGCCAAGAACGTTTCTCTATTATTATGATGAGCTTGAGGGATTCAACCGCCGCATCCAGAATGTTGAGGTCAACCTGATCTCCACACTTTATAACGTTCATGAGTGGAAGATCAAGTAAAAGAGGGCGCTGTTTGCCGCCCCCACCGATTTTTACTATATTCAACCACTTTTTTGCACGGCAGTTAATGACTTTCAAACACCAGTGAACTTTTTGTACTATGCCCCGTTACACCCCCGAGCAGCTTGAACGCAGAAACGCATCAGTCTGGACAAAAGTACAGGGAATCCTTGCGCCGATACAGTTTGTGATGTTTCTTGCCGGACTGACAGTCACCTGGCTTTACCAGTCCCACAACGGGATCGACAACTTCGCCTGGATCACCTTTTTTGTCACCCTGAAAACCCTCATGCTTGTCTTGATTTTTGTGACGGGCGGATTTTTTGAACAGGAGGTGTTCGGCCAGTTTGCCTTTGCACCAGAGTTTTTCTGGGAGGATTTCGGCAGCGCTATTGCCATGATTGTGCACCTCTCCTACTTTATCCTCTTCTATATGGGTCTTGATGAAGCCACACTGATATGGACAGCACTGCTCGCCTACCTGAGCTATCTGGTTAATGCCGCCCAATTTGTTATCCGTCTTCTTCTTGAGAAGCATAATGAGAAAAAGCTCAAGCAGGGGCAGAGAGCCTGATCATTTACAAGTGTGCTATCAACGTTGTAACTTTATACAATGTATGTCCTTATACACTATCTGAATATTCTATATTTTGAATAGCGAAAATCGCACATTGATCTGTTTACCTTGCCCTTGAAAAACGTAATTTTTACACTGTTTTTTGCTTAAGAAAATAATGTTTACAGAAAATGAAAAACTATCGTTAATTATTAGTAGAGAAGATGCGTTCTCTTCCAGATATTTTGATTACCAAAAATCAGATAAATATATCTATTACAATAAAAATAATGAACAAATTGAAATTGGAGTCTATACACATTATTTAAATGGCATTAGCACGGATATTGCAATTGATTTATCAACAATGATTGGCTGCCCAATGCAATGCTTATTCTGTCAATCTGGGTGCGTTAAATATGAAAGAAATTTAAGCTCCGATGAAATCTCAGCAATAGCAAAAATAATTATTAAAAAACATGCGGATAACAATACAAAGCAAATAACTTGTAGCTTACAAGGGATAGGAGAACCTAGTTTAATTCCAGAAACGGTTATTGATTTGTATCAACAACTATTCAATTATGATAAACGGATAAAATATAGTATTTCAACAATTGGAGCAAGCATTGAAGGATTAAATACAATTATCAAATCAGGAATAGAAATAGAAAATCTGCAAATCACAAAATGCGGAACAACAAATCTATTTGAAAGAAAATTAACTCCTAATGGAATAAGTATTAATAAATTGTTGGATTTTATTAAAGAAGTTATAAAACGACAAAATATAAAAAAAGTAAAACTCAATTATATTTTGATAAAAGGCAAAACAGACCGCAAAGAAGATTTACAGAATTTAATAACCGTATTCAATAACAAAGGTATTACCATAAAAATCTCATATTTAAATAAAACAGAATGCTCTACTAAACATGGGCTATTACCTACGAGTTATAATGAAGCAATTTTGTTTTCTGAAGAATTACAAGAAAATGGTATAGATAGCTATGTTTTTGGCTCTTTTAAAAACATAGCTATGAGTTGCGGACAATTAGTAACAAAAAAAAATTGATATGCATCAAAAAATATTCGAGTACAAAAATTTAATTTTGTTTATAGCCCTTGCCCTGATTCTTTCTCTATTTGGTGCATTTTATCTCTATGACGATAAACTTCTCTTATGGAATAATATTATTTTTAACTTAGGTATGTCTATGCTTGGTACGTTATTTGGATTACTTCTTTTTTTTAATCCTAAAACATCGAGTTACTTCACTTTTATCAAACCAAATCATGAATTAGATAAACAATACTGGATAGAATTTATTCATGGAATAGATGAAGACCCGAAGACTGTCTGGTTTGTCGGTGATAAAAGTTATAAATGGATAGACCCTACAGACAAATACTTTGAGACTGTCAATAAGAAAATAATATCAAGATTAACGCAAAAAGATTCAAATAGCGATAAAGATGGATGGAGTATACATATTATTGTTTCAGATATTGAAAGTGCTAATAAATGGAAAACACTAATAGAGGAAATGAACACAATTGATAAAAGCATAAAAAACAAAAGAGTTAAAATCGGTTTATTACCTTCTGGAAAAATTAAATATTCAATTGTAGCTTATCATAAAAAAATGGTAATAGTGACTTTTATGAGTAGTGGACATAGAAATTATAGTCCAACTTTTGAAATAAATAGAGAAAATATAGTTTATAGGGAATATTTAAATGATTTAGAAACCCTATATGGAGATGAAAAAATTATATGGCTTTTAAATTATCAGAAGAATATTATCATTGAATAAAATGACTTCACTTAAGATAGGCGTATTTGGGCATGAAAAATCAAATACTACCGCATCGGTATTTGAGTCCGCCATAAAACTTGGAAAACTTATAGCCATAAATGGTCATACTCTTTACAATGGTGGTGGAGCAGGAGTAATGTTATCCGCAAGGCAAGGAGCATTTAGTGAAAATGGAAGTATTGTTTCAATTAATCCAGATCAAGCCATAGAAGATAGTCATAACAATATGCTTGGCAATATTGTTATGACAGGGCAAAATAAAATTGGTCGAGTACCAATTTTATGCCAAACAATTGATATTGGCTTCGCATTAAGTGGGGGCGCTGGCACATTATTAGAAATAATAACCTGCTATTTATTAGCAAAGCCTATTGTTGTTATTGATTTCGATAACTTTTCTGCTAGTAGCAGAGTTAAACAGGTTTTTTCCAAAACAAAGACAATTGCTTTGAAAGGGAAAAACTTTGAATTAGGCTACTTAGATGATAAGGATTCCAAGTATGTCTCGCCCATACTTATTCTTAATATTGACATTGGAATCGAAAATATATTTTTATTAGGAATCGAATATTATAATAATTTTGTAGGAAACAAAAGTTTATAATATTCTTCAAACACAATAATCATATTAATAGCTCACTTAGAAAAGTATTATCTTGCATTTAAATGAATCAACTACGGCATGAAATCAAAAGCTATCGTATTCAGCGCCATTCGGCAGATTAACCTTTGCGAGGTGACACTGAAACCAGTTTCGTCAACAGATGTCCTAGTTGAAACCTGGTGGTCATCAATCAGTACTGGCACGGAAAAAATGGCTTACAACGGTCTTATTCCTTCGTGGCCCTTTATCTTTCCCTTTATTCCAGGTTACGAAACAGTGGGAAAGATCATCGAAGTGGGTGAGCATGTCAACGAAAACCTGATCGGCAAGTTTGCCTACGTCGCCGGATCATTCGGGTATGAAGGAGTAAATGCCGCTTTTGGAGGGGCCTCAGAGTATATTGTCTGCCCTGTCGAGAGCATTACGGTTCTTGATAACATCGACCATCCAGAGTCAGGTATAGCCCTGCCGCTTGGCGCTACAGCCCTCCATATTGTTGATCTTGCACAAGTTGAAAACAAGAAAGTACTGGTGCTCGGCCAAGGTGCGGTCGGCATTCTCGCAGCAGAACTGGCAATGCTTATGGGCGCAAAACTGGTTGCCGCAACCGAACCCAACAAAAAGAGACTGAACCTCTCAACAGCCGACCTGAAGGTTGACCCTGAAACAGAAGACGTTTCGGCGGCACTCGCCGGACATGAGTTTGATGTGTTGATCGACAGTACCGGTATCATGAGCGCTATTGATACCGGCCTCCGGTTTTTGAAATTTCAAGGAACCGTGATTTTCGGAGGATATTATCAGAGAATCAACATCGATTACTCTCAAGCCTTTCAGAAAGAGCTCTCCTTCATTGCAGCCAAACAGTGGGCCAAGGGTGATCTGGAGCGGGTCAGGGAGCTGATCGCACAACACAAGCTTAATGCGGAAAGGATTTTTACCCATCAGCATACCGTTGAGAGGGATATCACCGAGGCTTATGTTCAGGCCTTCACAGATCCTGACTGCCTCAAAATGATCTTGCTCTGGAAAACCGGCATAGCAGAGAATGGAGCGCAACCCCCTGTCACAGAACAACCATAAGAGCGCAGATGACAGCAAGAACCATAGCTATTTACGGCAAGGGCGGCATTGGCAAAAGTTTCACGACAACAAACCTCAGCGCCACCTTTGCCATGATGAACAAACGGGTGCTGCAACTTGGCTGCGACCCGAAGCACGACTCCACAACCTCGCTTTTTGGAGGCATTTCACTGCCGACGGTGACTGATGTTTTTGCAGAAAAAAACGCCCTGAACCAGCAGGTCGCCATCAGCGACATTGTCTTCCGTCGGGATATCGCTGATTTTCCACAGCCCATTTATGGTATTGAGCTTGGCGGCCCACAGGTTGGCAGGGGTTGCGGCGGCAGGGGCATCATTTCTGGGTTTGACGTGCTTGAAAAGCTCGGCATCTTCAAATGGGAACTCGATGTCATCCTCATGGACTTTCTTGGCGACGTCGTCTGCGGAGGATTCGCAACGCCACTCGCCCGCTCGCTCAGTGAGGAGGTTATTCTTGTCACCAACAACGATCGCCAGTCTATCTTTACGGCCAATAATATCTGCCAGGCAAATAACTATTTCAGAACAATCGGTGGTAAATCAAGGCTGCTCGGCCTGATCATCAACCGCGACGACGGGAGCGGCATCGCTGAAAAGTATGCCGAGGCTGCCGGTATCACCATCCTGATGAAGGTGCCATACCTTGCCGATGCCCGCGACAAGGATGACAGCTTCGACTTTGCCGTCAGGCTGCCTGAGTTGCAGCAGAAGTTCAAAACTCTTGCCAGCGATATTCTTGAAAACCGTATAACCCCGTGCGAAGCTGTCGGGCTTGACTTTATGGGGTTTGTGCGGATTTTTGGGGAGGTGAGTAATGATGCCCCACTTGCGGCAACGGCTGATGAGCTGTTCGGGCACTCACCCCGTCTTTCTATGACCGGGAACAATCGTGTTATCGACAGCGACAACCTGAAGATGCTGCAATGTATCACAAAGCTTGGAGCTGAAGAGAAGGAGGTTTACCGGCTGGTGGAGCAGGAGAAGAGAGCTATCGGAGAGGTTGCTGCGCTCATCAATCTCGATGAGTCAGCGGTCAAGGAGCTGCTTGCGAGCGCACGGAAAGAGCTGAAAAGGCTTTTTTTTGAGGTGTGACGATTTATTTCGGCAGAATCAGCCGTCAAAATTCTGCCCGGGATTTGCTCCTTTTGCCGAAACACTATGACGGAGCCGCTACTCCTTTTCAAACCCCTGACTGGTGAACTTCAGCGTTCTGCTGTTCTCGGTTACGGTTCGAACGACGTTATCCGGGGCTCCATCGGGTAATTCGGCTTCGATTTCTATGGTGACATTGACTCGTGCTCCAACAATGCCTGCAAGATGGGCGATGACCTCCTCGGCAATTTTGCTGGCGTCACGCCCAACACGGGTGGCATCGAGGGTGGCGGTTCCATGAAACCGCATTGGCTTCGTTGCAACCATTGGCTGTGCCTCTAAAGGATGGCCGTTGCCCTGTTGCACCGTCCCGCCCTTGCCTTCGCCGCTCTCTCCATCCTTTGGTAATGGGGCGGGCACTGATAGTTCTGCACGCTCTGCTTCAATCTGCCTGCTGGCTACATCGGGTTTTACCACAAGCTCAGACGAGTGGGGATCGGTAAGGAAAGCTACAGTGCCATTGCGCAAGCCCCTGTAGCGGCCTGCGGCTTCGTCGAAGCTGTCGGCAAAACCAAAGCTGTCCTGCGACCATGAGAGTAACGTCAAGCCATCGCTGATAGCCCGCAAGAGCACCGCCGA
>Ga0114951_10006203_pt1 | contig 10668 bp, 5 predicted proteins | sample AM7aDNAmetaG_FD_88677 | JGI IMG/M metagenome (GOLD analysis project Ga0114951, IMG submission 88677) | Freshwater microbial communities from Finland to study Microbial Dark Matter (Phase II) - AM7a DNA metaG | ecosystem: Environmental > Aquatic > Freshwater > Lake | place: Finland: Lake Alinen...
AAAGATCGTCCTGCGCGATCTGCGCCATGCGGGGTGGATTGCATGAGACAACTGCCAGCGGTGAATCGATGAACATCCTGAACCCGATCGCGCTGGTTGCGGCGCTGCTTGCAATCCCGATTGTTCTCCTATACCTATTGCGCCTGCAGCGGCGCGAACAAACAGTATCAAGCACACTGCTATGGCGACAGGTCATTCTCGACCGCGAGGCCAATACCCTGTGGCAACGGCTCAGGCGCAACTTATTACTCCTGCTGCAATTACTCACACTGGCATTCCTCGTTTTCGCGCTCACGCGACCCTACCTGAATCTGCCGTCGACACTGAGCGGTCGAATTGTCGTGTTGCTCGATGGCTCGGCCAGTATGCGCGCAACCGATGTCTCCCCCACGCGGTTTGATGCAGCCAAAGCCGAAGTCCGCAAGCTGATTGACGAACTCGGCCCGAATAACGAGATGTCGCTCATTCTCGTGGATGGCTCTCCGCGCGCGCTGGCGAGCGCCACCACAAACAAGAGTGAACTCAATGCCGCGCTCGATGTCGCACAGCCTTCGCTGGCGGCAGCCAACTGGAGCGCCGGCGTAGCACTGGCAGCGGCTGCCGCCGGAAGCAATAGCACAGACAACGCCGCGACGACGCTGATCCTGAGCGACGGCGTCAATGCAGATGATCTGCAGTTATTGACCGGCAACGCGCGTTTTATCCCGATTGGCGTCAGCGGAGACAACATCTCAATATCCAATTTATCGCTGCGAAAAACCAACCGTGGGCTGGCCGCATTTGTGCGCGTCACCAATACCGGCTCCCAGGATGACCGCGTGCTTGTGTCAGTGCACTCGGAAAACGTCCTGCTGGATGCGCGCACGCTTAATATTCCTGCAGGTCAATCCGTAAGTTGGACTGTGAATGGCATCGATCCACTCACGGCGTGGGTGCGCGCGTCAATCGACCAGGCCAATCACAATGCATTGCCAGTGGACGATGTGGCCTACGTCGTCAACGCCAAAGACGCCACACGCCGCGCCCTGCTGCTCACGCCGGGGAATCAGTTCCTTGAACAAGCGCTTGCTGTGCTGCCGAACCTCCAAGTGACGCGGGCAATCACACCTTCAGAACAAGTTGATGGAAAACCCTACGACCTCTATGTGTTGGACGGGCTGAGTATGACGCTGCCCGCTCGCGCGAATGTGCTGTTTATCGGCGCACAGAGCATCTTCACCACAAGCGGTAGTTTCAGCAATACGGCCTTTGTGCGGGCTGAGCAACACCCGGTGCTCGAATCGGTCGACTGGCGCCCGGTGAACACCAGCGAAGTGCGCCGGGTGAATACCCCCGCATGGCTCAAGCCAGTCATAGAGGGACAGGGGGGGCGTCTGCTGTTTGCCGGTGAAATGACCGGCGAGAACGCACCGTTTGGGCGTGTGGTTTTAATCCCGTTTGAGCTGCGCCGCAGCGACTTACCGCTCCAGGTTGCGTTCCCTATTCTCATCGCCAACACGATTGAGTGGCTGGCGCCGCCACAGGGCTTGAACATACCGGCAAGTGTCAGACCTGGCGATGTTGTGGCCCTGCCCAGAGACGCGATTGTCCAGTTACCCGATGGCAACCGCGTGGCGGTCGATCAGCGCGGGTTCGCACAGACAGACCAACTGGGCGTCTACAAGGTTCAATTCAAGGATGTCAATAGCACATTCGCCGTTGTGTTCTCAAACCCGGCTGAATCTAAAATCACACCGAACCCAAACCTGCAGGTGGGCGGCGTCACGCCATCGTCAGAGGTAAAACCACAATACTCGCAACGCGAGATGTGGGGTTGGCTGGCGGTTGTGGCGTTGCTCCTGCTGATGGCCGAGTGGTGGATCTATCAACGCGGCTTGCCCGTCCTACGACGTAAAAAGCTGTAGCTTCTGTTTACGGGTAAGGCGTTTGATCCGCCTTTCCTCGCGCATCGCATCCGACCATGTAGGCACTTCGAATTGCCACACAAGCTCGACGGGTAGACGCGTGGCTGTGTACTTTGCCCCCTTGCCGCTGCGATGCATTTTCAGCCGCTTGATGACGTCCTTCGCAATGCCGGTATAGAGAGTGCCATCACGACACTGCAGGATATAAACGAAGGGCACAGGATGGAAGGTCTGCCCCACCAAAGCGATTACGGATCGGTGGGGCCATAGATTTCGGTCAGCCGTTATCCACGCGCTGCCCGTCCTGTAACTCGACGACCTCGTCCACATACTCCAACACAATCGGGTCGTGGCTTGTCATCAGCATCGTGACGCCTTCGGTCTCGACGATGTGGCGGAACAGGGAGAGGATCTCTCGAGCAGTAGTGCTATCGAGTTCACCGGTCGGTTCGTCCGCCAGGATGAGCCGGGGATTGTTGGCCAGGGCGCGCGCAATCGCGACGCGTTGCTGCTGCCCACCCGACATCTCATACGGACGGTGGTTGGCCCACTTGGTCAACCCCACAAGTTCCATGCAGTACTTCGTGCGGGCGCGACGCCCCTTCTGCCCGGCGATGCGGATCGGAAGCTCGATGTTCTCCCATGCTGATAGCGTGGGAAGCAACGCAAATGACTGGAATACGAACCCGACTTGCTGGCGACGCCATGAAGTCAGTTCTGAGTCAGACATGCGTGTGATATCGCGCCCGAAGCAGCGCACTGTGCCGCTATTCGGGTGATCCAGACCGCCAACGCAGTTGAGGAGCGTTGTTTTACCGCTTCCAGAGCGCCCTTTGACGCCAATCCATTTACCTGCCGGGACAGCGAGGTTGATAGCGCGCAGCGCCATCACATCGCTACCGCCGACGCGATAGGTGCGCACCACATCAATCACCTCAACTGCCATTTCCGCGATTGCCGCGGTTGCCGCGCCTGGTTGCGCCACTTGAAGGTTTTGTTTTTTTAAGTCAGACTTTGCGCGAAAGATATTCATCAGCTCATCCCTTCGACGTTGGTTTACGACGCGACAACCATCCCAGCACACTTTTACGTTCCGCCGCCTTTGGCGCGATAGCACTCTGTTCGCTAGCAGCAACCGCCTCTTCAGCAGCCTGCTTCTCCACCGGCATCACCAGGATGCCATTCTCAGCAGGCTCAAGATGGGCGCGCTCCTTGATGCCATACTTCTCGCGCATTTCCTTCGGTATCTGCAGGCGACCAGCGGAGTCAAGCACCGCATATTCCACAAAATGCTCTTCATGTTGCGGCTGGTCTTTACCGCCTGCCGTTGCCGCCGCATTCAGTGCGGGTTTACTGCGCACCGTCTCGCCGGCCAGCTTGCCATCGCGAATCGCCACAACACGATCTACGTGGCGCGCGATCTTGGGGTCATGGCTGACGATCAAAGTCGTCACACCATACTTGAGGCATAGATCGCGAAACACCTGGTAGATGGCCAACGCAGTGCTTGAGTCCAACTCGCCGGTGGGCTCGTCAGCCAGAAGCAGCGTGGGAGCGTTGGCAAGCGCGACAGCAATCGCCACGCGCTGCTGTTCGCCTCCCGACAACTGCCCCAGGTAGTGATTGCGGCGGTTGGCTAACCCGACGGCGTCAAGAAGTTCAAACGCGCGCTTCTTGGCGGCGCCGCCCGCGCGTCCCGCCAGAATCATCGGCAGTTCAACGTTGGCAGCCGATGACAGATACGGGATGACGTTGCGGGCGCCTTGCTGCCAGACAAAACCGACCTGGGTGCGACGGTATGTGGTCAGAGCTGTATTCGACAGCTTGAGCAAATCCCGTCCGCCGACGATGACACGACCGGCGCTTGGGCGATCCAGACCGCCAAGGATGTTGAGCAATGTGGACTTACCGCTACCGCTGGCGCCCACAATCCCCAATAACTCACCCTGCTTCACTTCCAGGTCAAGACCCTGCAGCGCCACCACCTCAAGGTCGGCAATTTTATGTATCTTGACCAGGTTATCACAAAGAATAAAAGGTCCTTCACTCATTCTGTTTCACCTAACTTGACAGCCTGGAAGATCTTCATCCTCATCAGGAATGCCAGCAATACAACCAGCGCCACGACAAACAATCCACCAAACAAGGCATAGATCCTGATTATCTCGGGCCAGGCGATGATGATGAAGAATGGCAGCAGTGTTGACTCTGGCGTGATGCCGACCTGCATAAACGGAATGTAGACGCGACTGGCTGCCACACCCAGCAATGTGCCAGCGCCCATGCCAACCCCCAGGAGTATAAACAATTCCCATCCCAGGTATGCGCCCATCTGAGCTGCGCTTAAACCAATCGCGCGCAAGACGCCTAGTTCGATCAACCTTCGCCTGAATGAGAACACCGCATACAGGAAGAAACCCAGGACAGTCAGCAAGGCCGAGGCCGCAAACCCGACTGACAGCACGCCAAATAGGCCCTGCCGTTCGGGACGGGTCTGCTCCTTCTCGATCTGTGAGCGCACATCCTCCCAGCGCAGCAGTGATACGCCCAACTTGCGCACGCCATCTGCGATGGTATCGACGCTTGCGCCGTCCTTGATTTTCAGCCACACATCGTAAGGCACCTGTGTCCCAAACTGCTCAAAGACATTGTCCAGATCGGCAACAAAGAGCATTTTTGCGTCTTCTTTGTTGGGATACCACGTTGGCCAGTAGGTAAACCAGCCGGCGATCTTGAAGGTCATTTCCACATTGCCATCCGGCCCGATTACCGTAAGGCGCACATCGTCCCCCACCTTCAGCGCATTCGAAGTAAGGATCGATTGATGCACCAGGATGCCGTTTTGCATTGATGCCAGCGAATTCATCAGTGCGCCCAGCGACCAGCCGCCGGCAAAGTCGTTGCGCCAGAAGGCGATGCGGCTGTAGTCCACGCGGTCAATGCCCAATATCTGCGCCTTGACCGTGCCGGAACTGAACTTCGCAGTTGCCTGATAGAGTCCCACCCGTGTAGCAGCCGTGACGCCGTCCACCTTGAGGTGATCGGAAACTGGCGTGAATTGGAAGCGCGGCCCAAGTTGCGTCGTGGTGTCGCCCGCAGCCGTTGAGCCTGTGGTCTGCCCGGCCCCGATCGCGCCCATCGTGCTACTCTGCGTATCCTCGGCCGTCTCGAACAGATGCACATCACCGCCAACGCCATAGCGAACCTGGTCCACGAGACCACGATCAAGCGTGGAAGCCAGCGACGCGGTAAAAGTAGCCAACGCCAGTGTCAGAATGAGCAGAAGCATCGGCGCGACATAAAGCCCCGGCGAGCGGGAGAGTTGCCGCACTGCGAGCAGGAACGTCGTTCCGGGCAGTTTGGCAAATAACCACGAGATGAACCGCAAAAAGAACGGGAACAACCTGATCAAAAACAGGGTGAGCGAGATCATCATCAGGACTGGCACCAGAAACAACAACGGGTTGCTGAATGGATCGCCGCCTGATATCTGCACAACGCCGCTCACAGCGATCGTGCCCTGTTTCTGCAGCAGGTAAGTGCCATAGGCAGCCGGAATCATCGTGAGTAAATCCAGCCAGGCTCTTTGCCATCCCGGCGGTCGCAGTGTGCGCGCGCGCTCTTGTTTATAGGTGATGATCGTATGTCGCGACGCCTCCCAGATCGGGAAGACAGTGGCAATAATCGCCACCACGGCTGCCACCAACGCGACTTGTATGCTTGAACTGGTGATCACCACCGGCAAGCTGGCGCTATCGACAAACACGAGAAAGCTGCGCGCCCGTCCGACCAGTTGCGCAATGCCGCCCGCCACTGGAACCGCAACCGCGAGTGCAATCACTGCCAGCACCAACGCTTCAATAAACGAGATGCTGATCACCTGCAAGGCTGAGGCCCCTCGGCTGCGCAATACAGCGATTTCGTTGCGCTGCCCGTTGACCGTGAGCCCGGCCACAAGCGTGATGAACGCAAATACGAGCAGCAGAATCGGGAGGCTGAACGCCAGCAATTGCACAAGCAGTAACCGGCTGGCCTGCTGATAACGCCACAATGCGTCCACGGGTGATTCGTCCAGCTTGACATTTGGCAACAGAGAGGTGGCGCGCGTCAGGGTATAGTTGATGCGCCCGAGCAACCCCATCACGTCATCCGTGCGGACATTGTCGCCATTCATCACCATGTACCACAGCGCCAGGTACACCTCTTTATCAATTCGTGGCGAGAGGTTCTGAAGATAGGTGGCTTCGGTCGTCACCATCACATCCTTTAGATATGCTGGATCGTAAAACCAGTAATCTTCAGTTTTATCTTTAGCCACCCACACTCCGGCGATGACGACGTTGACCTGTATTTTTGCATCACGACGGTCAAACGCCACGAATTGCTCGCCCACCTGCAAGCCAAGCTGATCGGCGATTTCCTTACTGACGGCGACTTCGATTGGCGCGCCAGGCGTGATCGAGTCGTTCGGAAACGTCCCTTCCACCAGAGTGATATGTTTGGCAAAGTCGCTCAGAAAGCCAAGCGAAATCCATGTCAGCGGATTACGCTTGCCGACATAAGCGGCGTCAGAAGCGGGGTAAACCTGAAATGTGTCAGTTTTGAAATACCGCACCAGGCTCTCACGAGGAAGGCCGAGCAGATACGGAACTTGCCCAACCATCAGATCATCGGTTTGCGCGACATCTGAGTAGTCAACAGGGCCGTACCAGCCCCCGATGTAGCGAAACATGAAGGCGTAAGGCGGTCGCGTCACGCCTTCATGCACATTCATCTCTGTCTTGAAGATGCGGTTATAAACCGCATCTGCGTATAGCGGAATGCTCAGTGTCAGCGCAATAACCACCATCAATCCGACAGCGCCGGCAAGCGCAAGCCATCGCGTCGACCACAGTCGGCGTGCAGCGACGACAAACACTGACAGGAATGTTCGGATTGGTTGCATCACGGCGCCACCGCCACCTGTCCTTCCTTAAGACCTTCTTGAATCTCCACACGATCTTCACTGGCGATGCCGACCTTGACATCGACGCGACGTTGACCATCGCCTTCCTGCACGACGACGAACTTGCGCCCTTCAAACGTGCGAACCGCCTGTGGCGGGAGCCACAATACGTCGGTCTTCTTCTCCAGAATTACGGTAGCGCGGGCAAGATCGCCGAGTTGCAGCTTCGTGTCTTTCAATGACGCGGCGTCAACGGCGATGCGGGTGGACTTGTCCTTCTCGGCCTGCGCCTGATCATTCGTCGCTGCGCCGCCGCTGCCATATGGATAGGGCAACTGGCGTATCTTGCCTGCCAGCGGCAAATCCGGGAAGCTCACAAGTGTCACTGTCACCGGCATTCCTTCTTTAAGTTCTGTGAGGACAGTGCTGTTTGGATCCGCATTGACCTCGAGCGTGCTTGGATCGGCGACAACAGCGACCGCAGCATAACCCTCAACGGGCGAACCCGGGCTGACTCGGATGGACGTGACACGCCCATCAAACGGCGCGATGATCTGTGATTCTGAGACCTGCGCTTTAAGAACGCTCAACGACAACTCAGCGCGCTTGACGTCGTTGATAAGCAGCGGGTCGACGCCTTGCTTCGCAGAATCGAGGCTGATATTAGCGAGTGAAAGCTGCTTCGCGGACATGCTGAGGTCGTTGTCATGCCCGGTAGTCATTTGCGCAATGGCAATATCGTAACTGGCCTTCGCTGTCTGATAGTCCAATGTCGCGCGTTGCAGGTTCATGCCTTGCTGCGACCCGCCTCGTCCTGGCAACGGCGAACTATCATAAGCGGATTGTGCGCTCGCAAGATTCAGGCGGGCTGATTCCAGTGCGTTATCAGCGTGGATGCGCAATGGTTCCATGTCCTGGTTCTTCAATCGCAGATAGTCCTGATACCGCATGGCCGTTTCAACCTCCGCTTGTTGAACGGCCGTATCATTGGCCTTCTGAGCGCGTTCGAGATTTACCTTCACACGTTCCAGGTCAAGCTCTAACTGCGAAACCTGGCGCTCAAGAGGTGCGATTTCCAGATCGGCCAGCAAATCGCCGCTCTTCACCTGGGCGTCGCGTTCGACTTTGACGTTGCGAACTCGCCCGGACACCTTAAAGAATAGTTCCACTTCCTTGACTGGTCCGATGCGCCCGGTAAACTGCACCTGGCGGACCACGTCTCCCTTCTGCACCGTGTAGGTGGGTTTCGTCGGGATAATCGGGGTTGGGACGGGCGTCGGCGTTGGCGGTTCTTGTTCCGTCTGTTGTTGATTACAGGCCACCGTCATTAGTGCCGCAATCAATGCCACGAATAAAGGCACGGTGCGTCTTTTCATTTACAACAATCCTCCATGACATAGTTGATTTTTGAGTTCTGAAATCTACGTATAACCCATTGGACATGAACGAGGCGATAACACTGGCACTAGACCAGGAGCATGCGCGACGTTGGATCAAATTACTTATTGCCTCAGATATATAGATACTCTCGCTCACAAAGAATTAAAGCACACCTATGCATACTTGACAAATCACACAAAGTCCATACAATTAGTGTCATTAGTACACAAAGAGGTGTTGACGGTATTTTTGGTGGTTTCACTTAGTGTTTTATTTACACTATACAAAGCGCAATTGCAGGAGATAAGCATGTTACTCAGAGAACGGTCAGCCGGTTATATCGACTTTCTTGAACAATGGCTCGCTAACCTGCCAGCCCGGTCGCTGTCCAGCGTGATAACACAGCCACAAGCCACTGCGATTCTGTGCGTGGATGTGATAAACGGCTTCTGCACGATTGGGCCCTTAGCGAGTCCACGGGTGCAGGGCATCGTTGAACCTATCGCAAAGCTGTTTAGGGCGGCCTATGCATTGGGCGTGCGGCAGTTCGTCCTCCCCCAGGATGCGCATGCCCCATCAGCAGTCGAGTTCAGCCATTACCCGCAACACTGTGTGCGCGGTGATGTGCAATCACAAACGGCCCCCGAACTGGCGGGGCTGCCGTTTGCCGGCGACTTCGTGGTAATCGAGAAAAACTCCATCTCGTCATCCGAGCACACCGCGCTCGACGCATGGCTCGATGCACACAAAGACATACGGACATTCATTGTCACAGGCGACTGTAGCGATCTGTGCGCCTATCAACTCGCCATGCACTTGCGCCTGCGCGCCAATGCGAGCCAGACAAATGATGTGCGCGTGATATTGCCGGCCAACTGCGTCCAGACGTATGACACGCCAATAGTTGTGGCACAGCAATTCAACATTCCTCCACATGACGGCGATTTGCTGCATGCAATATTCCTTTACAACATGGCGACCAACGGCGTGGAAGTAGTGAGCAGTCTGGAGTGAATTAGTCGTAAGGAGCCGAAACTATGGGATGGGTCGTCATCGCAACGTACAATTAGGCCGCAAATGAAAAGGCTCTTACTCGTTGCTGCAACGTTGCTGTCACTGCTCGCTGCTTGTTCTCCTTTGGGGTCTACACCTGCCAGGACACCGCTGCCGATCACACCGATGTTCTTTCCGACGGATACGCCGACACCCGTGCCGACGCCGATTTATCTGAACATCATCTGGAGTTTTCACCAGCCGCTCTATTCAACAGATACGCAAACAAACTTGGTGACCTTACCGTGGGTGCGCATCAGCGCAACACGTTACTACAACAGCGCCGCCGCGTTGCTGCAAAAATATCCCAAGGTGCATGCCGCGGTAAACATCAGCCCCCTGCTCCACCAGCAATTGGACGATATCACTACCGGAACACGAGACATCTACTGGGAACTGTCGACACGCCCGGCGAACAGCCTGAGCGATGAGGATCGGCAATTTATACTGGCGCACTTCCTGGATGACGCCAACCCTGACAGCATCAAATCGTCTCAACGATACCAGGAGTTGCTCACAAAACGCGGTGGAAGCGGCGACGCAATAGTGCGCGCGGCAGGAGCCTCATTCACTGAACAGGAGATACGCGACCTGCAGGTGTGGTTCAATCTCTCCACATTTAACCCCAGTCTATTAGCGACACCGCAGTTAACGGCACTCGTTGCCAAAGATCGCGACTACACCGAGGATGACAAGCAAGTGGTGCTTGAGGCGATGCTCGCCACGATCCGCGCCATCGACCCGCTCTACGCCCAACTTCAAGAGAGTGGGCAGGTTGAACTGACCACATCACCCTATGCTGAGCCGATTGTCCCGTTGCTGCTCGACACCAACAGCGCATCTGCCGGCGACAGCAAAATACAACTGCCCGATCCGCCATTCAGCGTTGCTCAGGATGTCGCCGAGCAACTCAAACGCGCCACGGACATGTATCAAAGCCGTTATGGGCGTCCAGCCCGAGGCATGCTCCTGCCTGGCGGCGCGATCGCACAGAACAGTGTGCAACCACTCAGCAGCGCCGGCATTCAATGGACCGTTACAGGGCAGGATGTTCTTGTTGAAACGCTTAAGCGCGCCAATAGCATTAGCAGCAGCAGTGGGCCACTGAATGCGGATTCACTCAATCGACCCTATGCGCTCACCTCTGATGACGGCAAGCGGCTGAATGTGCTTTTCAGTCACACCGATCTCTCGGATCACCTGCTAACCTACGCAACCACCGACGCACAGTCGGCCGCTGAGGACTTCATCAACCGCATCCATGAAATCAAGGCACAGTTGGCAACCGAGAAAGCGACCGGGCCACACCTCATTACCGTTGTCATTGACGGCGACCGCACACTGCCGGTCTTTTCCGACGATGGGCAGGGTTTTGTGGACGCGCTG
>Ga0114951_10006204_pt1 | contig 10667 bp, 10 predicted proteins | sample AM7aDNAmetaG_FD_88677 | JGI IMG/M metagenome (GOLD analysis project Ga0114951, IMG submission 88677) | Freshwater microbial communities from Finland to study Microbial Dark Matter (Phase II) - AM7a DNA metaG | ecosystem: Environmental > Aquatic > Freshwater > Lake | place: Finland: Lake Alinen...
AAGCTCGCCAAGGAGATCGCCAGCGTGCTTATCGTCAACGGCAAGCTGGATTTGCTCAAGGAAACGCTCGCCAGGCTTGTCAATCAGCATACTGCCAGCAGCGAACTGCTCCTGTGGTTTGCCCGCGAGCGCACCGAGGATTTTGTGGACATCCTCGGCCCGGAAGTTTTCCGCGCCATGCTCACCGCAATGGAACGCGACCAGTTTCAGGAAAAACGTTCCAACCGCCTGCGCGATTTCATCCTCGAAGACCAGGCACTCATCGCCGAGCTGACCGCCACGGCGGACATCGAAGTCATCAAGGATTTAACCCGCGCACTGAAGCTCTCGCCCGTGTTTGACGACATGGACAAGCGTTCGCTGCTCGCGCGGCTCGTCAAGGCGCATCCCGCCGTGCAGTCGCTCGTCAGTGGCGAACAGACCAAGCAGGAATCCACGCTGCTCGTCTCCTGGGAAAGCCTCGAACGCCGCCGCGCCGAGTATCACGAGCTGGTTGAGAAAAAGATTCCCGCGAACTCCAAGGAAATCGCCATCGCGCGCAGCTACGGCGATTTACGCGAAAACCACGAATACAAGGCCGCGAAGGAAATGCAGAAAATCCTCATGCGCCAGAAGGACGACCTCGAAGCCGCGCTCAACCGCGCGCGCGGCCAGGATTTTGCCAATGCCAAGACCGACGTCGTCGGCCCCGGCACCATCGTGCTGGCCACCGACCTCGCGACCAACCAGCCGGAGTCGTTCACGATTCTCGGCGCGTGGGATTCCGACCCGGACAAGGGCATCATCAGCTACCTCACGCCCGTCGCGATGGCAATGGTCAACCGCAAGGTCGGCGACGAGGTGGAATTTGAACTGCACGGCAGTAAGCGCCGCCATCGCATCGAAAAAATCGAGGTGTGGAAAACGGAAGCGGCGAGCCAGCCGGCGTAATCAGAAAATTAAATCAGGAAGGCAGGAAATCAGGAAAGTTCTGATTCCTGCCTTCTTGCTTTCCTGATATAATTTCGGCTCGACACGCGGTCAGGGTGGAAATATGGTCGGGGCGTGAAACCACGCAGGCAAGAAAACCAATGGCCGACTTAAAGGTTAAAAAACATCCACGCAAAACACTTAAACAATAAATATTATGGACAACTACCAATGCCAGAAATGCTCTCTACTCATCCAAAGCAGTTCCACTCCCAGACCCATTGGATGCACCAGTGCAGATTTTCACAAGTGGAATAATCTAGGTCCAGTCGGCGACTCAAATTACCAATGCAAAAAATGCGGTATTCTCATTAAGGCAACGGGAACGCCACGCCCCATCGGATGCTCCAAAGCTGACTTTCACCAGTGGAGTAAGCTCTAATCGGCATGAACCATTCTTGCTTCGATAAAACTGCTTACCGGGCAGCGAAAGATCGAATAATTGAGTTGATCAAAAACTCCCACGACTGGAAAAACACCGAGGGGTTCATCGCTGACGGTATTATCTGTCCCAACGAGTATGAGAAGCAGTCTGTTCGCATTCTTTGCATATTGGCAGAATCTTACGGCTATGATGGCTGTGAGGTGACCTATATCGAAACTCAACCCATTGACGACGTCCTCGGATTGAGCAATCCGACGGTGCAAACTCCCCGGAAACTCTCGACTCTGCTCTGGCTCCTTCAGCAATCATTTGAGCAAGGCTCTAAAATAAAATGGGACGATATGCCCTGGCTCTTCACAATAAACAAAGACAATACGGACAAGCTCCAAAAAACACTCTCGAAGGTGGCGTGGGTCAATGTTAAAAAGGCGTCTCAGCCGATTGGAACAAAAATGGATCCAGAGGAAGTTTACGTCCATGCGCTCCGGAACCAAACGATCCTATGTGAACAGATTCAAATAATTTCACCCCACTTGATCATTGTGTGCGGCGCAGTTGCTTTTCATGCCTTGAATGAAATGAAATTGCTCGGCTCGGAAGTTGTGTCAGGGCAAAAGTGGAAGATTCAGGATGTCAACGACGGTCCACTGGTTCTTGAGGTTTCCCATCCGAGCACTTGGCGAGGATATGAGAAACTCTATGGAAACTTTGAAGACATCTATGCCCAAATGGACTGCCGCTTGGCTAGATTTCAATTTTTTGGCTAACTCCGCGTAAATAAAAAACACCCCGCAATTTCTCGCCGGGCGTTTTAATTTTGGTAGGGCGGCGCTGCTGCGCCGCCTGACTTTTAATTTGGGCTCGACACCAGCGCAGGGCGGAAATAGGGTTGGGAAAATGTAATCGAGATAGGCTACAAACCAATTTGGCCGACCTAGTTGATAGGCATCGTTACCACCTGCATGATTGTTCGCCTATACAAAGACGATGATTTGGAATCGGTAGCCACATTGTTCACGGAGACAGTGCATCATGTGAACATTCACGATTATTCTTCGGAGCAGATTGCAGCTTGGGCACCACAACCGCCTGACCTTATCCGTTGGCGCGAGCGTCTGGCCGGCCTGACTCTTTGGGTTGCTGATTCCAACAGTCGTCTTATCGGTTTTTGCGGTCTTGGCGCAGATGGACACGTCGACCTACTTTACACGGATTATCGTTTCCAGCGGCAGGGTGTGGCTCGAAGTTTGTATCAGCAGGTGGAGACAGAAGCGCACCGTCGCGGAGCTCGTCGTTTGTCCACCGAAGCGAGCATCACCGCGCACCCATTTTTCGAGAGCATGGGATTTGGCATCGTCCGCGAGCAGATTGTTGAGTTTCGTGGTATTTGCTTTAAGAATTATACGATGGAAAAATACATCCACGATGTCTAACAAAAAGATAGACTGCAAATTCCCTTCGCCGAAATAAAAACACCCCGCAATTTCTAGCGGGGCGTTTCGTATTTCAGTTAATTGATCACGCCTTGCCGCCGTAGCTCGCAAAGTCGTCCGCGTCCAACACGTCGAACCACGTCGTGATGTCCGTGCGTGCGGGGGCGACGGCTTTGTGGATGCCGTTGAAATACTCGCGTCCGTCGGGATTGTTCGGCGCGCGGTTCTCCTGCCACTGCGTCCACGCGGCGATTTCCGGCGCGGTGCGCTGGTGCTTGGCGTGTTTCTCGATCCAAGCCAGAACTTCCGTGTCGCTCTTGGAGAGTTCCTTTTTCAACGCCTCCGGGTCAATGCCGGCAAATTCCAGAAACTGCTGGTCGAGCGGGCAGGCATAATGGTATTCGCCGTTCTTGCCGTCCAGCGTGGCGCGGCCCTTGTCGAGGCAGCGCGGCAGTATGGCGTAGCCGCCGAGCCGCACGCGCGGGCTGCGCGGCGGGAATTTCGTGAGGTCGGGTGTGTGTAATGACATAATTTTTATTTTGATTTCAGTTGCAGCGCCGCCTTTCATTGCGACGCGAACCAAATTGCACCGAAAATGCCGAATTGCAAGTGCCGCCGAAAAATTTTATTTTGTCTGCGTGAAACACTCTGGAAAAGCCTCGGCGGCGGCAATGAAACTGATTGCCCTGTCCGGCGCGGCCGTGCTGCTGCTGCTGCTCGCGGCGCTCATCGGCAAGTATCTAGGCACGCTGGTGCTGGAAATTGGCTGGGTGTTCGGCGTCCTGTGGGTGTTGTTTGTGGTCTTCACGTTTTATTTTTTCCGCGATCCCGATCCACTGCCACCCACCGGGCCGGGACTCGTCATCGCCCCCGGTCACGGCAAGGTGGACACGATTGATGCGACGACCGAACCGGAATTCATGGGCGGCGAATGCCAGCGCATTTCCATTTTCCTGTCCGTGTTCGACGTTCACGTTCAAAACGCGCCGGTCACAGGTCGCATCACCTTTTTCAAACACTCGCCCGGCCAGTATCTCAATGCCATCAACGCCGACTGCGCGAAGTTCAATGAAAACGTCCTGCTCGGCATCGAATCGGTGGATCCACGCGACACGAAAGTCGGCGTGCGGCTCATCGCCGGTCTCATCGCGCGGCGCATCGTGCCGTTCGTGGCGCAGAACGATGCCGTGCTGCGCGGCGAACGCATCAGCCTGATTCAATTCGGCTCGCGCGTGGATGTTTACTTGCCGAAAAATGCGAAGGTGAAAGTGAAGCTCGGCGACCGCGTGGTCGGCGGGTTGACGATGCTCGCCGCGTTTGAATGATTTATGGCCGCCACCCCACAGCCTCCGGACGGCGATCCGGCTGAAAGCCCGAAGCTGAGAATTTATTTTTTGCCGAACCTGCTGACGGCGGGAAATCTCTTCTGCGGCTTTGTGGCACTGACCCAGATTGTCGAGGCTAACCTTACGCCGGGCATGGATGGCCACGTCAACTGGACACCCATCAAAATGGCGCTCGGGTTTATTTTGCTCGCGTGCATCTTTGATTTGTTCGACGGCCGCGTGGCGCGCATGGGCGGCCATGAAAGTCCGTTCGGCCGCGAATTTGATTCGCTGGCGGACTTGATTTCGTTCGGCGTCGCGCCGGCGTTTTTGGTGCATCGCGTGGTGCTGCGCGGGGCGTTGCCGGACGAATACACCCAACTCGGCTGGTTCATCGCCTCGATTTATCTCATCTGCGGCGCGTTCCGGCTGGCGCGGTTCAATTGCCTCTCCGCGATGAACCTGCCGGGTGCGGGCAAGGATTTTCTCGGCTTCCCGATTCCGTCCGCCGCCGGCCTGGTCGCATCGCTCACGCTGTTCATCATCAAGCTGAACGAGAAGGAAAAAGATCTCGGGCACTGGGGCTATCTGCTACCGGTCGTGCTGGTGTTTCTGTCCGCAATGATGGTGAGCGAGGTGCGCTATCCGAGCTTCAAGTCGCTTGGGCTGCGCTCGACCACGACATTTCTAAAGCTGATTGTCGTCGTGCTGTTCGCCGGCTGCCTGTTCATCCTGCGCGAAAAGGTTTTGTATTACGTCCTGCCGCTGTTCTTCACCGGCTACCTGCTCTACGGCTTTGTCCGGCCGCACATTTCCCGCGCGTGGCGGCGGGAAATCGAAGAAGACGAGGACGAGGCGGAGGCGGGAAGCTGACATGGCCGACACGCATCCCATCTTGCTGGCGGCGCTGGCGGGCTATTTTTGCGGGCTGATTTTTTCCTCGATCCCGGTCGGCCCGGTCAACCTCACCATCCTCAACGAGGGTGCGCAGCGCGGTTTTCGCTGGGCGCTGCTCATCGGCTTCGGCGCCTCGACAATGGAAGCGATTTATTGCGGATTTTCGTTCACCAGCTTTTCCACGCTGCTCGACCACGGCATCGTGCAGGCATTCATGCAGTTGTTCAGCTTTGTTTTCATCCTCTTCCTCGGCTTCAGATTTCTGCTGGCCAAGACCGTCCATGTGGCGACCAAATTGGACACCGCCTCCGAAAAAATCGAGACGCGCATCGAACAAAAGTTTCATCCGCACTCCGCCTACATGACCGGCTTCGCCCGGGTGATGGGCAACCTCGGCGTGCTGCTGTTCTGGATCGTCCTCGCCACCAACTTGATGTCACACGGCTGGGTGGACAACACGCTCGGCGCCAAGGCCGCGTGCATCGGTGGCGTGCTGCTTGGCACGAGCACCTGGTTCACCATTTTGAGTTTCGGCGTGTCGCGCGGCCACCGGCGGATGAGCGAAAAAACGCTGCTGCGCCTCCAGCATTTTTCCGGCATATGCCTGATCATTTTCGGCCTCATCCAGGGCACACACATCGCGTGGCAACTGGCCAAACATAACCGGCACCAGCATCAGCACGAGGAACAGATGCTGCCCGGCCAGACCAACAATCTTCCGAACAACAATTAATTTATGCTTAAAGCTGGAATCGTCGGACTGCCCAACGTGGGCAAATCAACTTTGTTCAACGCCGTCACCCGCACGCGCAAGGCTGAGGCGGCGAACTATCCATTCTGCACCATCGACCCGAACGTCGGCATCGTCACCGTGCCGGACGAACGGCTGTTTGTGTTGCAGAAAATCGCGAAAACCGGCGTCGTTATTCCGGCGGCGATTGAGTTCGTGGACATCGCCGGCCTCGTCAAAGGTGCGTCGCAGGGCGAAGGGCTGGGCAACAAATTTCTCACGCATATTCGCGAAGTGGACGCCATCGTGCAAGTCGTCCGCTGTTTTGAAGATGCGGACATCCATCACGTCACCGGCAGCGTGGATCCCGTGCGCGACATCGAAATCATCACGACAGAACTTGTGCTGGCCGATCTCGAAGCGGTGCAAAAACGTCTCAACAGCGTTTCCAAAGACGCCAAACGCGGCGACAAGGAGGCGCTCGCGCAGGAAGCCGTGCTGAAAAAAATCGAGCCGCACCTCAACCAAGGCAAGCCCGCACTCACACTGGAACTCGCACCCGAGGAAAAAGCCATTTCGCGCCTATTCTGGCTGATGACGGACAAGCCGACGATTTTTGCCTGCAACGTGAAGGAAAACGATCTGGCCACTGCCGATAAAAATCCGTTCATCGTCAAAGTCCGCGAATACACCGCGCACCATTTCGCCTGCGAAGCCGTCGTCATCAGCGCGCAGATTGAGAGCGATTTGATAGATTTGTCCGAGGCCGAGGCGAAGGAATTTCTGAAGGAGCTGGGCGTGAACGAATCCGGCGTCGGCGCGCTCATCCGCGCGACGTATCATTTGCTGGGCCTGCGGACATATTTCACTGCGGGCGAAAAGGAAGTCCGCGCCTGGACCATTCACATCGGCGACACCGCGCCGAAAGCCGCCGGCGTCATCCACTCCGATTTCGAGCGCGGATTCATCAAAGCCGAAACCGTCGCCTACGATGACTTGGTAAAATTAGGTTCCGTCGCCGCTGCGCGGGAAAAAGGACTTTACCGGATGGAGGGCAAAGAATACGTCGTAAAAGACGGCGATGTGCTGCTGTTTAAGTTTAATGTTTGAAATTTGGGTTGGCCAATTTATTGTGGGGTTCAAATAGTGCCAAAGTTGCCGTTCCTGCTGTCGCGCCGAAGTGAAAATTGTTTCAAGCGCAACAAAACCGGCTATGGCCATCACGTCAAATAACACATGGCTTTCAAAAATTTCCCTGAACAATCCCAAGGTGTCCAGCTTTTGCAGCGCTCGCTGGCCCGTGGACGGCTTGGCCATGCCTACCTTTTTACCGGCCATCAACTTGAGGGACTCGAAATGCTGGCTCGCACGCTGGCAAAAACTTTGAACTGCCAGAATCCGGTCAAAATCTCTGGTGTCGCCACCGACTGCTGCGACGAATGTTTGACTTGCAAAAAAATTGACAACGAAAACCATGCCGATCTCCACTGGGTGCGGCCCGAATCCAAGTCGCGCATCATCTCCGCTGAACAGACGCGCGAACTCACGAGAGAGATCCAACTCAAACCCACCGAGGCCGGTTATAAAATCGCCATCATCGCCGGAGCCGACCGGCTGAATTCACAGGCCGCAAACGCCTTTTTGAAAACACTCGAAGAGCCACCGCCCAAATCCATCCTCATTCTCCTTTCCATCGAGCCGGCGCGGATTTTGGAAACCATTTTGTCCCGCTGCCTGCGCCTGAATTTTTCCACCGAAACAGCACACACACTTTCCGCCGAGCAATCCATCTGGCTGCAACAATTTAGTTCCGCCGCCGCCGGCGAACAAAAAAGTTTGTTTGGCCGCTATCGTCTGCTCGATTCATTGTTGCAATACCTCAACACCCTTCGCGCGCGCGTGGACGAAACTTTGACCGCGCGCTCGCCGCTGGAGAAATACGACGACGCGGAAAAAGATTGGCGTGATAAATGGGAGGAGGAATTGAAGGCGGGAATTGAGTCGGAATATCGGCGGCAGCGCACGGAAGTGTTGCTGCTCCTGCAATGGTGGCTGCGCGATGTCTGGTTTTTCACCCTCGCCGCCGGTGAGGAGCTTTTGCATCTGCCGCAAATCGCCGGTGCCGATGAAGTCGCCAAACGCATCAGCACCCGGCAGGCGCAGGAAAACTTGCAGGTGATCGAGCAGACGCAGCGGCTCCTCCATACCAACGTGCAGGAGGCGCTCGCGCTGGAAGTCGGCCTGCTGAAGTTGCAGCTCTGACGCGATGAAAAACTTCTCCGCGACGAAATTTTACGCGCTCGCGTTCGGACTTTTTCTTGGCCTCTGCATCTGGAAATTCGGCAACCCGGTCATTCTCGACCACAAAATTTCCGCCCCCGTCACACCGGCGGATTTTTTGAACGAACCGTGGCCGCTGCATTGGGCGAACTGGGTTTGGTTGCCGCTCGCCGGTTTTGGAGCGTTGCTGATTTTTCAGGAAAAGATTTCGTGGCTGAAAATCAAATGTCTCTGCCTGTTGCCGCTGATGTGGCTTGGCTGGCAGTTTGTTTCCGCCACGCGAACCGTGGACGCCGATTTGACCCGCGCCACGCTCTGGCAATTTTCCGGCTGCGTGGCCTGCTATTTTCTAGGCACACTGATTTTCGCCCGTGATAAATTGTGGCGCTGGCTGCTGCCTGGCCTGTTCGCGGCATTTGCCTTTTGCCTCGTGCGCGGCATTGACCAGCATGTTTTTGAGTTTCCGCAAAACTTTCAGGTGCTGATCGAAGGCGAGCGGACCGGCTGGACAAATTTTCCGCCCGAGGCCGTAGCGCAGATGAAATCGGATAACATAATCGTCATCACGAACGGCGCGGAAATGGCGAATCCGGCCATGCTCGACAAATTCAAAAAAGGCCGTGTGGCCGGCACGCTCGTCTATCCAAATGCGCTGGCTGGAATCATTCTCCTACTATCGCCCCTTTCACTCGTGATGGCCTTCGACGCGACAAAAAAGCTGAAGCTACTTATCCGCTTCGTTGTATTTGTTCTCGCCATTTTTCTCGTCAGCGCGGCATTTTTCTGGAGCGGTTCGAAACTTGGCTGGCTCATCGGCATCGCTATGGTCGGGCTTTTCATGCTGCGGCTCGACTGGCCAAAAAAACTCAAGCTGGCCGTAATCGCGTTGGTGCTAATTGCCGGATTGGCGGTTTTCGCCGTCCGCTTTCACAACTATTTCACCGCCGGTGCCACAAGCGTTGGTGCACGGTTTGACTATTGGCGGGCGGCCATCCAAATCATCACTGCAAAACCGGTTTTCGGCTCCGGGCCGGGAACTTTTCAGCGGCCTTATGCCCGAATCAAATCGCCAGAGGCCGAAATGGCGCGGCTCGCGCACAATGATTATCTCGAACAATTTTCCGATTCCGGCGTTTTGGGCGGCCTGATTTACTCAACGTGGATTTTCCTGGCGTTGGCAGCAGCCGGGAGGAAAATCTGGTGCGGCGGTAACATTGTTTCCCTCTCCATCTTGATTGGATTACTCGGCTGGTTTGCACAGGGTTTTTGTGAGTTTGGGCTTTATATTCCGGCTCTGGCATGGCCAGCTTTTACGTTATTGGGATATTTAATCGGGCAAAACATAATTGAATTCGACAACGAAAAGTCTGATTGCTAGTTTGTCCTCATGAAAGTTCTGTTTCTCAACGGCCCGAATTTGAACTTGCTTGGCACGCGTGAACCGGAAGTTTATGGCCGGATGACTTTGGCCGACATCGAGGCGCAAGTCCGTGCCCGCGCGGCGGAGTTGAAGGTGGAAGTGGAATTTCGACAATCCAACCTTGAAGGCGAACTGGTGAACTCCATTCAGGAAGCCAAGGGCAAGTTCCAAGTGATTGTCATCAATGCGGCGGCTTACACACATACGAGCGTTGCCTTGCGCGATGCGATTTCGGCGGTGGGTGTGCCAACGATTGAGATTCATCTTTCCAATATTCATGCACGGGAAGAATTCCGGCACAAATCGCTAATCGCCCCAGTTTGTATCGGACAAATCTGTGGATTTGGTGTAAAATCCTATATTCTAGGGCTTGAAGCTTCTATTTACGTTAACGTAACGAAATAATTTGTTGTTTTAGTAGTTTTATGACGGATATTTTTTGAAGTTCAGACTTGACCTGTTGGCCGCATAAAAATAGACTTCTGGTGTTATTACTTTTTGTTCGCGAGCGAGATTTAATTTTACCGCTGTTTTTTAGTAAAAAAATTAAAATTTAACATTTTCTAAACCCCTTTAACGAAAACGAATTGTGGAGCTAAAAGATATAAAAGCCATCATTGATTTGATGAAGAAAAATTCCATCACGGAGTTTGAACTGGAAGAGAAAGACTCGAAGCTTCGACTGAAGCGCGGCCTGAATGGAACTTCGCCAGCGGCTCAGAGCGATGATCCGGTTCAAACGATTTCACTGCCCATGGTGGCTCCAGTTTTGTCGGCAACTGCGGTTGCGGCGGCTCCAGTGGCAAATTCTGGAGAAATTGACATAAAATCACCGATGATTGGAACTCTTTATCGTTCACCTTCTCCTGAATCAGCTGCTTACGTTGACGTTGGCACCGAAGTAAACACCGAGACAGTGGTTTGTATCATCGAGGCTATGAAGGTGATGAATGAGATTAAAGCCGAAGCCAAAGGGGTTATTACCCAGATTCTGGTCGAAAACGGCAAACCAGTCGAGTTCGGCCAACCGATGTTCAAAGTTCGTCCGGCTTAAACGGTTTTTCAACCGCACCAATCATGTTCGAAAAAGTTTTGGTCGCCAATCGCGGGGAAATTGCCGTCCGCATCATTCGCGCCTGCAAGGAGCTGAATATCCGCACCGTCGCGGTTTATTCCGAGGTGGATGCGAACTCAATGCATGTGCAGATGGCCGACGAGGCGATTTGCA
>Ga0114951_10006206_pt1 | contig 10662 bp, 6 predicted proteins | sample AM7aDNAmetaG_FD_88677 | JGI IMG/M metagenome (GOLD analysis project Ga0114951, IMG submission 88677) | Freshwater microbial communities from Finland to study Microbial Dark Matter (Phase II) - AM7a DNA metaG | ecosystem: Environmental > Aquatic > Freshwater > Lake | place: Finland: Lake Alinen...
ACGCCCGCGGCGGCGGCGCGCGTGGCGTAGGGTGCACTGGAGATCTCCTGCGGCGGCGTCAGCGTGGTAAACGCGCCGGCGGCGCCATTGGTGCGCACGGCAATTTCCAGGAATCGCCGTGCGCCGGAAAATACAGCGGTCGGGGCCGGCAGGGTGACCATGAACTGTCCTTGGGTGACAACGACGGAGTTGGTATAACCCGGCGCGAGGGCCAGGGTGCCGTCGGAGTTCAGGACTGTGAAGACCATGTCGTAGGTTCCGCTGGCGGGCTGGCCGCGGTCCAAGAGATGGCCTTGAAACGTGAAGGACGTCCCTTGAGCCGCCGCCAGTCCGACGCTCCACAGCAGTGCGCTGAAGGCGAGGAATGATTTATTGCCCATAACTCGATGATCTGTTGTTCTGTTTCGGTCGTTTGCCAAACGGTTGGTGCCTGTTCCAGAAGGATAAAGAGGAATCCACGGACGAGGGTAACAGGATTTCTTGAGAAATCTTCAGGTAGAATGCGCGGGTGCGGGCAAGAAGCTACCCGCTGTCCTTCCGTGCCGGGCAGCGGTTGGCGGAGGGCCAAGCACGCTTCCGCCGGAGGGGCTCAGTGCGGCGGCGGTGGCAGGGCGGGCGAGCCGCTCCAATCGAGATGCATCTCCCGCAGCCGGGCCCGGATGAGCGCCAGATCCCAGACGTGCAGGCCAATGTCTGAGGCCGCCACGAACCAGCGGCCGTCGGGGCTAAAGGCGGCCGTGCCGGTGTGATAGGCCTCCGGCAGTGGGGTGAGGCGGGCCAGTTCATGGCCCGTGGCGGCTTCGACGAGGCGGTAGATCCTCTGGTCGGCCTGCAGGGCAAGCAATTGCCCGTCCGCGGAAAATGCCGCCGAACCTTGCTCAAAACCGCTCGCATCGCGCGCAAATCGCCGGACCTGAGTCCAGTTTGTCGGGGTGCCAGCGACGGCGAATTGCAGATATTCTTTCTCGTCGGCAATCAGGAGCCAGCGGCCGTCCGGACTGAAATGCGCATGGGAGTTGCCGGTCGGGATGATCCGCGCTGGCTGGCCGTCGTCCGTCGAGAAAACTCGGAAATCGGACCTGCGCCGGCCGCCATTGTCCCAATAACCGGCCGCCAGCCAGCGCCCATCCCGGCTGAAGCTGCCGGCATCCCCCATCGGATGTGAGGCGAGCACTCCCCGCGGCCGGCCTGAGGGAAGTTCAAAAAACTCGCTCACATCGTTGTGTCGAACCGCCACTTGAGTCAGGTCGCGATTGAGGGAAGCGCCTTCGATCGGCCAGTCCTTCCCTGACACCACCTGCGTCTGGCCCACGGGGCTCCAACCCAGGCCCGGAAGGGCATTGGTCCACAAGAGCACCCCAGCCCGACTGGCCGTCAGGAGGGTATCTTCGCCGACGAATTCGAGGCTCTTGGCATCCTGTAACGGCTGCTCGGCCACGCGCCGACCGGCGGCCATCTCCCAAACGTAGAACGCGGCCCCGTTAACCGCGGCCCCAGCCAGGTATCGGCCGTCTCGACTGAATGAAAAGCGGCTGACGAAATCTCTCACCCCCAAGGGCGCATGGAAGAGGCGGCACTCTGGCGCGGTGTGGACTTTGAGCCAGCCCAAGCCGCGGGCATTTTCCACCAGCAACCCCTGACCGTCGGCGCTGAATCCGCGCGGAGTGCCAAAGGCGGTCTCGAGCAATGGGATGGCGGCCACCGGATCCCACAGGCGCAATATATTGTCAAACGCCGTGCTTGCCAAAAGACTTTGCTGCGGGTGGAACAAAGGGCGAACGCCTTCGCGGTGGTGTCCGCCCAGGGTTTGCAACCGATCGGCCAAGATGTCCCAGACATAGAGGTTACGATCCTGGCCACCGACCGCCAAGAGCGGCTCGCCTGAGCACCAATCGAGTCCCTCGATCCCCACCCCCAAGCGCAGTGTCCGCAGGCGTGTGCGATCTGCCAGACGCCAGACCTCGCGAATCGAGCCCGGTGCTGAGACGAGCAGCAGATCATTCGCCGGATTGAAGCAGAGGGACCGGTGGCTGGTCTGGACGAGTCCGTCAATTCTCCCCAGGACTCGGCCACTGCGCAGCTCCCACCATTCGACGGCAGTGGAGGAAACGGGATAAGCCGCTAAGGTTCCGTCTCGGCTCAGGGCACAAAATTCCCGCGAAGTGTCGTCGCGCAGAACCAAGCGCTCCAGCAGCAACTGCGCTTTCCGCCAATCCCAGAGCCGCCAACGCGCGTCGTCGTCCACGCTGAGGATGTCCCCTGTGTCGCTGAAACCGACATGGACCGCGACCTGGCCGTTGGTGAGGGTTGCGAGCAAGCGGCCGTCTTGGAAGTTACGGATCTCCACGAGGCCATCGCGACGGCTCAGGGCGATATGTTCGAGGCGCGCATCCACGACGGCCACCGACACGTTGGTGGGCACGGGAAACCAGCCGCCGGCATCCTCCAAGTCCGTCAAGGCCATCGCCGCAATCGCCTCGTTGCGCAGCTCCGGTGTGGGCCGGATCGCCGCCGCTGTGCGGATGGCTTTGAGCGCCTCGACGCGCTGGCCCAAGGTTCGGCTGGTTCGCCGGGCCTGGGCCCGGTCGAAGTTCGCCTGCCAGAGCGCCTCTTGCGAAAGGCCCAGGGCCTGCTCGGCCCGCTGCCATTGCCAGAAGATGCCGGTGAACGCCAGGAGCGAGACTGCGGCCAAGGTGGCGGTGAGCCCGGCTCGCAGCGGATTGCGCTGGGCCCATTTGGTGACACGCTCTCCCACCGTGCTGGGGCGCGCGCGAATGGGTTCGTGGCGGACGAAGCGGTCCAGGTCATCCGCCAGGCTGGCGGCGGAGTTGTAGCGGTGGGCCGGGTCTTTCTCCAGGCATTTCAGGCAGATGGTTTCCAGGTTGGGGTCCAGGCGCGGGTTCAGTGAGCGCGGCCGGGTCGGTTCCTGAGTCTGGGCTGCCTGTAACGTGGCGAGGGCCGTGGGGCCTTGGAACGGCGGCCGGCCCGTCAGGAGTTCGTAGAGAATCGCCCCCAGACTGTAGATATCGGCGGCTGTGGTGAGGTATTTGGAGCCGCCCGCGGCCTGTTCCGGCGCCAAATAGCTGGGGGTGCCCAGCACGGTGCCGCTCAACGTGAGTTGAGCGTTGAGCGTTGGGAGTTGGAAGTCAGTATCCAGGCGCTTGGCCAAGCCAAAATCCGTCACGTGCGGCTCGCCCGCGGCATCGAGCAGGATATTGCCCGGCGTCAGGTCGCGATGCAAGACGCCGCGCTGGTGGGCATAATGGACCGCGCGGGCCACCTTGGCGATCAAGAGCGCCGCCGTAGCACAGCATCGGTGCAGAACCACCGCGAGAATTGCCGGCTGCCCGTGCGCCGCGCAATGGGTCTTGAAACACAGGCCCTCCTGAATGGCCCGCGCGAGGCTGCGTCCCTCGATCAGTTTCATCGTGAAGTAACACTGGTCTTCGTGTTCGCCCACGTCGTAGATCGGGATGATGCTCGGATGATCGAGGTGCGCCGCCGCTTCTGCTTCGGCCCGGAAACGCTTCACCTCCGACGCATTGGCGAAACGACCCGCGAGAATCATCTTGAGCGCCACGACGCGGTTGGCGCCCACCTGGCGCGCCCGCCAGACCACCCCCATGCCACCGCGCGCGACTTCCTCCAGCAGCTCATAGTCGCCGAAAAGCAGCGGCCTGGGAATGCCAGCACTTTTGCCGGCATCGTGGCCCGCTCCGGACTCCGGAGGTGTTTCCAGCCCATCCGCGCTCCGGCGCAGGATGCGCACCAAGCAACGCGGGCACATTCCTCCCACGGAGTTGGACCCAAGGTCCGCTCCGCACTGGGCGCATTTATTCAGTAACATCACGCTTCATTCCCATTAAGAGGAAAACCGCGCCGGCGATCACAGGTCAAATTCACTGCCCTGCCACTTCAAACAGGTAATCCAACTCCGCTTTGACATCCGCCGGACCCGCCACGGTCTCGGCGACTTGGGCGCGGACCAACTCCGCATAGCGCTGGCGCAGGCGGCACACGGCCATGCTCACGGCCTGCGGGGTAAGCTTCAACCGCGACGCCACCGCTTCGTACGCGCCCGGCCCGGCCTCGTTCGAGAGAAAAAATTTCAATTCCCCGAATTGCGCCGCTTTGCCGGCTTGCCCAAACTCGGTCTCCAAACAGGTCAGGGACTGGGTCAGGACGGTCAGAGCCCAGCGGCGATCAAAGAGTTTTTCGGGAGCCAGTTGCACCGAGAGTTCCGCGGCATACCGGTGCTCGGCGTGCTCTTCGTCCAACGACAACAGGGGGCGGCCTCCCCCGCGCTTGGCCGCGTGTGTCTTGTCCCGGTAATCCGCCAGAAAATGGTTCAGGGAAGCGAGTAGAAAGGTGCGAAACCTCCCTTTTTCGCGCCCCACCGCGCGCAGCGAGTCGAGCCGCAGCAGGCGGGCAAAGAATTCCTGGGTGATGTCCTGGGCGTCCTCGGGGCCGTGGCCTTTGCGCCGCACGCACGCGTAGAGGGGATACCAGTAGGTCCGGCAGAGGGTTTCCAGGGCCGCATGCGCTTGGGAAGAAATTCCCTCCCCCGCCGCCAGCACCACGCTCCAATGCGTTGTGCAAAACTGCCCAACAGGGGTTTTCGACCGCTCTGGTTCTTCGGCAGACATCATCCGTTCAGATTCAATCTTGGAGCGCGAGATCCTAATCGCCCGGTCTGAACTGTCAACGGCAAAGGCACCACTTAGCATCAGCCGCCGCCAAGAACATCGCCCAGGTAAACACGTTTTCCTTCAACCAGAATGACAATCGCGGCCGGCAGCGGTTCATTCTCTAGGGCAGCACCACCGCTGCCGATCCAGGCTGGAACGTTGAAGACGTCTCAGGCTCCCAGGTAAGCCAGCCCGCAATAAACCTGGCTGGTTCTATGGGCTGGCGCGGCAACAACTGACCCGTCGCTGCCGGGCGCTTCAGGCGCGGGCTAGCTCAAACCTTTGACTGCCCAGCCTGAGCGATAGGTCCGCCGCAGATATTGGTCCGCCTCCGATAGATCGAACTTCAACCCCTTGGCATCCCATTTGAGGGTCGTCTTGGGAAAGCGCGTCGCCACCCCGCCCAGGAGAACAGCTTCAGTCAGCGGTCCGGAATAATCGAACCCGGCGCTGGTCTTCCCGTTGCCCCGGCAGGCCTCCACGAACTGAGTCCAGTGATGGTGGCCTTCCACCTGGGGCATTTTGAAGTCCTTGAACTTCTCCACCGGGTAAAGTTGGGGCCGCGCAATGTGCGGCAGCAGCATCGCGCCTTGCGTCCCCAGGAAGATCGAGCCCTGGCCGGGCATCTCATCGCCTTCCAGCAGCGCCTTAATCGCGGCCGGTGGGTGGGCATCGCCATCGTACCAGGTCACTTTGACGGTGTCGTCCGCGCTGAATTTGGTGCCGGGGAACAGATACTCGATGGTGGCGTTGTTGGCCCAGCTCCAGCGGTTTGGCGCGGGACCCTCGCTTCGCACGCTCAGCGGGGCCGTCAGCGCCAGGGCGCCGAACACCGGGTCGTAGATGTGGCAGCCCATGTCGCCGAAGGTGCCGGTGCCGAAATCGAGCCGCTTGCGCCAGTTGCTTGGATGGTAATAGCCATTCGCCAAGAACGGACGTTGCGCGCATACTCCCAGCCAGAGGTCCCAGTCAAAATTGGGCGGCACCGGGTCGCTGCGCTCTGGCAGCGGGCTGGAATCACCCCATTTCTTGTTGCTCCAGGTGTGGACCTGCTTGATCTTCCCGATCGTGCCGTCCTGGACCATTTTCACGGCCAGGCGATAGACGCTGTCCGAATGAATCTGGATGCCCATTTGCGTGACCAAACCCTTTTCGCGGGCCACCTCGGTCAGGCGGCGCGCCTCGAAAATATCATGGGCGAGCGGTTTCTGGCCATACATGTGCTTGCCGAGTTGCATGGCAGACATCCCCTGCGGGGCGTGGCTGTGATCGGGGGTGGAGACGTTGACCGAATCAATGTTCTTGGCCTCCTTGTCGAGCATTTCACGCCAGTCCTGGTAAACCTTGACGTTGGGGAAACGCTTCTTCGCCTCGGTGGCGCGGCTGGTATCCACTTCAGCCACCGCCACCAGTTGAAAGAACTTGCTGTCGGCCAGGCTGGTGATGTCCGACCAAGCCATGCCCGAGGCGCCGAAGCTGGCATGCCGGAGCATTTCGTTGGGGGAGGCGGCCCTCATACCGCGGGTGATGAACGGCGCCGCTGCTCCGGCCAAGGCCAGACGCCGCAGAAACGCGCGACGACTCTCGAGATGGGTTTTCATAGTTTTGCGTAAAGCATACTGCTCAAGGCAAAACCTAGAGACCTCCCTGCGAAAGACAAGCCTGGAAGTTTTTCAGGAGTTTCTTTGAGTTTAAGGCAACGGCAGGGCACACTAAAGGCCGAATACGCATGAACGCATTGTCTCTTTTCCGCGGCGGATGGGGGGCCGCTCTGGCAGTTTGGGCGGCGTCTGGACTCGGGGCGGCGGACGCCGCCGAACCGCTTCGCCTGTGGACCTCGGGTTTGTTGAACGATCCAGCGCTGTGGCAGGAAGGCGCGCGCAAACTGGCGGCGGTTGGTGCCGCCGGAGTGCGGTTGGAGATTGGGCCGAATCACGCCTACGAACTGATTGCCCAGTCTGGCCTGCAATTGCCCGAGAACGCCGGCCAGATGCGAGTGCGCATTCGGGAACTGGGAGGGGGCGCGGCATGGTTCATCAAACTGCGGGGTGACGTGCGGGGCACAGGCACAGTTCTGGACGTGGTGCCGTTTCACCGCTGCTCCCTGACCGGCGAAGTCACCCGCGTGCTGGATCCGCGCCTCGTGCGGTTGGGCCATCGGCCGGCGGTCCAGGTGCAGTTGGGGGTCCAGGGCACCAATGGAGGGTGGGTGCTATTCGAGGCGCTCGATTTTCTGTCTAACCCGAGTCGTCCGAGCGCGGCTCACGTCGCTGGACAAAAGAATATCCAAGCTGTGGACTGGATGCCTCATCTGCCTCAGCCCTACGCGATGCTGGATTGGCAAAACCTCGCGCGTGACTATGACCGCTTCGTCTTCGATTTTGGCGCTCACGGGGAGTTTCTTCCCCTGATCTGGTTGGATCATTCGCACCTCAATCTCCCCGGGCCCACTTTCGGTTTGAGCAGTTATGTGGGCGACGGAAGGCCAGAGAAAGGCGGTAGTAGTCAGGAAGGGGTGACCTGTTTGGGCGCGGTGCTGGGCGCGACTTTGGCCGGCTTGGATAAGAGCCGTCAGGACCACGACTACGTGGCCATGTGCGAGGCGTTCTTCACGCGGCGGAATGGCCAGAACCTTGTCCTCAACTCGCAAAACGGCCGGGCGGGCGGATCATTCTGGTATGAAATCTGGCCGCACGTGGTTTTCTACGGTTTGGCCGATCGCTATCCGCAGCACCCCAGCCTCACGAACATCATGCGCGTCACGGCCGATCACTGGCGTTCGGCGTGCGACGCGCTCAAGGGGCCGGACGGACTCCCGGACTTCGACCATGTGTCGTTCAACTTTGACACCATGAAAGCCGTGGACAACGGGCAATGGAAGGAGCCTGACGCCGCGGCCGGGATTGCCTGGCTGGAATTCATGGCCTGGGAGCGATTTCACGACCCCAAATCCTTGGAGGCGGCGGAAGCCTGCCTGCGTTTCCTGGAACATCGCAAAGCCAATCCCTATTACGAAGTGCTGTTGCCGTGGGGCGCGGTGACAGCAGTTCGGCTCAATGCCGAGCTAGACCGTCGCCTCGACGCGGACAAGCTTCTCCGCTGGTGTTTTGATATCAGCGACTGTCGCGGAGGATGGTCCGTGGTCCTGGGCAATTGGGGCGGCTATGATTGCGCCGGGTTGCTCGGGAGTGTGGATGATGGGGGTGGGTATGCTTTTGCCATGAACACCTTCGCCCAAGCGGGAGCGTTGACCCCATTGCCGCGCTACGATGCCAGCTATGCGCGGGCCATTGGCAAATGGATGCTCAACCTGGCCAATGCCGCGCGGTTGTTCTATCCGCGCCAGCTTCCGCCGCAGCACCAGACCTCCGCCTTCTGGAAAGGGGACCCGGCCGGCGTCATCGCCTACGAGGGGTTGCGTTGCGAGTGGCAGGGCCAATCTCCCTGTGCCACCGGTGATCCCATCGCCTATAAATGGGGACCCAAAACCGATCTAGGCCTCTATGGTTCGAGCTACGTGGGCTTTCTGGGGAGCATCGTCCGCACCTCCAACGTGCCCGGCATCCTCCAACTGAACTGCCTGGCGACGGATTTCTTCCACCAACCGGCCCATCCGACCTGGCTTTACTACAATCCTCACGCCGAGGCTAGGGAGGTGGAATTGGACGCAGGGCCGGTCGCGCGAGATCTCTACGACGCGGGCACCCATCGCTTTCTGGCCCGCAACGTCACGGGCCCCGCCAAATTCAACCTGCCGCCGGATCAAGCTGCCGTGCTCGTGCTCGTTCCCGCCCGCGCGCCCGTTCAACACCAGGGCCGAAAACTGCTGGTGGATGGCATCGTGGTGGACTTCGGGATGCCGTGACCCGCTTCACCGTGGCACGGACCACCCCTCTGGATAAATCAAATAGACGGTTCGATGCGAGCGGTTCCAGGCCTTCTCCACGCTTTGACGGGAGAAGACCTGGCGATGTTTGGAGCCTTTGCGGGGATTGGGCCAGGGATCGTTGATCACCACCTGGCCGTCGGAGGTGAAGCCCACCACGACGATCAAATGGCCCGTGCCTTCGTCCAGCGCGTGTCCGTTAAGGAAATCGAAAGAAACCGAGGCCACTACCGGAACTCCTGCCGCCACCCAATCCTCCACTTCGCGCATTCCCTCCAGGCGCGTCGCATAAGCGCGCAACCCCTCGAAATGTCCCGCGTAGGCGACATTAAACGGCCAATTGCCTGTGCCCGGCAGGCACGGATCGTACACCCCGCGCGCCACTTCCGGCACCGAAGGATTCAACTCGGAGCGCTGAAGTTGCCGCCCCCAGTAGGCCAGCACCATCGCGACGGAAGTGGGACTGCACCAACCGCTGGCTCCGGCGTGCCCCACCTGCGAACGTTCGGGCACTTCCAGGCTTTTGCCCCAGACAACGCGATTAGGCGGACGACTTGCCGGGGCCTGCCGTGAATTCAGCCCGGAGAGACCCAGGAATTTCAGCGCCGGCTGTGCCTCCGTGTCGCCCGGTTGCAGGGTCAACCGCACCTGGGCCTCGCGCATTGGGTGGTGGCAGACGAGAATATCGGTCTTCACCTCCGCCAGCGCATTGCTTTGCCCCGGCACACTCTGGCGGCAATACCGGTTGGTTTGCTCGGCCCACCAGGCATAGGTGAGAAAGGGAGTCGTCCCGGCGTCACCTCTGGCTCGCACCTCCACCTTGAGCCCGCTGCCCGACGGACAAGCCGCGTTCCACGATACCACCAACTCGTTCCACGGACGCTCGAACTTGACCCACGGAGAAGTGAACACGCGGTTTCCTGCAACGGTTTCCCGCACGAAAGAGGAAAAGTTGGTCAGCGCCACGAACTGCCGGGTTTCGACAGACTTGGCTTCGGCTGCCTTGCAGACCCCGGTCGGAAACGTCAACATCAGCGCCAGGAGGAGGACTTGTCGCAGAACTCGCGCCAAGCCGCCGCCTTTCCGTCGGCTGTCCGAGGGAACCTGCCGTCCGGGCACGGGAATCCCGTGCAGCCCGGCCGACGCGTCGAAATGACTGAACACTGATGATTGGCGACCAACGCCTCCCCACCGCACGTTCACTTCGGCCATCCGACCGCCTGAGCCAGCACGATCTGCTGGGTTGGCCCCAGCGGGAGCAGCTTGAGCAGGGGAGCCCGGTCCAGATCATGCACCACCGTGCCGAGACGCTCCGAGGCGCAATAGAGATAGACATTCTGGCTGATGAAGGCCGCGTCCATGGCCGAATAGACCGGCTTTTGCTCGGGCTTGGCCTTGGGCATCCGGGCGTAATCCGCCACGAAAAGGAGCGTGACGGGCGCCACGGGTGCGAAGGCGCCGCCGCCGGTTTTGGCGCGGATGTCCTGAGGGATCACAGGCTGCAGTTGGTGTGCTTTGGCCTCGTACAGGTACACCCCCTCAGCCGTTGCAACATAGATATCTATCTCCTGCGAATTCATCGCCGAGGGCGCGGTGCGGTGCTCGTTGGTGGCCCGATTGATGCCAAAGCCGGCCCAGAGCAAATCCGAGAGCATCGGCAAAGGAATGCTGTTGGACTTGAAGTCCCGGACCGTCTGGCGGGCTTGCAGCACCTGCATCAGCGGACGGCCGCCTTCCAGGCGCGGTGCCGGAAGGACGATCGGGCTCAGATCCTGCGCCCAGTCCAGGTTCGGAGCGCTTAACCAACTGAGCAGGGTCAGCCCAGCGATCCCAAGGCGCTTCAGGACGACATTGCGAGTGCGTAACGTGTTCGGGTTAAACATGGGGTTTGGACGGTCCCGCAGTGGGATCGCTTCACGCGAATGCCGAGGAACTCGAGGTGAGAGGCTCGGGGCTAGAGCACCTGAAAGTAGGCTTGCGGATGCGCGCAAGCCGGGCACGCTTTCGGGGCCTCTTTCCCCTCGTGGAGATACCCGCAATTCCGACAATACCAGATCGCCGTCTCGTCCTTGCGGAAGACCGTTCCTG
>Ga0114951_10006207_pt1 | contig 10661 bp, 7 predicted proteins | sample AM7aDNAmetaG_FD_88677 | JGI IMG/M metagenome (GOLD analysis project Ga0114951, IMG submission 88677) | Freshwater microbial communities from Finland to study Microbial Dark Matter (Phase II) - AM7a DNA metaG | ecosystem: Environmental > Aquatic > Freshwater > Lake | place: Finland: Lake Alinen...
ACCTGAAAAACAACAACTTTTTTCGTCAGCGCTTCGGCCTCCAGAGCAGAAAGTCGGTTTAGAAAATCACCGCCGGTCTGCGAAACGGCAATGCGGGCCACTCGGGCAAAATCAAAGACCTCCAGCTCGGCAAAAGATGCACCACCTGCCGGTAGCTTCTCCTTTGACGGAATAATCTCGCGGGCATCATCAAGACGATCGTAAATCCTCTGAAGTTCCCTGTCATAAGCGGCAGGCAAGAAGATCCGGTGCGGTTTCTGCTTGTAGCTGCGAAAAGCAGCCAGGGTCGCTACCCGACCGGCGGCGCTCTTTTCCCGGGAGTAGGCCTCGGCGGGCATCAGTGCTACTTCGATTGCCGTCTCCACGAAATTTAAGCGGCCGACAGCCTTTTGCATGTAAGGATGGTTGCAGACCGCCTCGCCGAATAGTTCCTCTATATGAGAATTTCCGGAAACGAATTCGTTTGTCGCGAAATCCCCCAGACGGTTGTTGATTCCCCAATTGCGACAGTCCTTGAGCACCAGACCAACGCCCCATTCGTACAGGGCTTTGCAGGGTGATGAAGGATAGAGGTGGGTCACGCCGATAACCTTTCCGGCATTCGTGCGGGCCACAATAGAATAGTACCGGCCTTCCTCGTTGGCCTTGGTGATGGCAACCGCATCATAGAACAATCTGATCGGGTAGCCTTCGCCGTAAACAGAGCGGAACAGATCAACAATCCCACCTGCATCCTCGGGACGAAACCCGCTTACAGTAAAGGGTTCCTGTGGGATCGGTTTAACATCATCGCTTTTCATAAATCAAATTCTCCTTGAATTATTGTTTCTGCATATACGACAAAGTAATGATGAGCGCCAAAGAAAGCATGACAAATCCCGCGGCTAAGTAAAACAGGATTGCAAATCCCGCCCCGAACGCGAGGAGCATCCCGCCTAGATAGGGCACCAGGAAGTACGCCACATCCATGGTGAACAGGGTCATGTTGGTGTTGAGCCCCCGCAATGGCGGCGGTGAGGCCGAGAAAAGCACGGCATTCAAAAGAGGCAGTATCACGCCCATACATAATCCGTAGATGACCGCCAGCAGGTAATAGGCTACCGGGAAAGCGGCAAGGGGCAGCAGAATCAGGCAAGGTATCAATAAAGCCAGAGTCTTCTGCAGGGTAGAGAGCTTGTGAAGCCGGTCAAACAAGGAAACCCCCAGGGCGCGCACAGAGATCATGGCTATCATGGAAATGGTAAAAAAGAGACCAACATCTCCTGTCCGAATTTGGAGGGAGAGATCCTTCAAAAAGTAAAATAGCGTCGCATGGGCAAGATAGATAAAAAAGATGGCCGCAATCAATATAAACACTGGTCGCAGCCGTAAATTTTCCCGAATTTCGGCAACATTCGGGCGGCGCAGCACAGCGCTGTCCATGCTGGAAAGAGCAACGCCCAGTCGACCTTTAAAGGCGAAAAGAAGGACGATTGCGATCACAGAAAAAATCGATACGGCCGCATAAATATCGGCTTCATTGCGAAAGTATGGAATCAAAACCTCGGATAGGGGAGGAACAATGGCATAGGGAATCATGGTCGCGATGCTGATGGCGCTGAATCCCTTGCCGCTCTTATCTGCTGGTATAAAGTTCACGATCATGGCGATGACAGACGAGGTAAGAAGAACAAAGACCGCACCGTGGAAGATCCGCAACACGATCATCGCCTGCACTGTCGAAACCCACAGATACGAGCAGGAAACAAAAATCAGCAGGACAAGCGAGGTCATCGCGACCGCATAAGCGTTGCGCACATGCAGCCAGGGAAGGATGAACAAACGCAGGATAAAAGCCGACATCGGTTCGAGTCCGACGAGAAAACCCCGCCACCCGATGGGAATCCCGATGGCGCCCAGGTAATGATAAAAGCTGTAAAACACACTGACATTGGCAAAGGCCACGGCAATAATCAGGCAAAGGGCAAGAAATTCAAATGACCAGAGTTTGCGGGGGCAGGACTTATTGTCCACTATCGTCTCCTTTCATGCCAGTATCTTTTTCAAAGCGGCGACAAAAGCTTCCATCACCGCCATCGGGGCCAGAGTAACACGGATGTGATTGGGATAGCGAAAACCCGTCATGGGCCGGATCATTATTCCCTCGTGCATAAGCTTCCGGTAGGCAAGAGTATCGCTACCCGGCAGTTTCACAATCAGATAATTTCCCTCGCCGACAATAACGGGCAGACTCAGAGCCGCCATCTCTCTGCGCAAAAAGTCTTTGCCCTCCCTGACCAGATTCCGCGTGCGCCGGATATGGCCGGTTTCGTCGCGAAGACAGGCCAGAGCTGCCTCCTGGGCAATGCCGTTGACGGAATAGACAACACAGGTGCGGCGGATCATATCAACGACTTTCAGGTCGCCTGCCAGATAGCCGATGCGCAAGCCCGCGATACCGTACATCTTGGAAAAGGTGCGAAAAACGATGAGATTGGGATATTCCTTGAGTAACGACATCCCGTTAGGATAATCGTCCGCTTCCACAAATTCGAAATAGGCCTCATCCACGACGACGATCTGCTTTCCACCCACATCATCAAGAAAGGCTCTCAGAACGTCCCGTGACCAATAGGTTCCAGTCGGATTGTTCGGGTTACACAGAAAAATTACCTTTGTTTCTGCATCAATGCTGTGGAGCATCGCCTGATCGTCAAATCGTTCCTCCCTCAGGGGAATGACTTTGGCCTCAACCCCGGAAAAAACGGCCACCCATTCATAGACAGCAAAAGTCTTGTCTGCTGTGATGATGTTATCGCCCTGTGTGCAAAAGGCCTTGATGACAAAAGCGATGACTTCATTGGCGCCATTGCCCACAAGAACCTGATCGGGGTCAATGCCGTGGCAGGCAGCAATTTCGCAGCGCAGATAGTAGGAATCACCGCTGGGATAGATAGCGCCCCGGGGCGGCGCAAACCGCCTGATTACCTCCTGGGCACCTGGTGGCGGGCCCAGCGGATTTTCATTGTTGTTCAGGCGGTACAAATGATCACAGCCGTAAAGCTTTTGCAGCTCCGGATCAGGTTTGCTGGGAATATAGGGCTCAAACTCCCGCACATAGGCGGGAACAAGCAGGTCAAGATTCGGTTCGATCATACTGAAAAATCACCAAGTCGGCTAGACCTGCAAAGGGGATAATCAATGCGGGTCGGAAATGATTGTTGAGAAGAACAGGTGAAAGCGATGCGTGCCAGGAAACGCCCAAATCGAGGGCAAAGAATATGTTGGCAATAGATTCTCCCTTAAGGAAATTGATATGCCTTTTGACGTTGGCATCAAAATCAGCGCCCGGCCACAGGGGACGCAGGTTAGCTAAAGACTGCACCTGGCGAACTTCGGTGGAAAAAATCGAGGCCCCGGTCTTCGTCTCACCCTGATTGCGAACATCTCGTATTTCTCGGGCAAGAAAAAGACGTGCATATTCCTGCCGCAGGTAGTCTTTCAAGCACTCATCCGTAAATACCATGCAACCGGGATCTTCATGGAGAAGCCGGTAAAACGCCTGTATCTCGACTGCTTTGCCTTCCGTAGCGTAATGCTTAATCAACCCGAGCAACTCAAATTGCGCTTGGCTGGAGACGGAGAGCCCGGTAAGGCTAACCAGACCAATAGCTTTTGTCCGCGCTGTATTGGTGATGCAGGCATCGAGGAGCATCGCTGCAATCTCGCCTTCCCGCCCATCATGAAATCCATGGGGACCAAACATCTCGATGATTCGAGAAGTCAGAAAGCGAAAAAGAACCCCGCCTGCGCATTCCCCTTTGGCATCTACAGCGGTTAATATCTGGCAGTCACCGGCTGTGACCATGTCTGCTACCTGACCGGGGTAGTTGAAAAATGGCGGCCGCAGCGGATCAGCAGGCCCCTGGGCCACACAAGTCACGTAGCGCTTCACCCCTTCTATATCAGGAACCGAAACTGTCAGTGCGCCGGTACTATCTACCGGCGAAATTGCGGCCTCGGGCGCTTGCGGATAGTTTTTATCTTTTTCGATGGTCAGGCAGATCCGGTTTTGTCTTTCCGCAACGATGTTCAGGCGATCAACCGAGTGCGAGGCAATGGCCAGGCCCATCTGCGTCATATCGTCTTCACTGGCGCAGGTTACGGGCGCGGCGATATTGAGCGCGCCCATGTTGATTGCCGATACCGGGAAGCGGAATTCAACGCGGATATATGATAATCCGTTCACACAATTGATATCAATAATCTCTCCCTGACAGACGTTGCTGCTGAGGTAGGAAAATATTTCCTCCGTGGCCAGGCTGATTTTAAGCGACTCCTCCCGCCCCAGCCCGAATATCGTGGCTGCCGTTTCCACGCATTGGGTGGCGACAGGCAGAAAGGACATGGTGGCCTGCAATTGCAAGGCAATGATACGCTCGGAATTTTTACTCATTTCACTCCTCATTTTTACGCGTTCCCCATATTTTTAAAGGCCATTGCATATACCTTTAAGAGACATCTATGTCAAAGATTTTTGACAACATAAAACAATTTACTCATTGAAGCACCGCTGATCCTGTGATATGTGTTTAGCTATGCCGACATAGCATGGAGTTGGGTGAAAGTAACCCACCTGATAAACAAGGAAACAAACGAAATGAATCCCTACATTCCCGAAATCGGTAAGCCTGTTTCCCGGGTGGACAGCCGCGGCAAGGAGAAAAAATGGAACTCCATAGTTTTCTGAAAAGCATCGAAATCATCTCTGATTTGTCGGATGATCAAATAAGCCTGATTGCAGAAAATGCCCAGCTGCTGGATTTTCCGGATGGAACAGTAGTTATCGGCAGAGGTGAACCGGGCCGTTTTCTCTGGATTGTCTATGAAGGAGAAATGGATGTCCTGCTTACCGAGGATAATGGAAGCAAAAGGACAATAGCCACACTGCAACGGGCGCAGGTTTTCGGAGAAATGGCGATTTTAACCGGGGAGCCTGCAGTTCTGGATGTAATTGCCAATGGCAAAGCCAGGCTGCTTAAGATACCGCGGGATATTTTTTCACGGATCATTGCCAGTAATCCCAAAACGTTCGGCAAATTCACCCGCCTAGTCACAAAGAGAATGCAACGCAATGAACAGGATGACGCGCAGATTCGCCTGAAAAACATCTACAAAGAGAATGAAGATCCCTATGATCTGAATTTTTCATCTTGCGCTGATCCGCTGAAGATTCTTACAGTGAATTGCGGCAGCTCATCTCTAAAATATACATTATTTGATACGACAAAAAATGAACCTGTTCTGGAAGGGCTTATCGAAAAAGTCGGTACCGGCGATGCTTCGCACATGATCAGGACAACAGATGCCAAACAAGAGCAGCCGGCCAAAGGCGTCATGACTATTGAAGATGCTTTCCGGTTGATGGTTGCTACGATCTCCGATAAGGCTTATACGGGCATCAGTAGCCTAAACGAGATAAAGGCAATCGGTCACCGCGTTGTTCACGGCGGTGCAAAGTTTCCTGTTTCGGTTTTGATTAATGATGAGGTTACCGCATCCATTAAGGAACTTAGCGGGCTTGCTCCTCTGCACAATCCCTATAATCTGGAAGGGATTGAACTAATGAAAAAACTTATTCCTGCCGCCAAGCAGGTTGCCGCTTTTGATACATCCTTTCATCTGAAAATGCCGGAAAATGCCTATACCTACGCCCTGCCTTATGATCTCTGCGAGCAGGAACAGATTCGCCGTTACGGTTTTCACGGAACAAATCATAAATTTGTCGCCCTGAGCGCGGCAACATTCCTCAAACGACCGCTGGTTGAGCTACGGATGATTTCCTGCCATTTGGGAAGCGGCGCTTCTGTTTGCGCCATTGACCGCGGGCAGAGCGTTGATACAAGCATGGGCATGACCCCGCTTGAGGGACTGGTTATGGGTACACGGGCAGGAGATGTTGATTGCGGCGTAATCCTGCATCTGCTGCGGCACCGCAAAATGAATGCCGATGAAGTTGATCTGATGCTCAATAAAAAAAGCGGCCTTCTGGGCATCAGCGGCAAAAGCAATGATATGCGGGAGGTTTTAGCGGCAGCAGATGATGGCGATATGCGCTGTAAAAGGGCGATTACAACTTTCTGTTACCGGGTAAAAAAATATATCGGCGCGTATATAGCCGCGCTGGGCGGGCTTGATGTGCTGATTTTTACCGGTGGAATAGGAGAAAATTCCGCGGAAATCCGCTCCCGGATATGCCAACTTATGGAAGTTTTCGGCATCTTTGTTTTGGATGAGATTAACCGCAATGCCCTTGTCCGTCGCGGCCAGATAACGGATATTTCCTTGCCCCATTCCCGCGTCCGGATTCTTATCGTCCCGGCCGATGAAGAAAAAATGATTGCCCGCGAAACTATTCACGCGCTGGGCAGAGTAAGGACTAAAGACGATATTCAAAAACTCAGTGCCCGTCCCATTTCCATATCTACTTCCGCCCATCATGTCCACTTGACCCAGGAGCATTTTGAAATTCTCTTCGGGGCAGATCAGGTAATGTCGCCGCGTTCGGCGCTCAGTCAACCCGGTCAGTTTGCCTCTATCCAGTCCGTTAACCTCATTGGCCCGAAAGGGAGAGTTGAGCGCGTCCGGGTTCTCGGCCCCGCCCGTAAAGAATCGCAGGTAGAAATATCGCGCACAGAACAATTCAAGCTGGGCATTGAAGCGCCCCTCCGGGATTCCGGAGATCTTGAAGGAACTCCGGGAATAACGCTGGAAAGTGATAAGGGAACTTTGAAATTAAGCAAAGGGGTGATCTGCGCCAAGCGCCATATCCACATGTCTCCTGCCGAAGCGCTAAGCCTGGGCCTGCGCGATAAGGATGTGGTCATGGTCAAGGTTAAGGGCATGCGGGAGCTGATCTTCGGGGATGTTCTTGTCCGCGTTCATCCCGATTACCGGATGGATATGCATTTAGATACCGATGAGGCCAATGCCGCACAGATTTCTGAAGGCACGGTTGGTTACATTGAAGCTATTCAGCACCGCAATTACATGTAATATCAAGTAAGCTTTCCCCGCACCTTACTAATCGCATCGCGCAGCGCCTTGAGATTGTAGGGTTTGCTTAAGAATGCCTGGGGCTTTTCGGGATGATCGCCCGCCATCACATGGGCTAAATCATAGCCACTGGCCAGAATTACAGGGATATTGGGTTGGAGCTTGCGCAATACCGTCAATATCTCCCAACCGTCCATACCTGGCATGGTCAGATCAGAAAGGACAAACTGAATTTCGCTTTGATGCTTACCGAATATCTCCAATGCCTCAACGCCGTCTTTTGCCTGCATCACCGAAAACCCGAGACTCTCCAGCATGGTTGCGGCCAAGTTGCGCAGCATGTCATCATCTTCGACTACCAGCACCATCCCGCCCTCTTCAGACTTGGCGGGGGAAGACGCGCTGATCGAGCGATCATCACGACTTCCATGCTTTTGAGGTTGCAGGCGGGCTTCTTCAGACAGAGGGAAAAAGACCCGGAATGTACTGCCTTGTTTGGGTATACTCTCGACTGTAAGACCTCCGTTATGTATCTTTGCAATGCCCATGACTACGGCCAGGCCCATGCCACGGCCTGTAAACTTGGTGGAGAAAAACGGGTCAAAGATCGTTTCAATGTCCTTGTCCTCAATTCCACAGCCGGTATCAGCTACTTCCAGGCAGGCGTAGTCAGTATCCTGCACTTGCCAGTCTAGGGGATAGCGGTACGCTGCAGAGACTTGTGCCGGAGGAACTGTTTTAACGCGCAGGGAAACAGTGCCACTTTTCGTGCCGATAGCTTCCCCGGCATTGGTGACCAGGTTGGTGAGCACCTGCTCTATGTAATCGGTGTTCGTGTTGATAACCGGGCCAGGGGCGGGCAAATCTTTTTTCAGAACCACGTTTCTCGGCATAACGGCCTGGAGTATGGGTAGGCTCTTTACGCAGGCATCGGAGAGATCTAACAACTCGCGTTTCTCAAGCGATTGGCCAAGGTAGGTAAGCATCATGCCGCTTATTTCCGCTGCCTGGCAAGAAGCTTTCATCGCCGCGGTGATGCGTGCCTGCGGATTAGCTCCTTTGGGCAGTTCCATCAGCGCCAGCTCCAGATTACCGATCACCGCACCAAGTTTGTTATTGAAGTGGTGGGCAATAGATCCGGCCATGCGGCCCAGGCTTTCAGATTTCTGAAGTTGTCGGTTCTGGGATTCGAGTATTTCCTTCTCATCTTCCGCCCGCTTGCGATCGGTAATGTCAATATCGCTGCCGCGGTAGCCCCGCAGTGTTCTATCTTTGTTCAGCAGAGGAATACCGCTGGTGGAAACCCATACCAGAGAACCATCTTTGGTCTGCATAGGATGGACCATGTTCCGGAAGTCTTCCATCCGCCGTAAGATCTCGAAGGCGTCTTTTTTGAAGGTATCGCGCCCTTCAGCGGGATGCAAATCGTAGAAGTGTTTCTTGCCCACCAGTTCGTCCGGACGGTAGCCCCAAACTGCCTCGGATACAGGACTGACAAATGTGAAAAGACCATTGGCATCCACATCCCAGGAGATGCTCCGGCTCTGCTCGGCCGCCTGGATTAACCGGATCTCACTTTTCCGTAATTCGTCCCCAACCCTCTTGCGGTAGGTGATGTCGCCAATTACGATGAAGCCTACAGACGCACCTTCGCTGTCATGTTTGGTGGCATCCAGTCGCATCCAGGATTCAGTTCGATCTTTTTTTACCATCCGCAGCTCACACATCTGAGGCTCACTTGTCTCAAAGATCAGTTTGCTTAGCCGGAAGTATATCCCCGCGTCCGCCGGGATAACAAATTGTGATAATGGTTGGTCGAACAGATTGTTTCTAGTTACCCCCAGCATTGTTGCGGCAGTAAGATTTGCCTTTTGAATTCGTCCTTTCTCACTGATTGTGACATAACCTACCGGCGCCAGATCATATAGGTCGAAATAGCTTGACTGCAAGGTTTCAAGTTCAACTTGTGCGCGACGCAACTCCTCGTTCTGCTCCGCAAGTTCATTCCGATGTGTATGTAGTTCATGGAGCGTCTGCTTGCGTTCGGTAATGTCAATCATAACAGTCAACAAGCACTTTTCTTTGCCCAGAGTCATCATTACAGCATTAAATAAGCCTTGCCTTAAAGCGCCTCCCTTTGTCTTGACTTCCATTTCAAAGTTTTCAATGCTACCGTTTTTGTTTAGTTCAGCGAAAAAAGATTTTCTTTGCTCTTGTGTAATAAATCCGGTCTCTATCGTTGTGCTTCCGATCACTTCCTCCCTCTTTCGTCCCATCAGGCTAAGATAAGAATCGCTGACTTCAATATACCGACCGTCTTTTAGTGTAGTGATGCCCACAGGTATTGAATTGTTCAGGAAAGCTTTGGTGAACTTCTCTTGATCTATTCTTGTTTGTGAAATTTCTTCCGCGAAACCTTTTAATTCAGACACGCTATGACGAAGTTCATTTAACTCTTCAATCATTTGCTTCTTGGTCTTTCTTTCGTCTTCCATGCCGGACCCTTAAGAGATGTAGCGTCGTCGAAAAGTAAACAAAACAGATGTAGCATCACATATCGCAAATCGGTTCTTTTACGTTTTGAAGACTATATCCTCAAATATTCGAAAGTCAATATTTATAATTAAGCTTTTTCTATTAGTTTTTGCGGGAAGTAAAAGCTGTTTTAAATTAATGTTTATTGATCATTGTGGTATGTTGCCTGAGAGGTAAAGATTGAAGTCATTTTCCCCCTCTAGTTTTACACAGGACATTGTCATTACTTCTGCCCAACCAACTCATGAAAAGTTTTCACCCATTCCTGCCACACGCGATAAAAATCCGGCAGATCTTGTAGCATCGGCCCCAATCGATCCCGCCATGCGTTTTCGTTCCACTCCAGCAGTGTGTCCGAAGTTAAACTTGCAATCTCAGGCTGCACACGCCGAACACGGCACTTCTCATCAAAAAGAGGTTTCAATTCTTGCCATGAAAAGCGCTCTTCTGATTTGCACAGGATATACCAGAGATCATACAAATCTCTCGGACGCGGCCACTTTTTCTGCTGCTGCAGCAGCGATCTTAACTTTTCCGCAATGATTTCTTTTTTGGAATAAGCCGTGATACTGAATGGCAAGATATCCGGATAGCCGGGCGTAACTAAACAATCAACTGCTTTATCGAGAACAGGTTCGTCAAAGGTCAGGTGCACTTTCACCTGCGGCAACCCTTGCCGTCTCGCGCCGCCCCGGTTATACTCCAGAGGAATCTCGATCTGAAAATCGCCCGGCACAGTCAGAGGCTCACACAGGGACAACCGAACGCCCGATTCTTGCAATACCCATGCAGTAACCGTATCGAGAAAGCGGAGCGATGTTGCAAGGTTGTCTGGGCCGGAACTGCAGATGCAGTTGGGCTGTTGTGATCATAATTGTATCTCTGCGTTTACCAGAAGCCCCCAGCGCCTGTTGTATTTTCCGCACTTCGGCATGGTCGGATCAAGAGGTGAAAAACCGGGGGCACGGGGTATCGTTGTGCGTAATACTTCGATGTCTCCCAGTCCTAATGTCTCCATCATGAATCCGAGCCGTTTGGCAGCAGCGGAATTACCGATTTGAGCGGCGTATTTTATCAGTTTTTTTTCATCC
>Ga0114951_10006209_pt1 | contig 10660 bp, 10 predicted proteins | sample AM7aDNAmetaG_FD_88677 | JGI IMG/M metagenome (GOLD analysis project Ga0114951, IMG submission 88677) | Freshwater microbial communities from Finland to study Microbial Dark Matter (Phase II) - AM7a DNA metaG | ecosystem: Environmental > Aquatic > Freshwater > Lake | place: Finland: Lake Alinen...
GCTACTGCAACGAAAGCTGCAATGGGTGAAAAGAAGAAAGAGAAACCTTTAAAGAAATCTGAAGAAGTATCTGAAGAAGTTCTTATGAAGGCAATTGATGCTAAGTTGACCCCTTTCTTTGACCAGTTAAAGACACTTAGCGAAAGAATTGAAAGTATAGCAAATATGCCACTTCCTGCAAAGGGCGTTGCATTTAATCAGCTGACTCCTCTAAAAAAGTCAGAAGATGCTGTGATGGAGCCTTTAAGTAAAACTGAATTGTCCGATAAGCTATTTGAACTTAAAAAGTCAGGTTCTTATGTAGACATGACAGATGTATTTAAAGTATCAACTGGGTCAGATTCTGATCGTTTAGACGTTATTAAGAAATACGGAATAAAATAAACAAAGGAGAAAAAAGACTATGGATATAATTAATCAAATCCAGTCAGGACTAGAGCAGGGCGTTATCGACCAGGCTCAGCTTGAAGAACTAATGAAATCTATATCCGCTGGTTATGGCTATGCGGGTAAACCTACTGATTTGCAGTATGGTGGCGTTATTCAGATGGAATCATTGGACCCAACGCTTAAGAGCGTTACCTTTGATATGAAACATCTAAATTTCTGGCCTGCACTTTCAATTGACAAGGCAAGAAACCTAATTGAACAGTACAACAGAATTATAGGATACGGCAATGACGTATCTCCTTACATAGGTGAAGGCGGAGCTCCTCAGGAGAACGATTCATATTACGTAAGAGATGCAAAGAAAATCGTATTCTTTGCTACAAGAAGGAAAGCAACTCACCAGATTATGTTGGTTGAGACCTCAGTTGGTGATGTAGTTGCTCAGCAAGCTAAAGAAGGAACAATAGACCTTCTAGCTAAGGTAGAGAGAGAGCTTTATTGGGGGAATGGCCACTTCATTAATGCTACAACTGGTACATGGACAGGAACTCCAAGCGATGTTCCTTCTAATTCAATAGGCATGGACGGCGCTCTTATACAGGTTATGTATGGTGATACAGACGTTCAAGCTAGATCTTTAGACTTTGAAGGTTATGGAGAATTTGGTTCTGTTATAAGTAATCTTAGTGGACTTAGCCTATCACAGGATGACCTAGAAGGTCTTGCTGTTATATGCGAAGAAAACTTTGGTAAACCAGACCAGCTTCATATGCAGCCAAAGGCTTTGAGTGCGTTTACGAAGAAGTTCTATCCTCAGTTCAGAAGTGAGCCAGGACAGACACAGAGCGTTGGTTATTCAACGAAAGAAATGATAACAACCGTAGGAACAGTTCATTTTAAACCTTCTCTATTTATGAGACCTAAGGGACTTGCTAGAGCACAGGCTGTAAGTGCTAATGCTCCTGCAATCGTTGTTGGTGCTACTGCTAATAGTATAGGTAGTGGACTTTTGACTGCTGGTACTTATCAGTACAAACTTACTGCAGTTAACGATTTTGGTGAAGGCGCTCCTCTAGCGGCTAGCCGTGTTGTTGGTGCTGGTGAGACTTCAGTTCAGATAACAATTACTTCATGTACAGCTGGCACAAAGTATATAAACGTATATAGAAGTGCTAACGGTGGAGCAGCTGGAACTGAGCTATTCATTGGTAGATATAAATTTACTGGAAATGGTATGACAATAGCTGACCTAGGCGCAAAGAACCCTGGTTTGGGCGAAGCATTCCTTTTGGATATGAATCCTGAAGTTATGAAGTTTAAACAGTTGCTTCCGTTGACGAAAATTAATTTCGCAATTGTTACAACTGCGTTAGAGTTCGCCGTTGTCCTTTACGGTGCTCTTATGATATTCACACCAAGAAAACTTGGTTGTTTTACAAACGTAGGAACCGTGTAACCTATTGATTTAAAAAGAAATTTTTAAACAATATTAAGTAGGGGCTAGTGAAAACTAGCCCCTATTTTTTTTGTAATTGTTTATTTTTGAACAATCGCATAATTTATTTTTTAATAGTACTTACTATTGCATTGTTTATTTTTGAACAATCGCATAATTTATTTGCATATTTTTTAAATTTGTAGTATAATATAGATTATGGGTAAACGATTTGCTATTGGAGATAAATTTGGAAGATTAACCTTGGTTGAAAAAGTAATCAAGGATAATGGAAAACAACTTGGATGGATATGTAGATGTGAGTGTGGAAATACTAAATTAATTAAAAATGTAGCAACCTTATCAAATGGTACATCTAAATCTTGTGGATGCTTAAGATCAGAACTTCTTAAAGTTAACAATCCAATGTTTAATCTAGACACTAAAAAGTGGTTTTCAGATAGATTTAAGGCTGATCCAGAAAGAATTATAATAATAAAAAGGGCTGTCGAATTATCTAAAACTGAAGAAACCAAAGAAAAAAGAAAACAAACCAATGTACTTAAATATGGAGGAGTTGCTCCAGCCCATTCTAAAGAAATACAAGAAAAAATGAAAAAAACCAATATAAAAGAATATGGGGGGATAGCTCCTGCTTGCTCTGGAGAAACTAGAGACAAAATGAAGGCTACTAATCTAGAAAAATTTGGCGTTGAAAATGCTATGCAAAATCATGCAATTTCATCTAAACTTTTCAGCCAAAGAGGCCCAACTAAACCAGAAAAGAAAATGGATGAGTTTCTTACAAACAACAATATAGAATTTATATATCAAGGAAAATGTGGAGAAACACATAAAGCTTGGGATTTTGTTGTATATAAAGAAGGAATACCATGTTTGGTCATAGAAATAGATGGAGAGTTTTTTCATGGTACATGCAGTGATCCTGATGGAAATGCGTGTGGGGGATTAAAGGATCATTTAAGGTTTGGTTTAGTTCCAGAAGGAGTTAGGTATATACAAGTTGATTCTAAAAAAGTAGAAGATAGTTTTGATGAGATACTTAAATTGTTTAATATAGATTATGAGAAATATATAAAAGATATGGTAGATTCTTGTATAGGCTCTCCTTTTCCTTATCCTGTTGAGGAAGAGACAAAAATGAGAAAGTCTTATTATGACCTTTGTAGATTTGAAAGAGAAAAGATAAGTGGCGTTCGTTTTGGATATAGTATAATAATGAACTTTCATAAGTCTGTTTGGTCTTGCCATAAAAGCACCAAAATGTCTCCTCTTGATGCGTGGGAAGACCCTGTTGTATTAGAAAGATGTATTAGAAATAGAATAATTTATAAGGGGATGAAAAATCTTTCTTCTATGAGAATAGTTCAAGGATTTTCTGTTTCCTCTATAGCCCCTAGGGTATCTATCTTTAGCCCTAGTTTAGCAAGAGGTATCCTGAATAGATATGCAGGAGAGTGTAAGACTGTAGTTGACCCATTTAGTGGCTTTTCTGGTAGAATGTTAGGGGCGACTAGTTTAAAAATGCATTATACTGGGTATGATATTAGAGAAGAGGCAGTAGCAGAATCACAGCAAATAGTTGATTTTTTAAAAATACCAGATATAAAATTAGAGGTTTCGTCTATAGAATCTCTTGAAGATAAAAATGAATATGATGTCCTAATAACATGTCCTCCATATGGATTTACAGAGATATGGTCAAATAAGCATAATTATATGGATGAAGATTATTATATAGATTTGTGTCTAAATAAGTTTAATTGTAAGAAGTACATATTTGTTGTAAGAAATACAAAGAAATATAAAAACAATATCGTGGAATATATAGAAGGGGAATCTCATATAGCTAAATCAAAAGAAGCAATAATTGTTATAACTAAATAGGCGGTCTGCTAGCAGACGTATTACGTTAGCTACTTGACGTGATTTATTTGTTTTTTTCTTCTATCTTGTCCATTATAGTAAGCACCGTATTATACTCTTCACTATCTTTGTCGAAGTACTCTTCCATGTAGTTTAATAGAATGTCCCAAGCCTCATAGGCCCTTATTGCCTCTTCCATCTTTTTTTCTCTGTCTACCGGCTTATTCATTTTTTTCTCCTCCTTTATGTATCCATAATTATCTATTCCTTTGTTCCAATCATTGTATAATTCTTTCAAGGATTGTGTAATTTCTCTGCTAGAGACAGATAGGCTGCCAAATACCTTTACATCGTTTTTAGCTCCATATCTAATATAGCTATCTTTATCTTGCCCCCCATCTACAAAAATATTACCACAGGGGCAACGTCTGCAATCATAGTGAGCTCTGCTAAAAACAAATGTTTGACATATAGGGCAGTATACTCCATTTACTTTCATCTTTCTTTCTCCTTTGTATATTTAACTAAAATATCTAGCCAGAATAGCTTTCTAATGTCTAATTTGTTTCCTATAGTTTTATCTATCCTGTCCATAGTATCTTTGTTAAGCTTTCCTATGTTGTTTATTATAGATTGCTTTGTTGCTTCTATAACATCAAACCTTAATGGGGAAGATTCAAATAGAGTTATTATTTTTTGTGTGGATATCTCTGGTTTTGATATAAAATCTTTGTAATTTAATACTTCTACAGTTGGACATAGGTAAGTGATAAAGCTGTTTCCTACAATAGGACCTAGTAATTCTAGTATTGTATCTTTAAGTATTTTGGAGCTTAGTGAGACTCCTACTATAAAGAGGGCATCTATCATTTCCCAAGATCTTGATGAAATATAGGTTTCAGTTTCTGATAGTTCATCTGGAGTTTTATATACCCAATGTCCTTCTTCTATAAAAGAGATAATATGGGAATCCCATTTAAACGCCTTTATATAGGCCAAAAAATCGTTTTTGTTGTAATTCACGCTATATGAGCAGAATCGATTTTTGATGGCAATGTCCATGGGGTTCACTTTATAATCGGAATTTTCGGGGTTTATGGTAGCCACAATTGTGCAGGTATCTGGTAAATGATATGTATGTATTTGGCGTTCAGTCAGTAGTTGTAGTATACTATTCATTGTAAGGGCCGGACAACGGTTAATTTCTTCAAGTATAATAAGAACTTCTTGATTTAGGTCTGTTGGCCAGAAATCTGGAAGGGCAAATGTGGTGCGACCTTCTACGGTTACAGGAAGGCCTACTAGTTCTGGACCTTCCATTAATGATAAACGTAGGTCTAGTACCTTCATATTTCTGCCTTTTGCCCATTGTTTGCAAATTGAAGTTTTTCCTATACCTGAGTGTCCTATAAGTAAAGGTATGAAATTACTATGGTTTTTGGTTTGAGCTGTATAGGCTAAGTCAAGAATTCCAAATATATTCTTAGTAGTTGTCATTTATCTCCCCTTTGTAATCTAATTATACTCCTTTTAGCAAAAAAATGCAAGAGAAAAGAAATATAGGGTATAATATATATGATATATGATATAAGGAGGAATTGCAATATGTTGATAGAAAAAAGAGATTATGTTCTTGATGAAATTATAAAGTATGGTTGGGATGTTAAAAATCGTATAGTATATTTTGGTGATATTTCAGATAATGAAAATAGAAATGATGAAAGCTTTGGTGATGTAAATTGCAGTTCCATAGAATATGTTATAAGAAAATTTAATAAATTTATTGCTGATGATCCTGAACATACAGTTCCTATACATTTTTGGATGAGTTCTAGAGGTGGAGATGTATATGATATGCTTAGACTTTGTGATAGAATTGTAACGTGCCCCTGTCCTGTTATATTCTATGGAAGTGGTCGAATTATGTCAGCAGCTACATGGATTATGGTAGTATGTGATGAAAGATATTTGTTTCAAAATTCTACAGTGTTGGTACATCATGGCTCAACAGCACTATCGGGAAACTATACTGATGTTCAAATAGATATGCATGAAGAGGAGAGATTAACTGGCATTTTGTCTCAAATATACGCAGATAATACCTTTATTCCTAGTGTCGAGTTTTGGAAAGATTTTTTACAAAGAGACGTTATAATGAGAGCAGAAGAGGCTATTGAATTGGGCTTAGCCGATAAGATGATTGAACAACCTGATAGACATATATTTAGAACAGGTAGATTAAATCTTAAACCAAATGAAGAAAAAATTGAACTAACTATAAAAGACTTGTATGTTAGAACAAAAAGAAATCCTGAAAAAATTATAGTTACTCCTTGTGCGGTTGTTTCTTCGGAGATAATTGAACAAATTAATGCAGAAAATAAAGTATCTAAAAAGAAAAAAGGAAGGCCTAAGAAAATAGTTTCTATTGTTTAGGAAAGTGTTTTTTTAGTCGTTGAGAAAGTATCTCTAGAAACATACAGGCTTTTACTAGGTCATCAACAGAGCATTCTTTTTTGATAGGTCCACCGTATTTTTTTATGATATCAATGTCTTTATTAAGTCTGTCAATTGCACCTTTAATGGCGCTAGGTGAAGGAAGGTCATTTGAATCAATTGCTATATGCAGTATCATTTTATCCCCTTTATATATGAATTATAGCAGAAAATAAGAAAAATAGCAACTATTAAATCATGTTTGTTGAAAAAACACGATAATCACTTGGAATTCCAATAGTAATTTCAATCATTTCTAGTGGTAGTATCTTCCATTCATAGCTTAAAGCTAAAAGTTTGTTTTCTTTTTTAAGTCTTTCGAGTAAAAGATATATATATGTGGGCTGTTGAGGAGACATTTTAAAGTCAATATTTTCGTTTGGTGTCATTAAGCGGTTAGTTGTTAAAAAGTCAACAATTTCATAGAAGCCATTTGTTACTTCTTGATATCTTTGCAAGCACTTGATTTTATTGTTCATGTGTTTACCTCGCTATATATTATACTACTTTTTAAAATAACTCTTTACTTTTATTTGGGTATGTGGTAAAATAGTAAAGCATAAATGAAAAAGGGGAAAACCAAATTAATAAATGATTATATATAAGACTACCAATTTAATCAATGGTAAAATTTATATTGGTAAATATTTGGGGTCTCGTCCTGGTTATTTAGGGTCCGGAATTGTTCTTAAAAAGGCTATTAAAAAGTATGGTAAGAATAACTTTAAGAGAGAAACTATAGAAACATGCCAATCAAAACAAGAGCTTAATGAAAGAGAAAGATATTGGATAAATAAATATAATAGTAAGGATAGTAGTGTAGGCTATAATATAGGGTCTGGGGGAGAAGGCTTTGATACGTCCTTAGTTGGTTTTATTGAAGCATATGGTGAAAAAATAGGAAATCAAAAGTATTTGGATTTTTGTAAAAAGATAAGCAACGGTCATAAGGGGAAAGATACGTGGAATAAGGGCAAAAATGGAGCTTACTCTGAAGAATCTAAGAAAAAAATAAGCAATTCTATAAAAAAATATTGGAAAAGCAAGAAAGATAGAAGTTTTAATTTAGAACACAAAGCTAATATGAGCAAATCAATGAAAGGGAAAAAACACCCTCCATTAACAGAAGAACATAAAATAAAAATAGGATTAGCTATGTTGGGACGAAAATGGACAGATGAGCAGAAAAGAAAAGGAAGTGAATCTCAAAAAGAGACATATAAAAAAGGACGAGTTTCTGGGATGCAAGGAAAGAGTCATTCAGAAGAAGCAAAAAGAAAAGTAGGGGAAGCAAAGAAAAAATATTGGGAGAAAAAAAAGAATGAACAGACTGAAAGGGGATTATAATTTTTGTAGAATTGCTCATGATGATGAAAAATCTTGGGATGATGTTGTTTCTAGATTTATTAATGAATTAGTTAATAGGGGAGCAAAAACTCCAAAAGAAGACTTAGTGTGGCTGTGTGGCAACTTTATTTGTCTTCCAAATTCACCTGCACTTTTGACCGCATCAAGCAAAAAGTTCTATGCATCTGCTTGCTCAAGCTATGTTATTCAAGATACTATGTTTGATGGTCCATTTTCTATATCTAGTATCTTAAATATAGCAAACAGAGCTACAGTTGCAGGAATAGGATGTGGTTACTCATTTTCTAATCTTAGGTCTAAAGAAGAAGCTGTAAGGGGTAAAGTTGGATTAACAGGTGGGCCTGTTTCTTTTATGAAAAGTTATGATGGGTTCTTAAAAAATATAACTCAGGCAACTAGAAAGTCAGCTAATATGGGGACCTTACATGTAAACCATCCAGATATAACGGATTTTATAAATGCAAAATTAACAGATGGAGATTTATCGTGTTTTAATATTTCTGTATTATTAGATGATAAGTTTATGAAGGCTGTTGAAAAAGATGGAGAATATGAACAGTTTTATAAAACACAGAAAGAACCAAAGAAGATTAAGGCAAGAGAGTTGTTTAATCTTATAGCGGAAAACATATATAAAGGTGGGGAGCCAGGCGCTATTTTTATAGATACTATTAAGAATGATTACTTTGAAGATATGCAAGACAATGAATTTTGTTTCAACCCTTGTTCTGAAGCAATTTTGACATCAAAAAATGATCCTTTAGATACATATCTAGAACTTTGCTGCCTTGCTTCAATAAACCTTCCAAGGTTTATGAATCTTTCAGTGTCTCATCAACAAAAAGCTGTTTCAATTGCTGTAAGTATGTTGAATGACATAATAGATACACAAAACTATATAAGTGACTACCAACAAACTGGAATGCGTTTTAGAAATAGAAAAATTGGACTGGGAATTTGTGGACTTCACACTGTTTTGGCCACAAAGGCTATTAAATATAGTAGCGATGAAGCTTTTGATTTTACTAAATTGGTTTTTAAGAATATAGGTAAATGGGCAAAAGAAGCTAGTGAAAAATTATACAACGATAACTTAGATAAAGATGGTATTTTATGGGTACATGGGAACGATGTACAAGATATCGCTTTAAATAAAGCTTCACCACTCTATACATTAAAAAGATATAACGCTTCCCTATTGTCTGTAGCTCCAACATCTACACTATCTAATATTTTTGCAGACATTAATGAAGAAGGTTGTTCTTACGGGATAGAAAGTTATTTTTCCATAACTCCCTATGTAGTAAACAATTCTTATGGAAAGTTTGAAGTAAAGGAAAAGATAGTAGGTATACTTGGAGAAGAAAAGGCTAAAGAATTAATCGAGTGTGCTAATGATTTAGATTGGAAGTCCCATTTAATGATAGTAGAAGCATATTACTCAGCAAATGAGAAGGGAATAGTTCAGGGGTGCTCTAAAACCCTTAATTTTAAGAACCAGGTTTCTGTAGGAAACATAAAAGAAGCCCTTGTTTATTGCTGGAAGAATAAAATTAAAGCAATTTCTATGTATAGGGATAATAGTAGGGCCAATCAGGTTATACAAACTAAAGATGTTTCTACTAAAGAAACATATCAAGATTGTGTAGAACTTGATGCCAAAGGAAGACCAGTTGATTTATTTTTACATCAATCCCCTAAAAGGCCAGAGTATCTTGATTGTGAAATACACCATGTTCAGAGCGAAAGCAAAAAATGGCTTGTTTGTATTGGGTTGTTTAAGGGGAAACCATATGAAGTTTTTGCAGGAGAAGAAGAAAACATTTCTATTCCTAAAAAATATAAAATTGGTAAAATAAAAAAGAATGGTGGATATCATCTTATAGTAGGAGAAGGGGACGATGAACTAATTATAAAAGATATGCCTACTGCATTTAAGAATGCACAATATGCATCTTTAACAAGAATTATATCTTTTTCATTAAGACATGGTGGTCCATTAAAGTTTGTTGTAGAGCAACTTCTTAAAGAGGGAGGATTTGACGCTTTTAATAAGGCGATTGCACGATGCCTCAAGAAGTATATTAAAGACAATGAAGATGTAAAAATGAAATGCCCAGAGTGTGGGGGAGATATGAAGTATGTAAGTGGTTGCCCTTGTTGTATGTCATGCAAATATACTAAGTGTAGTTAATAAAGGAGAAATAAAATGATTAAAAAAAAGTTAGGTAGACCTAAAAAGAATTCAATTATTACCAGAAATTATGGATGGAGACCGTCTCTTCCTGATGTAAGAGACTGGACATTTGAATCTTTGGGTAAGAACCCTACGCTTCCTATTTCTGTTGATTTGAGAAAAAGTGACTCTCCAGTTGAAGATCAAGGTCAGTTAGGGAGTTGTACAGCAAATGCCCTTACAGCAGCAATTCAATTTATAGAAAAAAAAGATAAAGATGTTTATGCACCATTAAGTCGTCTTTTTGTTTATTATAATGAAAGAGCAATAGAAGGAACTATATCATCAGATTCTGGAGCTCAAATAAGAGATGGAATTAAGACTTTAAATAAACAAGGAGTTTGTCCTGAGACTGAATGGCCATATACTGTTTCTAAGTTTAAGACAAAACCGACAACTAAATGTTTTACTGATGCTTTAAAGAATGTAATAGTTTCTTATTATTCTATAAGCACCTTAACAGCCATGAAAACATGTTTAGCAAGTGGGTACCCTTTTGTATTTGGTTTTACGGTATATACTAGTTTTGAATCAGATACGGTTGCCACTACTGGTATAGTTAATTTGCCTATAAAAGGAGAGAGTGTTCTTGGTGGTCATGCTGTGCTTTGTGTAGGATATGACGATATCACTCAGAGATTTATAGTGAGAAATAGTTGGGGAACGAGTTGGGGACAGAAAGGCTATTTTACAATTCCCTATACATATTTGACAAATTCAAAATTAGCTAGTGATTTTTGGTATATTACAAAGGATAAAACTTTATAATGAATGAAATTGATTTTCATGGTATGACAATAGAAGAAGCCTTACAATTGGTAGATAAAACTATTGATAAGGTTAGGGTA
>Ga0114951_10006212_pt1 | contig 10654 bp, 9 predicted proteins | sample AM7aDNAmetaG_FD_88677 | JGI IMG/M metagenome (GOLD analysis project Ga0114951, IMG submission 88677) | Freshwater microbial communities from Finland to study Microbial Dark Matter (Phase II) - AM7a DNA metaG | ecosystem: Environmental > Aquatic > Freshwater > Lake | place: Finland: Lake Alinen...
CGGAGTAAAGGTTAACAGAAGAAAGAAAGGCAAAGCAGTTACAAACCAAAACAGAGCATAACCGGCAAAGGCCGGTTTTTGTTTATTTGGAATTTTTTGCTATAATGACGGAATGATAGAGATAAATAACCTCACCAAGGGGTACCCTCTGGGTCGTGTGGATAAAAAAATCTTTTCCACAGTTGCAAAAAAAGTATTATCGGGCGAAAATAGAGGAACGGAAAGCATTTCTTTGGCATTTGTTGATAAAAAAGAGATGCAAAAGTTAAATAAGAAGTTTAGAAACAAAAATAAACCCACAGATGTTTTATCTTTTTTGCTAAATGAAAAAGATTATTTGGGGGAAATTATTATTTGTCCTGAAGTTGTCAAAGAAAATGCCCAAAAATACAAAACAACGGTAAAACAGGAAGTGAAAAAAGTTTTTGTTCACGGGATTTTGCATTTATTGGGATATGACCACGAAAAGTCAAAAAGCGAGGCCGAAGAAATGGAAGAAAAACAGGTAAAATATTTAAAATAATTACGCATCATGGCGCGCGGTAATATTGTAACAGGTTTAGATATTGGAACGCACAGCATAAAAGCGCTGGCGGTTCAAAAAAAGCAAAGAGATTGGGAAATTTTGTCGTACGCAGAAATGCCTTCTTTTGGGCTTCGCAAAGGAGCTGTGGTAAATGTTGAAGAGACAGCAAAAAATGTGCAGATGATAATGGCCGGCGTTGAAAAAGATTGCAATCGAAAAATAAATTCTGTTTTTGTAAACATTGGAGGCAGTCATTTGTATGTTACGCCTTCTGATGGAATTATTTCGGTTTCGCGAGCCGACAACAGAATTTCAAAAGAAGATGTGGAAAGAGTTTTGCAGGCAGCAAGAGCAATCAATATTCCTTCCAACGAAGAAGTGCTTGATGTTTTTCCAAGAGAATTTATTATTGACGACCAAAAAGGAATTAAAAGGCCCGAAGATTTGACCGGAATAAGGTTGGAAGCAAAAGTTTTGTTGCTTTGCGTTTTTTCACCATATTTTATTAATTTGACGCAGTCGGTTTTAAATTCAAAATTGCAAATTAACGACGTAATCCCATCTCCCTTAGCCGCGGCTAAGGCTGTTTTGACTCCACAACAAAAAGAAGTGGGGGTTGCTTTAATTGACATTGGTTCGGCCACAACATCTTTGGCGGTTTTTGAAGAAGGTGAACTGATGCATCTTGCGGTTTTTCCAATTGGTTCGGCCAACATTACAAACGACATTGCCATTGGATTAAAAACCGAAGTGGCAATTGCCGAGTCAATTAAAAAACAGCACGGCACTTGCATGTTTGCCAAATCCGACAAAGAAAAATCTGACTTGGGAAAAAAGAAAATTGAAGTTTTTGACAAATCATCTTCGCTTAATTTCACAAAGAAAAATTTGGTGGATATTATTGAGCCAAGGGTTTCCGAAATTTTGGATTTGGTGCAAAAAGAATTAAAAAAAATTGACAGGCAAGAACTTTTGCCCGGCGGAATTGTTTTGACAGGCGGGGGAGTAAAAATTCCAAAAATAAAAGAGCTTACAAAAGAAACTTTAAAACTTTCGTGTGAAATTGGAATACCAAAAGGCATAATGGGTTTGCAGGAAGATCCTGCTTTGGCTACTGTTGCGGGCTTGGCTTTGGGAGGGGTTGATTTTGATGACGGACCAGGTATACTTGGACTTACCAAAGGCTGGAATTCCACGTTGAAAGGATGGTTTAGGAATTTCATCCCGTAGGCTTATTATGAATCCTCAAATTAAAGTTATTGGAGTTGGCGGATCGGGCTCAAACACCGTTTCGCGCATTGCAAAGTTTGATTTTGTTCCGGTGGAATTAATTTCGGTAAACACCGATGCTCAAGCGTTGCATTTTTCCAAAGCAAACAAAAAAATTCTAATTGGAAAAAACATTACTCATGGTTTGGGCACTGGCATGGATGCTGAAATTGGAAAAAAATCAGCTGAAGAGTCAAGACAAGATATTGCAGAAAATTTAAAGGGAGCCGATATGGTTTTTATAACCTGCGGGCTTGGCGGAGGTACGGGAAGCGGAGCCGCCCCAACAATTGCTGAGATTTCAAGGAGTCTTGGCATTTTAACTGTAGCGGTGGTAACAACGCCATTTTCTTTTGAAGGCGAACAAAGAAAAAAAATTGCCGACGGTGCGCTGAAAGATTTAAAAGACAATGTGGATTCTTTGCTGGTTATTTCAAATAATAAGCTTTTAAAAATTATCGACGAAAAAACAACAGTAACCGACGCATTTTCAATTTGCGACGATGTGTTAGGGCAGGCTGTAAAAGGAATTACAGACTTAATTTTGGTTCCAGGAATTATAAATATTGATTTTGCTTCTGTGGTGGCAATTATGAAGAATTCTGGCAGGGCAATGTTTGGAACGGGCAAAGCTGTGGGCGAAAACAGGGCAATTTTGGCGGCAGAACAGGCGATAAATTCTCCGTTGCTGGATTTTTCAATTCAAGGGTCAAAAGGAGTTTTGTTTAATGCTTCGGGCCAGGACATTACCTTAAATGAAATCCAGGAAGCCGCAAAAGTCATAACAAAAAATGTTGATCCAAGGGCGCAGATAATTTTTGGCGCCGTAAAAGACAATACACTCAAAAAAGGGGAAATAAAGGTATCGGTAATAGCCACAAAATTGGCTTAATAAGTTATCCACAGAGCCAGCTTAAAATTAATATTTGACAGGAATTTTGGGCGGAGTAAAATGGTAGTAATCTAGTCGAGTTTAAATAATAATAATTACAAAAAGGCATTTTAATAAACTTGGTGTTTAGAAATTAAGTCCCAGAATTTTTAAACATCGAGCTAATTAAAGGCAATGCCTTTTTTTGTCCCAACAAAATGCTATGGAAGCAGAAATAAAAGAAAAAAATCATATTGAGAAAGTTCAAAAAAGAGACGGAAGGATCGTTAATTTTGAGCAAGATAAAATTGAGTCGGCCATTCATAAAGCCGTTGTTGCAAACAACCAGGGCGATGGCGAAGTTTCCAAAAAAGTTTCAGAAAAGGTTGTTGCTTTGTTAAATCGCAGGTTTAAAAAAGGAGAAACGCCCACAATTGAACAAGTCCAGGATATTGTTGAAGAAGCTTTGATTTTGGAAGATTTGGTTGAAACCGCCAAGGGTTATATTTTGTACAGAGAACAACGAAGGGCAATTAGAGATGCCGCAAAAGCTGCCGATGATTCTTCCGAAAAAGTTGACAGCTATTTAAAAGAAATTGACTGGCAAGTAAAAGAAAATGCCAATATGACATTCTCTTTGCAGGGGTTAAACCAATATGTGGGCTCGTATATTTCCAAAAAATATTGGTTAAATAAAATTTATCCAAAAGAAATTCGCGACGCCGCGGCCAATGAAGATTTTCACATTCATAATTTGGAATTGTTGGCGCCATATTGCGCCGGATGGGATTTATATGATTTTTTGGTTAAGGGGTTTGGCGGAGTTTCGGGAAAAATTGAATGTAAGCCGCCAAAACATCTGCGAACCGCCATGGGGCAACTGGTAAATGTTTTGTTTACTTTGCAGGGAGAAACAGCCGGAGCAAATGCTGTTTCCAATTTTGACACATTACTGGCGCCGTTTATTCGCTACGACAATTTAACTTACAAACAGGTAAAACAGGCAATGCAGGAATTTTTGTATAACTGCATGGTGCCAACGCGTGTTGGATTTCAAACGCCATTTTTGAATGTTTCGCTGGACATTAAACCGCCCGCTCACTTGGCAAAACAGCCGGTAATTATTGGAGGCGAACCGCAAAACGAAACCTATGGGGAATTCCAGCCCGAAATGGACATGTTTATTAAAGCTTTTTATGAAGGTTTAATGGAGGGAGATGCCTCGGGCAGGCCGTTTACTTTTCCAATTCCAACGGTTTCTGTGGGCAAAGATTTTGAATGGGATAATCCAAATTTGGCGGCAATGTGGGAAGCTACTGCAAAATATGGAATTAATTATTTTTCAAACTTTGTAAATTCCGACATGAGCCCCGACGACGCCAGGTCAATGTGTTGCAGGTTAAGACTGGACAACAGGGAATTGTATAAAAGAGGCGGAGGATTGTTTGGCTCATCTCCAAAAACAGGTTCGGTAGGAGTGATTACAATTAATTTACCAAGATTGGGATACACTTCAAAAACCAAAACAGAATTTTTTGAAAAATTGGGGCATTTGATGGATTTGGCAAAAGAAAGTTTGGAAATTAAAAGAAAAGCTTTGGATAACTTTATGGAAAAAGGGCTTTACCCATATTCAAGGCATTATTTGCAAGATGTAAAAACTTTACGAAATTCATATTTTGGAAACCACTTTGCAACCATTGGAATTTGCGGAATGAATGAAGCTTTGCTGAATTTTTTGGAGGAAGACATTACCACCCCTAAAGGCAGAAAATTTGCAATTGAAATTTTGGACTTTATGCGAGGCCGAATGATAAAATTCCAGGAAGAAACCGGAAATCTTTTCAACTTGGAAGCCACACCGGCCGAGGGCACAAGCTACCGCCAGGCCCGCACTGACAGAGAAAAATATCCCGAAATTATTACCAGCGGCACAAAAGAAGTTCCTTATTACACAAATTCCAGCCAATTGCCTGTGGGATTTACCGATGATATTTTTGAAGCTTTGGAATTGCAGAACGAATTGCAAACAAAGTATACAGGAGGAACCGTTTTGCACGTTTTTTTGGGAGAAAAAATTTCCGATCCGCAAATGGCAAAAAATCTCGTCAAAAAAATATTTGAAAAATACAGCTTGCCTTACATTACCCTAACCCCAACATTCTCAATTTGCCCAACGCATGGTTATATTGCCGGCGAACATTTTGAATGCCCTCAATGCGCCATAAAACAGCCCTGCGAGGTCTATTCAAGGGTTGTAGGCTACATTAGGCCCGTTCAGCAATGGCACAAAGGAAAACAGGTTGAGTATGGCGAAAGGAAAGAATTTGCCTGTCCTGTGGAAGTTACGAAAGACATTTTGGAAGTTGCAACCGCCGCCTCGGAAGGAGTCGACGTGTCAACAGAAAAAATATCAGCATAATAAAATAAAAAATCGCTTTATTCTAAAGCGGTTTTTTGTTAGAATGAGGCAATAATAATTTAAGATAAAAATATGCCAGGAGAATTTAAGGAACCACAACAAGAACCAACAGAAAAACAAGAAAATTTTTTAGATGCGGAAGATTATTTAAAAAGAGTAGCAATAAAAGATAACAATATTTCTGAAAAGGATTTGCAGGAATCTTTAGATAGATTAAGTAAACTGCTAGGAAAAGTAGACTATAAAGATGCAGATAGCGTCGAGGTTTCTGATGGCAATGTGGAATTTGGTTTTTCCTATTCTGCGCCAGAAAAAGAGTTGAATTTAGGGATAGAAAGATACGCAAGTAAATATTCTTCCGATGTAGATTTTAATAAAGATTATTTTAATGTAGAGAATTGGAAGAAACTAACCAGTTTATCCTTTCAAAGCGGAGATGTAAAAAAAGATCTGTTAGCTTTTTTACCAGAAAATTATAGTGTTGTTTTTTGCCCTACAAAAGAATATTCGCATGGAGCCGTAGATAGTAGTTGTATATATATATTGGGTGATATGGCCACCCCTAGATCGATTATAACTTTGTTGCACGAAATGGGCCATATTTTTGATTATATGAATAAGGACAGGGTGCAGATTGGCGGTAGCCTGTTGCACCATGGAGCCGCAGAAAGTGTAAGAAGGGAAAGGACCGCTTCGGCCTTTGTCTTTAGAGTAATGCGCCCATTTCTCAAGGATGCGCAAATTAAAGGAGATGTTATTAATCTTTTAAAAAATTATGCGCTAGAGTCGTATAATTTATCAGCAACAGAAGAATTTCACAAAATAGAAAAGCAAAAACCATATTTAGAAAGAGTAGTAAGGAGGGCAGAGGTAGATTGGCAAGCTCAAGAACAAGAAATGGAAGAGCAAAGATTATGGGACGATTTTTTAGCATGGCGCAAAACCGAAGAATATAATAAATGGAAAGAAAAAGATGAAAATAAAAATATGGATATTCCCGAAGAGTTTGTTGAGTGGAGAGATTTAATTGAAAAAGATAAAAATAAATAATAAATTATGATTATTGCAGGTTTACAGAGATCAACTTTAATAGATTACCCAGGTAAGCTGGCTTGCATTGTTTATTTGGCCGGGTGCAATTTTAGATGCCCGTGGTGTTATAGCGCAGAATTGGTTTTGCCCTTAAAAATTGTAAACCAGCCGCGGTTTTCAGAAAAAGAAATTTTTGATTTTTTGGAAAGCCGAAAGGGGTTGCTGGAAGGAGTGGTAATTTGCGGGGGAGAGCCCACAATAAATAAAGAATTACCGAATTTTTTGGAAAAAATAAAGGCAATGGGTTTTGCCATAAAGCTGGACACAAACGGGTCAAATCCCAAAACGTTAAAGGATTTGGTAAGTGCCGGGCTGATAAATTATGTGGCAATGGATATAAAATCTTCTTTTAATAATCCAATTTACGAAAAAGTTTTTGTGGAAGGCGTAACAATGGACGCCATAAAAGAAAGCGTTGAATTTTTAAAAAACGGCAAGCTGGATTTTGAATTTAGAACAACGGTTGTAAATACAATTCACAAAAAAGAAGAGTTTTTGGAAATTGCAAAGTGGATTGGCGGGCCAAATGTAAAATACTATCTGCAGAATTTTAGGGCTGAAAAAACAATTGACCCGGAATTTGAAAAGGTTAAACCTTTTTCTAAAGAATTTTTGGAAGAAATTGTAAAAGAAATTTTTTCGCAATTTAAAATTTGCCAGCTCCGATAATCGCTCGGAGAAGAATTTATTGTTAGCGCTCGCCAAATTAAATTTTTTTTCGTCTCGACCTCTCGTAAACGGGGTTTCCCTCGCCTCAAAAGAAATTTATTTGGCTCGCTTTCGTTCGGGTTATGTCGCCATCCAAAATTTTATTTTATCTTTGGATTTCATTTGTTTTGGGAATATTTTTGGAATCTTTTATTAAAATCCCGCAAATTTTTATTTGGGGATTTTTATTTGCAGATTTTTTGGCAATTGTTATATTTTTGATTATCAAAAAAGATATTTTTGTTATTTTTGCTTTTTGTTTTTTACTTTTAATATTGGGTGTTTTACGCATGCAAATTTCTGAATTTAATATTGCCAATGATAAATTGGCAAAGCTGAATGGCAAAGGACAAATTGTTTTGACCGGAGTTATAACTGACGCGCCCGATGTTAGGGAAACTTCGCAAAAACTTACTGTAAAAGTCGGAAGTAGTAAAATTTTGATTACAACCGGAAATTATGTGGAGTATAATTATTTAGACATAGTAAAAATTACAGGCAAACCGGAAGTGCCCGGCATTATAGACGATTTTAATTACACAAATTATTTGCTAAAAGATGGGATTTATTCTGTTATGGGTTTTCCAAAAATTCAGATTGTCTCCAAAAAACATCAGTATAATTTATTATCTTATGCTTATGAGGAAATTTTGTTTGCAAAGCAAAAATTAGAAGAATCTTTACAAAATAATTTTTTGCCTCCGCACAGCTTAATTTTAGACGGTATAATTTTTGGCAACAATAAAAATATGACGCAGGACTTGAGAAATCAATTAAATAATACCGGTTTGCGGTTTTTAACAGCCATTTCGGGAGTGCATGTGATTATTATAAGTGAAATTTTATTTTATTTTTTATTGTTCTTGCAGTTTGGGCGCCGGTCGGCTTTAAGTTTTTCAATTATTTTAATTTGGCTTTATATTGTTTTGACAGGATTTACCACTTCGGGAATTAGGGCGGGGATAATGGGGAGTATTTTAATTTTGGCTGAAGTTTTTGGCAGGCAAAATACCAGCTCACGCACAATTGTTTTGGCGGCGGCTTTAATGCTTTTGCAAAATCCGTTGCTTTTGATTTACGATATTGGGTTCCAACTTTCTTTTTTGGCATGTCTGGGAATTATTTATTTAGAGCCAGCAATAACCCATTTGATAAAATTAGATATTATTTCGGTTACATTCACGGCTCAAATTTTTACTTTACCAATTATGATTTATAACTTTGGCACAATTTCATTGGTTGCTCCCATCACTAATATTTTGATTTTGCCGGTAATGCCGTTCATTTTGTCTTTTGGATTTTTGTTTTCAATTTTTGCCAGTTTTTCAAAATTTTTGGGCTGGATTCTTTATATTCCATGCTGGATGCTTGTGGAATACTTTTTAAAAATAATGGACTTTTTCTCTCAGCCTTGGATGGTAAAAAACATTACAAATGTTTCGTGGATTTGGATTTTGTTTGCATATGTTTTTATTGGATTTTGCACCTGGTATTTAAATAAGAAGTTTTCAAGAGATTTTATTTAACAAAAAACCGCGGGTTAGTCGCGGTTGCATTATCGTTGTTAAACGATTTTTTGAAACGAAATATGTGTGCGTTTCTTGTTTGCGAAATAGGCGTAATAGGCCTCAACAATGACTCTTTCCGGAACCATTAGGTTGAGAAGCCTAACAGCAGCCGGAAGATCGTCTTTCTCCGGAGTTGTGCTTCGGCAGTTATTGGGCACCAATTCTCCGTAATATCCGCAGTCTTCATGGCCTATGAGCACAATCCTTTTTATTGGAAAATGCTGGCAGCTGAACATGGTCTGGCGAAGAATAATTCTGCACCGGCTGACCATGTCGTCTGGATGGGCTAGAGGTGCCGGTCCCCCGGCAACCATCATTTCAACAAATTCGCCCTCTTTGAATCCCAGCTCCTTTTCGATGAAGCCGTCAAATGCAAAAGCAAATCTGGGGTCAATGCAATAAATGCAAATCCCGCGTGGCTGTGGGTTTTGCACAACCGGGTAAAGAATTGGTCGAATTTTCCTTCTTTTCGCAATTTTTATCACTTCTTACTCCCTTGTCAAAGGTCCATCTTTTTGCGCTTTCCACAAACTGCGCAAACATAAATATAATAGCACATATTTTTAATGTTTGCAATATTAAAAGTTTTTGAATTTTAATGTATAATTATTTTAATATGGAAAAAAATGAAGAACAAAAGAAAGCGTGGGTAATTGCCGCAGATATGGGCTATGGCCACCAACGAACGGCATACCCATTAAGAGACGTAGCTTTTGGAGGCAAGGTTATTAATGCCAACAGTTACGACGGAATTCCCAAAAAAGACAGAAAATTTTGGGGTCAAACCCGGTCTTTGTATGAATTTATATCAAGATTTAAAAGGATACCAATTGTGGGAGATTTTTTGTTTTCTATTTTAGACAGGTTTCAGAGAATTATGAGTTATTACCCAAAAAGAGACTTGTCTATGCCAAATATAACCCTAGAAAGCATCTATAACTTCATTAAACGGGGATGGGGCAAGGACTTGATAGAACGGCTGAAAAAAAATCCTTTACCCTTGGTTTCAACTTTTTTTACGCCGGCTTTCATGGCCGAAGAATTAAAATATCCAAACCAAGTTTATTGCGTGGTTTGCGATGCCGATGTAAATAGAACATGGGTTTCCGTAAATCCTAAAAAAAGCAAAATTAAATATTTTGCCCCCTGCACATGGGTGCGCGACAGGTTAAAGCTTTATGGAGTAAACGAAAAAAATATTTTGTTAACCGGTTATCCCTTGCCCAAAGAAAACCTGGGTCCAGATATGGAAATTTTAAAGGACGACATGAGGCATCGTCTTTTGAATTTGGACCCAAATAAAAAATACCGAAAAATATACGAGCCGTTAATAAAAGGAACACTGGGGAAGTTGACAGAAAAATCAAATCATCCTTTAACAATAATGTTTTCAATTGGCGGAGCTGGCGCTCAAAAAGAAATACCGCTGAATGCGATTAATAGCTTAAAAAATAAAATAAAAAATAGAGAATTAAGATTTATTATTGCCGTTGGAGTAAGGGAAGAGCTTAGAAAATATTTTGCAGAAAATATTAAAGGCCTAAAACTTGATGGCTGGGTGCACTTGCTTTCTGCTATGACAACAAACGAATATTTTAAATCCTTCAACGAAATGCTTAGAGAAACAGACGTTTTGTGGACCAAGCCTTCGGAGCTTTCTTTCTATGCGGGGTTGGGTATTCCAATAATTATTGCGCCAACAATCGGGTCGCAGGAAGATTTTAACAAAAGGTGGCTTTTGCACGTTGGTGCCGGAGTTAATCAAGAAAATCCAAAATATACCGATCAGTGGTTTTATGATTCGTTAAATGCCGGCGATTTGGCCGAGGTGGCAATGCAAGGTTTTATAGAAATTGAAAAAAAAGGAACTTATAATATCGAAAAAATAATATCTGAAAGTAATTAAAAAAATGCCAAAATATTTAAAAATATTTTTAATTTGCGCAACGGTAATTATTATTGCTTTGGTTACAACTGTGGCTTGTTATTTTTTAGTTGGCAAGGCGCAGGTCCAGCCAAACATAACCTGGGGAGTTGATTTCTCCCAGTCTCAAGCCGAATATTTGGGGCTTAATTGGAAAGAAACGTTTTCAGCCATAATTAATGACTTGGGAGCAAAAAATATAAAACTCCACACAAACTGGAATTGGGTTGAAGGCAAACAGGACAATTATTTTTTTAATGACATTGACTGGCAA
>Ga0114951_10006214_pt1 | contig 10652 bp, 6 predicted proteins | sample AM7aDNAmetaG_FD_88677 | JGI IMG/M metagenome (GOLD analysis project Ga0114951, IMG submission 88677) | Freshwater microbial communities from Finland to study Microbial Dark Matter (Phase II) - AM7a DNA metaG | ecosystem: Environmental > Aquatic > Freshwater > Lake | place: Finland: Lake Alinen...
AAAAAAGAAATCGATCGGCTAAAAAAAATATTATACGAAATACAAAAGAAATACGGAAAAACCCAAAATTATCCGGAAAATCACAATTAATTACGGTAACATTTTCTAATTATCTATTACGCAGTATAGGCCAATTGAAAGGAATCTTGTCAAAACTTTTGGAAGAAGCTATGGAGTCATCTTTTAAATAAAAAAACTTATGAAAGAAGAAATAAAATATCCGGTCAGAATAAACAAATATTTGGCCCATCAAAAAATTTGCGCGAGGCGCGAAGCAGATGAGCTGATTTTGCAAAAAAAAGTAAAAATCAACGGCAGAATTGCTGTTTTGGGAGATAAAGTTAAGGAAAAGGATAAAGTTACGGTTGAAGGCAACAGCAAGAAATTAGTTTATCTGGCTTTTAACAAACCCAGAGGAATAATTACGCACAGTCCGCAAAACGGAGAAAAAGAAATAAAAGATGTCTTAAAAGTCCCGAAGAGAGTTGTCCCGGTCGGACGTTTGGATAAAAATTCTTCGGGTTTGATTATTCTGACAAATGACGGCAGATTGACCGATAAATTGTTAAATCCCGAATACAACCACGAAAAAGAATACATAATCAAAGTGGCAAAACCGATTGAAAACAATTTTCTAAAAAGAATGGCCGAGGGCGTGAAACTGGATGACGGATATGTCACAAAAAAATGCAGCGTGCAAAAAATCAGCGCTGAAAGATTTTCAATAACTTTAACCGAAGGCAAAAAACATCAGATAAGAAGAATGTGTGATGCGTTTGGTTATGGAGTTGTAGATTTGGAAAGAAGAAGAATTATGAACATAAAATTAAACAGTTTGCAACCCGGAGATTACAGAGAGCTTAAAGGATATGAGCTGAAAGAATTGCTAAAAAGTTTAGAATTAGAAAAATAGCCCCTTGTCATCCTCGCGAAAGCGGGGATCCAGATTTAGATTAAACCTGGATTCCTGTCTGCGCGAGAATGACAATAATTAGGGATTTTTATTTGCGAAAAATCTGGTACAATATACGCATGGAGAATTTATTAAAAAAACATTTTGGATTTGATGCTTTTCGGCCGTTGCAAAAAGAAATTATTGAAAGGACTTTACTTGGAAAAGATTCTGTGGTTTTGATGCCCACCGGCGGAGGAAAATCTTTGTGTTTTCAGCTGCCCGCTTTAATGCTTGATGGAGTTGCGATTGTTATTTCTCCGCTTATTTCTTTGATGAAGGATCAGGTTGATGCTTTACGCGCCAATGGAATTACGGCAGATTATATCAATAGCAGTCTTAAGCCCGCAGAAATTGCCGAAGTTATGGAGAATGCGCGCGCCGGAGCATTAAAAATTATTTATATTGCCCCCGAAAGATTAAGCGTGCCGGGATTTGAATATTTTTTGCATAATTTAAAAATTAGTGTGATTGCCATTGATGAGGCTCATTGCATTTCCCAATGGGGGCATGACTTCAGACCTGACTACCGTAATTTAACAGTTTTACGCAGAAATTTTCCCAACATTCCAATTATTGCTCTCACGGCCACAGCCACTGAAGACGTGCGCGAAGATATTGTAAGGCAACTTTCTTTACATGACCATAAAATGTTTATTTCCAGTTTTAACCGGCCAAATTTGAGTTATGAGGTAATGCCCAAAAAAGATTCTTTTGGTTCAATTTTAAGCTTGGTGCGCGATTGCAAAGATTCCAGCGTAATTATTTACTGTTTCTCACGAAACGACACACAAACTCTGGTTGATAAATTGAATAACAAAGGGTTTAGCGCGGTTGCCTATCATGCGGGATTAAACGCCAAAACCAGAAAAGAAAACCAAGAAAAATTTATTAAGGATGAGGTAAATATTATTGTTGCCACAATTGCTTTTGGCATGGGAATTGATAAACCAGACGTAAGGCTTGTCATTCACCACAGCCTGCCTAAATCCATTGAAGGATATTATCAGGAAACAGGTAGGGCAGGCCGAGACGGATTGCCGGCGCGATGCGTACTTTTTTTCTCGTATGCCGACAAATTCAAGCAGGATTATTTTATAAATAACATTGCAGACGACGACGAGCGTGAAAAAGCACAGGAAAATCTTAGCCAAGTTTTGCATTATGGAGATTTGCGCAGCTGCAGGCGAAAATTTTTGCTTAACTATTTTAACGAAAATTATCAAGAACAAAATTGTGGGAATTGCGACCAGTGCATTGAAAAACCCTCGTTTAAAGTTACTCCAAAGATGTCTTCTTCTGTTTTTGGAGGAATAAAAATCGAAGCCGAAGAAGATTTTTATGACAAAATACTATTCGAAAAATTAAAAGCGCTAAGGACAAAAGAAGCTCAGCACTTGCAGGTTCCTCCCTATGTGGTTTTTGGGGACAAAACTCTAATTCAAATGGCCAAACACTTGCCCAAAAATTCAGAGGAATTTCTAGAAATCTACGGCGTTGCAAACAAAAAACTCGACCAATTTGGCGAGCAATTTATGCAAGTAATCCGTGAATATATCGCGGAAAATATGTAGGCGGAGGAGGTGGGACTCGAACCCACGAACCCTGTAAAGGGTCACAGTTTTCAAGACTGTTCTAATAGCCACTATAGGACTCCTCCAAATTGTTTTTATCACAAAATCTGCAAAATATCAAATTTTATTTATGAAAAAATATTTAATGCTTTTTATTATTTTGTTTTTATTCGGCGTAGGACGGGCCTCGGCTGCTTATCATTTTTCAAATTTCAAGGGGAAAAATCCTATTCATATTTATAAGTCAGACACAAAAATTCCGCAGGGAATTTCGCCGGACCAAATTAAAAAGATTTACGACTTGCCTAAAACCGGCGGGCACGGAACAATTGCAATTATTGACGCCTATAATGACAAAACAATGGAATCTGACTTGGCTGTTTTTGACAAAACTTTTAATTTGGCAGATTGCACAACAAAAAATGGTTGTTTTGAGCAACATTTAATGGCATCGGGGACTTCCACAAATTCCGGCTGGGCGGGAGAAACTGCTTTGGATGTTGAGTGGGCGCATGCGATTGCTCCAAATGCAAAAATTTTATTGGTTGAGGCAAAAACTCCAAGTGGAACAAATCTTTTGAACGCAATTGATTATGCTGCAAGCCAGTCTGATGTGGTGGCTGTTTCGATGAGTTGGGGGGGTGGTGAAACAGTCGAAGAAAAAAGTTTGGATTCACATTTTGTCAGCAAAAACGGGGCAGTATTTTTTGCTTCTTCGGGAGACGATGGCTGGGGTGTGTCTTGGCCGGCCGCTTCGCCAAATGTTGTGTCTGTAGGCGGGACATCTTTATCATTTAAAAGTGATGGGACATTAGGTAAAGAAACAGCATGGTCGGGCAGTGGCGGTGGAGTTTCGGCTTACGAAACAGCACCAGATTTTCAAAAAAATTATGTGATTCCAAAATGCAAAGGTATGAGGGCGATTCCCGATGTTGCTTATGCTGCCGACCCGCAATCCGGTTTTTCAACTTATTCTAACGGAAAATGGTATGTTGTTGGTGGGACATCTGCCGCTGCTCCGCAATGGGCGGCAATCCAGTCGTTGGGACTTTCCGCCAGCGCCAAAAATTTATATTCAGACAAAGCGTTAAACTCTTACACAAAATATTTCCGCGATATTGTTTCCGGAAAAAATGGCGACTGCAAATATTATTGCCAAGCCGCCAAACATTACGATTATGTTACGGGTTTGGGCAGTCCGGTCACAATAAATTTTTAAAAGTTTTTTGAATTATAAATTTGTTAATAACCTTTTTTATGATATAGTAAATTATAAAAATATTTGATGATAAATTTTAAAATAAACATAAAACAGCTTTCTGTTTTTTTTATGATTGTTTTTTGTTTTTTTATTTTACCATCTTTTGTAAGCGCAGCATCTTTGTATTGGGTGGGAGCAGACGGAGCGAATGTTAATGTCGCATCCAATTGGTGCACAACAGTCCCCACAGCTTGTGCTGCCGCAAACGGCTGCGCCGGAGGAGGCGGAAATGGAACCGTTCCCGGCACAAGTGACGTTGCAACTTTCAAATCCACCTGCACCAATGGAGCAACAATCAATTCCACATGGTCTGTTTCAGGGTTTTTAATGGATACTAATTACACCGGCACGATTACGCAATCGGCTGATTTGACAACCAGTGGAAATTATTCTCAAACCAATGGAGTTTTTACCGGCGGAGCAAACAACATTACTGTCGGCGGTGATTTTATTCTTTCAGGAGGCACATTCACGGCTCCCAATGCTTCAGGTTCGTTTACTGTGGCGGGAAGCTTTACAAAGTCCAATTCCCCCACATTTAATGCTAACTCAGGAACTGTGACGTTTGGCGGAACATTAGCTGCAGACACTTCTATTAACGCTTCGGGAGTTACGTTTAATATAGTGGTAATCAATCGAACGAACTATAAGGTAACTGGCCCCACTCTTACTATTGTAAGCGGCACCACCATACCTCTCGGGAATTCTCCAACTGTAACGTTGAATAACACCTATGGCGGTATTGGCACTTATAATCTTACTAACAATGGCACAATTACTGTTGGAACCGGAACATGGACCGCAAATGTTAGCATACTTACAAATAACAGTATAATCAACGCAAACTCAGCCAGTGCATGGGCAATGAACGGTTCGTTTACAAATTCCGGAACCGTGAACATAACAGGCGTGTCCTTATTTAATTTTAGTCCTTACAATGGTGGCATCGGTTCCTTTACTAATAGTTCAGGCGCCACATTCAATAGCGCTCCCACCCCAACCTTTAATGTTGCAGGCAGTTTTATCGTAAGCAATACGTCAGCAGTATTTCCGGCGAACGCCTCTCTAAACCTGAATGGGGGGTACGCTGGAGACACAAGTATCGACGCAAATGGCTATGCCTTTGTTGTGCCGGTCACGATCAACCGGACGATGTATAAGTCAAGTGGCCGCACCCTTACTATTGTGAGCGGCACCACCATACCTCTCGGGAATTCTCCAACTGTAACGTTAAATAACACCTACGGCGGCGTTGGCATTTACGATCTTAATAATAGCGGCACAATTACTGTTGGAACCGGAACATGGACAGTAAATGTTGGTGGTACATTTATAAATAATGGTACAATCACCGCAAACTCAGCCAGTGCATGGGCAATGAACGGTTCGTTTACAAATTCCGGAACCATGAACATAACAGGCGTGTCCTCATTTAATTTTAATATTTCCAGTGGCGCCACCGGCTCATTTACCAACAGCTCGGGCGCCACATTTAACAGCGGCGTCACCCCAAGCTTTAATGTCGCAGGCAGTTTTACTGTCAGCAGTTCATCAACTGTTTTTCCTGCTGTCCTAAGCGGTATCACCTTTAATGGCACCTCAGGCACTCAAACTCTCAATGCTCCTAATATCACTTCATTCGGATCTTTAACAAAGAACTATGCTTCCACCTTAGCGCTATCTCAAAGCATTACGACAACAGGCGTAACCTTTTCATCGGGTATTATCGGCAACCCTGCTTCTTCTTATACAATATTTGACAGCGGAAATTTTTCAGAAAGCTCTTCGGGTGCTTTTGGAGGCACAAACTTAACCATGGAATTAAACGGTACCAGTAACCAGAGTGTAAGTAAATCGGGAGGCACATTCTCATCGCTTTTACGGATTAACCGGACAGGTGAAACAGCCGGCACTTCAGCAAATCTTACGACAACCTTTGCGACAAGCGGATCCTCTGCAACTACAACAGTCTTCGCGGGTACCTTCAATCTCAATAACCAGAGCTTTACAAGTGGCGGTATATTCACTATCCAAAATGGAGGCGTTCTAGAGCTGTTTGGTTCGGAAACTCCTACTGCACCTGTGCTTAATACCGGTTCAACTGTGACATACAACGGATCCGGTTCATACCCCGGATTAATTCTTGGCAATTCATATTCCAATCTTACATTTAACGGATCCGGAATTTGGACATTAAATGCAGCTATAGCAGTCAATAAAAATTTTACAATTGCCCAAGGCACGGTTGACGCATCAACCGCCGGATGCGCTGGAGCTTCGTGCGCCATAACAGTAACCGGAAACTGGTCAAATGCAGGAACTTTTAATGCGCACACGGGAACTGTAACCCTTAACGATGGAGCCGGACTTGGGCAAAAGATATTCGGCAGCACAACCTTCTACAACCTGACAAAAGATATTTCTTTAACAACAGCGGACACTCTTATGTTTCAGAATGGCAAAACCCAGACTATCGCCGCATCAGGCACGTTAACCTTAAAAGGGTCTTCAACAAATTTATTAACCTTAAGATCTTGCGGTTCGGATGGGACACAAACAGACGGTACAGCGTGGAATCTTAGTGTGAATCCATCTGCAACCGCTTCAGTCTCATATGTGAATGTTAAGGATTCAGACGCGCATACAGGACAGGCAATTTCTCCGACTTCATCCACCACTTATTCAAGCGACATAAATTGGGGTGCGGCCCCTACCGTCTCCTCCACTACAACCAACACCGCAGGCACAATAGTCTCAATTACTTTTTCTAAAGCAATGAACAATCCTTCAGCATATTACTCAGAATTCTCAGTGAACAACGGAAGCTCAAACGCAGTAACAGCAGCGGCTCTGCATTCGGGCGATAGCACAACGATTGATCTGACAGTCACAACCCCGATACTGAACGGACAAACGGTCACAGCAAGTTATTCAGGTTCAGACATAACATCAACTGACACGGGAGTTTTGGCAAGCTTCTCAAACCATTCGGTGACTAACAATGGACCAACAACAATTTCTGTAACTGCTATTTTAGGGGTTACACAGCCTATAGCAAATGCAACTCCTGTTACAACAATAACTGCTGGAACAGGATACACTGGAACAGTATTGTGGGATCATGGCAACCCATCAACATTCTCGCCGAGTACAATTTATACAGCAACAATTACAATTAATCCAACAACTGGCTACACGTTGCAGGGCGTAACGGAAAACCAATTTACAATAGCTAACGCCACAAGCGCAACAAACTCCGCGAACTCAGGAGTTATTACAGCAGCGTTTCCTATTACAGCCAGTTCATCTAAAACAATTACATCGTTTACTTTTTCGACAAGCACAAATACGACAATAAACGGAACCGCAATCGCCGTCAGTGTGCCATACGGTACTGACATCACGGCTTTAGTTGCAACATTTGCAACCACTGGAAGCTCGGTTGCAATCGGTCTAAATCCGCAGGTAAGCGGGACGACGTCGAACAACTTCACATCTTCGCAAACCTATACTGTGACCGCCGCCGACGGTTCAACACAAAATTATTCTGTTACGGTTGTGGCCGCGCTTAATTCTTTCAATTCTATTACCTCATTCAGTTTTGCCGGATTAAGCCCTGCCGTAAATGCTTCAATAAACGGGAATAATATTACAGCAAATGTCCCTTATGGAACAGCCACAACTAATCTTGTTGCAACATTCGCAACTACCGGCTCGTCAGTTACAGTCGGTTCCAATCTTCAGACAAGCGGATCGTCAGCTAATGATTTTTCAAATTCGTTTTTAACACCGGTTGTTTACACTGTAACTGCCGCCAACAATTCAACGCAAAGTTACAGCGTCACTGTAACGCCCCTTCCAAGTACAACCGCAAGCGCGGAAGGAACCTATACTTTCGGAACATGGAGTAAATCAAATGTAACAGCAAGTTTAAGTTGCGCAGACGCGGGTTCCGGATGTTTAGGAATATCATATTGTACTGACACATCTAATTTATGCACCCCCGCCGTAAGCGGAACAGCATATGGAACTTACTCTTCGCCAATCCCGATATCAACTGAAGGCACAAGCTATATCAGATATTTTTCAACTGACAAAAATGGGAATTCAGAAACAGTACAAAGCCAAATAATAAATATCGATACAAAAGCTCCAACAACATCCAATGATTTTACGAGTGATAAAGCATGGATTTCTGTTGATCCAATAATTACTCTAGTTGCAAATGACGGAAATCCAAGCGTCAGTTCCGGAATTGCATGGACAAAATATTGCGAAGATACAGGTTCAACAGACACGCCGTGTGATCCTTCAGGAGGAACGGATTATAAAAATACGCCGGTTCTTATTGCGCCGACATCCACCTCAAGCACAATTTATTTCCGTTATGCTTCCGCCGATAACGCCGGCAACATCGGGCAAACAATAACGCTTACGGTGATGATCGATACAACTTTGCAACAGACGCAAGTTGTTGTTAATTCGGTTGATGTGTCTTCGTCCCCAAAAGTTTCAGCAAATATTACGATTACAAACGAGGGTAATTTTGATTATGAATACACTTATGACTGGTGCATTGTTAGTGACGCAAGCGGCGTTTGTGATCACAGCAACGAATCTTCTAAAAAAATCTTTGCCAAACAAACTATCAACATCCCTTCTTTGCCACTTATAACAGAATCAACCCCAGGCACTTATTATTTTAAAGTTATTGTTTATTATAACGGCATTACATCTTATTATGATGGCTGGTCGTCGCCAGCTTCGCTATCGTTCACTATAAACAACGCTATGTCTGTTATTACTCCGCCTGCATCAAGCGGCGGTGAAGGATACGCCTATCCAAATGTAAATATTCCCCAGGGAGGATTTACAATCTCAATAAATAGCGGAGCTGCTGCAACAAACAACAGTATCGTGACCTTAACATTCAATGCCGGTCCGGATATAAAGAATATGGCAATTTCAGAAGATCCAAATTTTACAAATGCAATCATGCAGGCATATGCAAGTCCATTTCAATATACTATAAGCAACGGAGCGGGGACTAAAACAATATACGCAAAGTTCTACAATTCATACGGCCTGTATTCGCAACCGATTTCCGGCAATATTGTTTTTGAGACAGCAAGCCAGCAATATATTTTCACCAAGACTCTTAACTACGGAAACAATGGAAGCGATATATTAGCGCTTCAAAAAATACTTGCGCAACAGGGATTTTTAACGGCTGCACCAAATGGTCATTATGGGCCAGCCACTTTAGCGGCAGTAAAAGAATTTCAAAAAGCAAACAATATTAATGCCGTCGGATATGTCGGACCCGCGACGAGTAACGCGCTGAATAATATTGCCACCCGCGTGCCAAGACAGACAAAACAACAGTTAATTCAGTTAATTGAACAAGAGATATTACAGCTTCAAATCCAAATTGAAAAATTGTCGATTGTAAATTTAAATTAGAAAATTTTTGAATTGCTTGAAAAAAAATGGAAAAAATAGGATAATCTGTTTATTCTACAGTAAAGTAAACCCACATCACTTTATCTTATAAACTTATGGCTAAAAGAAAATATTATGCATATTTGGCAAATGGCAAAAAAGGGATTACTGACAATTGGCCGGAATGCCAGGAGATTGTGGCCGGAAAAAATGGGGCAAAATTTAAAGGATTTGAAAGTGAGGAAGCGGCTGAAGCATGGCTGGACGCCGGAGCGGATTATAAAATAAAAAATATTGCGTTTGAAGACGGAATTTATTTTGATGCCGGCACCGGCGCGGGGATTGGAGTTGAAATTCAAGTGGCAGATAAAAACGGAAAAAGTTTTTTAAAAGAAAATTTAGGGCATAATGTCACAAATAATTATGGCGAATTGATGGCCTGCAAGAAAGCTTTGGAGCTTGCAATTAAAAAAAATGTAAATAAAGTTTTCGGCGACAGCAAGTTGGTGGTGGAATATTGGTCAAAAGGACATATAAAATATGAAGTGGGGGAAGAAACGGTAAATTTATCTCAAGAAGTCAAAATTTTGAGAAAAGAATTTGAAAAATTGGGAGGCAAAATAATTTTAATTTCCGGCGGTAGCAATCCTGCGGATTTGGGATTTCATAAAAATTAAATCGCTCGGCAAATAAATTTTTTTCACTTACCCCACTTTGCAGTGGCTGTGTGTTCAAAAAATTTATTTGCCTCGCTTAAACTAAAAATGACAACAGACAAAAAATTTGCGTGTGCGATAAATTGCATGGACGGAAGAGTCCAAGACGCTGTAAAAAATTATATGCAGGAAAATTATGGAGTAGATTATGTGGATATGGTTACAGAGCCGGGGCCAAATAAGATAATTTGTAATAAAGATGCTTGTGATACCGCGGTTATAGAAGATATTAAAAAAAGAGTTGAAATTTCGGTGCATCATCACGGTTCAAAGGTTGTTGCTGTGGTTGGGCATTTTGGTTGCGCAGGAAATCCTGCGCCAAAAGAAGAACAAATAGAACAGCTTAAAAAGTGTAAAGGCGAGATTGAATCATTTGGTTTTCCAGTTGAGGTTGTTTTGCTTTGGGTTGACGGCGACTGGACAACTGTGGAAAAAATATAAGAGGATGAATACTGCAAATTGACAATGACTTTTGCGGGCGTATAATAAAGATATATAAAATAAAAATCATGAAAGAAGATTTTACAGAATTAGTCGAATATTTAGATAAAAAATTTGGCGGGATTGAGAATAATATAAAAGAGCTGAAAGGCGATGTTGCAGAGCTGAAAGGCGATGTTGCAGAGCTAAAAGGCGATGTTGCAGAGCTAAAAGGCGATGTTGCAGAGCTAAAAGGCGATGTTGCAGAGCTAAAAGGCGATGTTGCA
>Ga0114951_10006216_pt1 | contig 10651 bp, 11 predicted proteins | sample AM7aDNAmetaG_FD_88677 | JGI IMG/M metagenome (GOLD analysis project Ga0114951, IMG submission 88677) | Freshwater microbial communities from Finland to study Microbial Dark Matter (Phase II) - AM7a DNA metaG | ecosystem: Environmental > Aquatic > Freshwater > Lake | place: Finland: Lake Alinen...
CCTGGGTTGGGAAGGGCTAAAGCCTACTGGCGATTTCAAATCGATTACAGACATTTTGAGTGATAACATGTTAACCTTCAACGAGTTGCGAAAAAATCAAAGTCGAACGTTGGGACAGCAGTGATAGCCCCTCAATAATTCAGCTTTGTAGGAAAGGAGACATTTATGGGGTGTTCAAAGCACCGCCCCCGTGGCAAAATTTCGCCCATGCGCACCCCCCCTGACCTGAACAAAGCGCTCGGGAGCCGGATAAGGACCGCGCCTATTCAATGCAATCTCACGCAGGAATTATTGGCGGAAATGTCCGGCATAAGCCTGAAACATGTTCAGCGCCTGGAGGGGAAAATCCCTGCGGATGCACCCTCGGCACCATCATGAATATTGCAACTGCTCTCAGGGTGCCGCTCGCCTTATTTTTGGAAGGACTGTGATCCTGAGCCTGCTCTAAGGAACCGGCCGTAAGCTGAAAATAACGGCAAACTTTGCCTTCGCTCCTGCCGGTTCGCTTCTTCGTCATCGATCACCAGGATGCGGAATCTCTTATTGTCAGGCACCAGATCCGGGGTTTCAACTTGAGGATTCATCGCGCACCGGCCTTCTCGCCGGCGGTAGTCTTGACGAAGAAATCATGATTTTGAAGTATAAAATCATAAAACGGTTTGAAGGCATCAAAGCTCTTTTCTGTGAGGCTTTCCCGAAGTATTTCGAGCCAACAATTCAGCTGCACGTTCCAATACTCCGGCTGAAAACCGCGGGCGCGGTAGGTCCTGTACACCCACACGATGATCTCAACAAAAGTGCCGGGATCAAAGACCGACCCCATGGACTCCATGAACTTGGCGTGGTTCGCGTGGTTGTTTTCCATCGTGTTCCGGTTTTCCTCCCCGCCGATCAGTTCCAGGACGTCTTCGCGCGCGGCGATCCGCCGGTTCATTTGAGCAACGATCGTTTGCCGCTTCGCGGCATACTCCTCCACGGCGCCGGACGGAAGGCTTTTCAGCAAACGCGCGGAAGCGAGGACTTTCTCTTTATCCATGGGCTGACTCCTGGGAGGGAGTGCTGCGGGGGATCGTAAAGCTCACGGTCGTCCCCTTGGAGGGCTCGCTTTCCACCCTGATCTTTCCCCCATGCGCCTCGACGATATTTTTTACGATCACCATGCCAAGACCCGTACTCGTTTCGCCCCGTGTGGCTTTGGCCGAAAGCTTCTGAAAGGGTTTGAAAACAGAGTCCAACTCACCGATCGGGATCCCCACTCCGTGATCTTTAACGCTGATGCTTACGATTTCATTGCCCTCGTCCGCCGCGCGCACGATGATCTCATTACCGGGGTTTGAAAACTTGATCGCGTTGGAAAGCAGGTTATTGAGGACCTGCGCCAATTTGTGCTTGTCCGCCCATATTTCCGCGATCCTGGCGTCATTCTGAAGGCGGATCTCCATCTCTTTTTTACGTGCCATGATATTGTTGAGGGTTATCGTTTCCCCGAGGAACGCCTGAAGCCCGATCCGTTCCTTGTTCAGGTCGAAGACTCCCGCTTCGATCTTGGAGATGTCCAGCAGGTTGGCGACAATGCTGCTCATGTAACCGCTCAGCTCCTGAATGTTACTGCTAACCTTCCGCTGATCTTCCGTAAGGTTTTCCCGCGACAGGAAGGACGAGAACTCCTTGATGCAGATCATCGGGTATCGGAGATCATGCGCCGCCATCCCCAAGAACCGGTTCTTGATCGCGTTGAGCTGCGCGAGCTCCGCGTTCTTCTTCTGAAGCTCGCGCGTCAGATTATTGAGTTCATTATTGAGACGGATGAAATGCTTCGGGAGCTTGTCCAGCTCCTCATGATTCGCCTCGCCGAACGCCACCTTCACTCCCCCTAGGTCCATAAACGTAAAATAGAACGTTCTGGGGAGGTTGTCCTTCGTTTTTACGGTGAGGGGGATCGCGCTGTCTTTATTTTCCTTGCTGAAGGCCTTGGCAAGGTCGCCTGGTACGGAAGGCCCGAAGAAGATGCCCTGAAAGGGGGTGCCCACGATCTCTTTCCCCAGCAATTTTTCCGCGTACCGGTTGACCCTGGCAATCGTGCCGTTCTCTGCGATCCGGAAACAAAGCACGGCCGCTCTCGCGTCCAGGTGTTCCAGAAGGGCGGCTTCTATATTATTCGCCACGGTGATCCTCAAAGGCCAGCAGCAGGCTCTTGAGCTCGGTCAGGGAATTAACGATCCTCACCTTTTCATAGGAATCGAAAATCGTCCGCGCGCCGTACTCAAAGGCCTTCCCCCCGATCCATACCGGCAATTCGGTCCACCTCTCCCTCACTTTCCTGACGGCTTCCGTGAGGTGATGGATATTGAAGTACACGCTTAAGGAAAGGCATAAAAGATGCGGTTTTTTTTCGTTGATCATGGCGATAAGGTCTTTGACCGGCGTGTCCGCGCCAAGGAAGTAAGCGTCCCAACCGGAGAGCTCAAGCACGTCCGCCACCATCTTCCCGCCGACCTGATGATATTCGTTGGCGACGCAGGAGACGACCGCTTTTTTACCCGTACGCGCGATCCCGAAGATGACCGGATGCGCCAACGTCATCAGGTATTCGGTGATCGACGTACACAGGTGCTCGGTCGCCACGGAGATCTTGTTCTTCTCCCATAGATCGCCTATTTCGTAGAGCGACCGTTTGAAAAAGGACATATAAAGCGTCTCTAGGTCAATCTTTTCATCGATTAATTTCTGGGTAAGCCTGGCGCAGTTCGCCTTATCACCCGCTAACAGTAAGGAAAAATATTCTTTGTATGCGGACTCCGTGTCCATGTGCCCCCTCCCACTCAGCTCCGCCGTCGTAAAATCGAGCGCGGCTATCTTACTCCTTTTGGGAATGGTTGGGTAGGTGGAGTGTTTAAAACCGGCTTTCTTTTTCACGCTCTGGCGGGATACGAACAGCTCCGAGCAAGTCTTCATCTAAGCTTGGACCGCGAAACAGTTTTCGCCGGAGCCCCGAGAGCATCGCTTCCGGCCCATCTGGCTTCAGGAAGCGTTTGCGACCTTTTTTCTTTTCTTGAACAAATGTCCTGAGAGCATCAGAAGCGGGATGGCCCAAAAAACATCCGCGGTTATCGGTGAATAGGCCTGCAACAGGGCGATCGAAACCAGGGCGATGCTAATAACAAGGAGGCACTTGTTCCTGCCAATAGCGATGTCCGCGCCGCTGATCCCGTCATCCACCAAGCGCCGTTTTCCGGTCGCATAGCACCAATTCGTTAAAAAGAGCACCCCCACCATAAGCAGGTTCGCCCCAAACACGATCTCCGCGAGGTCCTGATCTGGAAACTCGGTGACGAGCGACGTGGAAAAAGGAAAAAGCGCTATAAAAAAGAGCGTCGCGATATTGATCCAGATATGCACCGGGTCGGTCTTCTTGATGAAGTGGGCCTGCTCATGATGCTGGATCCAGAAGATCGCCAGCAGCGTGAAGCTGAGCGCGTAGTTGGCGACGTCGTGGAATTTTGACCGGAGCATCTCCATGAAACCGGTCCCCTGCAACACGGTCTCCCTTTGCGGGACGACCACCGTCATCACCAAAAGCGTCATGACGATCGCAAAGATCCCGTCAATGAGCGTTTCCAGCCGGTTCTTCTCCATGAAATACTTGTCAAATTGGATGGTCACAACACCTCCCGGTTTTACACGGGTCCCGCTCTCCGTTCCTCGGCCGCCCCAGGGAAAGGGCGTCCGACGGCTCTTACTTGCGGCTTCGCGAAAGGATATTCCGTACCGCCTTCAGCACAAGCCCCATGCCCGCGGTCTTGGCTTCCAGGTCATCCGCCCCCACCTGGCCGGCCAGATGAACGTCGACCCCAACAACTTTTCCCGTAACGATGATCACCCATGGCGGGTTGGGCTGGAAGGTCGTCTTGATCTCGCGGCACACTTCAAAGCCGGAGAGCTTGGGCAACACGGCATCAATGATGACAAGGTCCGGAAGGGATTTGCGGAGCTCCCAAAAAAGGCTTTCAAAATCCGGGAAGGCCTGGACCGTGTATCCCTCCTTCTCCAAGACCGTCACGATGCTTTGTCTGTCGGCCGCGTCATCGTCGAGCACCATGATCCGAGCGCTTTTCTTGCCTGGCCCGGAGACGATGAGGTCATCTTTAGGATCCGTCACGTTTTTCTCTCCTTCCCATGAATATCCGCGGGAACGCCAAGGTCCTCGACGGACAGTCCCGCGAAATAGCTAAAAATGATATTTTTAAAAAATCCGGCGGAAAATCCAAAAAGTCCTTACGGGAAAACGAGCCTCCGGGATCGGATCAGCGGTTCGCAAGACCTGTCCCGGAGTTTCTTACAGGGCTTGTTCGATCGCTGAAAACAGCTCCGTTTTACTGAAAGGTTTTTCCAGAAAACTTGCAACGCCGGGTAAAGCGGCCACCATTTTCAAGGTAAGGCCCGCCTCCATTTTTCCGGCGCCACCACCGCCGGAGATCGCAATGATCCTCACGTCCGGAAAATCCCTGTGAAGTTCCCTGATGGTCTCGACCCCTTCTTTTTCGGGCATGATGATGTCCGTGATCACAAGATCGGCCGGGCCTTCCCTGTAAAGTTCTATGCCACGGCTCCCGTTTTCCGCAGCCACCACCGTGTGTCCCGCACGGCTGAGCATATCGTGAAGCATTTTCCTGAACGTGTCGTCATCGTCAATGATCAATATTTTCGCCACAAAACCACCTCCGTAGAAATGACCAGTTACGCCTCCGCCTGCACGCGAGGCAAATAGACCTCAACGCTTGTCCCCTTGCCCAACTCGCTGTGGATAATCACGTCCCCCCCGCACCCGACAATAGTCTCATGGACCGTATAAAGCCCCAGCCCCGTCCCTTTCCCGGGCCCTTTCGTCGTAAAGAACGGCTCGAAGACATGGCGTAATGTCTCCGCATCCATGCCGCATCCGGTATCTTTCACGCAAAGCTTAACATATTCGCCTTCGCGCAAATGCGTATACTTTGCGGCAAGGCCGGTATCGACAGTCACTCCCGACAAGCTAACCTCGATGGACCCTCGGGATTTCTCACACGCGTGAAAACTGTTGTTGCACAGATTTAAAATAACCTGCTGGAACTGGGCGCGGTCCGCTAAAATACTCCCGCAGTCGGGACCGATATTTTCATGAATGTCCGCGCGCCCCTTGACCGAGACCTTATACATGCCGATGGCTTCCTTCACCGCCGAGGCGGCATCCACCTTCTGAACCCCCAGCCGGCTGCTCCGGCCAAAGGCAAGCATTTGTTGCGCCAATTGATGCGCGCTTTCAATGCCCTTAAGAACGTTCTCAAGGTCCGACCACGGCTGACTACCCGGGGCCACTTCTTCGATCGCCATGTCCGCGTATCCGCGTATCGCGCCGAAGATATTATTAAAATTATGGGCAATGCCGTTCGCCATGGTCCCGAGAGATTCCAGTTTTTGTGACCGGTAAAGCCTCTCCTGCAATTGTTCCTTTTCTTTCTCCCATTGCTTGCTCCGGGTAACATCGGAAAAGATCCCCAGGAGACCGCAGATCCTTCCTGCGCCATCCCTAATGGCATTAGCACGCAACAGCGCGGGGAACTTGCGCCCGCTCCGGGAAGTCATTTCGATCTCGCCGTTCCAAAAACCCCCGTTCATAATGGCATTGAAGACGTCATGAAAGGACGAACCCTTGTCCGAAAAAAAACTCTGAATGCCTGCCGCTTCTACTTCCTTTGCAGAACATTCAAACAGATCGGTAAAGGCCTGGTTCTGATAAAGGTGGCGTCCCTGGGGATCGGCTACCCCGATCGCATCGCTGGAACTCTCGAACGCCTTCATAATGAGAAGAAGCCTCTCCTCCGCTTTTTTTTGCTCGGTAATGTCGCGCATCACCCCGACGGCCTGCCAGCCCTCCGGACGCTTGATCGCAGACAGGGAAAGGGCCACCACGATCTCCACGCCGTCTTTTCGGATGGCCGCGAGCTCCAGCGTTTTCCCGATCGCCGCGCCCCTCCCGGTCCTCAGGAATTCTGGGAAAGCCGCGTCGTGCGCCTGGTGAAAACGAACGGGCGCCAGCAGCCGGTGCAAGTCCAGACCCAGGACCTCTTTTCCGCTATAACCCAGGATCCGTTCACCCGCAGGGTTCCAGTAAATGATCTTCCCCTGGGAATCCATCATCAAAATGGCGTCTTGCGCCGCATCGGTGATACTTCTCGTTCTCTCTTCGCTTTGACTCAAAGCTTCTTCCGCTATTTTGCGTTCGGTAATGTCACGCACCAGCCCGTCGTAAGAGACCACCCGCCCTTTTCCGTCTTTCTTCACCACGATCGTATCCAGCAGCCAGCGGATTGTCCCGTCCCGGTGAAAAAAGCGGTGCTCGATCGGCTCGACGGTCAGGCCTTTGACCGCGCGTTCCGCCATCCCGATAACTTTGGGGCGATCCTCGGGGTGGATCATCTGATACCAGAGATAAGGATTGGCCGCGTAGTCCTCTTCCGCATATCCGGACACGGCCCGGCTCCCGGCTCCGTGATTCGTTGCGACAGCGCGGCCGTTCTCGACCTGAACGGAATAAATGTAATCGGTTGTGGCCGTCAACAGCCGGCGGTAGCGTTCCTCGCTTTCGCGAAGCGCCTCCGCCCGAGCCTGAGCGTTCCTCTGGATCTCCTGCTGAAGGTCCCGGACGGAAAGAATGCCGAGCAATTGGGAACCGTCCACGACCGGAACATGGCGAAAGGTGTTTCCCTGGAGAAGCTCCACGGCCTTCAGGACCGGCATCTCCGAAGAAATGGTTTGAGGGTTTTTCGTCATCGCTTCAGAAACAAGCGTTTGCTTCGGGTCTTTCCCGGACGCCACCACACGCGTCATCAGGTCGCGCTCCGTAAAGATCCCGACGAGATGACGCTCCTTGTCCACCACAAGAACGGATCCCACCCGCAGCGCGTTCATTTTTTTGACGGAATCCGCGACCGCCTCATCTTTGGAAACCGTGAGAGGATTCCGGATCATCATGTCCCCGATCCGGAGAAGCTCCCGCTGTTCAAGTTTCATGATCCCATCCGTTCTTTATCGTTCGGCTTCCGGCCGCCCGCGTGCTCCTGGAACGCAATCAAAATTGAGCCATTATACCCCTGCGCCGACAACCCGCCAAAGCGAATTCAAGAATCGGCCCGTTCATTCTCGCGAACCTTTTCCCGCCTATCTCCGGGGATCTTCCCGAGAGGAAATCTCAGCCCGGCCCGGGCTGTTTTCGATGGCAGGATAAAGAGAGAGTACGGGCTTTTGTTTTCCGTACTCTTCAAAAGCTTTTTTCCAGCTGCGCGACACCTTTTCAGCAAGCACCCGTTCTTCCAGCCCCCGTTTGAAGAAGCCGCAATACTGACAGAGGATTTTCATCTGTCCCCGGAGGGCTTTTTCGGTGACCTTCGATAATTTTTGAATACCTATGTCGGATCCGAACACCCTGGCAACGTTCATGCACGGCGAACAGGGATAATAGCCGAACATGGTGGCGCAAAGGCCGTAACATTCGCTGAGGACGAAACATCCCTTGGAAAAATCCGCCGATCGGTCTGCCGGCATATCGACCGGCGCAACCTGATAGGTCAAGAACGCGTAGTCATCTTTCCCTTCTTTCTTTTCGGAATTACACACAGCGATCCAGTCGGGTATTTTTTTCAGCACTGCTTGCGTTGGACCACCCGCCCCGTTCGTTTCCAGCCGGAATTGGCAACCGGGATTAAAATTTTTGTACTTTTTCAAAACCTCCAGTAATTCGAAAAGCTGCGGATGGAGCGTCGGCTCTCCCCCGGTCAGAATGATCGCGTTCCAGTAGTATTTGAGGTCGATCGCTTCGCTGACAATCGTTTCCAGCTGCCCGACGGTCATGATATCGTTCGCGGGAGCCTGCCTTGCGGAAGTCTGACAATTAAAACAACTGAGGTTGCAGCCGGTCGAAATAAAAATGCCCAGGTTATTGTTCGGGAAATATCTCCAGCGCCATACATGAAAAAGCCACTTCAAAATACCGAGTGCGAAAGCACCTGCTTTCGTTTTTCGAAGAACATTTTTTATGTAATTTCTACGATCAAGCCTCAAACCGGGCTCGTCTTGATGCGGAAGATACCGTTTTGCCTTCTTCCGCTCGCAATAATGCGAACATGCCTGAAAATGTTGTCCCGCGTGATCTGTCTTTTCGCTCACATTTAGTCCCCTTTTTCCCACCGGCGGGGCTCTTCGTTCCTTTTTAATAAGGAAAAAACGATTTCGCGGCTCCGGCCTAATAAAAGAAACGCGCCACCAAGACAGGCCATCGACACAGAGCCCGCAACGACAAAAAGCTGCGCCCAGTCGCAGATCAAGAATAGCCGGCTTAAAACCTGCCCCAGGATCATCCCCGCTCCTGCCAAAAGGATCCCACGTCCGAGGGGTCTTAGGAATGTCATGGGAGGAAGTTTCAGGATGTGCGCCGTATAGAGGGGAGTAAAAATACCGTTTTGGGCCGTTAACATGATGGCCGCGGCCGCGGCGACACCGTACAGACCCCAGCCGCAATGCCGGGCCAGGACAACGGCCAGGAAGATGCTGACCGCGCCCAAGCCAAAGCTGACAGCTCCCGGTATCCTGACGCGGTTGAAGGCGCTGTGAATAGCAAATAAAGGCACAACGGCAAGATTGACGACAAGATGAAACGTCAACACCCACAAGAGCGGGGCGAGCGGCGCAAAGTCTTTTCCGAGCCAAACGGTGAGCAGCGGTCCGGCAAAGCCACACAAAAGCCCGATGGGAACGGCCACCCCCAAACCCAGAAACCGTATCGCGTGCCCGGTCATGGCGACGATCTTTTGAGTTTCGCCCCGGGCATGGCTGATCAAAACGACGGGGACCAGAACGTCCGCGGTCAGGCAAGCCAAAGAGCGCAAAAGGAAGCTCCCCTGGAGGATCGCCCCGTATTGCCCCGCTTCATAGGCCCCGAAGAGAACGTTCACGACGATCAGGTTGAACTCCCAAAACAACATCGCGCCGATCTGGCCGACAACGAGCCATTCCCCCATAGAGGTGAGCTCTTTTAAGGTCTCCAGATTAAAATACTGCCGGGAGATCCGAAGCGACGGCGTCAGCTTCCTGAAAAAGAAATACCCCAGCGCCAGGGAGGCCGCTCCTCCCGCAAGATAAGCGACACCCACGCCGCGCAAGCCCGTCCGGAGAAAAACAAAAAAAACAATGATCAGCAGCGTTCTGACGAAAATGCCGCCCATTTCCATAAACTTTTGAAGATCAAGACGATTGACGGCAAACGCCGACGCGGAAAAAACCGGGGAGAACACCTGAACGATCGAGGAAAACAACATTAAAAAAAAGAGCCCCTGGACCTGCGCGGTCAAATACGCGGGGACTCTGAACACGCGGGGCGTCAGCCACGAGAACAAGCCGGAGAGCGGCAGCAACCATACCGCCAGAGGTACCAGCACCCAGAAAGCCGTGTTGAACACCCGGTTGGCCCTGCCGGTATCGTTCCCGTGTAAAGCCATCACCAGGAACCGCGACATGGCCCCATTCAAAGAGAACGAGATTAGACCGGCAAAGGCCGTGATCGAAAGGGCCAGCGGGATAAAACCATAGCCTTCCACGCCGAGGTGCCCGATCAGGAACGGCACCATCCATATCCCAATAATAACGTTCAGGAAAAAAAGCCCGGCGTTCGAGATCAAATTGAACGGTAACTGTTCTTTAAATTTTGTAGGGATCATCATCGCAAGCCGGCCGGGTTCAGCCCCCTTTTTGTTCGAGGAAGCGGTATCAAGATATCGCAGAATTACCCACAGGGCTCACAAAAAAGGGACAGGCGATCATTGAATGCCTGTCCCTTATCAGACGACTGTCCAAGCCTTAACTTTTCTTTTTAAAAAGGCTGGCTTGGACTGTCCTGTTTTCTTATCGTTAAAATTAATGAGAATCAGGACTGTCACCTATGTTTGCCCGAACCTCGTCCAACCCCCGGGGTTGAACTCATAGCCGCAAGTCCTGTTCTTGGTTAGAAATCGTAGCGGACGGTCCCGTAATATGTATTGCTCATGTACTGGTCCTTGAGCTCGATGTCCCAGTTCCCCGTCACCGTCACGTTCCCTTTGTTCAGGAACGCGAGTTCCGCGCCGAAGAGCATCCCGTTCTGCGCGGGCTTGGCGCCCTGGGAATTGAAGGACGGCCCGCCGCCAGCGAAATTGGCCGTCGTTTCGAACCGGTCCCCGATATAATCAAGGAGCCACGCCGCTTTGGCGGACGGGATGAATGTTCCGTAATCCTTCGCCTCAAGCGGGTACGCGAACTTCGTCCCGAGCGCCTGCTCCAGCTGATGGTACCCTTCGCCCTGGACGTTCAGGCTCAGCGCGTCCGCGCCGTGCTCTTTGTACTGGTTCATGTACAGGAAGTTGTAGCCCAACGACGCGAACGGCGTCACTTCCAGGCTCTTGGTCTCCTCGAAAACGAATTTATAGCCGGCTTCGAGATTCGTGGAGTACTGTTGGGCGTTGTGGTCCGCCTTCGCGATGCGATGGTCGAGCCCCATCCAGATCTCGCGGCGGCTGTCGTAGTTATTCTGCGTAAAAGCGAACATCCCGTCCACGTACCAGGAATTCTCGACCTGCGTGCGCAC
>Ga0114951_10006217_pt1 | contig 10650 bp, 11 predicted proteins | sample AM7aDNAmetaG_FD_88677 | JGI IMG/M metagenome (GOLD analysis project Ga0114951, IMG submission 88677) | Freshwater microbial communities from Finland to study Microbial Dark Matter (Phase II) - AM7a DNA metaG | ecosystem: Environmental > Aquatic > Freshwater > Lake | place: Finland: Lake Alinen...
AAAAGCGTACTCTTGCCGCAGCCGGAAGGGCCGATGACGCTGAAAGTATCTCCGTCATTGATGACCATGCTGGCGTTATCCAGCACTATTTTTCCGGAAAAGCTTTTGCAGATCTTTTTAATTTCGATCATAATTCAGCCAGACAGCTCGGCAGCAGGATAGTACGACAGCAAGACAGTGGGATCATTAAAACCATTTATCGCAGACTGCCGCGCTTTCTTGCTGCCGCTCTGCAACGCTAAATGATTCCCACCGCCACCAGCATAGCGCTTATAAAATAATCCAGCACCATCACCAGCACCATGCTGAGCACCACGGCTTCCGTCGTCGCTTTCCCCACGCCCTCGGCCCCCTCTTCGCAAGTCAGGCCTTTATAGCAGGAAACCGTGGCGATCATAAAAGCGAAAGCGAAGGTCTTCAGGAACCCGTGCATAAAATTCTTGATCTCCATGAAGGTGAAGATATCGTTCCAATAGACAGAATTGGGGACATTGAATTTTATGGTGCTGACCAGGAACCCGCCGAAAATACCCGTAAAATCGGCGAAGACCGTCAGCAGCGGTATGGTGATCATGAAGGCGACATACCTGGGGATCAGGAGATATCGGGCGGGGTTCGTGCCCAGCGTGTAAAGCGCATCTATCTGTTCGGTGACTTTCATTGTGCCTATCTCGGCCGTAACGGCGGCGCCCACGCGGCCGGCTATGACTATGGAGGTTAAGACCGGCGCCAGTTCCTTGACCAGCGAGAAAGCGACCATAGTACCGATGTAGAGCGGCTCGTTGAATAAATTTTTTGAGGTATACCCCATCTGGAGCGCCAGAACCATGCCGGTGAAAAAACTGGTAAGAAGCGTAACCGCCAGCGAGTCCACGCCGATGCGAACGGACTGCTTCACGATCTCACGAACCTCCGGTTTGGCCTTGAACAGCCAGATCGTCATGGACTTTATCATCAGCGAAACCGTGCCCATTTTACGGGCAAGGGTAAGCGCGCGGCCGCCTAAACCTTCTAAAATATAGTGCTTCATACGCAGATCCTGGGTACGCGTGAAGTTATAAGCGTCACTACCTCGTAGGGGATGGTGTCGGACAGCACGGCCAGATCCCGCGCGCTAACTTCGGCGTCGCCCTGACGCCCTATCAGCGCCACCTCGGAGCCCACCGCGGCGTCCCCGACATCGGTCACATCCACCATGGTCATATCCATGGTCACATTGCCTATCACGGGGCATTTTCGCCCGGAAACCACCACGGACGCGCTATTTGAGAATCTGCGCGCGTAGCCGTCGCCGTAACCGACAGGGATAGTAGCCACCGTCATGGGCCGCGACGCCCTGAAAGACTTGCCGTAGCTGATATACGCGCCTTCCCTTACGGTCTTTATAAAAACCACTCTGGTCTTCCATGCGAGCACGGGGTCGAAGCCTTCCATCATCCCGTAAGCCGCCAGCCCCGCGCGCACCATGTCCCAGCGGCTGCCGGGATAATTCGCCAGCCCGGCGGAATTGGCGGCATGTTTTATCATATCATCCGCGCCGCACTTCGCGAGTTCGGCCGCGGTCTCGGTGAAATATCCCAGCTGCCTGACGGTAAATTCCGGGTCGGAGTCGGCGCATGCCAGATGAGTATAAAGGCCGCCGATCATCGCGCTTCCGGAACCGCGCAGCGCTTCAAAGATCTTTATGACGGAGGGCCTGCGGGCGCCGATGCGCCCCATTCCGGTTTCAAGTTTGATATGACAGACGGCTTTTTTGTCCAGCTTGCGCGAGGCCTCAACCACCTGGCCGGCGGCATCGAGGCTGGAGATGGTCACCATCAGGTCCCGGTTTATGGCCTCCACAAAACTCTCAAAGGGATAAAGGCTTCCCAGCACCAATATGGGCGAAGTTATACCGGCGTCGCGCAGAACTACGCCTTCCTCCACGGAGGAAACGCCGAAGCCCCATACCAGATTCTCGCGTTCGGCGAAAGACGCGACACCGGCCGCCCCGTGTCCGTAGGCGTTAGCCTTGACCACGAACATCACTTTCGTACGGGGACCGGCGGTATTACGTATCTTAAGGAGGTTTTTTTTAAGCGCGGAGAGTTTTATTTCAGCCCAGGTGGGGCGCAGGAAATTCTGATTAGGCATAAGGTCAGGGTTCAGGGTTTAGGGGTCAGGGTAAGGAGTTCATTATTTCTGCACCCTGTACTAGCCCCCGCACCCTTACAATATCGCCTCTTCCGCAAAGGTCTCGACTCCCGGCATCTGCGGATTTTCAAATCTGGTCAGCTCCGGCCTGAAATAAAGCGGTACATCGCCCACGGGGCCGTTGCGCTGCTTGGCGATGATCAGCGTCGCCTGGTTCTTTAACGTCGGGTCGTCCTGCTTGTAAGTTTCCTCGCGGTGTATAAGACCCACAACGTCGGCGTCCTGTTCAAGGGAACCCGACTCGCGCAGGTCTGAAAGCTGAGGGCGGTTCCCGGCTCTGGCCTGATCCATGCTTTTGCGGTTAAGCTGCGAAAGCGCGAGTACGGGAACTTTCATTGACCGCGCCAGATCCTTTAAAAGCCGGGAAATTTCTGAAACTTCCTGCTGGCGGCTTTCAAGCCGTCCGGTCCCGCGAATGAGCTGCAAATAGTCGATGATTATCAGGCCCAGGGTTTTGTTCTGGGCTTTGAGCTGGCTCTGCAGCTTGCGGACACGGGCGCGGATATCCAGGATATTAAGGCCGGGGGAATCGTCTATCCAGAGCGGCGCGCCGGCTATTTTGGCGGAAAACCTGGTCAGATCGCTCCACACTTCCCTAGGGAAAAAGCCTTTGCGCACTTTGGCCAGATCGGCCCCGGCCGCGGCGCAAAGCATGCGCTGGAAGATAGCGTGCTTATCCATCTCCAGCGAGAATATCGCCACCGGGATCTGCGGCTTGCTGGTGTCGTCCACGGCGGCGTGATAAGCCATGTTCAAAGCCATCGCGGTTTTGCCCTGGCTGGGGCGGGCCGCCAGGATTATCAGGTCGGATTTCTGGAGACCGGCGGTCATATCGTCCAGACGGTGGAAGCCGGTCGGCACGCCGGTAATATTGCTTTTTTCGCCGTGCGCTTTTTCAAGCCGCTCCAGCACCTCGTGCGCCAGGTCCTGCGCGGAGGAAAAACCGTGGTCGGTGCTGGTCTCCGCAACCGATATTATCTGCTCCTGGGCGTAGTCCAGGATATCTTCCACTTCTTCGGAATTTCCAAAGGATTTCTCTATAACGGAAGTGGAAACGCGGATAAGATCGCGCAGCAGCGATTTTTCCTTGACCAGCTGGGCGTACGCCTGGGTGTGCGCCGCGGTGGAAACCTTCTCCATCAGGTCGGAAAGATATTTTTGACCGCCCAGTTCCTCCAACTTGTTGTTTTTTTTGAGCACTTCGGAAAGCGTGACGATGTCCACCGGCTGGTTGCGGTTATAGAGATCAGTTATGGCCTCGTATATCCTGCGGTGAATATCGCTGTAGAAATGTTTGGGCTGGAGGATCTCGGTGACGGTGCCTATGACTTCCTTCTCAATAAGCATGGCCCCCAAAACAGCCATTTCTGCCTCAATGGAATGCGGCGAAACCTTTGCGTAAGTCATAAGTGTAAATAGAGGATTAGAAGATCAGAGGACTAGAGGACTGAGGGACCAGAGTGGCAGCGGCAAATCTATATTCCCAAAAAGCCATTCCTCTAATCTTCCAATCCTCCAATCTTCCTGCTTACTTCGTTTGAGCGGTGACGGTGATCTTGACTTTAGCCACGATCTCCGGCTTGAGCGCGATGTCGACTTCGAAAACGCCCACGGCCTTTATGGAAGCCGGCAGTTTGATCATATCCTTATGGATCTCGATGTCGGCGGCGGCCAGGTTCTTCATGATGTCGCTCTTGGCGACAGAGCCGAACATGGCTCCGTCTTCTGCGACGGGCCTGGAGAAGGAAAGCGTGATACCGGAAATTTTCTTGACCAGTTCCTGAAGGCCGGCGTTCTCGGCCGTAACCCTGCGGCCTCTCTTATCCTCGCTGTTCTTCCAGGCTTTCATGGCCCCGGGAGTGGCGGCTTCCACCAGGCCGCGCGGCATAAGGAAATTACGGCCGTAGCCGTCGCGCACAGTTTTGATCTCGCCTGTTTTACCGAGATTCGCTATATCTTTTTTAAGTATCACTTTCATTGTGGGGCTCCATTAATTAAACTGGTCGTTGTTGTAGATCAGGATCAAGCGCTGAACTCCGTGTTTTTCGGACCGCAAACTTACCGCCTGCGCCTTGATCGTTAATTGCTCCGCTTATACGTCAGCCTGAATACGGCATGATGGCGAGGTTTCTGTTAACCTTCACAGCCTTGGCTATCTGGCGCTGGTGCTTGGCGCAGGCACCGGTTATCCTTCTGGAAAGGATCTTGCCGCCGTCGCTGCAAAAGCTTTTAACGATCTGGACCTGCTTATAGTCCATGTGCGCGACTTTTTCGGCGCAGAGCCGGCAAACCTTCCTTCTGGGCGCGAAGTGCTTGCGGGGGCCGAAGGGGCGCCGGGCGCCGTCTTCTCTGGCGGGCCTGGGAGCCGCCGACGGAGAATCGGAGCTGTTAAATTCTTTTCTGGGTTCGTTTGTCATAGTTTATTCCTCTTTTATAGTTAAAACGGAACTTCGTCTATCCCTGACGCGTCAGCAGCCTTATCGGAGACGGCTTCGGCGGTTTCCGGAGCTTCCTGCCCTTCTCCGGGAGCAGCCGCGGCCAAAAACTGCACTCTCTTGGCCACAACTCTCATCACTTTGCGTTTCTGCCCGGTCTTATCCGTGTACTCGGCGTTGGATAAGCGCCCTTCCACGTATACCGGGCTGCCTTTTTTTGCGCGCTCTTTGCACTTCTCGCCCATCGGGCCCCAGACGGTGACCGGCACATAGGTCGTATCGTCCTTCCATTCCCCGGTGGCCAGGTCTTTATAACGCCGGTTCACGGCGACATCAAAACTGCAGACACCCATGCCTTTCTGGGTGTAACGCATGTCCGGATCACGGGTCAGACGGCCGGAGATCAGAACATTATTCTGTTCGGGAATCCTGATGTTCATAAATTCCCCCTCGGCAATTCAGGCTGTCAGGCCTTCTTGACGGGCTCAAGCGCCGTCTTAAGCATCATGTTTCTCAGGATAGATTCCTGAAGCTTGAGATTATGATTGATGTTCTTCACGGCTTCGGGAGCGGCTTTAACTTTCATATAAACATAAAAGCCGTCTCTGTTCTTGCCCACAGGATGGGAGAACTTTTTCCTGCCGAGCCTGTCTTCATTGAGAACTTCGGCCTTTTCATCGGTTATGATCTTTTTGGCCTTTTCAACGATCTCGCCGGCTTCAGCATCGGAAACCTGAGGATTTATAATTAGCATTAACTCATATGTGGTCATAGTAGATTAAGGATACCAAATTCGACGTTATTTTTCAACAATTTTATGTTTTTCAGGCTTTCCGACAGATAATTACCTGTTTTGGACTTGCAGAGTCAAAAGGGGTACGCTCGAAATCCCCGTATTTCTTGAGAGCTTTAAAACCGTTGTAGTGGAGAAGGGCGTCCAGCTCTACCGGGAAAAAACAGCGCATATTGAGATGCCTGGAAGCGAACCGCGTCCTGCCGCGGGTGTAATGCCAGGTTATACGGGAGACCTGTGTGGCCCTGTCGTAGGAATATTGCTCTTCTACCAGGATCTGCTCTGTGCCGCGCGGGTCTTTATAGCAGGACACCGGCAGCAGCTCTTCCGTATCCCTCACAAAGTAACCCGGATGCGGGTTAAAAACATCCAGGATGAACCGCCCGCCCGGCGCGAGATGAGCGCGGACCGAAGTAAAAAAATTTTCCAAGTCCACCCTGTCCGCCAGATGCTGCATTGAATTGAACGGGATAAATATCAGTTTAAACTTCCTTTTAAGCCGGAATGACCTGACGTCCCCCCTCACAAAAGCCACCCGCGCCCCCCCTTTGCCGGCCTTCTTTTTGGCGAGCGCGAGCATTGGAGCGGAAATATCAAGACCGGTGATATCTATGCCTGCCCGGGCAAGCGCGAGAGTGAGCCTTCCCGTGCCGCAGGCCAGCTCCAGCACGGGGCCGCGCGCGCGCCTGGCGGCGGCAAGATAAAAAGGCAGATCGTCCTGTGACTGCTTGTCTTCGGCGTCGTAAAGGACGGCGTCGCCATAGACCTCGGAACCGTCTGGTATTTTATGTTCTGGCATAAACTGTTTTTTGGGAGTCGTTGCCGCTCTTGCCCGATCCGCTATCCTTAAAGTATACTTGATTATCGTCCCGCAGCTAAAGGGGCGGGCTCCTACCAAATCCTCCGCCGACATGCGGCTGCATAGCGGAGATGTTTCACCCGATTGGGTAAGGAGGCATAATCTTTGATCAGCATCTTATGGTTCGCAGGGCCTGCCGGGGGTCTGGAACGCAAAACCGTAGTCGTCCACACCGTGGCCGCTACTCCCGTCCTCGCCTTCGTCGCTGTGCAAGCCTCAGGCTCCGGAGGGTTTTGCTAACCCAGATCCCCCGTCACCCGCTCCAACATTGCACCTGTCTTAGTTTTATTCTTACCTTAGCGGAGGATTTGGGCTCCTTATGGAAACTCTTTTGAAGCACAAGAACAAAATTATCGCGGCCGCCCTGCTGCTCGCGGTCTTTACCGCTTTCGGGGCCACCCTCAGGCTCGGTTTCATCTGGGACGATCATCAGTTCATAGAGGCCAACCCCTACATAAAAAGCTGGACCATGGCCAACCTGCGGCACGCTTTCAGCTCGGACCCGTTCAACCAGGCCCTGAATTATTACCGCCCCTTCCAGACTTTAAGCAATATGCTGGATTTTTCTCTCTGGCGCCTTGACCCTTTCGGCTATCACCTTACAAACATATTGTTCCATGCCGCATCCTCCCTGCTTGTTTTCGCGTTAATGGGAGAGCTGGGGTTAGGCGGCTTGACGGCCTTTATGACAGCCCTGCTGTTCGCCGTAAATCCGACCGTTATTGAGCAACTTATCATAGTGGCAGGAAGGGCGGAGCCGGCCTCTTCCGCCTTCACCTTGGCCTCGGTCCTGCTTTTCCTGCGGCGAAAGTATGTTTTTTCTTTCCTCACTTTTCTTGCGGCACTAGGCTTCAAGGAAAACGGCGTCATCACACCTGCTCTCACGGCGCTTTCGATCTGGTATCTGCGGAAAGACAAAAAGGAATATCTGAAACTATTGTTTTTCCTTTTACCCATTCCCTTATACCTTTGGTTAAGGAGCGCCGCTACCGGAGCCGGGACTTTGGAAACCGGGGTGACGGCCTTTTTATTTCAGACCGCCCTGAAACTGCCGGCGACGGCCCTTGTCTATATAAAGAACGTTTTTTTACCTCTTAACATGCATTCTCACAGGCTGCAGCCCGATTTCGCGCCGTGGTTCTACGCGGCTTACGCCTTCTGGGGCCTGTTACTTGCGGCCCTGCTTAAATACAGGCCGCGCGCCGCGGCGTTTATTTTCGGCTGGTACATGATCAACCTCGCGCCGAAGCTCCCGCTGCTGGCCGGTGGAGACCTGATGCTGGAACACTGGACTTATCTCGCCAACCTGGGACTTTACGCCGGCGCGGCCGCGCTATTCGCGCGCGGGCTTAAAAGCGGCGGCCTGAAAAGGGTGGCAGCGGCACTTAGCGCGGGGGCGCTTGTTTTTTTCTGGATCGCCGCGGCCGACGCCAACATACGCCTGCGCTCCACCGACCTGAAGATATACGAGCACGCAGCCAGATATTCAACCTCAAAGCCCATGCTCTACAATCTGGCGCGGGAATATTACCGTGAAGGACAATTTGGGAGAAGCAGGATCATCCTGGAACATATTTCACGCCTGGATCCTGACAATGCCATGTATCAGAACGGCCTGGCGCTGAGCCTGTGGAACACCGGCTCCAGGAAGGAAGCCTCGGCCCTGATGGACCGGATCCTGGCCCGGCGCCCCGACAATACGGAAGCTCTTTTCAATAAGGCCTGCGTGCTGATGGAAGAAAAAAAATTCCCGGAGGCGGAACTGCTGCTTAGACGCTCCATTGAGAAAGCGCCCGGCAGCGAGCCGGCCTACTCCGCGCTGGCCGGACTCTACCTTAAACGGGGCAACGAGGCACAAGCGCTGTCAGTTTACGAAGCGCTGCTGCGCCTGAACCCTTATAATTCGGAAGCGCTTAACAACTCGGGGATAATAAGCGCGAAGAACGGCCGCTACGGCGCGGCCGGAGAATTATTCAAAAAAGCGCTTGAGCTGGACCCCGGCTCCGAAAGCGCGGCAATGAATTTAAAAAGGGTGAAGATGCTGGAAAGAACCGCCAGATAAGTGATTTCAATCAGTCAGCCGTCCGCTCAATAGTCACTAACCACTAATCACTTGCCACTGTTTTTTTGCCCGGCCATATGCCGTCTTGCCGCTTCAAGTTTTTCTATATTGCCGATATCCTGCCAATAATACCCGTCCATACGGAAACCTTTTATTTTAGCTCCGGCCGCGGCAAGGCGCAGATAAACGTCCATTATCGAAAAGACCCCGGACTCGGTCATGAGCGGGAAGATATCCGGCGAGATAACATGCACGCCGCTGAAAGCAAGCCTGACGGGATCATTTAACGGCTCTCCGGCCCATTGGACGGCGGGATCATTGGAATTAAGCCGGCCCCTGAGATTCATGTCCGCATCAAAAAACAGCTGTCTCGCCGACGCTCGCTCTTTAACGGCCACCGTGGCCAGCGTATCGTTTTTCAGATGGGCGGCCATCATAGCCTTAAGATCCATATCAGTCAGGACGTCGCAATTATAAAGGAAAAAAGGACCGTCGTCCTTTAAGAACCAGGCCGCTTTCTTAACCCCGCCACCGGTCTCCAGCGGAAAAAATATTTCCCGCGATATTTCGATCTTAAGACCTGCTCCGCTCTTATTCTTCAGGAAATCCGTGAGTTTGTCGGCCAGATGATGAGTGTTGATTATAACGTCGGTTACGCCGGCATCGGAGAGGCGCTTCAACACGATCTCAAGCATGGGCACGCCGCCGAGGTCCACAAGAGCTTTGGGGACCGTATCGGTAAGCGGCCTTAACCGAGCGCCGAGCCCCGCAGCCAGTATCATAGCTTTCATCGGTTCCTTATGTGAGCGGTATCTCTTTTGACGGACTTTCCAGCTCACGGTGAGAGAGCTCGACTTTCACTTTATATTTTTCCGCGAGATGCTTCTTAAGCTGTTCGGCGCAATAGACCGAGCGGTGCCGTCCTCCGGTGCAGCCGAACGAAACCATCAAGTCGGTAAAGTTTCGGGACTGGTAGTTTTCCGCGGCCGCATCCACCAGCGCGAACACCCCTTTTAAAAATCCGCCCACCTGCGGCTTTTCGGCCAGATACGCCTGAACCTCCGCGTCCTTGCCGGTCAGCGGCGCGAACTTTTCCTCGCGGCCGGGATTAGGCAGATAACGGCAGTCAAAAACAAAACCACCGCCGTGGCCGCTTTCGTCGGACGGCAGACCTTTGCGGTAGGAAAAGCTTGAAACGCGCACCGTCAGCCCCAGCTTGCCGGCGCCGAACTGCCGCAGGTACGAGGACGCCGTCATACTTTTAAATATGCGGGTCAGTTCCGGCAGTTTAACAGGCACATCCGCGTTCCTGAGCAGCCACTCGATATTTTTAACGGCGTAAGGCACGCTTTGAAGGAAATGCGTCTTGCCTTCGTAGAAACCGCGAAGGCCGTAGGCGCCCAGCGCCTGCATTATCCTTATGTATACGTACGCGTAGAAATGCCGCATAAAAACGGCTTTGTCCACCTTGGCGGCTTTAAGATAATGCTCCAGGAGCTCAAGCCTGGTCTCGGGCGGGATATCGGCCTTGGCGTCGTACAGCAGCGATGCCGCGTCATACTGCAGGGCCCCTCTGCGGCCGCCCTGGTAATCTATAAAACACGGCTCCCCGCCCCTGAGCATGACGTTCCTTGACTGAAAATCCCGGTAAATGAAATAAGAAGTGTCGGCCTCCAGCAGGAAATCGGTAAGGGCGCTGAAATCGTCCTCCAGCTTAGCCTCGTTGAACGGGATCTTTGAGAGCCTGAGAAAATAATATTTGAAATAATTCAGATCCCACATTATGGACTGGCGGTCAAAGCTGTCGCGCGGGTAACAGTATTTATAATCCAGGGTGCGGCCGGCCTGCATCTGAAAACGCGGCAGCCATTCCAGGGTTTTTTTGTACGCCGCCTTCACGGAGGCAGGCAGGTCGTAACCTGCACGCTCTTTTAGCAGGAACTGGAAAAGCGTCATATCCCCAAGATCCTCTTCCAGGTATATATTTTTGGAAGGCTCACAGGCGTAGATCTCAGGCACAGGCAGGCCCTCCTTCCTGAAATGTTTCGAGAACTCTACGAAAGCGGCATTCTCCAGTTTATCCGGTCCAACGGCGCCTATGACCGAGCGGCCCGCTCCGCTCAGGCGGAACAGACGCCGGGTGGAGCCGTCGCCCTTAAGAGGGGTGACGGTTTCGGGAACGGAGCCGAAAGTTTTTTTAAAAAGGGCGTTGAGATCATCTTCCGGTATCGCTGCCGTTTCCGGCGCCTGGAGCTCCGCTTTTTTAGTCGGCATAATATTTCCTTAAATCGTGATTTTGTTGATGTTT
>Ga0114951_10006218_pt1 | contig 10650 bp, 7 predicted proteins | sample AM7aDNAmetaG_FD_88677 | JGI IMG/M metagenome (GOLD analysis project Ga0114951, IMG submission 88677) | Freshwater microbial communities from Finland to study Microbial Dark Matter (Phase II) - AM7a DNA metaG | ecosystem: Environmental > Aquatic > Freshwater > Lake | place: Finland: Lake Alinen...
CCGGGCACCTACACCATGTCGATGGAAGACCCCAACCGCAATGCAGGTATCGTTAATATTCCGAATTCGGTTAATATTCCGTTTTATATAGAGACAACTTTAACCATAAATCCTTTTTTAGGTAGCGACAATTCTCCGATATTGCTCAATCCTCCGATCGATAATGCTTGCATTTATCAGCCTTTTATCCATAATCCATGGGCCTACGATCCGGATGGAGACAGTTTGTCATACAAGCTTGACAGTTGCAAAGGTGCCGGAGGCTTGTATATACCGGGATATTTTTATCCACCCGCCAATCATGTGCTCACTATTAATGCTTACACGGGCGAATTGCTTTGGGACAGCCCTCAACTGAACGGCGAATACAACCTTTGTATCATAGTTGACGAATGGCGGCACGGTATCAAAATAGGTTCGGTTAGGCGCGATATGCAGATCACGGTTGTTCCGTGTGATGACTCGCCTCCTGTTATTGATGCCTTGAGAGATACCTGTGTGCTGGCGGGAACTTATCTTACTTTTAATGTTCATGCCTCTGATCCCAATGCTTCGGATATCGTAACCTTAACCGGGGATGGTGCGCCATTACAAGTATTATCGAGTCCTGCAACATTTACTCAACCTGTGCATGGAGTTGGCAGCGTTAATTCGCAGTTTATGTGGCAAACCGAATGTTCGCATGTGAAAAAGAGCCCGTATCAAATGAACTTCAAGGCACAGGATAATTCGTATCCTGTAGAACTGGTTGCTTTTGCTTCAATGCGAATCACGGTTGTTGGTCCTGCTCCCGAAGATTTGACAGCTATCGCTTCGGGAAATGTCATAAATCTGAAGTGGGACAAGAGCATTTGCACGAATGCCGTTGGATACAGGATATACAGACGGAACGGATATTACGGATATTTTCACGGGCCATGCGAAACCGGGGTTCCTGCATACACTGGCTATGTGAAAATAGCCCAAATAGATAATATTAACGATACTACCTATCTTGATAATAATAACGGGGCAGGATTGGTTTGCGGAAATGATTACTGCTATATGGTTATAGCCTATTATCCCGACGATGCTGAAAGCTATGCTTCGCTTGAAGCCTGCGCCCAACTGCAAAAGGATATTCCGGTGCTGACCAATGTTAGTGTTAAGAATACCGACGCGGTGAATGGTTCGATGTTTGTTGCCTGGTCGAAACCTACAGAATTTGATACGGTGGTGATGCCGGGACCTTACAAATATTTAATTTACAGAAGCCCGAATTTCACGGGTAGTGATTATACTCTTATAGATTCATTGTTCTCGATAAATGATACTACATATAACGACACACTGATAAATACAAGAGACCTCCCCTATCATTACCGGATCGATTTTTACAACAACACTCCCGGTGATCATTTTTTTGTGGGATCTGCCACCAATGCTTCATCGGTTTATCTAACTTTAGCGCCAACAGATAACAAGATCATACTCAATTGGAGTTTTAATGTGCCCTGGCAAAATGATTATTATACGATATACCGGTTTAACCCTGTTACAACACTGTATGATTCTATCGGATACACGAAAAAATTATTTTATTCGGACAGCGGATTGATAAACGGAAACTCGTATTGTTATTACGTAAAATCGGTGGGACGTTATACTGCAAGCGGTTTTGCTTTTCCGTTGATCAACTTATCGGAGCGTGTTTGCGGAGTTCCGATAGATAATATACCTCCCTGTCAACCAGTTTTAAATGGGAATACAAACTGTGATGAAGTTAAAAACACTTTGTTTTGGACAAATCCCGATCATTTTTGCGCAAACGACGTGATGAGTTATAATTTGTATTATTCCGCCGATAATAATTCTGACTATACTTTAATATTTACCACAAACGACCTGTCGGATACCACTTTTATTCATACCGGTATGGGCAGCATTGTGGGATGCTATTATGTTACTGCCGTTGATTCCTCAAATAACGTGAGTGTTCCGAGCAATTTAATGTGTTTTGATATCGACTTGTGTTCGCCCTACGTTTTGCCGAATATTTTCACTCCGAACGGAGATGGCTCGAACGATCTGTTCAAACCTTTTCCGTATAGTTTTGTTGAAAAAGTGAATATGCAAATATTCAATCGTTGGGGAAAATTGGTTTTCAAAACTGATAATCCTGATATTAACTGGAACGGAAAAGATCAGTCATCGAAGCAAGATTGCAGCGAAGGAGTTTATTTTTACGTTTGTGATGTTTACGAACGCAAATTGGAAGGTCTGGCAAAAAGAACACTGAACGGAACCATACAATTGCTCCGTTGAGTTTCCGAATTCTTAAAAAACATTAATATTTTCTTTTTACTTGTTTCTGTCAATAATTTTTTCTTATTTAGCAAAAAATTACGCAACTATTTACTAATTAAAATCACAAAATATGTCTGAACAGAAAAAATTTGTGCCGTTCGTTTCGTCGGAGACTAAGATGAAAGAGTTCACTTTTCGTGCCATTTTCATCGGATTACTAATGTCGGTGGTATTAGGAGCCGCCAATGCTTATCTGGGTCTAAAAGCCGGGATGACCATTGCTGCAACCTATCCGGCTGCCGTTATCGGTATGGCAATATTAAAAATGGTGAAAGGCTCTATACTGGAAGAAAACTTTGCACGTACTGTTGGGTCGATAGGTGAATCAGTAGCTGCAGGAGCAATTTTTACATTACCTGCTTTTTTCATTTCCGGAATTTGGCCAGAATTTTATACCCCGGGACATTATGTTACATCTGCCTTAATTTTAGTAGCCGGTGGCATTTTGGGTATCATGTTCGTAGCACTGCTTCGTAGGGTTATGGTTGAAGATGTGGAATTAAAATTCCCCGAATCCATTGCAGCAGCTGAAATTCATAAAGCAGGCCGCAGAAGCGGTGGCGGATCAAAATTCCTTTTTGGAGCAATGATAGGCGGAGCTGTTATTAAAGCTTTGGGTGAATTCAAATTTTTTGCTGTTACCTGGGAAAAATTTATTGTTTTTACCAAACAAACTATCACAGGTACGATGTTTACAGGCAAAGGAGGATTATTACTCAGCTCTCCCGGAATTAGTCCTGCATATATGGGTGTTGGATATATTATCGGTCCGAAACTCGGAGCCTTAAACTTCAGCGGGGGTTTAATTGCATGGGGCTTGTTAGCACCAATTATCTATTATTTTATTTCTCCTTCAATTAATATGGACTTTTTGAATAGCTGGGCAGCAATGCTTCAGGTGAAAGATCCCAACTTATCAACTGCTGATGCTTTAGCCAAAGTAAGCGATTCAGGATATCAAATTGCACAGGTGTGGAGATTCATTGTTCGTCCGATCGCTATTGGTGGTATGCTTATGGGTGCCTGTTTCACATTATTTAAAATGAGAAAAAGTCTGGGTGCCGGAATCGCAAGAGCTATCGGTGATGTTCGTAAAGCTGCCGGTGGAACTCATGTTGCAATAGATCGTACAGAAAAAGACATTTCTTTTACCTGGATCATAGTTGGTATTTTGGGTGTTGCCTGTTTAACATTCTGCATTGCTTTCTTTGTATTTAATGCCAGTCTTATTGTTTCGCTTGCTGCTGCAACGGTTTTAATTGTTCTTGCATTTTTGTTCGGTGCAGTTTCAGGCTATTTGGTCGGGATTATGGGCTCGAGTAACAATCCTATCAGCGGATTAACTTTAACAGCTTTGGTTGTAACTGCATTAATTTTGGTTGCACTTGGTGTTAAAGGAACCGAAGGTGTTGCTACAGTTTTGGGCGTTGCTGCTATTGTCTGTGTTTCGGCTGCTGTTGCAGGCGAGATGCTTCAGGACCTGAAAGCCGGACATATTTTAGGCGGGACCCCCTGGAAAATGCAGATCGGTGATATCATCGGAGTTATTTTAGCCGGTTCGGTCATGTTTGGTGTTTTAGTAATTTTAAATCAGGGTGATATTGCACAAGGACATCTTCAAGGATACGAAGGCGGATTTGGAAGCAAGAACCTATCTGCACCTCAAGCCAGTTTGATGGCAATGCTATCGAAAGGAATTGTGGGTGGACAAATGGCATGGCCTCTAATAATTGTAGGTATGCTGATGGGCCTTGGATTGATTTTGATGCAGGTTAAAAGCCCGATGCTTGTCAGCGTTGGTATGTATCTGCCATTAGAAACAACCTTTGCTATCTTTTTGGGTGGTTGTGTTAAAGGTATTGTTGAAGCTATTGGAAAAAAGAAGAACTACTCCCTCGGTCAAAGTGTTCGAATGGAAAACACCGGAGTTTTGCTTGCATCCGGATTTATCGCGGGTGAAGCTTTGATGGGGTTGATATTTGCTTTAATGTATTTCTTGAATGTGCCTACATTCTCAATTTTCACAAATCCATCTTTCCTGGTAAGTATTTTAGTATTGCTGATCATTGCTTTTGTTTTGATCTATTTACCGGTTAGACACAGAGGTGCAGCTGATGAGCCACCTCCACCAAGTGGAAATTTCTAAAAAAACATATGGGGTTTTGTTCATCAGAACCCCATTTTTTTTAATTTCATGGTCAAATTAATTTTATGTCGCAAAAAGTTTCATTAGTATTATCAAGCGGTGGTTGCCGAGGTATCGCACATATTGGTGTTATTGAAGAGTTATTAAATGACGGATATGATATCACATCCATTTCCGGGTCATCCATCGGCTCATTAATTGGAGGCATTTATGCTTCAGGAAATATTGAGCGCTTTAAAGAGTGGGTTTGTCAATTAGATGAGGTAGATGTGTTCGATCTGATGGATTTTACCTTCACAGGGCAAGGCTTCATCAAAGCCGAACGTTTTTTCAGGAACCTTGAAGAATTTATCGGATGCAAAACTTTCGAAGAGCTAAAAATACCTTTAGCAGTTGTAGCTACCGATCTAACACATCGTGAAGAGGTTGTTTTCGACAAAGGAAATCTTCTGTTGGCCATCAGAGCTTCTGTTGCAATACCTTCAATTGTTACCCCGGTTTTTTATAAAGACATGATCCTGGTCGACGGCGGTGTTGTTTCTCCTATTCCGACCGACTGCATCAAGCGTTCAGAGGGTGATGTTTTGGTTGTAGTGGATGTGAATGCCAATTTACCTTATGAGAAACCTAATTTCAATTCATTAGCCCCACGTCAGAAAAATTTTTCAGTTAAACGAAAAGTTTTTGAGTTCGTGAAAAATAATTTTAATTTAACGGGCAATGAAAAAACCGAAAATGAAGGAAAACCGGGATATCTGAGTGTTATTGATAAAACTTTCGATATCATGCAGGATCGTATATGCAGACTAACAATAGTTCAGGAAAAACCGGGTATTAAAGTTGAAATATCACGTCATGCTGCAACTACATTTGAGTTTTACAGGGCTCAGGAACTTATTGAAGCCGGAAAATCAGCCTACAGAAAAGCAAAAGAAAATCTGACACAGAAAATTAACCAATAATATTCCGGGATTGACAGATTTAAACTAATTTCGGAAAAGTTTAATTATTAATTCATTTATCGTGGCCCTAACATTTTTTCAAAGAAGAAAAATTCTTAAACAGTTGAACTATATGGAGGCAACTCCGATCAGAAAAAGCAATTTTGAAACGGATGAGGCAGGTATTGTAACCCTTATTGTTCCTAAATTTAAGAATGAAAAATTCAACACCTTTTTCTTCCATCAGCGCAAACGTTATTTTCATATTGCGCTTGATGAATTAGGATCAACCGTATGGCTTCATATCGATGGAGAAAAAAATGTTGCTTCCCTTTGCGATAAGTCGCTGGAACTTTTAGGCGAAAAGATACAACCGGTGCACGACCGTGTTACAAAATTCCTCACCATACTCTATGAAGCACGGTATATTTCGTTTAAAGAGATCGAAAAAGAAATGATCTGATCTATTTTCTGAGAATTGTGATTTGCCCTTTTATTAAGCCTTTGTTGCTGTTTTTATCTTTATAGCTTACGATATAATAATAGGTGCCGTCGGGCAAGTTTTGTCCGCCCCAGTCATTCTGATAATTGTTTTTATCATAAACAATTTTCCCGTTGCGGTCGGCAACCAGGAGTGAGTTTTCCGAATATTTATCAAGATTTTTGATTACAAAAAAGTCGTTATATCCGTCACCATTGGGAGTGAAAACATTTGGAATTTCAAGATTATAAACCTGATTGTCTATATTTGGATTCACCGCATTTTCCTGAATGTTCGGAGTAATTTCAGGTTGTATATCAGCAGTTGTAGCTGAATTTTGTGTTCCCGTTTCCTGACTAATATTTGTGTTTTGAGGATTCAGTTTTTTGATGTAGTTCAACAAATTCAGAACTTTATTTGCAGATGTTGAAGACCCTGTTGTGGAATTTACATTAGCAGATTGGGTTGTTGTTGTATTCGTTGAATTATTATATACAACCGCAGTGGTAGTATTAATAGTTTCGTTGTTCTGTTTATCGGAAACTACCGTAGATTTTTGTTGAATCACCGTTGCAGTATTATTTTCAACAGAATTCGGCGACGAAACCACAGTTTGACTATCGTTGAGCGTTGCTGCCGGAATGGTAAGCGATTTAGTATTGTTATCGGAAGGAACAGGTAAAGTTGTTTTAGTATCCGTGTTCAGTATATTGTTTTTTACATAATATGCCGCACCAAACACAACCCCTACCGTTAAACAGGCTGCTGCAGCGTATGTGGCCCAAATTTTTGCGTGCATAGCCGCCACCTTGGTTTGCGGTTTAAACGACTGTTTCAGTTTTTTTAAGGAAACAAAATCAACAGCATCTTTTTTCAATAATTTATAACTCAAATTGCCCCACACCTTTGTATTTGGGCAATGCTGATAATTATCGAAAACATTTTTTAAATGTTCATCAAAATTGTTCAAACCGTTGTTTAGTGTTCCACTCATTATTATTCTACTGTTTTGCCAGTTTTTCCTGTATTATTTTTCGTGCTTTCGATAACTGCGATTTTGATGTTCCATCCGTTATTCCAAGCATTTCAGCAATTTCTCTGTGCTTATATCCTTCAACTATATAAAGGTTGAGCACTATTCTGTATCCTTCGGGCAATTCCTGCATCACTTTCAATATTGCATCGGCTGAATGACTGTCGGAAATTTGAAAATCTTCCACGCCGTCGATATCGATTTCTGAAACCTCATCAATATCGGAGTGGAAATAGTGCTTCAGGTTTTTCCTGTAGTTGTTGATGGCTGTGTTTACCACAATTCTCCGTATCCACGAGTTTAACGAACTTTCTCTTCTGAAAGTATGGATCTCCGATAGAATCGTCATAAATGCCATCATCAGCACATCTTCCGCTTCATCTTTACTTTTGCAATACCTCAAACAAACGCCCATCATAGATGACTTGTATGTTTCAAAGAGAGCTTTCTGTGCCTTTCTGTTTCCTGCAATACAGCCCTCTATTATTTTTTCTTCCGAAATCATCTAAGTTTTTTTAAGACAATAAAAATATTAAAAAGGTTGTATTATTTCAGGTTAATTATAAAAATAAATAATTCCGGCGTTCATTTTCGGTGATTATTACCTATATTTGTTGTTCAATTGAATTCTAATTTTTAAATACTAAATACAATGGGAAATATTTTAAGTGGTTTAAAACCAAATGCATTATGGAGAAATTTTGAGGACATTTGCAGCATTCCTCATCCGTCAAAATATGAAGATAAAATGAGAGATCATGTTTTGAACTGGGCAAAAAAATATCAACTCGAAACTAAGGTTGATGAAGTTGGAAACGTGATCGTGAAAAAACCTGCCACAGCAGGCATGGAAAATCGTAAGGGAATTATTTTACAGGCGCATCTCGATATGGTGCCTCAGAAAAATAATGATACTGCTCACGATTTTCTGACCGACCCTATTAAACCTCGTATCGACGGCGAATGGGTGAAAGCTACCGGAACTACGCTGGGCGCCGACAACGGATTGGGAATGGCAGCAGCTATGGCAGTTTTTGAAGCAACCGACCTGGTTCACGGACCTTTGGAAATGTTGCTCACGGTCGACGAAGAAACCGGCATGACAGGCGCTTTCGGGTTGAAAGCAGGTTTGCTCAATGGCGATATTCTGATGAATCTCGATACCGAAGAAGAAGGCGATCTGTGTGTGGGATGTGCAGGCGGAACCAATGCTAACATTAAATTTCATTATACCGAAGAAGCCGTTCCGGCTGACATGTCGGCTTGCAAGATAACGGTAAAAGGATTAAAAGGCGGCCATTCGGGTGTGGATATTAATCTGGAACGCGCCAACTCCAACAAATTATTGAACCGCATACTATGGCATGCCTATAACACCATGGGATTGCATTTGGCATCCGTCGACGGCGGCAGCCTTCGCAATGCTATTCCGCGCGAATCAATGGCAGTTATCACTCTTCCGAAAAATAAAGTGGATGAGTTCAAGAAATTCGTGACTGAATTCACGGCTATCGTCATCAACGAATATAAAAACGTTGAAACCGATATCGAAATCGTGATGGAAGCTTGTGCAATGCCAGCATGGGTTATCGATTGTCCTACCACCGGCAAACTGCTCAACGCTATTTATGCCACACCAAACGGTGTGATGCGCGTAAGTCAGGATATGAAAGGTTTGGTCGAAACTTCTACCAATCTGGCTATCGTTAAATCGTATGATAAGATCATCGATATTCAGTGTTTGCTGCGCAGTTCGGTCGACAGCGCTAAGGAAGATCTCGAAAATATGTTTGCCGGTGTGTATAAACTGGCTGCCGCCGAAATAGTTTTCGACGGACAATATCCGGGATGGAAACCCAACCTCGATTCACCAATTTTGAAAGAAATGTTGGCAGCTTACGAAAAACAATTCGGCAACAAACCACATATCGGAGCTATACATGCCGGACTGGAATGCGGTTTGCTGGGCGGAGTTTACAAAAACTGGGATATGATATCGTTCGGACCAACTATCAATTTTCCCCACTCTCCTGACGAAAAAGCCAATATTGCTTCGGTCGAAAAATTCTGGGCGTTTTTGACAGAAACATTAAAAAATGCTCCGAAAAAATAATTTATAGTAATGATCTTTTGAAAAAAAGCTGCCGGTTAATTCGGGCAGCTTTTTTTGTTGACGGATGACTTTTCACCAGATAATTCTGGAACAGAAAATATGTATGTTGGTTTTTGTTGGAGTTCCCAAAAAACAGGAAAATGCCAGAAAAGGTTTCCAGATGACTTCCTGAAAAAGAGGAAAGGCCTGGAAAGGTTTCCAGATGACTACCCGAAAAAAAGGAAAGGGACTGGAAAGGTTGCCGGATGACTTCCATAAAAAAAGGAAAGGGCCTGGAAAGGTTTCGTGATGCTTTCCCAAAAAAAAGGAAAGGGCTTGGAAAGGTTTCCAGATGACTTCCCAAAAAAAAGGAAAGGGCTTGGAAAGGTTTTCAGGGTTTTCAATAAAAAAGGAAAAAACAATTTGAAATGGATAGAATTTGAAAATGGAAAATTGAATCAATGGAATGATACCAAATACCTTTTCCTAAAGCCTAAACAACAATACGCCTAAACCCCTAAACGCCTAATGTGCCAATCCGCGTTTCACGTCGGCATTGTGGGCACGCATCCCCGGGCAGCCATGGTGTGTTCGGCACGAGGAGAGTACAGTTGTTGCAAGCAGCACTAAAAATAGAATTTTAATAAGTTTCTTTCGCATGGTTTGAGTTTTTATACTATAAATAACTTCGTTTGGTGTGGATTTATTTCACAACACTCATTTTTTTGCTCAGCGAAAAATCGCTTCCCGTCAGGGTCATAAAATAAAGCCCGGGATTCAAGTCTTTAGTAAGCGTCAGGGTGTGCATCCCCTTGGCAAACCTGCCCGAAGCCAGTGTTGCCACATGGTTTGCTTTGTCGTCGCGTACTGTCAGTTCAATATTATCGTCGCAATTGAGATAGAACGAAATGGTGGTATTCGTTGTAAACGGGTTGGGCGAGTTTTGGAATAAAATGGTTTGCGACCCACTTTTTTCTGAATACTGGTCTATGCCGTAATAATTGTATATCTGGTTGGCAGCAATGGCCGATGCCTGAAGGTCGCCCAAATAGTCGCCGGCTATAAGGGCAAAGGTCACCTTCACCGAATCGTTGGGTTGTATGGTGAAAGGGCCCGAACTCACCAGGTCGGAAACATCGTTGCCGTTGTTGAGCATACCTGCTTCGCTTCGGTTGGTTTTCAGGGCAACATATTTTTCGTCGGCACTAAATCCGTCGAGCACATTAATACTGCCATTGGAACCATTGTTATCGAAAGCATAATGTATAACATTGCCCTGCGAGATCAGGGCTATGCCCGTGTAGGTTCCGCCCAAAGGCGAATAGCAATATCCCATGCGGTTTGCCGCATCGAACCCGATACGGTTGTAAACCGAAATATTTACATCCCAATCCATATACAGGCCGGGATAAATTCCGAACAAGGCAGTGCTGTTTTTATTGATAAGCGTGTATTCCATCAGTACGAACTTGTCGTTGGGGGCATTGTGCCATGCATACGCTTTTTGTTTCACCAGAACACCTATTTTAGAAGTTCCTGCAAGCGAATCGTTGAATGTGCACGAACCTTCGAAATCGGCAGTTGTTGGAGGTATCACGCGTTTGGCATAGG